>Ga0308175_100001407_pt1 | contig 16222 bp, 15 predicted proteins | sample PhyCR1_3_FD_203893 | JGI IMG/M metagenome (GOLD analysis project Ga0308175, IMG submission 203893) | Soil microbial communities from UC Gill Tract Community Farm, Albany, California, United States - DLSLS.C.R1 | ecosystem: Environmental > Terrestrial > Soil > Agricultural land | place: USA...
TCGCCCGCGGACGGCGCCGCTCGTGACCCGGCCGCCGGCGCCGGCCAGTCTCGTTCCCGGCCGGGCGACCAGCCGCCGAGCCGCCGCGGGGCGACAGCCGACCAGCCGCCGCCGCCGCGTCGACCGTCCGCCGGCGGCGCATCGCGACCCTTCGAACGCGGCCGCCCCACCCCCGCCACCCGCTCCGACCTCCCCGCCGAAGGCCGCTAGGGCCCCACCCGCGACCCGTCCGCCGGCCGCGCCGCCGGCGCGCCCCGGCGGACCCGGGCCACCGGTGCCCGGTGGGGACGGTCCGGCGGGCGTTCGGGGTCAGGTGGGGGGTTTGCGGGCCAGGAGGTGGAAGACGCGGCTGAGTTGGCGGTAGGGGTCTCGGCGGGCGGCTTCGAGCTCGACCGCGGTGGTCGCCGCGACCTGCTCCGGGTCGCCGGGGTCGAGCTCGACACCGCTGAACTCGAGCCAGTCGACGAACAACCACACCCCGTACCAGCGCACCGGCTCGACACCGCGGCTCTGCAGGAGGTCGCTGAGCTCCTCCACCGTGTCGGCCCGGCCCTGCACGCCGAGCACCCCGATCTCGGTCCTCGCGTCGAACGACGCGAGCGCGTCCGCCCACCGCCGCTCCAGCGCCGGGCGGACCGCCGCCGCCTTGGCGTTGCCCGTCATGATCGAGACCACCCCGCCGGCGTCGACGCACCGGCACAGCTGGTCGACCATCGGCTCCGGCCGGTCCAGGTATCCGAGCACGCCGTGGCAGAGCACGCAGGCGAACCGGCTGCCGCCGACCGCCTCGTCGGCCCGCTCGCCGTCCGCCTGCAGCAGCGTCACCCGCCGCCGGGCCGGCGCCGGCAGTCGTTCCAGCCGCTGGCGCGCGCGGTCCAGCATGGCCGGCGACGGGTCGAGCAGCGTCACTTCGTAGCCGGCCTGCGCCAGCGGGAACGACTGGTGGCCGGCGCCGCCACCGACGTCGAGCACCGGCCCCGGAGCCGGCGGCAGGTGCTCCAGCAGCTGGTTGTGCAGCACGTACGTGCGCACGAATCCCTTCACCGAGGCGTAGGCCCCGTCGACGAACTGATCCGCCAGACCCGCCCAGATGTCCTCGCCCACCACACCAAGACTAGGACCGGTGGATCGGGGCGACCTGGATGCCGTCCTGGTAGACGGCGCGGATGCGGGTGGGCAGGGTGTGCAGGTCACGCGCGTCGCCGTCGACCACGACGAGGTCGGCGCGCTGGCCGGACGCGATCGTGCCGCGGTCGTCCGCCACATCGAGCAGCTCGCAGGCCGACTGCGTCGCCGCGTGCAGTGCCTGCTCCGGCGTCATCCCGCAGTCGACCAGCAGTTGCAGCTCGGCCAGGTTGCGCCCGTGCGGCCCGACGCCGGAGTCGGTCCCCATCGCCACCGTCACCCCGGCTGCGATCGCCCGCCGCACCGACTCGGTGTGCTCCTCGAGCACCATCCGCGCCTTCGCCAGCACGGCGTCCGGGTACGGCACGCCGGCGTCGGCCTGCTCGAGCACCGCGCGCGGCGCCGCCAGCGTCGGCACCAACCAGGTGCCCCAGTCGAGCATCATCTCGATCGCCTCGTCGTCGAGGTAGATGCCATGCTCGATGGACCGGACGCCGTTGCGTACCGCGGTCTTGATGCCCTCGGTCGCCTGAGCGTGCGCCATGACTGAGATCCCGGCTGCCTGGGCCTCGTGCACCATCATCGCCACCTCCTCGTCGCGGAAGTGCCCGTGCCGCGGGTCGTCCCGCGCCGACAGCACCCCGCCGCTGGTGGCGACCTTGATCACGTCCGCACCGGCCCGGATCAGCTCGCGGACCGTCTTGCGGATCTGCTCCGGCCCGTCGACGACGGTGTGCGGCCGGCCGGGGTGCGGCTGCAGGAGCGGGACCGAGCAGCCGGACGGGTACCACCCGTCGCCGTGCCCGCCGGTCTGGCTGAGCATGCTCACCGCGATGTGCACCCGCGGTCCCGGGAGCAGCCCGGTCGCCACCGCCTGTTTGACCCCGAGGTCCGACCCGCCGGCGTCCCGGACGGTCGTGATGCCGAGGTCGAGCGTGGCGCGCAGGTTCCGGACCGCCTCGAAGTAGGGGAACGAGAACGGGGTCTGCAGCGTCGTGAGCGGGTTCACCCCGCTGAAGAGCAGGTGCACGTGGCAGTCGACGAACCCGGGCAGCACCGTCGCGCCGGCGCAGTCGACCACCTCGTCGCCGTCCAGGCCCGGGCCGACGTCGACGATCCGGCCGTCCTCCACCACGACGTCCGCGTCGGCGGGCGGCGACCCGGTGCCGTCGAAGACCTGACCGTTCGCGAAGAGGGTGCGCACGACGGAGATCTCACCATGGTTGACTTCTCCCGTGGTGACGGAGATCGCGGTGCTGGAGATCGCGCCCGGGTCGGAGGAGGCGTTCGCTGACGCGTACCGCAAGGTCAGGCACGAGGTCGCGGAGACCGAGGGCTGCCGGTCGGTGCGGCTGACCCGCGGTGTCGAGTCGCCGAGCCGGTTCGTGCTGCTGGTGGAGTGGGACTCGGTCGAGGCGCACGAGGGCAACTTCCGGGCCAGCGACCGGTTCGCCCGCTGGCGGGCGGCGATCGGCCCGCACTTCGCCCGGCCACCGCAGGTGGAACATTACGTCGACATCGACGGATAGCCGCGGGTTGCTAGCGTCGGCGGCGTGAAGCCTGCCGATCTCGCCCTGCTCCGGTTGCCCGGCCAGCCCACCCTCTCCCCGGACGGGACCCGCGCGGTCGTCGCCGTGAGCCGTCCCGACCTCGAGGCCGACGAGTACCGCTCGCGGCTGTGGCTGGTGGACACCACCGGCGCCACGCCGCCGCGGCCGCTCACCGAGGGCCCGCGGGACCTCGCGCCGGCCTGGTCGCCGGACGGGCGGTGGATCGCGTTCCTGCGCGCGCCGGAGGGCGGCAAGCCGCAGCTGCACCTGCTGCCGGCGGACGTCGGCGACGCCCGGCCGGTCACCACCGACGAGCAGCACCCGCTCGGCGCCGGCGCGCCGCGGTGGAGCCCCGACTCGACCCGGCTCGCGTATACGGCCCGGGTCCCGGAGCAGGGGCGGTACGGCACCGAGGACGACGGCGGCCCGGAGAAGGAGCCGCCGCGCCGGATCACCACGCTGCACTTCCGCCGCGACGACATCGGCTTCCTGCTCGACCGGCACTCGCACGTGTTCGTGCTCGACCCCTTCGCGGACGAGCCGGCGCCGGTGCAGGTCACCACCGACGACCACGACTACGACCAGGTCAGCTGGACGCGGGCGGGCGACCTGCTGTTCGTGACCGACCGCGACACACCGTGGAACACCTACCTGCACTCCGACGTGTACTCGTGTGCCGTCGACGGTTCCGACCTGCGCCGGCTGACCCCCGGTGGTCAGGACGCCGGCGTCCCGGCCGTGTCCGCCGACGGCGGCACGGTCTTCTACCTGGCCGCCTCCGATCTGGGCGCGGACGCGGCGGATTTCGTCGGCCGCAACAGCGTGCTGTGGTCGGTGCCGGCCGACGGCTCGGCCGGGCCGACCCGGCTCACCACGCCGGACACCGACCTGATCCCGGTCGGCGACCGGCTGATCGTGGACGGTGACGGCGTGCTGGCCGCGACCCGCCGCCGCGGCAGTCAGGAGCTGGTCCGCGTCCCGGTGACCGGCGGCGAGCCGGAGGTCGTGTTCGGCGGAGCCCTTACCGTGCTCGGCGCGGCGGCCGCGGCCGGGCGGATCGCGGTCACCGCGTCGGACGCGGTCAGCGCCGGCGAGGTCTTCCTGGTCGGCCGGGACGAGCCGCTGACCGACTTCGGCACCGAGCTGACGGCGGGCGCGCCGCCGCGCCCGATGCAGGAGCTGACCGCGACCGCGCCGGACGGCTTCCCGGTGCACGGCTGGCTGGTGCGCCCCGACCCCGACCGGTACCCCGGACCGCGGCCGGTGCTGCTGGCCATCCACGGCGGGCCGCACGCCCAGTACGGCTACACGCTGTTCGACGAGGCCCAGGTCTACGCCGGCGCGGGATACGTCGTGGTGCTCGGCAACCCGCGCGGCGCCGCCGGCTACGGCGAGGACCACGGCCGGGCGATCAAGCACCGGCTCGGCACCGTCGACGCCGATGACCTGCTCGCGCTGCTCGACGCCGCCCTGGCCACGGACGGCACCGACCGGTCCCGGGTCGGGGTGATGGGCGGCTCGTACGGCGGGTTCATGACCGGCTGGCTGGCCTCGCACGCCGGGGAGCGGTTCCGGGCCGCGATCGTGGAGCGGGCGGTCACCTCGTGGGACTCGTTCAGCGGGTCCAGCGACATCGGCTTCGTCTTCGCCGAGCAGTACACCGGCGCCGACCCGGCGGCCTCGGCCGCGCAGAGCCCGCTCGCGTACGTGGACAAGATCGACCTGCCGGTCCTGATCATCCACTCCGAGCAGGACTGGCGCTGCCCGGTCGAGCAGGCCCAGCGACTGTACGTGGCGCTCAAGCTGCGCGGCGTCGACACCGAGCTGCTGCTGTTCCCCGGAGAGGGGCACGAGCTGAGCCGATCCGGGCTCCCCAGCCACCGCGTGGCGCGGTTCGACGCCATACTCGACTGGTGGTCACGGCACTTCGCCTGACATGATCATCCGCGCCGACAGCTCGGGTGGAAGGAGCCCAGACGACGTGTTCTCGTCCGAGACGCGCCGCCAGGCGGCGGCCTTCGACGCGATCGGGGAGCGGTACGACGATGTCTTCCCGCACAAGTCGGGCCAGATCATCGCCACCCAGTGGATGATCGACCGGCTCCCGTCCGGGGCCAGGGTGCTCGACCTGGGCTGCGGCAGCGGGGTGCCCAGCGCGGGCATGCTCGCCGAGAGCGGGATCGAGGTCGTCGGCATCGACGTGTCGACCGAGATGTTGGCGCTGGCCCGGCGCAACGTGCCGACCGGCCGGTTCGTGGCGATGGACGTGATGGAGCTGGACGACTCCCTCGGCCGGTTCGACGGGGCGTGCGCGTTCTTCTCGTTGCTGATGCTGCGCCGGGACGACATCCCGAAGGTGCTGCGCCGGGTCCGGTCGGTGCTCCGGCCGGGCGGGCTGGTCACGATCGGCATGGTCGAGGGCGACGTCGACTACGCGCCGATCCGGTTCCTCGGCGAGGACGTGTTCGTGACCGCGTACCCGCGGGCCGACCTCGAGGCGGCGGTGCGGGCCGACGGGCTGCACGTGCTCGAGGTCGACGTGGAGGAGTTCGAGCCGGCGTCGGCGGAGCTGCCGGCGGAGCGGCAGATCTTTCTCTACTGCCAGGCGCCGTAGCCGCCGGACGGCCCACCGGCGGCCGCCGTAAGGACGAATACCGCCGACGCGGTATACAGGTCGGGCACAGCATGGATGATCGGGACGTTGGACCAGGTGACCAGACCGCCTCGCCGTCCCGGAGCTCCAGATGACCGACGCACTGCCGGACCCCCGACCGCCGGAACCCCGCTCGCCGCAGCCCCTGCCCGCGGACCTGCTCCGGGTCGGGGACGCCGAGCGGCAGCAGGCGGTCACCGCGCTCGGCGAGCACTACGCCGCCGGCCGTCTCGACCAGGACGAGTACGACACCCGCATCCAGACCGCGTACGCGGCGAAGACGAAGGTCGACCTGCAGGGCCTGTTCGGCGACCTGCCGGAGCCGGTGCCGTTCCCCCCGGCCGGGCACCAGGCGAGGTCGTCGGCGCCGGGGTGGCAGTCCGGCCGGGAGGCGCGCGATCGCCCCCGGCGCCGGACGGGAGCGCCGGTGATCCCGGTGCTGATGATCATCGCGATCTTCCTCGGGGTGAGCCTGCTGGTGCACTTCCCGGTGGTGCCGCTGCTGTTCCTGCTGATCTGGGTCGGCGCCGGACGCCGGCGCGGCTGGGGCGGCGGACCCGGCCCTCGCATGTACCGCTGAGCCGCGCCCGCGGCGCGGCGTGCTCGATCATGGCGTGGTGGTCGATCTCGACGTGCTGGTACGACGGGCGCTGGCCCGGCCGGGGCGGGCCCTGATCGGCATCGCCGGGCCACCCGGAGCGGGGAAGTCGACGCTGGCGGAGCGGCTGGTCACCGCGCTCGGGCCCGCCGCCGCGTGGGTACCGATGGACGGCTTCCACCTCGCCGACGCCGCGCTCGACCGGCTCGGGTTGCGGGACCGGAAGGGGGCGCCGGAGACCTTCGACGGCTGGGGCTACCTCGCCCTGCTGCGCCGGCTCGCGACCGAGACCGACCATCCGGTGTGGGCGCCGGGCTTCGAGCGGACGCTGGAGCAGCCGCTCGCCGGCAGCATCCCGGTCGGTCCCGAGGTCCGGGTGGTCGTGACCGAGGGGAACTACCTGCTGCTCGACCGGCCGCCATGGCCGCAGGTGCGGGCCGCGCTCAGCGAGGTCTGGTACGTCGAGGCCGACGCCGGCGTCCGGCTGGAGCGGCTGCTCGCCCGGCACGTCGAGTTCGGCAAGAGCCCGGCCGGGGCGAGGGCGTGGGTGGCCGCCGTGGACGAGCCGAACGCCCGGCTGGTCGAGGGGTGCCGGGACGCCGCCGACCTGGTCGTGCGGCTCTGAGCGTGGCGCCGCGGCTCAGCCGCGCTTGCACTCCAGGGTGACCGAGTCGTCGTTGATGCCGAGCTCGCTCGGGCCGGCGCAGCCGCGGCCGCTGAAGGCGATCTCGCCGATGCCGCCGACCAGCTGCGCCCGGATGATCCGGAAGCCGGCCGCCGGCAGCGCGGACCGCCAGAAGTCGTACACGGTCTTGCCGTCGCTGACCCTGAGCGTGGCGCTGAGCTGGCCGCCCATCACCGAGACCGCGCTGACCCTGGTGCCGGGCGGCACCGGGAAGCCGGCCGGCAGCGCCCCCGGCTCGCCGGCGACCGGGGCCGGTGGGCTGGTCCGCGCGCCGGCCGCCGCGCTCGGGCTGGTGCCGGCCGGCGCCGGCGTCGCCGCGGCGGTGAGCGAGGCCGGGGCGGCCGTCCCGCCGTCGCTGCCGCAGCCGGCGAGCGCGAGCACGGCGGCGGCGAGCACCCCGGCGACGAGCACTCCGGTGGCGGCGGTGCGCGAGGTCATCGGCGGTCCCTTCGACGCTGCGGTCGGCCGATCCAACCGCACCGCAACCACCCGCCGCAGGCCGAGTGTCAGGGCGCGCGCCGGGGCACGCCCTAACTCCGCTGGCAGCGGAACTGGATGTGCTCGCCGCTGACGCCAAGCTGGCTACCGGTCATGCAGCCGTTGCCGGTGAACGGGATCGCGCCGAGCGCGTCGTGCACGGTCACGGTGCCTACCGTGTAGCCGGCCACGGGTAGCTGCTTCTGCCAGAACGACGTGGCCTCGTCGCCGTCCGGCACGAGCATCGGTGCCGTGATGTCGGTGGCCCGAACGGCCACCCGGCCGATCGTGGTGCCGGGCGGCAGCGGGAACCCGTCCGGGATCTTGCCGTTCTTCACGTTGGCCCCGTTGGGCGGGTTGGCGACCCGGTTGCCGCCGGGCGAGCTGGCGTCGGGGCGCCCGTTGAGCGCGCCGCCGGCGGTGTTGATGGTGGGCGTCTTCGGGGCGTCGGTGGCCGTCTGGTCGCTGCCGCAACCGGCGAGCGCGATGCCGGCCGTGACGAGCAGGGCGGCGAGGGCTGCGGAGCGCGGGGTCATCACTCGATCCTTCGGCGGGTCAGGGCTTGGGCTGCTGGAGCAGCGAACCGGATGGTCGGGGCGGACTCGGCGCCGGGGTGCCGGGCGCCGGGGTGCAGGTCGAGTACAGGGTCCGACACGACGGCACCGCAGTGGAATCCCTCATCGAGGGGGATCGCCGGCCCGTCCACTCGGCGGACGGACCGGTGGCCCGGACGAGCGTCCGGCGTCCTGCCGCCCGGGCTGGGCCGCCCGGGCTGGGCCGCCGGGCTGGGCCGTCGGGCTGGGCCGTCGGGCTGGGCCGCCGGGCTGGGCCGCCGGGCTAGGCGGGAGGGCCAGCTCGAGGCGGGGGAGGAGCCGGATCGGGTCGACGGTGCTGGCGGACTCGCCGGTGCGCACGGCGCCGGCGTGCCGGTAGAACGGCTCGGCGTTCGGGTCCGACTCGATCTCCAGCGCCGTCATCCCGAGCCCGGCCGCGATCCGGACCGCGTGCCGCAGCAGCAGACCGCCGACGCCGTGCCCGATCGCGGCCGGGTCGACGAACAGCCCGGCGAGCTCGCCGACCGGCGGCTCGCCGGCCACCCGCGCGTACCCGAGCAGCACCCCGTCCTGCTCGGCCACCACCAGCCGCACCCCGTCGCACCACTCCGGCCGGATCGTCAGGTCGTCCCGGCAGGCCTCGAGGAACGCCGGGTCGTAGCCCCAGTGCGCCTTGCTGCGCAGCGCGAGCGCGCTGATCGCCGCGGCCTCCGCGGGCCGCGCGGCCCGCACGGCCGCGGTCACCAGCCGCGGGAGCGCCACTCCGGGACGGACGGGCGCTCGGTGCCGAGGCTGGTGTCCTTGCCGTGGCCGGGATAGACCCAGGTCGAGTCGCCGTACACGCCGAAAACGCGCGCCTCCAGGTCGTCCATCAGCGAGCCGAACCGCTGCGGGTCCTTCTCGGTGTTGCCGGGGCCGCCCGGGAACAGCGAGTCGCCGGTGAACAGGTGCACGACCCCGTCCTGCGGGTCGGTGTAGGCCAGCGCGATCGAGCCGGGTGTGTGGCCGCGCAGGTGGACCACGGTCAGCCCGGACGCGCCGACCGACACGGTGTCGCCGTGCCGGACGGTCTCGGTCACCGGCACCGGCAGCTCCGGCGCGTCCAGCTCGTGCGCGACCGTGCGAGCGCCGGTGTGCTCGACCACCTCGGGCAGCGCCTGCCAGTGGTCCCAGTGCCGGTGCGTGGTGACGATCGTGGCCAGCGGGGTGTCGCCGACCAGCTCGGTGAGCCGGTCGGCCTCGTTGGCCGCGTCGACCAGTAGGCCCTCGCCGGTCGACCGATCCACCAGCAGGTAGGCATTGTTGTCCATGGGCCCGACGGCCAGCTTGCTGATCGTCAGCCCGCCAAGCTCGCGGGTGTCGGCCGGACCGCCGACGGTCACGTCCCCGGTGTAGGTCATGCCCCGATCCTGCCCCACGGCGTACCCTTGAGCTCCACCCAGGGAGGTGCCGATGTCGTTCGAGACCGGAGCCCCACCACCGCCCGACCACCAGCCGCTGACGGTGCCGCCGGTCGAGGCCGTGGGCAGACACGATGTCGGCCCGGCCCGCCCGGTCAAGCAGTTCGACGCGACGACGGCGATCCTCCCGGGCCCGCCGCCCGGCACCATGACCTACCGGCTGCGGGCGACGGAGAGCACGCAGGCCGACGAGTGAGTCCCGGGCGCCCGCGCTCGGGAAGAAACTGTCGGACGCGGTCGCTACGGTAGGGCCGACCTTCCCTCCCGTCGGCCGGAGAGAGAAACACCCTGTGGCAGACCGTCTTGTTGTACACGGTGCGCGCGAGCACAACCTCAAGGACGTCAACCTCGACCTGCCCCGGGACAGCCTGATCGTGTTCACCGGGCTGTCCGGGTCGGGGAAGTCCAGCCTGGCCTTCGACACGATCTTCGCCGAGGGCCAGCGTCGCTACGTGGAGTCGTTGAGCGCTTACGCCCGGCAGTTCCTCGGTCAGATGGACAAGCCCGACGTCGACTTCATCGAGGGCCTGTCCCCGGCGGTCTCCATCGACCAGAAGTCGACCAGCCGCAACCCGCGCAGCACCGTCGGCACGATCACCGAGGTCTACGACTACCTCCGGCTGCTCTACGCGCGGGCCGGCCGGCCGCACTGCCCGAAGTGCGGGCGGCCGATCAGCCGGCAGACCCCGCAGCAGATCGTCGACCGCGTGCTGGAGATGACCGAGGGCACCCGGTTCCAGGTGCTGGCGCCGGTGATCCGCGGCCGCAAGGGCGAATACGTCGACCTGTTCGGCGAGCTGCAGGCCAAGGGCTTCTCCCGGGTCAGGGTCGACGGCGTCGTGCATCAGCTGACCGATCCGCCGAAGCTGAAGAAGCAGGAGAAGCACACCATCGAGGTCGTCGTCGACCGGCTGGTGGTGCGCGAGTCGTCCAAGCGCCGGCTCACCGACTCGGTGGAGACCGCGCTCGGCCTGGCCGGTGGGCTGGTCATCCTCGACTTCGTCGACCTGCCGGAGGACGACCCGCACCGGGAGCGGACGTTCTCCGAGCACCTCGCCTGCCTCTACGACGACCTGTCGTTCGAGGCGCTGGAGCCGCGGTCGTTCTCGTTCAACTCGCCGTACGGGGCGTGCCCGGAGTGCACCGGGCTCGGCACCCGCAAGGAGGTCGACCCGGAGCTGATCGTGCCGGACCCGGAGCGGACGCTGCGGGAGGGGGCGATCTCCCCGTGGGGCACCGGCCAGACCGCGGACTACTTCCTCCGGCTGCTCACCGCGCTCGGCGACGCGATCGGCTTCACCATCGACACCCCGTGGGAGCGGCTGCCGGCCCGGGCGCAGAAGGCGATCCTCTACGGGCACGACTCGCAGGTGCACGTCCGCTACAAGAACCGGTACGGCCGGGAGCGGGCCTACTACGCCTCGTACGAGGGCGTGGTGCCGTTCCTGGAGCGGCGGCACGCGGAGACCGACTCGGACTTCAGCCGGGAGAAGTACGAGGGCTACATGCGCGAGGTGCCCTGCCCGGCCTGCGGCGGCGCCCGGCTCAGGCCGGAGGTGCTCGCGGTCACTCTCGGCGGCAAGTCGATCGCCGAGGTGTCGAGCTACTCGATCGGTGACGCGAGCGTGTTCCTGCGGTCGCTCGACCTGACCGAGCGGGAGCGGATGATCGCCGAGCGGGTGCTCAAGGAAGTGCACGCGCGGCTCGGGTTCCTGCTCGACGTGGGGCTCGACTACCTGTCCCTCGACCGGCCGGCGGCGACGCTGGCCGGCGGCGAGGCGCAGCGCATCCGGCTGGCCACCCAGATCGGCTCCGGCCTGGTCGGCGTGCTCTACGTGCTGGACGAGCCGTCGATCGGGCTGCACCAGCGGGACAACCGCCGGCTGATCGAGACGCTGCTCCGGCTGCGCGAGCTGGGCAACACGCTGATCGTGGTCGAGCACGACGAGGACACGATCCGCACGGCCGACTGGATCGTGGACATCGGCCCCGGGGCCGGCGAGCACGGCGGCGAGATCGTGGTGGCCGGCACGGTCGACGACCTGATGGCGTCCGAGCGGTCGGTGACCGGGGCATACCTGTCCGGCCGGCGGGAGATCCCGGTGCCGCGCAGCCGTCGGCCGGTCGTTCCCGGCCGGGAGCTGGTGGTCGAGGGCGCCCGCGAGCACAACCTGCGCAACGTCGACGTCGCGTTCCCGCTCGGCACGTTCACCGCGGTCACCGGTGTGTCGGGGTCGGGCAAGTCGTCGCTGGTCAACGACATCCTCTACACGGCTCTGGCCAACCGGCTCAACGGCGCGCGGATGGTGCCCGGCCGGCACAAGCGGGTGCGCGGCGTGGACGAGCTGGACAAGGTCGTCGGCGTCGACCAGTCGCCGATCGGGCGGACCCCGCGGTCCAACCCGGCGACGTACACGGGCGTGTTCGACCACATGCGGCGGCTGTTCGCGGAGACGACCGAGGCGAAGATCCGCGGCTACCAGCCGGGCCGGTTCTCGTTCAACGTCAAGGGCGGGCGCTGCGAGGCGTGCGCCGGCGACGGCACGATCAAGATCGAGATGAACTTCCTCCCGGACGTGTACGTCCCGTGCGAGGTGTGCGGGGGCGCCCGCTACAACCGGGAGACGCTCGAGGTGCACTACAAGGGCAAGAACATCGCCGAGGTTCTCGACATGTCGATCGAGGAGGCGAACGAGTTCTTCGCCGCCGTCCCGGCGATCTCCCGCCACCTGCAGACGCTGGTCGACGTCGGGCTCGGGTACGTGCGACTGGGCCAGCCGGCGCCGACCCTGTCCGGCGGCGAGGCGCAGCGGGTCAAGCTCGCGTCCGAGCTGCAGAAGCGGCAGACCGGCCGGACGGTCTACGTGCTGGACGAGCCGACCACCGGCCTGCACTTCGAGGACGTGCGCAAGCTGCTCGGGGTGCTCGGCAAGCTGGTCGACGCCGGCAACACGGTGATCGTCATCGAGCACAACCTCGACGTGATCAAGACCGCCGACTGGGTCATCGACATGGGCCCGGAGGGCGGCAGCGGCGGCGGGACGGTCGTCGCGACCGGCACGCCGGAGGACATCGCGGCGGCGCCGGACAGCTACACCGGCCGGTTCCTGGCCGGTGTCCTCGGCCCGCGGGCGGTGCCGGCGCCCGCGCCGGGGAAGAAGCCGGCGGCCCGCAAGCCGCGGGCGAAGGTGTCTGCCTGACCGGTCCGCCGTGGTCTCCTGGGAGCCATGGGGGACTGGTGGCAGCACGACATCGTCGAGGCGGGCAAGCTGCCGCTGCTGCTGTGCTCGGCCGCCTTCGTCGTCACGTTCCTGGTCACCCGGGGCGTCACGCGGATGATCCGGGCCGGCCGTGGCCCGTTCCGCGACAACGTGAGCCCGAGCGGCACACACGTGCACCACGCCGTCTACGGGATCGTGCTGCTCGTCCTCGGCGCGCTGGTCGCGGTCGGGTCGGCCGGACCGCCCTACCAGGAGCTGGCCGCGGTCGCGGTCGGCGTCGGCACCTCGCTGGTGCTGGACGAGTTCGCGCTGATCCTGCACCTGCAGGACGTGTACTGGACGCAGCAGGGCCGGCTGTCGGTCGAGATGGTCAGCCTCACCGCCGGTTGCCTGATGTTCGCGCTGGTCGGCGTGCTCCCGTTCGGCATCGAGGACGTCAAGCCGGCCGAGCTCACCGTGCGCGGCGGGCTGGCGACCGTCACCGTGCTGCACGCAGCGCTGGTGCTGGTCTGCGCGGCCAAGGGCAAGTACCGCACCGCACTGTTCGGCTGGTTCGTTCCGGGGATCGCCTGGTTCGGCGCGTTCCGGCTGGCCCGGCCCGACTCGCTGTGGGCGCGCCGCCGCTACCACGGGCGGAAGCTGGCCCACGCCGAGCGGCGGGCGCAGCGGTTCGACGCGCGCTGGGACCCGATCGGCGACCGGCTGGCCAACGTCATCGGCGGCGCCCCGAGCGTGCCGACCGAGACCCCGCGCAGCCACTAGCGGACACGAACGACCCCCGCACCGCGGCGCAAGGCAGCTGCGGTACGGGGGTCGGTCGTCTCGGCCCGGGCCCGACCGTGCGGCGGGTAGCCCGAGCGGGGCACGCGAAGGAGCACAGCGGTCGCCCTCGCCGCGACGCGGCAGGCTGCGCTGCGGCCGTGACCCGGCAGCCGCGTACGGGAGAGGCGGTGCCGCCTGGGGGACGCCGCGGGAGCGGGCGCGCCGTGCGGGGTAGCCGTGCCGGTGCGGGAGGTGGGACTGGCCGTGCGACAGCCGCGTCGTCCGCGGCGGTTGGTGCTGCCGTGCGAGAGTCGGTCGCCGGCGAGGTCACCCGGGGACACCGGCCGCGTGGGGGGAGGCGAGCCGCGTGGGAGGGCGCCGGTGGGCGCTGCCGTGCGGGGGAGCCGTGCCGTGCGGGGAGGCTGGGCCGAGCGAGGAACGTCGGGACCGGAAGCTGCGGCAGAGCCTAGCGGCGCGGGAAGATCGACTACAGGTACGACACGGCGGGGGTTGCCGGTGTCACTCTCCGCCCAGCATCCGCGCGATCTCGGCGTCGAGCGCAGGCGCCCAGGGCTCCCCGCCGGGCGGCACGACCGCGTCGGTGTCGGCCAGGAACTCGCGCATCGGCCCGGCCGGCACCGTCACCACACACGGCAGCGACGCCGACCGCAGGGTGAGCGTGACGTGCTCGCCCTGGCGGGACATCGACACGTGGCCGGCCGGGCGGGCAGGCACCTGGGAGCCGCCGTCCGGCCCCAGCACCGCGCGCAGCGCGTCCCGGAGAACCACCCAGCGGCCACGCAGCAGCGCCGGGTGCGGCGGCCTGGCGCCGACGACCACGACCACCGCGAGCGGGTCACTGTCCACCCAGGACAGTCGCAGTACCGGAAGGTGCCCCCGCCAGGGCTGACCGTCGCCCAGGACGATCTCGCAGCTGACGGTCTCGGTCATCGGGTTCCCGGGTGCTCCGGTGCGGTGGGTGGCCCCCGCAGCCTCGCATTCCCGGGCGGCGGTTGCCAGTCGGCAGGTGCCGTCCGGGCCGACCGGCGGCGGGCCCCGGCGCCCGGCGCGCGCGTACCCTCGGGCCGTGCCCGACCCGTCGACGTACCGCCCCGCCCCGGGCACGATTCCGGAGGACCCGGGCGTCTACAAGTTCCGTGACGAGCGCGGCCGGGTCATCTACGTCGGCAAGGCAAAGAACCTGCGCCAGCGGCTGAACAGCTACTTCTCCGACCTGCACGCGATGCACGCCCGGACCAGGCAGATGGTCACCAGCGCGGCCGGCGTCGAGTGGACGGTGGTGTCCACCGAGGTCGAGGCGCTGCAGCTGGAGTACACCTGGATCCAGCAGTTCGACCCGCGGTTCAACGTCCGCTACCGGGACGACAAGTCGTACCCGAGCCTGGCCGTGACGCTGTACGAGGAATACCCGCGGCTGCAGGTGATGCGCGGCGCGAAGCGCAAGGGCGTGCGCTACTTCGGGCCGTACGCGCACGCCTGGGCGATCCGGGAGACGCTCGACCTGCTGCTGCGGGTGTTCCCGGCCCGGACCTGCTCGGCCGGCGTGTTCAAGCGGGCCGGCCAGATCGGCCGGCCGTGCCTGCTCGGCTACATCGGCAAGTGCTCGGCACCGTGTGTCGGCCGGGTCAGCGCCGAGGAGCACCGGGCCATCGTGGACGACTTCGTCGACTTCATGGCCGGCAAGACCGACCTGATGATCCGCCGGCTGGATCGGGAGATGGCGGCGGCGTCGGCGGAGCTGGAGTTCGAGCGGGCGGCACGGATCCGGGACGACATCGGCGCGCTGCGCCGGGCGATGGAGAAGCAGGCGGTCGTCTTCGGCGACGGCACCGACGCGGACGTGGTCGCGTTCGCCGAGGACGCGCTGGAGGCCGCGGTGCAGGTCTTCCACGTCCGCGGCGGCCGGGTGCGCGGCCAGCGCGGCTGGGTGGTGGACAAGGTCGAGGACGTGACCACCGGCGACCTGGTCGAGCAGTTCTGCCTGCAGGTGTACGGCTCCGACGACTCCGACAGCGTTCCCCGGGAGATCCTGGTGCCGGAGCTGCCGCCGGACCGGGAGGTGCTCGAGGAGCTGCTGCGCGAGCTGCGCGGGGCCAGGGTGACGCTGCGGGTGCCGCAGCGCGGGGACAAGCGCGCGCTGCTGGAGACCGTCGGTCGCAACGCGCAGCAGTCCTTCCAGCAGCACAAGCTCAAGCGGGCGACCGACCTGACCGCGCGGTCGCAGGCGCTGGCCGAGTTGCAGGACGCGCTCGGGCTGGCCACCGCGCCGCTGCGGATCGAGTGCTTCGACGTCTCGCACGTGCAGGGCACCAACGTGGTCGCCTCGATGGTGGTGTTCGAGGACGGGCTGCCGCGCAAGTCCGAATATCGCCGGTTCGCGATCCGTGGCACCGGCACTCGGGCCGCTGCGGAGTCGAGCAGCGCCAACGGCTCCGCTCGGGTCACCGGGCACGGTTCCGGAGTCGACGACGTGCCTCCGGCGGGGCCCGCGGGTGGTGACGTGCAGTGGATCCACGAGGCGGTGCGCCGGCGGATGGCCCGCTACCTCGACGAACGGATCGACACCGGCGAGGAGGCTGACGACACCCAGGACGACGAGGGCGACCCCGCCGCGCTGCCGCAGCGGCCGAGCCCGGTCGACCCCGAGACCGGGCGGCCGCGCAAGTTCGCGTACCCGCCGAACCTGCTCGTCGTCGACGGCGGCGCCCCGCAGGTCGCGGCGGCCGCGGCCGCGCTGGCGGAGCTCGGCATCGAGGACGTCGCGCTGTGCGGGCTGGCCAAGCGGCTCGAGGAGGTCTGGCTGCCCGGCGAGGACCAGCCGGTGATCCTGCCGCGCACGTCCGAGGCGCTCTACCTGCTGCAGCGGGTCCGGGACGAGGCACACCGGTTCGCGATCACCTACCACCGGCAGAAGCGGTCCCGGGCGATGACGACCTCGGCCCTGGACGGGGTTCCGGGGCTGGGCGAGACCCGGAAAAAGGCGCTTCTGACTCGGTTCGGCTCGCTGAAGCGGCTCCGCGCGGCGTCGGTTGAGGACATCATGGCCGTTCCAGGGGTGGGACGGCGCACCGCGGAAGCGGTCGCCGCCGCGCTGCACCGGGAGGACGCCCAGCCGG
>Ga0308175_100001408_pt1 | contig 16211 bp, 8 predicted proteins | sample PhyCR1_3_FD_203893 | JGI IMG/M metagenome (GOLD analysis project Ga0308175, IMG submission 203893) | Soil microbial communities from UC Gill Tract Community Farm, Albany, California, United States - DLSLS.C.R1 | ecosystem: Environmental > Terrestrial > Soil > Agricultural land | place: USA...
GCGCGTCGCGTCGTGGAGCGCCACGACGGCGCGCTCGTGCTCGAATCGACCCCGGGCGAGCGCGGCGCCCGGTTCTCGATCTATCTTCCCGTGCGGAGGAGCTGATGGCGCGGATCCTGATCGTCGACGACGAGGCGAAGCTGGGCCGCGTGCTGGCCGAGATGCTCGAGGGCGCCGGCCACGACGTCGCGCACGTCACCAGCGGGCGCGAGGCGATCGTCCGGATCGAGGGCGGGGGGCTCGACGTCGTGCTCACCGATCTGCGGATGCCGGACGCCGACGGCATGGCGGTCCTGCGGGCGACCCGGCAGAGCTCGCCGTCGACCGACGTCGTGCTGATGACCGCGCATGCGACCGTGCAGAACGCCCTCGACGCGATGAAGGAGGGCGCCGCGGAGTACCTGATCAAGCCGATCGCGATGGACGAGCTGCGCCTCCGGATCGGCCGGATCGTCGAGCGGCGCGCGCTGTCGTCCCGCGCGGACACGCTGGCGCGCCGGCTCGACGCGCGCGATGGGTTCGGCCGGATCATCGCCGAGAGCGCGAAGATGCGCGCGCTCGTCGCACAGGCCAAGCAGGTCGCCGCGACCAACGAGACCGTCCTCTTGCTCGGCGAGAGCGGGACCGGCAAGAGCCTGATCGCGCGCGCGATCCACCACGCCAGCCGGCGTGCGGACGGCCCGCTCGTCGAGGTCCACGCCGCGGCGCTGCCGGAGTCGCTCGTCGAGGGCGAGCTGTTCGGGCGCGACAAGGGCGCGTACACGGGCGCGACCGAGGCCAAGGCCGGCCACGCCGAGGTCGCGAGCGGCGGCACGCTGTTCCTCGACGAGATCGGCGAGCTCCCGATGGCGACCCAGGTCAAGCTGCTGCGCCTGCTCCAGGATCGCACGTTCAGCCGGCTCGGCTCGACGCAGCTGCGCAAGGCGGACCTCCGGATCATCGCGGCCACGAACCGCGACCTCGCCGCCGCCGTGAAGGCCGGGACGTTCCGCGAGGATCTCTACTACCGGCTCGCGGTGTTCCCGCTCGTCGTCCCGCCGCTGCGCGAGCGCCCTGAGGATATCCGCGCGACCGCGCTCGCGCTCCTGACCGCGCGCGGGCTCGGCCCCGAGCGAATCACGGCGCAGGCGCTCGGCGCGCTGGCCGCGCACGCGTGGCCGGGCAACGTGCGCGAGCTCGAGAACGCGATCACGCGCGCGATCGTCCTCGCCGGCACGGAGCAGATCTCGGTCGAGCACCTGCCCCAGGTGCTGTCGGGACGTGCGCCGCCGGCCTCCACGCTCGAGGACCTGCTGGTCCCGGGGTTCTCGCTCGACGCGATCGAACGCGACCTGATCGAGCACGCGCTCGTCAAGGCCGGCGGCAACAAGGCCGCCGCGGCCCGCCTGCTCGGGATCACGCGGCGCCGCCTGTACTCACGCCTCGAGAGCCTCGGCCAGAAGGATCCCGACGACGACTGACCCGCCGTCCCATCGGGCCCCCAGGCCGGCTAGGGCGACTCGACGACCAGCTGGCCGATCGGGTCGCCGGCCTGGTCGAACGCGCCCCACGCGAGCACCGGCGAGCCCTTGTGCCCGGTGGTCGCGCCGATCGAGAAGCCGTCGAGCAAGGGGCCGGTCGCGAGGCCCATCGTCGACCAGCCCGCCGATGACCGGGTCGCGACGTAGACGTCGGCGTCGAGGCCGTCCTGGTAGGCGATCGCCGGGGCACCGCCGACGAGGTAGAGCGCCGCCGCGGCGCCGACGTTGTGCGGCCGATCGCCGGAGCGCTGGCCGTCGTCGACCACCTCGGGCGTGCCGGGCGCCCCGTTCCAGGTCGTGTACATGAGCTGATTGCCGAGCGCGTCCTGGTACGCGACGTGGATCGTGCCGCTGCCATCGACGGCCGCGCTCGCCCACAGGCCGCGGTCGCCGGCCGGCGTCGCATCGAGGCTCGCCTCGCTGAACATGTTCGTGCCGGCGCCGGTCTCGACCGCGAGCTCGAGGGCGTGCTGGGTGCGATCGTAGAACGCCACCGCGAGCCGTCCGTCGGGCAAGACGACCAGCGAAGCGAACAGCCCCGTGCCGGTCGCCAGGTCGGCGACCTTGGGATCGGCGACCTCGGTGAGGCAGGCTCCCGCGGCGCACACGTCGCCGGTGCCGCACGCCGGCGTGCAATTGGTGGCCGGCGCGACGCAGCGCTCGGGGTCGGCCGGAGCGGCGTCGGCGACGCAGGCCTGCCCGGCGCCGCACAGGCCCGCGCAGCTGCCCGGCGCGCTCGCGACGACGGTCGTCGACCAGTCCGCTTCGCCGGGATCCTGCTTGCTCGCGCGCGCGAGGCGCAGCTCGGTCACCCGGTGGCCCATGCCGTCGTCGGTGCCGACCGCGAGGTAGGCGATCGCCGGCTTGCCGTCGCGATCGATCGCCAGCGACGCGTACGACCCGACGGCCTCGCCGTTGCCGGCATCGACGACGTAGCTCGACCAGTGATCGGGCGAGCTCTCCTGCGCGTACTTGAGCGCGCCGGCATCGCGATCCTGGTACGCGACGCGCGCGTGGCCGCCGGACATCGCGATCGAGGTCCACGCACCGACGTCGGGCCCCGGCTCGTCGATCCCGTCGCGATAGCCGCCGTCGTGGGTCGCGGTGACGCCGCTCGGGATGCCGTCGACGACTCGCAGCTTCGGCTCGGCGGTGGCGGTGGCGTCGGCCACCACGAGATCGCCGAGCGAGCTGTCGTAGGTCGCGACCATCACGCGATCGCCGTCGGCGGCGATGCTGGTGAACCGGCCGAGGCTGCCGTGCGCGACGTCCCCCGGCAGGCACATGTCGCCACACGGCGGTGAGTGGCTGCAGCTGCAGCCCGGCAAGCACGCGAGCGCGGCGAGCCAGACCGGGCCGCCGATCCGCTTGCCGGCGCGCCGGAGCGACCGGCGCAGGCCGCGCAGCCGGCGCCCCGGCACCAGCCACAGCGCGATCAAGAGGGCCAGCAGCGCCGACGCGCCGGGGCCACCGCCGCTGTCACACGCGCACCCGGCCGCACTCGCCGGACCACGCAAGCCATTACCCGGCGCGCGCTTCGCGGTTGCATCTGGCAGGCCGATCGGCAGCTCCAGCATGACCGGCGTCTCGTCCATCGACGCCGGGGCGCCGATCTGGCGCGCGCGCACCTCCAGGTGATGGACGCCCGACAGCCACAACACCTGCGAGCGCACGGTCTGCCGCGGGGTGGCCGACCACGCCGACCACGTGCCGTCGTCGAGTCGATACGACCACTCGAGGTCGGGCAGATCGCCGCCGAGGTCGACCGTCACCGCCGGCGCCGGGGCGCTTGCCCAGCGTCTCGGATCGCGCGCGACGTCGCGGCTCGGCTCGTCGATCGCGGCGAGCGAAGCCCGGGTCTCGACCTGGGGGCGGGCCACCGCCGGCGCGGCCACCAGGTTCGCGAAGATCGCGAGGAACGCGGTGTTGTCGACCGCGGTGATGTCGGTGACGTCGAGCTGCAAGCTGCCGAGCGCGGGCAACGCCAGCGGCGGGAGGCTCTTCGACAGCTGCGGCAGCACCAGGCCGAGCAGGCTCGGGAACACCGCGGCGAGATCCGCCGGCGCCTCGGTGATCGCCTCGGTGTTCTTCACCGAGATGTTGGTGAACGCGTTGGTCACGTCGCCGAGCACCGGGATCAGCTGCCCCATCCCCGCGACCTGGAGGCCGATCGGCAAGTGGACATCGCTGACCACGGTGAACGTCCGGATCCACTGGTCGTCGACCGACAGGAAGAAGTCGAGCTCGGCGGCCGTGAACGTGAGAGCGAGCAGCGGATCGACCAGCTTCTTGCCGCCGGCGCCGTCGTCCATGAACGTGTTCTTGCCGAGGACGATGGTCGGCTGGCGCTGCGGCCGGAGGCCGATCGCCATCGGCGAGTTGGTCTGGACGAGCTTGCCGAGCGAAGGCGCCAGGAGCGACAGCGTATCGCTCGACAGCTGGGCCGCGAAGCTGCTGCCGATCGTCAGGCACAGCAGGCCGCCGTCGTAGCCGGCATACGCGAACTCCGCGAGCTGCGACTTGTGCACGCCGATCGCGACGTCGAACGGCTGGCCGGTGTCGGGCCGGGTGTTGCCCTGGAAGAACGCCGACGACGGCACCGTCACGCTCGGCGGGGGCGTGCCGGCCGGGCCGCAGCGATCGCGTGGCGCCCCGCCGGGCTGCATGCCGCCGAGCAGCGCCAGCGCGAGGCCGCTGTTGTTCGAGGTCGCGCTGCCGGTGACCTCGTACAGATCGAGCGCGCCGGTCGTGCCGGGCGACAGCGAGGCAAACAGCGAGCTGCCCCGCAGGCGGCCGGCGAGCCCGAGCTCCTGGAAGCACTGGTTGCCCTCCATGCACACGTGGTTGGTGCAGGCCGTCGCGAACAGGCTGCCGCACTCGGCGACCTGGCCGGACGGGCACGCCTTGCAGGTCTGGCTCTGGATCATCGTCTGGACCGCGCCGGTGAGCTGGCTGGTCAAGATGCCGAGGAGCGTCCCCAGGATCGTGTTCGTCGCCTGGCACAAGACCCCGCCGGTCAGCGTGACGTCCTGGGTCGTGAAGTTGGTCAGCGCGACGGTGCCGACCGAGACGCGCGTCGTGCCCGCGGTCGCGTCCGGCACGAAGCTGACCGGCACGTCGATCGTGACGTCGTGGATCGTTCCCGCCGTCGTGTCGACCTTGAGCCCGCAGTCACCGATCAGCGGCAGCTTGACCGGGATATCCGTCTCGCTCTTCACGCGCGCGCGCAGCGTGACGTCGAGCCGCGCGTTGCCCTGCGACGGCTTGAGCTCGAGGCGAGGCAGGTCGCCGGGGCTCGGCCGCAGATCAATGTCGATCGGCCCACACGTCGCCTTGGGGTTACCACCCGGGCAGCAGGTCGCGATCGTGCCGCCACAGCTGACCGGGGCGTTGAACGCGAGCACCCCGTTCGTCCCGCCGGCGAGGCTCCCGACGAGCCCGGCCGGATCCGCGGCGAGCGCCGCCAGGCCGGTCGACGACACGCGGACCTGCGCCGCGTTCGGCGTGCGCTTGGAGGGCGAAAAGCCCCCGGGGATCGGCTCGAGTGACGCGCACCCTCCGCATCCGCCGCCGCCACACGACACCGAAACCACGATCGACGTGACGACGACAAACCAGTCCAGGCGCAAGAGCTTCACCGGTGACCTCCGAAGAAGTTCGATGTCACTCGACCCCGGCCGCGAGGTCAAGTACGCGCCGCTGATAGCGGGTGTGAGATCGCACGCCCGTCCAAGAATCTCTGAGCCGGACCGAACTTACCGGCCGACTGCCGCCTCGAACGCCCGAGGCTCCAGGTGCTGCCAGCCGTGCTTCCTCACGGCAATCGAGCAGCCCCCCCGGCCCCTCTCGCCGAGGTAGCAGCAAAGATCCGCCGATGAAGTTCAGACGAGTGGCCCTGGCCGCGTTTGGCTGCAGAAGCATCGTCACACCAAACAACACTGACACTTATTGCATCCAAGTCACCGCTTGTTCTAATCCTAACATGAGAGCATCGTCTGTTATAAAGGCCAATGTTTTGCAAATTAATGAACTCGGTCAGAACAAGCACAAGCATCACTCACAATTCACCGCTGATGCTTGCGCGATGGCCGGCGGTGTGATGTTGGCACCGGAGCCAACTGGGTTCTGAACACGCTCGCTCGGTCCGCCGAAAGCTTGCCCTCAGCCGCCGCCCAGCGTAGCCACGCACCGTGGGCGCCAAGCGCGTGATCTGGCATGTCGGTTTCGAGCGCAACCTCCGGCGCCGCGGCCCACCCTCGTTCGAGGTGCGCTCCGAGGTTCCGCTCTCCGACGAGCCGCCCCGTCTCGATTACCTGCTGCTACGCAAGCTCACGCCGGAAGGCGAGCCGGTCGACAATGCCGCACAAACGCTGCGGCACCTCTGGCCGCTCTTGCCTCGCGTTTCGGTGGTCGAATACAAGAGCCGGGGTCATCCCTATCGGTCCGGTCAGCTCGATGGGCTTTGGAGTTACGTGCATTCCTACTTCGCTAATCAGCGCGCCCTGCCTCGCCACCGCGCCGATGGCACGCCGCTCACGCCGGCCGAGGGCGGTCCGGAAGTGCGCGAGCGCGAAGACCTCTGCGCGGTGCTGGTCGTCGCCACTCGCCTCCCGAGTCTCGACGCCGACGTCACAGCGATGGGCCTCACGTGGGAGAACCTGGGTAGCGGCTACCTGAGGGTGCACGACGGCCTGTTCACGCTGTATGTCGTCGAGCTCGACATCGCCGGTCCCGCCGAGGGCGACGATCTGCTACACTCGTTTGGCCATGGGACGTTGCGTTCGAACGAGGCTCGCTGGTTCTGGATGGAGCTGGTAGGCTCGAAGGAAGCTGCGATGAACATGCAGGACATGGAAGGCTACAAGGAGCTGATGGACAAGATGCTCGACACGCTGCCCGCCGAGCAGGTGCTCTCGCACTATGCTCCCGAGCAGCGCCTCGCCGGCCTGGACCGCGATCACCAGGCGCTTGCCTTGCCTGTCGAAGTGCTGCGGCTACTGCCAGAGGAGTACCTTCGCTCCCTCGCGCCCGAGGTGGAAGCAGAGATCCGCCGACGGCTCCGCGAGAACGGTCGCTGACGGATCCACGGCCGCTACCGCCCACTCGATGGTTCCGATGCGCCGGCTTACCGTGCTCGTGGCACAGGCGACACACGATGAAGTCGTGGCCCGCGTCGCTTCGAAGTAGTTTCAAGCTCGTCGGAGGCCGTCCGAGATCCGGCCGGACACTCGGATAGAGCTACGCCGCCCAGCGGCTAACGTCCGGTGGATGCAGCCGATTCGTCATCCGAATCCCGGCCCATACCGCTTCGGTATCCTTTCGGTCCAGCGACAGGTCCGGAAGCGACTAACTGCATGAGGGCGCGGTCATTCGCGACAACCTCGACATCCGCCGGCCGGATCGCGGACAGTTGTTGTTCGAACGGCGCATCACAAGCCGAACCCCAAGGGCTTTCCGCACACGGGTAATCACGGAGGGCGTCCATCAACCCTGGTCCGGATAAGGGCGTAGGTGTGCATTACCTGTGCTTCGGCTCAATCGAAGGCGGATGCCAACCGACTGCGCACCAGCGACGCCGGGCGGCTACGATGAGCGCGGTTCATTCGCAGCGCCACCACGGTCGCCCGACCGATCGCGGTCGTGCCTTCGAGTTTCGTTCCGTCGAGACTCCAGGCAAAGTGATCCTGCCAGTGCTGCTGTCGCGGATGGAACAGGGGGGGAGATTCCTGTGTGAGCGGTCGACGGCCCGAATGGTGTTCGTCTTCGTTATCGAAGGTCGTCAGGCCGCCGCGCGATGCCGGCGTGATGTGGTCATACGTCAGCGGGATGCCGCTCACCGCTTCGCTCGTGAAGCAGTAGCAGCAGGACCGTCGATCTGTGGCATCTATCTGCGTGCGCAGAGACTCCGGAATCCGGGTCGACATGATCTTGGAGATGAGCTCACCGCGGTCGACGGCGACACCGGCCAGAAGGTCGTCACGACGACGGGCGCCGCGTGCAACATGGCGCCGAGCATGAGCTTTCCCATCGCCGCCAAGAACCGCGTCGTGGTGGCCGCCCTGGGCCACCTGTGCTCGTGGTCGATCAACGGCAAGTAGGACCACCCAGCCCGCGTCGCTGCGCTGCGCGTTGCCGTCCTGGCGGCGCCCGTTGGTTGACCAACCCGGTCAAATTCACTGCGACAAGGACTGGCCGCTCGGGGGCCATGTAGACGTGGCGCGATCCAGTGGCAACCGTTGTTCGCTGTGTGTCGAAGTGATTCGCAGCACGATGACCGATCTCGCGGTTGTGCGATTGCATCCAGCCGCTGGTCAGGTCGGACCACTCCCTGAATTTACCGATTGCCGCTGCCAGGCTGGAGCAGACTGTGCGTGCAGCCTTTCGCGACGTCTCCGTCGACGATCCCGAGCGCACGCATGAGCTGAGCGCAACCGACCGATGGCCACACACTCGCGTACATTGCCAACTCCGCGCGGAGCTCGACACACCTGCCTGACTCTGCGCGTGGCGCCTCGCGGCATTCGCGCGAGCGAGCAAACTGACTTGCTGTCCTGGCCCTGGCGACACGAAACATGGTAAAGGCTTCGACCTTCACGCGCCCCCGCGCCGGGGGCGCTGGCCCCTTTTTGGAGTTGCCATGAAGAGAATGATCGTCGCGTGTGCTGCCTCGTACCTCTCGGTCCTTGTCGCCGGCTGCTCGGTGAACGCCTTCGAGACCTCCGAGTCCGAAGACCAGCTCGTCTCCGACACCGGGACCATCCCCGTCGACCTCAAGGCGGGTTCACAGCGCCTGAACCCACCGGCCGCGACCACCAGGACGATGCAGTACTTCGGCGGACCGGTGATCTCGAACCCGAAGGTCTATGTCGTGTTCTGGGGGAATCCTGCCAACATCAGCACGCTCCTCACCGCCGCGAAGGGAGGCATCGCCGACTTCTACGCCGGCGCCACCAATAGCAGCTACATGGACTGGCTGAACGAGTACGACACGAACATCACGACCCAGTCGGGCTCGCACGCCGGCACGGCTGGCACGGGCCAGCACATCGGGCGCGGAAACTTCGTCGGCACCCGCACGCTCACGTCGATCCCCGCGGGCAACGTCACGGACAGCCAGATCCAGGCAACGCTCGACCAGGCGTTCACCAATGGCACGCTGCCCCAGCCCGACGCGAACACGATCTACGCCATCAACTTCCCGAGGAGCGTCACGATCACGCTCGATGGCAGCCAGAGCTGCTCGGCGTTCGGCGGATACCACTTCTCGACGGTCGAGACCACCCGGCCCAACGCGCGCTACATCGTCCTGCCCGACTGCGGGAACTCGTTCCGCTCGTTCACGATCGTCAGCTCCCACGAGCTCGCCGAGGCGACCACCGACGCCGAGCCCACGCCCGGATCGAACCCGGACTTCCCCCAGGCATGGAACAACGCGACCGGGAGCGAGGTGGGCGACCTGTGCGAGGGAACGTCGGGCAGCGTGACGACCGCCCTCGGGACGTTCACCGTGCAGGGAATCTGGGACGAGTTCTCGCATGGCTGCCCCGTGTTCCGCGCGAACACGCGTGACTACAACGTCTCGTTCGCCACGCCGTCCGCGACGCTCGCCGCAGGTGGCCAGATCACGTCCACCGTTCGCACGGCGACGACGAAGGGCACCGCGCAGACGCTCACGCTCTCGGTGACGGCGCCGCCCGGCGTCACGGCGACGATCAGCCCGACGCAGGTCACGTCCGGCGGGACCGCGACGCTCACGGTGTCGGCGAGCTCCACGGTGACCGCGGCGCAGGTCATCGTCTCGGCGGTCGGGACGACCGGCACGGCCGCGCAGACGCACACCGCGTCGCTCTTGCTCAACGGCGGCTGAGCGCTGCTGTCGCCTGACGAGGCGCCGAGAGGTCCGCTACTGGACGTCGCCGGCGACGACGAGGTAGCCGGTCTGCTCGGCGATGCCGACGTTGTGCACACCGACCCCGCCGAACGCGGGCAAGGGGAGCGCGCCGACCGAGCTCGAGCCGACGGCGATCACGCGGGCCAGGGCGAACGACGTGATGACCTCGAACTGCGCGTTCGACAGCGAGTTCGCCCCGTCGACGTTCTCGTCGAGGATGTCGACGTAGGTCGTGGGCGTCCCGACATCGAGCCGCAGCCCGCCGTCGCTGCCGGTCATGACCTGGACGGCGACTTCGGCGTTGACCGCGACCTGCGTCGCGACGGCCGCGCCGTGCTTGAAGGTCGCGAGGAAGTCGCCGATCGTGAGCTTCAAGACCCCACCGCTGGCGTCGACGTACGGCGGCACCTTGGCCGACAGCTCGACGCGATCGTAGAGCTGGCCGATCGCGCCGTAGCTGCCGGTGTCGAGATCGAACGCCTTGTCCATGCCCCTGGCGGCCCAGAAGCTGCCGAGCAGCTGGTTCACCGCGTCGTCGGCGACCGCCAGCTCGAAGCCGCGATCGGTGGTCATCGACGGCGCCTCGTTGGGCACGTAGACGTAGCCCGGCGAGGCCGTGTCGCCGTGCGCGCGCAGCGCGGTGTCGAGCTCGATGATCGCGCCCGTGGGATCGACGTAGATCTGCGCCGGCGTCACCCGGATGTCGACCGGCGTGCCCAGGATGTCGACGGTCTTGACGTCGCCCAGCCCGGCGAGCGCGCTGTTGAGCGCGGGGACGACGAAGGTCTGGGCCGCCCAGCCGAGGATCGGCCCGATCGCCGTGCCTAGGTGCAAGAGGTCGACGATGTCGCCCGGCACGCCGCCCAGGTCGAGGTCGAGGCCGGTGATCTGGACGTCCTGGTTGGTGAACTTGATGTCGAACGCGCCGTGGCTGACGCCGAGGTTCAGCGCGCCGGTGACCTTGATGTGGCTTGCCGTGATCGTGATGTCGCGGCTGTCGCCGAGGCACGCCACCGCGTAGCCGAGGTGCATGCCGACGTTCACCTGATCGAGCTCGACGTCGAGCTTGAGCCCACCGTTGCCCGGGGTGAGCGAGACCTGGGTGGCGCTGCCGGCCGTCATGTGCGTGATCGCGGCCTGCACGAACAGGCAGTCCGGGCCGCTGCCGAGGTCGATCACCGGGTTCCTCGACGCGATGAACGCCGCGAGATCGCCGGCCCTGAGGATCCCGGTGATGCCCCGGCCGATCGCGTCGAACGTCTGCGCCGACATCGCCGCGGTGATCGCCTGCGGCACCGCGGTCGCGATCGGCTGCATCGGGCCGATGACCACGGCGCGCGATTCCTTGCCGACGTTGCCTTCGTTGTCCTTGGCGGTCGCGTGGATGAGCTGGGTCCCGGCGCTCACCAGGATCGTCGCCTGCCAGGATCCGTCGCCGGCGAGCATCGCCGGGACGCCATTGACCTCGACCGACGCGACGTGGCTGTCATCGGTCGCGGTCCCGGTGACGAGCAGCATCGGGACATCACCGGCGAACGTGCCGCGCGCGGGCGAGGTGATGTGCACGCTCGGCGCGTTCGGATCGATGGCGGGTGCGTCGGGATCGTACGGGTGATCGCTGCAGCCGGTCAGCGCCCCGAGGGTCCCGATACCCCCGACGCCGACGACGAATGTAACGATCCAGTGCCTGCGCCAATGCTTGCACACGAAGAGCCTCCCGGTTCCGCTGCCAGGGGCAGCAAGAAGGAGGCCACGGCGGTGAACCAGTGATCTTGCGCCGGCGCGCTGGGCACGGCGATCCGGCCGCTCGTGCGATCCTGCCAGGATATCCGCGTGGTGCGCGGGTCCTTCGAGCGGATGCTCAGCGTGGCGCCGGCGCGTAGCGGGTACGTCGCGAGCACGACCACGATCGGCCGCTGGCCGCTGGCGTCAAAGCCGACTTTGGCCCGCACCGACGTGGGCGACAGCAGCTGGCCATCGATCGCGACCACCAGCGGGGCCATCGCGTAGGCCGTCAGGGTGTCGCGCAGCGCGTCGACCATGTGTGATTTCGGCTGGCTGGCGAACCTCGCGATGATCCGCTCGGTCGGCTCGCCCGTACCCGCGGAGTAGCCGATCAGGAGCGCAAGCTCGCAGGGCTCGACCTGGACCACGACGGTATGAACCGGTGGGTACGTATGCCCCCAGGCCGGTGGTCCAGCCAGTGAGATGGCCAGTGCAGTAGCCAGGGCGAACCTCACGGGGAGATCTCCGGCAGCGCCTCGAACTGCGTCCGGACGTCCGGCGGCGGCCCGGCCGGCGCGCGCCGGCGCACGAGCGGCGGCTTGGGCGGGGTCCAGCCGTTGCCGTCGACGTCGATCCAGATCGGGTTGGTGATCGCCTGCGGCGTCTGGACGTGGATGCGGTTGGGCTTGAGGTTCGAGGTCAGCGGCAGGGTCGATAGATCGAGGCCGACCGCGAGCGCCTTGATGACCACGGTCGCGTCGACCGGTGGGTACTCCACGGGCGTCAGGGCCGGGAACATGTTGCCCGAGCCCGTCACCTCGGCGACGACCCAGCTGTCCCGGGTGAGATCGAGGTGCACGGTGGTCTGGTAGTCGGTGCCCTGGCTCGCCGGGATGGCCTGGCTGGCGACGATCTGGCTGTTCGCGTAGAGCAGGAGGTGATCGACCGCCGCCCACGACGGCGCGCGCACGCGGATCGCAATATCGACGCTGCCGCCCGGCGCGGCGATCGTGTCGCCGATGGCACCCTTGCCGATCGTCATCTCGACGAACGGGCCGTTCGTGGTGATCGCGCGGTGCTGGTGGATCGCGTCGATCACGTCGTCGCGCGAGAACCCGCCTGGCACGTCCTTGCCGGCGCCGACGTAGAGCAGGGTCCGCGCGTACCCGGGCTCGTCGCCGATCAGGCCGTGGCTGTCCGAGGTGCCCACGCCGGTCGGCTGAAGGCCGCGGTCGAGCATCGTGAACCAGGTCTCCACGACGCCGGGGAACAGCGGGCGGCCGTCGGGCCCGACGACGATCTGGCCCGGCACCGGCTGGGGATCCGGAAACGGCCCCGGTGGCAGCGGGCTCGGCGCCCGGAACGTGTGGGCGTCCTCGAACTGCTTGCCGCAGATGAGCTCGATCGCGTCGAAGTCGACGCTGTAGTTCTCGGGGTTGAACTCGTCGCCGTACGGCGCGAAGATCCCCAGGATGCCGCTCGGCGTGAACGGCTGCGCCGTGGCCGCGTCGACGAAGAACTGCGCGAAGTAGCCGAGCACCGCCTGCCGCGGGTGGTTGACCTGGACGATGCTGCGCGCCGGATCGATCGCGAGCGCGCGCAGCTGATCGAACAGCGCCTGCGGCGGCTGGCCGGCCCACCGGAACTCGCCGCCGCGGGTCGACCCCGGATCGACCCGCAAGGGGTAGCCGTTGAAGTGGCCCATCTCGAACGTGGTCAGCTCCATGCCGGGGATCCCGAGCAGCCACGGATCGAGCCCCGACGACGCGATCACCGGCGCGTAGTCGGTGATGAAGTTGTGATCGGTCGCGATCGCGACCTCGAGGCCCTCCGCGGCGCAGCTCGCGACCCGGTCGGGGATCGGTACGCCGCTGTCGGTCGACGGCTGCGCGTGGATGTGCAGATCGCTCGCGACCCAGCCCTCGGACGCATAGGCCCGGGTCAGCGCGACCTGCTCGGCGTCGAACGCGCCCGCGCGCAGCACGATCGACTTCTGCGTGATCTCGTACTCCGGCCCGCGCGTGACGATCAGATCGTAGGTCCCGGGCCGGACCTGGACCGACAGCCGGCCGTCGATGGTCCACCACGCGCCCTCGATGAACCGATCGGTGCCGTCGAGCGCGGTCGGGCGCTGGCGCTCGCCGCGCTCGAACGAGTACAGGAAGCTGCGCGGATCCTTGCCCAGGTCCGCCGCGGGGACGTGGCCGAGCAGCTGGATCTTGACCGGCGCGTGGCGGCCGAGCTCGTCGAGCACCGACACGACGAGGTTCGCCGGGGGCGCCATCTCGATCGGCGCAACCCCATGCTGCTCCCCGGCCGCGACGGTGAACCCGACCGGCGGGGTCGATAGCCGGTCGTCGGTCATCACCGTGTACCGGTACGCGCCGGGCGCCAGGTGCGCGAGGAAGCTGCCGCCTTCATCGGTCTCGATCTGATCGACCACGTGGTCGGCGGCGTCGAGGATGATCACGTTGGCGCGCACGACCGGCTGCGAGGTCTGCTGATCGATCACGCGGCCGCCGAGCGTGCCGGTGGGCGCGCCGTGCAGCTCGTAGACCGTGTCGAGCACCGAGGCGACGTCGCCCTTGCCGATCACGAAGTACGAGGTGTACGTGAACTGCTCCTGGGGGGCGAGCTGCGCGGGCGGCCGGACCATGTACACGCCCGCGACCCCGGCATAGGTGAACGGTACGAGCATCGAGTACGGCGTGATGGTCTGCCCGGGGTAGCCGCTCGCGTAGGCGTTGACGTAGTTGTCCGGCGATCGGGGCACGGTCAGGCCGTACGACACGCCCCGCCCGCGGCTCGCGAGGAAGTCGACGACGAGCCCCGGAAACGCCGGGAACCCGCCGGCGATCTTGTAGCTGTCCTCGATCGCGAACCGGACGTTGAACCCGGTGCCTCCGGGCGCGAACAGCTGCTGCTCGCCGCCGAACAGCGGCAGCTGCCCCATCGGCACGCTGAGCTGGAGGCTCTCGATGTTGGGGATGTTGAAGCCCAGATCGTGGAGCTGGGTCGGATCGAGGAACGGGAACGGGTGCGCCCCGGCGCTGGTGTTCTTGATCGTGGTCTCGAGCTCGACGTAGTGCTTGCCCGGCGACAGCCGGTAGGTCTCGGTGAACGTGAGGCTGGTCGTGCCGACCAGGCCTGTGTTCAGGAGGCCCACCGATTGCAGGAGGTCGCTGGGCGTGCCGGTCACGGTGACCTCGGCGGCGGCTCCGTCGCTGCCGTCGTGGGTGACCTTGACGCTGGTCGGGTTTATCACGGAGAACACGAAGCCCGGCAGGAGCTCGGCGAGCTGGTCGTTGCCGTGCGCCCCGTCCCCGCCGGGGCGCCGCAGGTCGGCGTCGATCAGCGTGCCGCCGAACGTGATGTTGACGCGGCCGTAGGTCGACTTGCTCGGATCCCGGGCGTCGACCCCGGTATCGGCGATCACCAGGCGGATCTGGTCGTTCTCGAGCAGGAAGTCGCCGATCCGGCCGATCGCGTGCGGCCCGCCGATCGCCTCCTCGAGCGCACCGATCCGCTGCGCGCGGGCGTGCGGCGGCGGGTTGCTACACCCCCCGAGGGCCGCGACGGAGGTGACGGCGATGACCGCGGCGGGCCACCTCATCCCACGGGGATTTCCTCGGGCCAGGGTGACGCGGGGCCCCTGCCCCACGTTCGATCGTTTGCCCTCGGTCATAGCGACAGCTCGGCCGCCAGCTGCGCCCGGTCGTTGGCCAGCTCGCGCGCGGCTTGCTCGACGACGTGGGTCAGCTGGAGCTGGACGCGCGCGCGATAGCGCGGCACGGAGAGCACGGCGCCCACCGTGTGCTCCATCACGCGATCGGTCGGGATCAGGCTCGAGGGGTCGAGGATGCCGAACCGGTAGCCGAGCGTGATCGGCAGCGGTCCCGGGAGCGCGACCATGACCTGGCCGTGGCCGCCGAACGCGTTCTGGACCGGCCCGCCGGTCGTCGGGTACGACGTGCGCTGGAAGATGATCCCGCCGCCCAGCGCGACCGGGCCGAGCGCGAGGCGAGCGCCGGCGGTCGCCTGCAGATCGTCCTCATCCTGGCGAAACGGCAGGTCTCCGACGGTGCGCGGGTTGTAGCGCGCCGCGGCCAGGAGCCAGCTGTCGTGCGGCAGGCGGGCGAGCAGCGTCGCCGAGATCGCCGGCTTGTCGTTGTCGTTGTTCGATGAGAACTCGTCGGCGCCGTTCTGCACGGCCACCTCGAAGCCGAGCGCGACGCCGGTGTCGACCGGCCCCGGATCGATCCGGAGCGCCGCGCCGAGCGATCGCCCCGGCGGCAGGCCGGGCGTCTGGTAGCCCTCGGTCGCCCGCATCCCGCGGCTCTCGATGGGGTTATCGACCAGCTCGCGCTGCGTGTCGGCCACCAGCGCCACCGGATCGACCAGCGACTCGAAGAAGCCGCCGCGGACGACCAGCTTGCCGCCGAGCACGAGATCAGCGAACCCGTCGCGCAGGCCGACGCCCAGCTTGCCCTGCGGCGTGTTGACCTGCGCGCGCTCGTCGATCGCACCGTCGAAGGCGACCACGAACGCGACCCGCCGATCGAGCGTGCCGCGCACGCCGAGCCGGGCGTTCTGCAGCTCGAAGCCATCGTCGCGCCCGACGAAGGCGATGCTGGGATCGTTCTGGACGACGATGTATTGCAAGCGCAGGTAACCAAACGCTTGCCACTGAAACCGCGGCTCGCGTGCGGGGCGCGCCCCATCCGCCGCGGGTGGCAGGGGCAACTCGGGCGCCGGCACCGCGTCCGGATCGCCGGCAGGGGTGGCGGCAGCGGCAGGCGGCGTGGCGGCGTCAGGCGCGGCCGGTGGATCGGCGAGCGCGACCCCTGGAACAATCGCAGCGGCCACCAGCATCGAGCCGCTCACCCGAGCGTACATGGGCCATTGGTAGCATGGCCACCTGCGCCCTGCGCCTGGAGTCGCCTAGAGTCGATAGTGTAGCTGCGTGAGCGCGTATCCGGCGTTGGGCCCACCCGAGCCGAACGCGAGCGTCTCGAACCGACCGGTGAACAGCAGCTCGATGTGCGAGGTCGCGAACCAGTGGAAGTTGAGATCGA
>Ga0308175_100001409_pt1 | contig 16210 bp, 14 predicted proteins | sample PhyCR1_3_FD_203893 | JGI IMG/M metagenome (GOLD analysis project Ga0308175, IMG submission 203893) | Soil microbial communities from UC Gill Tract Community Farm, Albany, California, United States - DLSLS.C.R1 | ecosystem: Environmental > Terrestrial > Soil > Agricultural land | place: USA...
GGGACGACTCGCTCAAGGTCGTCCCTCCCGACGAGCTCGCCGCCTACCGCGCCGCCGATCCGGTGCCCGCCTACGCCCGCCGCCTCGAGGCGGAGGGGGTGATGGACGCCGCCGTCCGCGAGCGGCTGGAGGCGCGGATCGCGGCGATGGTCGAGGCGGCCATCACCCGGGCGATCGACGCGCCGCCGCCGGCGGACGAGATCGCCCTCCGCCCCGTCTTCGCCCCCGATCCCCCCCTCCGGGTGGCCGTGGAGGCGCCGGCTATCGTCAAGAGCCGTCCCAAGGGGGAGACCACCTACGTCGACGCCATCAACCAGGCGCTCCTGGAGGAGATGGAGCGCGACTCCTCGGTGGTGCTGATGGGGCAGGACATCGGCGCCTTCGAGGGGGCCTTCCGCACCACCCGCGGGCTGTACGCCCGCTGGCCCAGCCGGGTGCTCGACACGCCGATCGCCGAGAGCGGCACGATCGGCATCGCCATCGGCGCCGCGCTCCTCGGCTACCGGCCGGTGGTCGAGATGCAGTTCGGCGACTTCATCTCCTGCGGCTTCAACCAGCTCGTCAACGTGGCGGCCAAGCTCTACTACCGCTGGCAGGTCCCCTGCCCGATCGTGGTCCGCCTCCCCACCGGCGGCGGCGTGGGGGCCGGCCCCTTCCACTCGCAGAACCCGGAGGGGTGGTTCGCGCACACCGCCGGCATCAAGGTGGTCTGCCCGGCCACCGCCGCGGACGCCATGGGGCTGCTCAAGGCGGCGATCCGCGATCCCAACCCGGTGATGCTCTTCGAGCACAAGTTCCTCTACCGCCGGATCAAGAGCGTGCTGCCGGACGGCGACGCCGTGGCCCGGCTGGGCGAGGCGCGGGTGATGCGCCCCGGCAGACATCTGACGCTGATCGGCTACGGAGCCTCGACCTGGACCGCGATCGAGGCGGCGGACGAGCTGGCGAAATCGGGGATCGAGGCCGAGGTGATCGATCTGCGGACGCTCGTTCCGTATGACGAGGAGACGGTGCTCGCCTCGGTCAAGCGGACCGGCCGGGCGCTGATCGTCCACGAGGCGCAGCAGACCGCCGGCTTCGGCGCCGAGGTGGCCGCCCGCCTCGCCGACGCCGCCTTCCCCTGGCTCGATGCCCCCATCCGCCGCGTCACCTATCCCGACCGGCCGGTGCCGTACGCCAAGAGCCTGGAGAAGGTGCTGCTGCCGGACAAGGGGAAGGTGGTCAAGGCGGCAAGGGAGCTGGTGGCGTTTTAAAGCCCCTCCTCACCCCGGCACCTCGGCCGGGGTGAGGATTTAATCCTCCAGCAGCCCCTTGTCCCGCATCCAATCCTTGTTGAGCTTCGAGAGATACCGCTCGCCGGAGTCCGGGAAGAGGGTGACCACCAGGGCGTCCTCGCCCAGCCGCTGGGCCACCTGGCGGGCACCGGCCGCGGCGGCTCCGCCCGAGGAGCCGGTGAAGATCGACTCCCGGCGCGCCAGCTCCATGGTGGCCCGGTAGGCGGTCCTGTCGTCGATCGTCACGATCTCGTCGATGTAGTCCCACCAGACCGTGGACGGCATGAAATCCTCGCCGATACCGTCGATCAGGTACTGGTGGATCTGCTCCGCCGGGGGCAGCTCGCGGTGCTTGTGGTAGTAGGCGTAGACGCTCCCCACCGTGTCCACCCCGACCACGTGGACCAACGGGTTCTTCTCCTTCAGGTACTTCGCCACGCCGCTGATCGTGCCGCCGGTGCCGACGCCGACCACCCAGTGGGTGACCTTGCCGTCCGTCTGCCGCCAGACCTCCGGGCCCGTGGTGCGGTAGTGCGCCTCGGGGTTGGCCTGGTTGTAGTACTGGTACGGCAGGAAGGCCCCCTCCTCGTCCCGGATGCGCTCGGCGACCTTGTAATACGAGCGCGGGTCGGTCGCGTCGACGTTGGTCGGGCAGGGGAGGACGGTCGCGCCCATCGCCTCCAGCAGCGCGATCTTCTCCTTGGGGATCTTGTCGGCGCAGGTGCAGATCAGCCGGTAGCCGCGCAGGTTGGCCGCCATCGCCAGCCCCACGCCGGTGTTGCCGGAGGTCGGCTCGACGATCGTGCCCCCCGGCTTGAGCAGGCCCGCCTGCTCGGCCGCCTCGATCATCGCGATGCCGATGCGGTCCTTCACGCTGCCGCCGGGGTTGAAGTACTCGACCTTGCCCGCCAGCGTCGCGGGCCCGGAGTGGAACCGGCCGAGCTTGACCAGGGGGGTGTTCCCCAGAGTTTCCAGAATGTTCTCGTAAATTTCCATGGGATCTCCGAAAGCGGCGGGATGCTAACACACCCGGGGTTGGCCCCGGCCTTGCACATACCCCAGAGTGCTTCGGACGTTCAGAACGCGGACACCACTCACGAGGAGGCACATCATGGATGAGAAGAAGTACGGTACTGGAACGGCGGTAGAGGATCGGGAGGTCACGACCAAGGATCAGGCGCACGACAAAGTCCATCCGGTCGGCAGCGGCGTCGGCGCGGCGGCTGGGGCGGCCACGGGCGCGGCGGTCGGCACGGCGGTCGGCGGCCCGGTCGGGACCCTGGTGGGAGCCGCGGTCGGCGCGGTGGCCGGCGGCCTCGTGGGGCACGGCATCGCCGAGGGGGTCAACCCCACCGAGGAGGACGCCTACTGGCGTGAGAACTACCGCACCCGGCCCTACGCGAGCGCGAATCGCAGCTACGAGGACTACCAGCCGGCCTACCGCTACGGCTGGGAGTCGCGGGCCCGCTACGGCAACCGCAAGTGGGACGAGGTCGAGCCCGAGCTCGGCCGCAACTGGAACGACTACAACCGGGGCGCCGCCCGCCAGACCTGGGACGAGGCCAAGCTCGCCACCAAGGACGCCTGGCACCGCGTCGAGGATCGCCTCCCCGGCGACGCCGACCACGACGGACACTAAAACCCTCACACCCTCACCTCCCGGCGGGAGGTGAGGGCCCTACCGGGCCGCCACCGACTCCTGGCCGCTTGGAGCCGCGGGCTGGGGCGCGGGCACCGGGGCGGGCGGAACGGCGAACCCCAGCAGGCCGAAGATCCTCTGGACGTAGGTCTGCGTCTCCTGGTAGGGCGGAATCCCGCCGAACCGCTCGACCGCTCCCTCTCCGGCGTTGTAGGCGGCGAGGATCTTCTCGGCGTCCCCGCCGAAGCGGTCGGCCAGCCACTTGAGATAGCGGACGCCCGCCTCCAGGTTCTTCTTGGGATCGAAGAGATCCTTCTTCTTCTTCACCCCGAAGCGCCGCGCCGTCTCCGGCAGGAGCTGCATCAGGCCGTACGCCCCCTTGGAGGAGACCGCCCGTGGATTGAAGGCGGATTCGACGTGGATCAGCGCCGCCACCAGGTGCGGATTGATCGAGTGGCGGACCGCGATGTCGTAGATGATCTTCCCGTAGGGGGACTGCGGCATCCCGAGCGCCTCGTTCACCTTCACCATCAGATCGGCCGCCTTCTTCAGGCGCTCCATCTCGTCGTTCGGATTGGGGGGCGGAGGCGCGGTCTGGCGGGGGGCGGCGGGGGCCGGATTCGAGGCCGGAGAGGGGGCCGGCGTTTCCGTCTTGGGGGCCGGGGCGGGTGCCGGAGCTGTGGTGGCCGCGCCCGGCGGCGTGACCGGCTTGGGGGTCTCCTTGGGAGCCTCGGCGGCCGGCTTCGGCGGATCGGGCCGCGCGGTCTCCGCGGGAGCCGGCTTCGCCACCTCCATGGGAGCCGCCGGAGGCGCCGTCTTCACCGACTGGGCCGGCGCGGCGGCGAGCAGAGCGGGAGGATGCACCGGCGCGGCGGGTTGTTGCCCCCCGAGGGCCGCGAAGTTGACCAGGGTGAGCGCGAACGCGCCCACGCAGAGCGTATTGGACCCTCTCCCGAGCTGCCGGATGTGGGAGAGGACCGGGGCGATGACGGTGGGTACTGCTCGATTCACACGTGCCTCCCGTCTGGGATCGCTCGACAAAAACTTCTCTGGACGAGCAGGCAACGCTGCTCCTCGCCTTGGGTGCTGCCGGCTTTGGGCAGAGGATTCATACACAACCGTCGATAGGATTGTCAACTCTTCCGCCCGATGGCCGCCCTCTACGCCGTCTTCCGCGTAGCGCGGGTCCATCGGAGCGTGTTAGCTTTTCAGGGGGGAGGAACCGTGATGAGCTCGAAGCGGATTCGGAGATCCAGCTACCCGCGCCGGCGGCGGCCGCGGGGGTTTCTCTGGACCCTCCTCGGCCTGTTCACGCTGGGGATGCTGACGGCGGTCCTCGCCAGCCGGCGGCCGGTGTTCCCGGAGGACGCCGAGCCCGAGCGGCGGCGCGGCGGCGGCCCGGAGCCCGAGCCTCCCGAGCCCGAGCCGGCCGTCGAGGTCCCGGGCGAATCGCTCTGGATCGCCGGCCCCGCGGGCAATCTCTACGTCCGCGACGGCGGCGGCGAGGAGCATCCGGACGCCCTGCCCGTGCTCTTCCTGCACAGCCTCGCGGGCAACGGCGGCCAGTGGGCCCTCCAGCTCGACCACCTGCGCCGGCACCGGCGGGCGGTGGCCCTCGACTTCCGCGGCCACGGCGAATCCGATCCGGCCGAGGACGGCGACTACTCGATCCCCGGCCTCGCCGCCGACGTCGCCGCGGCGGCCGACCAGCTCGGCCTGCGCCGCTTCCTCCTCGCCGGCCACAGCCTGGGCTCCGCGGTGGCGATCGAATACGCCAGCCGCCACCCCGAGCGGGTCGCCGGCCTCCTCCTGGTCGATCCCAACGGCGACCAGAGCCAGGTGCCGGCCCGGGAGATGGCGCCGTTCCTGGAGTCGCTGCGCGCCGATCCCCTGGGGGAGCTCGAGTCCTACTTCCGCCAGCTCGTGGTCGGCGGCGACCCCGACGCCGCCCGCTGGATCCTCGAGGACCTCCGCCTCACCCACGAGGACGCCGTCACCGGCGCGGTCGCCGGCGCGACTGAATACAGGCCCCTCCCCGCCCTTGCCCGCTACCCGGGGCCGCGGCAGTCGATCGTCAGCGACATGAACCGCCTCCCCTACAGCCTGCACAACCTCCTGCCGGACCTCCCCGTCCGCCTGATGACCGGCACCGGCCACTGGGTGATGATGGACCGGCCCGCCGTCTTCAACCACCTGCTGGACGAATTCGTGGCCGCGGTCGAGGCGGCCGGCGGCTCCGCCAAATAAAAACCTACTTGATGAACAGCGCCCGCTCGTTGAATTTCGCCGTCCCCTTCTCGTAGTAGTCCTCCCACCAGCGCGGTCCGCTGTCGCCGGGGGACTGCAACTGCAGCGGCTTGTTCTTGGCCGCCGATTTGGGCTTGGCCGCGGGTTTGGCGCCGTCCTTCGGCGGTTTGGCGTTCCGGAGGGCGGCGCGGAAGCCGAAGTGATCGATCAGACGGATCGCCTCGACGCCGTACATCACGGCGATCGAGCGGTCGTAGATACCGATCAGATTATCGCCGTTCTGTTGCTCGCCGCCGTCCGCCAGGTTCGAGGAGCCGGTGAAGACGGCCGGATTGGCACCGTTGAAATCGACCACCACGAATTTGTTGTGAATCACCTGGCCGGGCCCGCCGTCGGTCTCCTTGTCGAACGGCGGCGGCACGTTGTCCTTGAGGAAGGCGAACGGCACCAGCACCGTCTGTCCATCGGGCTTGCTCACGGTGACGCCGGTCGTCTGCTCGCCGCCGCCGGACGGATCGCCCTTCTTCTTGCCGTCCGCCGCCCCGACGTTCTGGGTCATGCCGTACCAGAAGAGGTCCGGGTTCTTCGCCTGCTCCTTGCTGAGGCGATCCATCACCGAGCCGCTGCCGCCCAGCTCCATCACGGCGAACAGCACCGAGCTGCTGGCGCCGTCGATCGCCGCGGTGACCTTCTTCAGCGAGCACAGATCGCCCGACTTGGGCTTGGCGTGCGGCGAGAAGCAGAGATCGAACGGCGGCAGCCCCTCGCGGTCGGTGCGCGGCGTCCAGTCCTTCGAGAGATCGCATTTCGCGAACTCGGTGGCGGAGGTGGCGGCCTTCTTTTCGCTCCACACCTCGTCGAACACCTTCGCGAAGCCGTCCGCGGTGGCGGGATCGTTGAACACCAGGACGTTGTTGGCCTGCACGTAGAAGCCGCGGATCGAGAAGTTGGCCGAGCCGGTCAGCACCTTGATCGCCTTGCCGGTCTTGGCGTCGCGCTGGATCATCACCTTGTGATGGGCGAAGCGGCTGAAGTGGCCGCGCTTGACGTTGTTCTCCCCCGCCGAGGCGGCGAGCCGCTTGGAGACTTCCACCTCCAGCGCCGGCGCGTTGTGCAGGGAGGCGTCGTCGAGCCAGATGCGGAGGCGCGGGCCCAGGGCCACGAGCGCCTTGAGCACGTCCGGCTCGTCGAAATCGTAGGCGAAGACGTCGAGGCGGACACCGGGCTTGGCGGCCTCGGCGAGAAAATCGAACAGCAGCTTGCGCGCCGTGTAGCCCAGGAATTCATATTGATCCTTGAATTTCGAGGTGTCGAAGTCGAGCGTCTTGGGCAACTGGCGGATGGGCGCGTTCTTGAACCTCTCGGCGTAGGCCTGCGACGACACGTAGCTGCGCGTGAAGCCGATCTGAAGGCTCTTATAGTCGGAGGGCACGAAGTCGAGGGTGACGGAGACCGGCGTCCCCGGCTTCAGCTTCGAGGACTGCCCGGAGGTGAAGAACATCGGCGTCACCGTGTAGGTCCAGGTCCCCGGCTGCGGCTGGGCGGGGAAGTGCTGCCAGCGGAACTTCTGAAACGGCGCCTGGTTGGAGTCGGTCCAGTTCTTCTGCCGCTGCGCGGGAGTCGATCCCGCATCCAGCCCGGTCTTGAAATTGAGCCGGTTCTTCAGCCATTCCGTGGTGCCGTCGGGCGCCTTGGCCTGGACGGCGAACCCGGCGAACAGAGGGGTGACCAGATGCTGGTCGATGTCGAACGCGAGCAGCGCCGAGCCATCCCCCCGGTAGGCCGTGATGGACACACCATTCTTGGACGAAGACTTGTGAAACTCGCTGGTCATTGGGATTTGCGCCTCCCCGGAAAATGTCCGGTGTAAGGGCTGGTTGAGCGGATCGTTGCCTTGCGCTATTTTAACACGATGGCGGAGACGAGAGCACTGCAAGACGCCCGCGGCCTGCCGCCACGGCGGGGCAAAGCCTTGCAAGAATTGCATCGGGCGTTGCGGAATTTCCCTGGTGAGCCGCCCTCTCCCGCCCCCCTCTCGCCGAGGTCCCCCGGGCTCGACCGGCCTCGCCCGCTGGCGCGGCTGAGAGTGGCACTTGGGACGATCTTTGCATATGTAGGGTCCCCCTTCCGCAAGAGGGTGGTAATATCCCTAGGTTGGACGTCCGGGTGATTCAGAGCGAAGACTCCGATACCAGATCCGATTCGTCGTCAAGCGATCTTGGAGAGCCCGTACGGTAGGCAGAGAAGAAGTCAGGTATTCACAGGGTCGGTACGACCGAATCGGACGAAGGTCCAAAGAGGAGTCTCGCATGGGTAGAAAGCTCTACGTCGGCAACCTGTCTTACAGCGTCAGGGACAGCGATCTGCAGGATCTGTTCTCGCCCCACGGCAGCGTGGATTCCGCTCAGGTGATCATGGATCGTGACACCGGGCGCTCCAAGGGGTTCGGCTTCGTGGAAATGAGCAGTGACCAGGAGGCGCAGGCCGCCATCTCCGCGCTCAACGGCAAGGAGGTCGAGGGCCGCAACCTGACCGTCAACGAGGCCCGTCCCCGGGAAGAGGGCGGCGGTGGCGGTGGCCGGGGCCGGGGCGGCTTCGGTGGCGGTGGTGGCGGCGGCCGTGGCGGTGGCTACGGCGGTGGCGGTGGCGGCGGCCGTGGCGGTGGCTACGGCGGCGGACGCGGCGGGTACTAGAACCTCCCCGGAGGGGGGCCTAGGGCACCCGCCGAGCCGATGAAGAGGCTCATCCACAGCCTTTATCTGCAGGTTCTGGTCGCGGTCGCCCTCGGGGCCCTCCTCGGCGCTCTCCATCCCTCGCTCGGCGCGGCCATGAAGCCGCTGGGCGACGGCTTCATCAAGCTGGTCAAGATGCTGATCGCCCCCATCGTCTTCGCGACGGTGGTGACCGGCATCGCCAAGATGGGCGATCTGCGGCGGGTGGGCAGGATCGGCCTCAAGGGGATCGTCTACTTCGAGATCCTGACCACCTTCGCGCTCGCCCTCGGCCTGATGGTCGGCGAGATCCTGCGGCCGGGCGCCGGGATGAACATCGATCCGGCGGCGCTCGACACCAGCGCCATCGCCAGCTACACCTCCTCCGGCCGCGCGCTCAACACCACCGATTTCCTGCTCGGCATCATCCCCAAGGACGTGGCGGACGCCTTCGCCCGCGGCGACATCCTCCAGGTCCTGCTCTTCTCGATCCTCTTCGGCGTGGCGCTCGCGGCCTTCAAGGCGCAGGACTCGCTCGTGCTGCGCTTCTTCGACGAGCTCTCGCACGTCCTCTTCCGCATCGTGGCGATCGTCATGCGGCTGGCGCCGCTGGGCGCCTTCGGCGCCATGGCGTTCACGGTCGGCAAGTACGGGATCAAGAGCCTGCTGAGCCTCGGCGAGCTGATGGCGACCTTCTACGTCACCAGCCTGCTGTTCGTGCTGATCGTCCTGGGTCTCGTGATGCGCTGGACGGGCTTGAGCATCCTCCGCTTCCTGCGCTACATCCGCGAGGAGATCCTGATCGTCCTCGGCACCTCCTCCTCGGAGTCGGCGCTGCCGCTGCTGATGCGCAAGATGGAGCGGCTCGGCTGCCCGGAGTCGGTGGTGGGCCTGCTGGTGCCGATGGGGTACTCGTTCAATCTCGACGGCACCTCGATCTATCTCACCCTCGCCACGCTGTTCATCGCCCAGGCCACGAACACCCACGTGACGATCTGGCAGGAGCTCGAGATCCTGGCCGTGCTGCTCCTCACCTCGAAGGGGGCGGCGGCGGTGACCGGCAGCGGCTTCGTCACTCTCGCGGCCACCCTCTCGGCGGTGGGCAACATCCCGGTGGCCGGCCTCGCCCTCCTGCTCGGCATCGACCGCTTCATGTCCGAGGCGCGGGCGATCACCAACCTGATCGGCAACGGGGTGGCGACGGTCGCCGTGTCGCGCTGGGAAGGCGAGCTCGATCCGGTGCGCGCCCGCCGGGTGCTGGCCGGCGTCGGGGAGGTGGAGGAGGAAGAGTACCGGGAAGGGCACGTCGAGGCCGGTCCGGCGGGCCCTAACGTGCCGGCTTGACGACCGTGATCGTCGTCGAGCCCGTCACCGACGCCGGATCGGTGCCGGCGGTGATCGTCACCGGTCCGGGCGCCGCGTCGGGGCCCGGCAGGTAGTCCGCGGTGGCGGTGCTGTCCGTGGCGCTCGTGCCCGGCTGGATCACGGTCACGTTCTGGAAGCCGCCGATCACGTTTCCGCTCGCGTCCCGGGCGCTGAACGTGGCCACCGTGTTGGCCGAGACCTGACCGACCGGGCGCGTGAAGTGCGCCGTGACGCGCACCTTGCCGCCGGGCATCACCTGCAGGCTGTCCACCTGCACGGTGATCACGTTCGGCAGGGCGGGATCGAACCGGATCGAGGTCTGCCGGCTGAATCCGTTGCTCCCGCTCCCCGGAGCATTCAGCGTCGCGGTGACCGTGGCCGCGCCGATCGTCTTCGGGCTCGTCAGCCCCGCGGTCGCCGTGTGATCGATCCCGATCGGCGCCGGCGTCGACGGGAACGTGCCGGCGCTCGAGGAAAACGTCACGGTCCCCGTGGTCATGGCGGGGGAGACGGCCACCGTGAACAGGGTGACTGTGGCGCCGTCGGCCGGGGCCGCGGAAGGCGCCGTGACGAAGCGGAGGATGTCGTTCGGATCGGGCGCCGTGAACCCGATCTGGATCTGCGCGGCGACGTTGGGGGTACTCTTGACGGCCGCCGAAACGACCGCCGTCTCGACCTTCTGCGAGCTCTGCAGGATGGCGAGCGCCCGGCCGTCCGAGCCCGCGTTGACGTCGATCGTGGTGCCGCCGCCCGCCGCGCCGACGAAGCTGCCGCTGGTGGTGGTGAAGGTGATCGTCCGCTTGTCGCTGTCCGCGCCGGCGGCGATCGTGGCCACCAGGGTCACCCGCGAGAGCCCGTCGGCGGCGATCGACCGGCTCCCGTCCAGGGTCGTCAGGGTCAGCGCTCCGGTGACCTGTGGAGCGGTGGGCGAATAGCTGCTCTCCTTGTAACAGCCCCCCGTGGCCAGGAGCAGGGCCGCCAGAAGCCATCCCAGGAGCGGGCGCGCGGCGAGCCTCATGACGGATCGATCCCCAGCACGCAACTGTCCGGGATCTTGATCCCCGACGAGTCGGTGATCGTCTGATCGATCTCGACCGACGCCATCGGCCCGGTCCCCGGCCCCTTCTGCAAGGTGATCCGGGTGAGCACCGGCTGGTCGGCCTGCGAGACCTGCAAGTCGCGCTGGATCGTCTTCGTGGGGTTGCCGTCGCCGTCCCGGAACCAGACCTCGTGATCGGGATCCATCTGATACACCACGACGACCTCTTCCCCGTCCATGTTGCTGCGCAGCGTCTGATGGAAATCGATCCGGCGCGGCAGGCTCGTGGGGTTGGGCGAAGCCGTCAGGTGAGAGCGGATCTGGATCGCCATGAATAAGTCTCCTTAGCCTCCGAACAGGCTGCTGAAGCCGCCCTGGAACGCTTTCGCCACGTTGAGATCGAACGAGAGGGAGAAATAGTACGTGGCGCCCGTTGAAAATTTGCTGATCAGAGGATCGCGGTCCTTCTTCTGGAAGATCACGGCCCCGGCCGCGACGCGGAAGGAGTTGGTGACCCGCAGGCCGCCGCCCAGGAGCAGGGACTGGCTTCCGAACAGATCCTTGCGGGTCTGGATCGTGCCGCCCCCCCCGTCGGCCACGCTCTGCACCGTGAGCCCCAGGGTCATCGCGAAACGGCGCGAGAAGCTCCCGAATTGGGAGAGGTCGGCGTCCTTGTTGACCGGGCGGAAATAGAAATTCATGCCGACGTAGCTCAAGCCTTTGCTGAGCTGGGGCGCGAAGAGGAGCCCGGCGTCGGCGCTGATGTAATTGGCTTGCGTCGTGGCGAAGTTCCCCGTCGTCGAGCCGTCGACGATCTCGACCTGGGTGGCCTCGGCCTTCACGATCTCGGCCAGGGCGTTGAGGGCCGTCGAGCGCTCGGCGAGGGCGGTCTGGAGGTCCTGGGCGAGGCCGCTCAAGGTGAACGCCAGATTGCCGGCCCGGGCGAGCGGCCCGGAGGCGGGATCGATCAGACCGCGGAGCGCCGTGGCATCCTCCGCGCTCAAACCCGCGTGGAGCGAGGACCCGGGGGGGGACTCCACCACCTTGCGGATCAGGCCGGCGAGGCCGGCGAGCGCCGCCGAGGCGTCGTCGTACTGGGTCGCCATGGCCGTGGCCTGATCCGGGTCCATGAGGTCCGGCGCGGGCTCCCCCGGCGCGCGCCCCTGGGCGATCAGGGAGAGCTGCTCGTCGTCGGCGTGGAGCAGCGCCAGGGCCGCCTTGAAATTGCGGCTGGCGAGCAGCTCCTGCAGGGTGGTGTCCGTCTGCGCGCTCTGCTGGAGCTGATCGACGAGCCGCCCCAGCGCCGGGCTGGCGCGGACCGCCTTGAGCGCCTCCTTGAGGTCGAGCTGGCGCTCGCTCAAGGCCGGGAGACCCTGCCGGGCATCCCCCGCGACGATCCGGTCCTCCCGCCGCTGCGGGTTGAGCACCTTCAGCACCAGCTCGTGGATCCTCGCCGTGCTCCGCATCGCGTCGTATCCGGACGTGAGGTCGAAGACCGTGCCCTCGGTGAGCGCGAGGTCGTCGGCGCTCGCGGCGGCGGCCAGCCGGCGGTAGAGATCGGTACGGAGCTTCAGGCTCTGCGCGGCGGTCAGGTCGGCGGAGGAGACCTCCGCGAGCCCCTTGTCGAGGACGTCGCGGACCTGGCTCTTGAATTTCGCCGCGAGGTCGTCCGGGATCTTGGCCCGGCGCTCGAAGCAGAACGCGTAATAGCGCTCGGCCTCCAGAGGCGGGAGGATCGCCCGGAAGGTGGTCCCGTCGAGCCGGCCCTCGATCGGAATCGAGGGCTCCAGCCGGGCGCCGGCGGGCGCGCGCACTCCGCAGCGGTCGTCCAGCGAAATGTCCGCCTTCTTCGACACCACGTACTGAACGGCGACGCTGGTCGTGCCCGCCGGCACCGTGCCGCACACCCGCACGGGGACGTCGAAGGGGAGCACCCGGTTGAACGTCCCCGCGTTCAGATTGACGCTGACCTCGGCGAACCCGGTGTCTCCCGTGGGCGGAGCGCACGGATCCTGAGCCGCGGCGGGACCGGCCAGAAAGATCCCTACCCCGAGAGCACCGCCAAGGAGCAGACCGCGCCGCAACGCGCGAGACCTGAAGCGCACGCCATCTCTGTGTGGCGATCCTGCCATGGACGAGGGGCCCTCCCGAAAGAGAAGAAGCAGGTTGCGCGGGGTAGCTTACAGGGGTTCGATGCCTCCGGCAACACCGCCGCGCCCGCTCCAGCCCTGGGGATCCGGCGGCCTTCCGGCCATCCGCCCGCCGAAGCCCTCCACCCCCGTCCGGAAAGCCCCGGATCTGAAACGAGCGGCGCCGTACACCTCCGGTGGGCCGGTCTCCCTGTCCACGGAACCGGTGTACCGGGGCATTCAAGCAAAACCCGCGTTCCGCGCTCCGCTCGCCTTGTACAGAGAGCCGCCATCGTCCTCTGTATGCCGATGGACCGGTCCACCGCCTTGGCCTCCGGCCACGGCGGGATCCCGGACCCATCCGAAGGCCTCAGCCCCCATCCAGAGCCCGGATTCCCGGCGATCCCGGCGCGCTCTCCCTCTCCGGAAGCTCTATGTACCCAGGCGAGACGAGCCAGGCCCGGGACGGAGATTCCATGGACCGGTCCCTCGTCCTGCCGTTGGAGGGCTTGACAGCTCTATCTGGATACAGGATCATGATGTACATAGATGCAACCCGCCTCCAGCGCCGGCGGGACCTCCGAACGGGACTCGGAGCCGGCGCGGGAGGAACCGAAGCGGAACGGGATTCCGGCGTCATGGAGGCGCCGGAGGCACGAGCCTCGCGGCTCAGGAGAGAAAGACCATGTCCAGACGACACACCACCCAGGCCGGCATGCTGGGGGACCTGCAGATCCTGCTGACGGCGCTCGCGGCGAGCGGAGAGGACCTCCCGCATCTGGAGACCTCGCGCGCCAAGCTGGAGAGGATGCTCGACCAGGCCCAGGACGCCGCCACGCGGCAGGCGACCGCCGCGGCGGTCAAGCAGGAGGCGACGAAGGAGCTCCAGACGCTGATGACGGACAGCACGCGACTGGGGAACGCCCTGCGCGCGATGATCAAGGAGCACTACGGCGTCCGCTCGGAGAAGCTGGCCGAATTCGGAATCCAGCCCTTCCGCGGCAGGCCCCGGAAGGCGAAGGTGGAGGGTTCCCAGGAGCTCGGCGGGTAGGTTCCGTTTACCTATTGAACCCACGCCGCCGCCTTGTTCAACTAGCTTATCCAAGCCCCTGACACCCTACCGGCGTCAAGTCGCTCTCTTCGTCGCCGCCTAACGCACCGCCGCCGAGGAGTTCAAGAGAGAAGACCCGCCCCCAGGCTTCCCCTTCGGGAGCTTCCCGCCCGCGTTGCCGTTCGTCGGCGGGTACGCGGCAGTTCGATTTCGGTCTGAAGAGTTGTAACACCTCGCTCTTCCCCGTCTGGCGCCGATCCCTGTCTGGTTGTAGGCTCCTGGCCGGAGCTCCGTGACAGTCTTGGCCGTCCGGCGTGGGCGTAGCCGCAAGGGCGGCTCCGCGGCTCAGACTTTCGGCGTTTGAGGTTTGCCCCTACCCCCGTAGGGGTCTGGAGACCCCCCATCGAGGGGTCCAGGGCTGTTCAGGCGCGCAGAGCGTGCGGGAGGGTGACGGTGCCGGGCTGGTGCAGGGCGGCGTGAGTGGCCTGGAGGAGGTAGGCGCGGGGCTCGACTCCGGCGAGCTTAGCGGTTTCACAGAGGCTGTAGAAGAGTGCCGCGACCTCGGTGCCTCGCTTCGAACGCGAGCCGTAGTGATTCTTCCGGCCGATGACGACCCCGCGCAGCGCCCGTTCGGCGGCGTTGTTGTCGAGCGGAATGCGGGGATTCTCGAGGAAGCGGGTCAGCCCCTTCCACAGCCCGAGCAGGTATTCCGTGGCCTGACCCAGACCGCTGCGAGGCAGGGCCTTCTGCCGCTGCTCTTCGGCCCACGCGTAAATTTCCTCGACGAGCGGCCGCGAGCGCTCCTCGCGCAGCTTCGTCAGCAGGGCGAGCCGCTCTTGCGTCTCGGGCAAGGCGAGCCGTGACGCTTCCCGCTCGACGCAATAGAGCTTGCTGATGAACTGCAAGATCTCCTCGCAAGCCCGCGGGTAGTGAGGCTCGATGTCGATGAATTTTCGTCGCGCATGCGCCCAGCAGTGGGCCAGAGTGATCTCCGGCCCGGCGCGCGCCAACGCTTCGTAAGCGCCGTAACCATCGCAGAGGACGATTCCCCGGTAATCGCAGAGCACCGACCGTGCGGCCTTGGCCGACCGGGTGCCGAGAAGCTGATAGAACACCGCCTCGTCGCTGGCCACGCACCACACCCACCAGCGGGACTTCTCTTCCTCCTGTCCCATCAGACGCCAGTGAGTCTCGTCGGCATGGACCACCGGCGAGCCGAGCACCCGCGGGCGCAGAGCTTGATAGGAAGGCTCCAGATGGCGGGCCAAGGCTTCGATCTGATCCCACAGCGTCTGCGAGGTCACCGTCAGCCCCTCGCGCGCCATGATCCGCACCTGCCGCTCCAGGGGAGCGTGATCGAGATACTTGTTGATCGCCACTTCGGCCGCAAACTCCGCGGAGTAGCGACCGCCGGGGATCAGCCGCGCTGGCCCTGGGGCGGTGACCACGTTGCCGTTGCACTGACAACGGTACTTCTGCCGCCGGTGCCGCACCAGTTGGAAGCTGCGCTCGACGACCGTGACCTCCTCGTACTCCTCCACCTGCTGGCCCATCGCCGCCAGCGTTCCCCCGCACTGGCCGCAGCAGCGCTCGGTCTCGGGCAACTCGTGGTGGACTTCGACGAGCGGTAACTGCTTTTGCTCCCGGGGGCCGTGGCCGCTGCGATCCGCGGGCTCGGCGGTCGCCTCGCTCGCCGGCCGCGGCCGCTTCTCCGAGGAGTCCCCAAAGATCTCTCGCTCCCGGCGCGCCAGGAGCTCCTTCAGCTGATCGATCTCCAACTGCAGAGCTTGTGCGTCGGCACCTTGGAGTCGAAGCTTTTCAGCGGTGAGCTTGCGCAGCCGTTCGTGGAGCGCTTCGAGCTCACGCCAGAGCAGACGAGCGACCTTCCGCAGGATCTCGATATTCTGCTCTGTCTCGATTCGGATCACGAGCTGATTGCAGCACAACTCGACCTAGAAGGCAAGGTTTTTTTGCGGGAAAGCGGGTGGCGACAGCTCCACCTTGCCCACCAGCGTACTGCCTTCCAAGAACAACTGGAGCTCGCTCGTCGTCAGCTGCAGCCGGGGGCGCCCGGGCTCTCTCCACAGGCAGGCGAAGCACCCCTGCTCTAGACGCTTGCTATAGATGCACAATCCCGTGCCGTCCCACAGCAGCACCTTCGCCAGGTGACGGCTCCGGTTGACGAACAGAAACAGGTCCCCCGACAGCGGGTCCTGGCCGAGATCGCCTCCCACCAGAGCCGCCAGCCCGTCGAAACCCTTTCTCAGGTCCACCGCCGAGCCGTACGCCCACACTCGCACCTGACGCGTGCTGCCGATCATCCCAGAACCCTCAGCAACTCGGGGATGTCCTCCCGGCGCAACCCCTCGATCCGCCAGCCCGACGGCGCCACCAGAACGAGCGAGGACTCCGGGCCACCCTCCTCCTCCCGCCCTTCCCCCTGAACCTCCACGGGCCGCAGAGTGGCCCGCGCTCCTTCAAGCCAGCGCGCGAGCGTGGCGCAGCCAACCCCCAACTCGCCCGCCACCGATCCCAGACTCTTGCCGGCCAGCATCCCCGCTCGCGCGAGCACCACCGCCTCTTGCCGAAGATCCTCTCCGTACCGAGCCCCCCGACCGGGGCGGCCACCCAAGGCTCTCTCCACTGCCCTGCGATACCGCTCGAACCGTGCCTCCATCGAGATCCCTCCTTCGAGGGATCAGCCTGAACCAAAAATGCGCGCGGTGCGAGACGGGGAAGGGCGAGGTGTTACGAA
>Ga0308175_100001410_pt1 | contig 16210 bp, 16 predicted proteins | sample PhyCR1_3_FD_203893 | JGI IMG/M metagenome (GOLD analysis project Ga0308175, IMG submission 203893) | Soil microbial communities from UC Gill Tract Community Farm, Albany, California, United States - DLSLS.C.R1 | ecosystem: Environmental > Terrestrial > Soil > Agricultural land | place: USA...
GACGGAGCGATTGCATCAGTCGCGCTCCACGACCATGGCGTGGCCCATGCCGCCGGCCGCACACACGGTCATGAGGCCGAACTGTCCGCCGCGTCGGTGCAACTCGTTGCACAGCGTGGTGAGGATGCGACCGCCCGTCGCGCCGAACGGATGGCCGATCGAGAGTGATCCACCCATCACGTTGAGCTTCGAGCGGTCCACCTCTCCCACCGGCTCGCTGAAACCGGCGCGCTCGGCCCACTCGCGCGAGGCGAGCCCCTTGAGGTTGCAGAGCACCTGCGCGGCGAATGCCTCGTGCATCTCGATGAGGTCCATGTGGGCGAGCGTCAATCCGGCGCGAGCGAGTGCAACGGGCGCGGCGAGGACCGGCCCCATGAGCAGCTGCTCGCCCGGGTCGAGCGCGGCGTAGCTGTAGCTGCGGATGTAGGCGAGCGGCGTGTAGCCGAGCGACTTCGCGCGGTCCTCGCTCATGAGCAGCACCGCGCTGCCGCCGTCGGTGAGGGGAGACGAGTTGCCCGCCGTCACAGTTCCGTTCTTGCGATCGAACACCGGCTTCAGTGCGCGGAGCTGTTCGATCGAACTGTCGCTGCGGATGCCGTTGTCCGATGTCATCGCGTCGAACGCCGGCGGCACGAAGACCGGCACGATCTCGGCGGTGAGGCGACCGTCCTGGGTGCCGGCAGCGGCGAGCCGATGCGAGCGCAGCGCGAACTGGTCCTGCTGCTCGCGCGGGATGTGATTGATCTTCGCCATCTTCTCGGCCGACTCGCCCATCGACTCGCCCGTCGACGGCTCGGCGATGGCGGGTGTGATCGGGACGAGATCGCGCGGGCGCACTGCCGCGAGCGCCTTCACGCGTAAGCCGAAGCTCTTCGCTCGCGACGCGGCGACGAGCGCGTCGCTCATGCCGCGCGAGTGGAGGATCGGCACGTTGGAGAGCGACTCGGCGCCGCCGGCGATGATCACGTCGGCGTGCCCGAGGGCGATCTGGTCCGCCGCGTCGGTGATCGCCTGGTTGGCCGAGGCGCACGCGCGGCTGACGGTGAACGCCTGGCACCCCTTCGGAAGCATTGGAAGGAGCGACACCTCGCGCGCGATGTTCGGCGCGATGACGGACGGGACGACCGTCCCGTAGACGATCGCCTCGACGAGCTTGCCGTCGATCTCCGAGCGCTGGATCAGCTCGGCGACACAGAGCTTCCCGAGCTCGATGGCCGAGAGACGTTTGAGGGTGGTCCCCGACTTCGCGAAGGGTGTTCGCACGCCGGCGACGATGGCGACGCGGCGGCCGGTCGAGCCGTAGCTTGGCATGTCTGCAAGCTAGGGCGTGCGGTATGGCTGGACTAGACGAGGCGCATCACATTCGCAGCAGCACGCTCGCGCTGGCGCTCGCCGATCTGCTTCCATGGAAAGAGCCGGCGCCACGCGGTGAGGGTGGCACCACGCGCGGTGAGCCGGACACCCTTCGTGGAGCGTTTTCGATAGCCGCAGCCGATGAGGAAGTTCGTCGAGTCGAGGAACTGCCGAGTGGCGTAGGCGAGCCGATGCTGCGGTGTCGCGCCGCGGGTGAGCGGGCTCTGGGTGACGGACGCCGCCTTCTGCGAGACGCGAGCGCGGTGCAGGCGGTACAGCTCCGCCGGATCGCGCACCTTGGGAAGCACCACGTTGCGGTGCGTCGGTTGATCGGGCCAGTAGCCGGCGTGGGTGCTGTTCGAGGTCTGCAGCAGGGTCCCGTCGGCGAACGCGCTGCGGAAGGTCACCGCGCTGACGACGGGCGACATCGTGGTCGCGTTCTTCTGCAGCATTCCAACGACGTTGGCGAGGTCGCCGGTGGTGGGGTTCTCGAGCAGCGACTCGAGAGCGGGGAGTGGCGACGCCTGGCTGATGGCGATGTGTTGCGGGTCGCCGAAGCCGGACGAGCGCAGCGCCTGCTCCGTCTTGTCGATGAACGCACGAACGTCGGCATCGATCGTCTCGTCGTCGCTCACCAGACGCATGTTGGGATTGAACGACGTCGTCGGCATCTGGTAGAGCGCGATCGGTGCGCGCACGTAGCGCCAGAGGAAGAGCGCGACGATTGCGTAGTCGATGATTCCGGGCCGATAGCTCAGGCCCAGCAGCGACACGTGGGGCGTGGACGCAGCCGTCTGGGCGAGGGATCGAGCGAACATGCTTTTCGGAAGGTGAGAGTTATCTTGAGCGCCGACGCGTACCCGTAAAGCCAGCGACCACGACTGTACGAGGACGATCCGACGACCGGCCACGCCACGCGACCCGACCGCGACACGCTCTTCCGCGCCCTCGGGCAGGAACCGTTCGACGTGCTCGTGATCGGCGGTGGCATCACCGGCGCGGGAGTGGCGCGTGATGCGGCACTGCGCGGGCTGCGCACGGCGTTGGTGGAGCGTGACGACTACGCCAGCGGGACGTCGAGCCGATCGTCGCGGCTCGTTCACGGCGGGGTGCGATACCTGGAGCACGGCCAGGTACACCTCGTCTTCGAGTCGAGCCGCGAGCGGCGCACGCTGCTGCGCATCGCCCCGCATCTGGTGCAGCCGCTGGCCTTCACCTGGCCGGTGTATCGCGGAGCACGCGTGCCGAGGTGGAAGCTGGCTGCTGGCCTGACGCTGTACGACGCGCTGTCGCTGTTTCGCAATCCCAAGCGCCACGAACGACTCGCGCCGGCGGACATACACGCGGTCGAGCCCGAGCTTCGCACGGACGCACTGCTGGGTGGCGCACGCTACTGGGACGCCGCGACGGACGACGCACGTCTCACGCTCGCGACGGTGCTCTCGGCGTTGCACGCGGGGGCGACCGCGCTCAATCACACCCGCGCCACTTCACTGCTGCGGCGGGACGGACGGATAGCCGGCGCGACGGTGGAGAGCACCCTGAGCGGCGCGACGACGACGGTGAGCGCGCGCGTCGTGGTGAACGCGGCGGGCCCGTGGAGCGACGTCGTCGAGCGGATGGCCGACGAGGGCGTCGCGCAAGGCGTGCGCGGGAGCAAGGGAGTGCACGTGAGCGTTCCGCGCGAGCGCATCGGCAACGTGCACGCCGTGACGCTCACCGCGCCTCAGGACGGACGAGTGATGTTCATTCTTCCCGCCGGCCCGCAGGCGATCATCGGGACGACGGACACCTTCGAGGACAGCGCGCCGGAAGGAGTGCGCGCGACGACGACCGACGTCCGCTATCTGCTCGACGCGGCGAACCACTACTTCCCTCACGCACGGCTCACGATGGCCGACGTCGTGAGCGCATGGGCGGGGGTGCGTCCGCTGGCCGCGTCGGGGGCTTCTTCCACCGATCCCGGCAACGCGTCACGCGAGCACGCGATCGCGGAGGACACGCCCGGCCTGGTGCGGGTGACCGGCGGCAAGCTCACCACCTACCGCTCGATGGCGGAAGAAGTGGTCGATGTCGTGGAGCGTGCGCTCGGCCACACCGCGCCGAGGCCGGCGATGACGGCGAAGCTGCCGCTCGCCGGCGGAGATTTCCGTGATCTGCGCGAACAGGTCGCGCACGCCGTGCAGGCCGTCGGTGACGAAGACATCGCGCGTCGGCTCGTGCACGCGTACGGCACCGCGTGGCATGGCGTGTGGTCGCTCACGCAGGCCGATCCGGGCCTTGGCAGCGCCGTCGAACCAGGATTGCCGTACCTGTTCGCCGAGCTGCTGCACGCGATCACGCACGAGCAGGCGGCGACCCTCGGCGATCTGCTCATCCGACGCACGCCGATCGCCTTCCAGACATACGACCATGGCCGCGCCGCGGCGACGCGGATCGCACCGGTGATCGCGCGCTGGCTGCGCTGGAGCGCGAGCGAGGTGCTCGACGCGATCGAGGACTACGACGCCGAAGCGCGGAGGATGTTCGAGATCGACGAGCGGTAGCGAGCGTTACGCTTCGTCGGGCTTCATGTCGTGGATGGTCCGGAGCTCGGTCACCTTCAACTGGCGCGTGAGCGTCGGCAGCTTGAGATAGGCGACTTCCCCGACCGACTTGCCCAGCAGGGCGCGACCAATGGGCGACGACATCGTGACGTGCCCCTCTTCGAACTCGACGGCGTCCCCGAACACGAGATGGTACGTCTCCTTCAGTCCCGACTTCTCGTCGCGCACGTCGACCTTGGAGCCGAGCCCGACGCGGTCGTGGGGGATCTGGGTGAGATCGATGGAGGACAGCTTGCTGAGGCGCTCGCGAAGCTGGCCGAGCCGCGCCTGCACGAACTGCTGGCGCTCGAGCGCCGCCTTGTACTCGCTGTTCTCGCGGAGATCGCCCATCTCCACCGCCTTACGAATCTCGGCAGGCAGTGTGACGTTCAGCTCATACTGCAGCTTCTCGACCTCGTCTCCGAGCTTCTGCTTCAGCGCTTCGATCATTGGAATCCGTCGGACTTCGGGGCAACAATAAAAAGGTGACGCCCGGCCGGGAGGCCGGGCGCCGCATGGATGCATTCTACGTTGCGCCGCCCGTTCGGGCAATTCTGGCGGGCTTCGCATGAGCCTGGCGCGAACGACGGTCGAGCCCGGAGTCGTGCGCCTTCGCATGAGCGGCTGGCGCGGGCGCGCCGTCGGCTACGACGTGAGCGCTTACCTGCTGGACGGCGTGCTGGTGGACTCGGGATTTCCGCACGCGCGTCGTGAGTTGATGCGGGTGGTCGATGACGTACGGCCGCGTGGAGCGATCATCACGCACTGGCACGAAGATCACGCGGGCAACGTGGAAGCGCTGGCCGAGGCAGGAGTCCCGCTGTGGATGGACGCAGAGTGTGAGCGGACTCTTCGCGACCGGCCGGCCATCCGGGCATACCGGCGAATGGTGTGGGGACGCCCGCCGCGACTGGTGAGCGAGCCGACGCGATTCGATCCCGCGCCGCTCGAGCTGATCGCGACGCCCGGACACACGGCCGACCACCGCGTGGTCTGGGATGCGTCGCGACGGATGGTCGTCTCGAGCGATCTTTTCCTCGGTGTGAAGGTCCGCGTGGCGCACGAGCACGAGTCGCCGCGCGCGTTGGTCGAGAGCCTGCGCACGATCGCCGCGTTGGAGCCGAGGGTGCTGCTGGACGCGCATCGGGGCGTGGTCACGGATGCGGCGGCGCAGCTACGCGCGAAGCTCGCGTGGACCGAGGAGACGATCGGCGAGATCGAAGCGCTCGGCGCGCGCGGCCTCGATGCGCGAGCAATCGTGCGGCGGCTGTTCGGTGGTGAATCGCTGGCCGGCCGGCTGAGCGGCGGCGAGTACTCGCGCACCGCGTTCGTGCGTGCAGTGCTGAGGGAAGCGGGAGTTGGGGGCGGTGATCGGTGATCGGTGATCACCGTTCACGACCCACCGAACGTCTGCCCGACCAGCCGTTCGCTCAGCTCCCACACGCGCTGCCGCAGCGCCGGCGTTCTCGATCGCCGCGACGTGGTGATCACGCGGCCGCGACGATCGAAGCATTTGCCGGTGACGCCGGCGATCTCCGGTGCCGACGCCGCGTAGACCGCGGCTCGCGCGCCGCGCTCGGGCGTCGACAGGACGCGGGCCCATGCCGCCTTGAGCCAGCGCGGGCGGAAGAGCACGTGCTCGCGCATGAGGTCCGTGGCGACGAGACCAGGGTCGACGCAGTTCGCGGTGATCCCGGTGCCGGCGAGACGTTCGGCCACCTCGAACGTGAAGAGCACGCTCGCGAGCTTCGACTGCGAATACGCGAGCGGGCCGACCCATCGGCGTTCTCCCTGCGGATCCTCGAAGTCGATGCGGCCGAAGCGCTCGAACATCGAGGTGACGGTGACCACTCGCGCGCCGCCATCCTGTGCGCCGCGGCGCAGCGTGGGCAGCAGCTCGTGTGTGAGCAGAAAGGGCGCAAGGTGGTTCACCGCGAGGGTGAGCTCGATGCCGTCGGCGCTGAGCTTTCGCTTCGCGACGCTCACGCCGGCGTTGTGCACGAGCACGTGCAGGGACGGATGGCGCTCACGCAGGTCGGCCGCGGCGGAACGGATGGCGGCGAACGACGCGAGGTCGGCGACGACGACGGCGACGCTCGAATTGCCGCTGCGACGCACGACGTCCTCCGCCGCAGCGTTGCCGAGCCGTTCGTCGCGCGCGAGGAGCAGCACCGTTGCGCCGAGCCGAGCGAGTCCGAGCGCCGTCTCCTTGCCGAGTCCGCGGCTCGCGCCGGTGACGAGACAGACGCGGCCGCGCATCTCGCTGCCCGGTGCGACCGCGGACAGCGATGCCGTCATGGCGGCGGTGAGGGTCGCCTGCTCCGGCGTCCCGGCGTAAGTTGACGCGTCCGCCTCGTGGCGCATCGGAGGAATGTAGTGCCCCCACTCTCACGTCCGCTCGCGATCGCGCTGCTGCTCGGCACGCTGCTGCTCGGCGCGGGTGCGGTGCTGCATCCGATGCTGCCGGCGGACGTGCCGGCGCAGCTGCGACTGATCGCGGCGACGTGGTACTTCCGTCCCGTGCATCTCGCGATGCTCGCCGGCTCGGCGCTGCTGATCGCTGGGGTGTGGGCGCGCGCGCTCATGCCGGCGTCGCGGCGCGACACGTCGTTGGTGATGGCGCTCGCACTAGTCTGTCTGGGCCTGTGCTTCAACGCGATCGACATCGCCTTCATGGGCAACGCCGGGTGGCACATGGCCACGCAATATCAGGCGGGAGACGCGTCGGTCGCGCCGCTGTTCGAGGCGCTGCACCGCGTGGGGCTGACGACGGCGCGCTTCGGCAACTGTCTCGTGGCGCTCGGCGCGCTCGCGTTGGGGTTCGTCGAGCGGAGCGACGAGGGGAGCCCGCGATGGCTGGCGTGGCTCGCGTGGCTCGCGGCGGCGGGCGGACTGTGTGGCGTGGTGCTCGTACCGGAGTCGAGTTTGCTCGTGCTCACGGCGGTGTCGTTGATCCCGCTGTGGTGCGTGGGGGTGGGAGTCTGGGTATTGAGAGGCGGACGGGTGAGCTGGTGAGCTGGATGGTTCCAACAACCAACCAACTCACCCTGGAGCCGCCTTGGTATCGGCAGTCGGCCCATACATCTCCGGTACCTTCTGCTCGGTGAGCCGCAAGTACAGACCGAGCTGGGCGCGGTGATGGACGAGGTGGTTGAGCATCGACGACCGCAGCGTCATGTAGCGCGACATCGTGACGATGCTCTGTCCCCGCGCTTTCAAGGTCCACGGCTCCTGGAGCTGCTCATCGGTGACGCCGGCGATGAGTGAGCGCGCCTCGGCGACGTTCTTGTCGAACATCGCGAGCAGCTTCGAGACGGGCTGGAACTGATAGACCGCGGTCGGGCCTTCGAGCGGCGCGATGTCGTGCTCGTTCTTCGTGACGATGAAGGTCGTCCAGCCAGGCAGCATCGCGACGAGCTGTGCGAGGTGGCCCATCGGGAATGCCTTCTCGTGCGGCTTCCACTCGATGCGATCGTCGGGAACGCGCTCGAGCACTTTACGAGCGGTGGCGGCTTCGGCGTCGAACTCGGGGAGGAGAAGCGCTGAGAGTGGCATGGTGAGCGTGGTGTTGGTGCGATGCACCGGCGGGGGGCGTTCGTGGATCATTGCCGTCGCAATGGCACGTGGTCCGAGGTGCAGACGTCACCTGTGCATCGGCAGCTTCGCGTCGGTGTCGGCCGGCTCGGTCGGAGCGCCGTTCGCCTTCGCGAACTCGTCGCGGAGCACCTTCATGTTCTTCTCGCGCGCGTCGAGCAGACGCTTGAGCGGGCGCGGTGCGTGGCGCGCGTGCGCGTACGCGGTGAGCAGCGGCAGCGCCACGGTGGAATCGAGATAGCAGACCACGGCGTCGGGAAGGCGATCCGGGTCGATTTTCCCCCAGCTCACGGCTTCGGCCGGCGTAGCGCCCGAGAGACCGCCGGTGTCGGGGCGCGCGTCGGTGATCTGCAGGAAGTAGTCGTGTCCCTTCTCATCGATGCCGAGCACTTCCTGGATCTGCGGCTCCGTCTGCAGCGCGAAGTTCTTGGGGCTGCCGCCGCCGCAGATGAGCACCGCGCTCTTCCCGCCTCCGCGCTTCGCCGCGAGCACCACGGACGCCGTCTCGTTCACGTCGGCGTTCGGGTCGATCATGCACTTGTTTCCCTCCAGCGCGAGCGCGGCCACGTTCATGCCGATCGAGGAGTCGCCGGGTGACGACGTGTAGACCGGCACGCCGCACTCGTACGCGACTCCGAGGAGCGACTTGTTGCCGATGCCGAGCGCCTTCTCACGCTCACGGATGTACTTGCCGCACAGCGCATGGAACTCGGCGCTGCTCATCGCGCGCTGGAACTCCGGGCCCTGAATGATCTTCCGGAAGAAGGCGTCGGTGCTGAGCAGGACGTCGTAGTCGAAGAAGATGTCGTAGATGCGGACGATGCCTTCCTCGCGCAGCACGGTGTCGCTTGCCGTGTGATCACCACGATGCATGGTGAGGCCGAGGCCGAAATGCGCGTCGTGGTAGAGGTTCGCGCCCGTCGAGATGATCCAGTCGACGAACCCTGCCTCGATGAGCGGGATCAGCGCCGCCATGCCGAGCCCCGCCGGGGTGAGCGCGCCCGTGAGCGTGAGCCCGACGGTGACGTCGGGCTCGAGCATCTTCTTCGTGTAGAGCTGGCAGGCCTCCCTGAGGCGCGCCGCGTTGTACGCGAGGAAGGTCGAGTCGATGAGATCGGCGGCAGACTCGGTCCCGTCGATCCGACGCGGCTCGATGCGACCGCCCTGCAGCCACTTGGAACCCTCGTGCGCGGTGTGCGCCGTGCCCGCCTGCTCGCGCTGCTCGGCCGCGCGCTTCTGATTGGCCTTGGGTCCGGCGGCGGAGCTCTTCTTCTTTGCGGCCATCGCGTTCGTTTTGGTGGAGAGTTGGTAACGTGCCGCTAGACGGTTAGTCCGTTAGACGGTTTACGGCCGGCCTCGGGACGCAGCGGCCCGCCCGAGGCAGGCCGTCGAACCTTAAACGGTCGAACCGTCTAACCGTCCTTCCTGTTCGTCGCCTTCCACGCCTCGATCACTGCGTGCGCGGCTTCCTCCGGGTCGTCCGTCAGCAACATCAGGTCCATGTCGCCGGGCGAGATCTTTCGCTCGACCAGCACGCGCGACTGCAGCCAGCGAATGAGGCCCGCCCAGTAGTGGCGGCCGAAGAGGATCACGGGGAATTGATAGATCTTTCCCGTCTGGATCAGCGTCAGTGCCTCGAACGCTTCATCGAGCGTGCCGAAGCCGCCGGGGAAGATGATGAAGGCGCTCGAGTACTTGATGAACATCGTCTTCCGGACGAAGAAGTACCGGAAGTTCACGAGCGTATCGACGTACGGGTTGGCGCCCTGCTCGAAGGGAAGCTCGATGTTGCATCCGATCGAGCGCCCACCACCGAGCTTCGCACCCTTGTTCGCCGCCTCCATGATCCCGGGACCGGCGCCGGTGATGATCGAGAAGCCGGCCTTGGAGAGAAGCCGCGCCGTCTCCTGTGCGGCGATGTATTGCGGATCTTCCGGAGAGGTGCGCGCCGAGCCGAAGATGGACACCCCGCGATCGACGCTGGCGAGGTCGTCGAACCCTTCGATGAACTCGCCCATGATGCGCATCACGCGCCACGGGTCGGTGCGGGTGAAGTCGCCGCGCTGGCCGGGGAGATTGAGGAGCTTCTCGTCCTCGGTGATCGGGCCGACGAAGTCGCGCAGGTCGTCGTCGATGCGGCGAGCGGGACGGGGCTCGCTCTCGCCGCGGCGCGACGGCGGAGTGCGTCCAGCCGCGCGGTGCCCCTCCTCGGTCCGCTCGCGCAGCCAACCGGTCGCCTCCGCCTGCGCGGCGGCGAGCTGCTCGGGATTGCCGCGCTTGCCGGTCGCCGTGCGCGGCGCCTTCGACTTCGCCTCGATCTTCCGCTCGGCGTTCTTCTCGCCCGCCTTCTTCGTGGGCCGCTCGGAGCGCGTCGACGGCCGCTTGCCTGAGCGGGTGCTGCCTCGTTTGCCTGTCGCCATGCGGGAGTGTAGTCGGAAGAGGGCTCGCGGCGCCAGCGAGCGTGGCGCGCTCGTGGGTTGCCGCATCGGCCACAGCTCGCTTTCCTTCGGCCATGCCGTCCTTCACGCGCGCGTGCCCGTAATCGTCCTCGTCGCAGACGGGGCTCGTGCCGATGCATTCGACGGCGCGCTCGAGGCATTTCCCGCACTCGACCGGCTGCGCGCCGAAGGTGATCTGCATCGCGTGGCATCGGTGTTCCCCTCGGTGACGGGACCGGCGTACGCCCCGTTTCTGCTCGGTCGCTTTCCCGGTCCGATCGGGATTCCCGGACTCCGGTGGTTCGACCGCGCACGCACCGCCTGCGGCTGGCCGGACTACGCGCGCAGCTACGTCGGTCATCAGATGCGCCACTTCGACGCCGACCTCGATCCGGCGGCGCCGACGATCTTCGAGCTCGTGCCGAACAGCGTCGGCGCACTGAGCGTGGTGACGCGCGGCCTCGCACCAGAGCGGCGTGTCGGCACGCTCACGGTGCGGTCCGCGATGCGCGCGACGCTCACGCACTTTCGCGGCGAGGCGGAGCGGTGGCTCGACGTGGATCGCGAATCGGCCGACACGATCGTCACCCGCATGCGCGACGAGCGGCCGGACTACCTCTTCGCCGCGTTCACCGGCGTGGACAAGGCATCGCATGCACGCGGACACGAGGACGCCCTGGTGCGCGATGACGATCGTGGACGACGCCGTCGCGCGTCTCCGGCACGACGCCGAATCGCTCGGCTACTGGGAGAGCACCCATCTGTGGATCGTGAGCGACCACGGTCACGCCGGCGTCCACACCCATCTGGATCTCGCGGGGATCGTCGGCGACACTGGGTTGCGCACCGTTGCGCATCCGTGGTCGGCAACCCTCGCGCCCGATGCGGCCGTGATGGTGAGCGGCAACGCCATGGCGCACGTCTACCTCGAGCTCGAGCAGCGCGAGCGGCCATGGTGGTCGTCACTCGCGCGGCGTCACGAACGGCTCGCGAGCACGCTGCTCGAGTGCGAGGCCGTGGACCTGCTGCTGCTGCCGCTGCGCGACGGGGGATGCGAGGTGCGCAGCGCGCGTCGCGGGACGGCGTTGGTGGAGCGCGTGGGCGCGAGCGTCCGGTACCGGCGTGTGACCGGCGATCCGCTCGGGATCGGTGACGACTTCGACGGCGGATCGGACGACGCGTTCGACGTCACGCGCGAGAGCGACTATCCGGATTCGCTCGTGCAGATCACATCGCTCGCCGGCTCGCCGCGCTCGGGCGACATGATCCTCTCGGCGACACCCGGCTGGGATTTCCGGTCGCGCTACGAGCCGATCCCGCACCGCAGCGCGCATGGGGCGCTGCATCGGGATCACATGCTCGTGCCGCTACTCATGAATCGTCGTGCGGCACGCGCGCCGAGGCGGACGACCGATCTGTTCGCGAGCGCCCTGGATGCGCTCGGGGTGCCCGCGCCCGACGTCATGGACGGAGGGTCGTTCGTCTAGCGCGACACCGGTTGGAGCGGGCCCCATCGCTCGTGACCGATCAGCGCGCCGAAGCCCGCGCCCCAGACCACGCCGGAGACGGCGAAGATCCTGACGAGCTTCCGGCTGTCCGGAACGCTGCAGACGCTGTGACACGACGAGGTCGTAGCCATCGCGGCAAAGGCGAGTCCGAGCGGCGCGCCCCACGCCAGCCCTCGAAGCATTCCGCCCACTCGCGAGTTGCCGCGGCTCACCTCGAGCGAGGTGATCTGTGAGAGCGCCAATGTGATCGGCGCGCTCGTCTGACTGCCGACGTGGACGCTGTCCACCGTCCGCGACAGCACCGTGCCGACGAAATGACCCGCGACGACTCCGGGCGCCTCGATGCGAACACGGGCACCCGGCTGTACCTCGGCCAGGGGTGCCGCGTTCTGCGCGCCGAGCGGCGCGGCGCAGAGAACGAGGACGCTACAACAGAGGCGAAGGCCGACGCGCATGAGCTTTCCCACGGAAATGTCGTCAGCAAGGTTGGTCGCCAGGAGCCGCCGCGTCGAGGGCTCGCCGCCTGCGTGACGTGGAGGATCGACGCACGTTGATCGCGCGACGCCCAACGGCGACCTTTCGACGATGAGCTGGAGCCGCCTGTCACTCGTCCTCGGCCTGCGCGCCGTCACCAGCCCGTCGACGGCGAGCGCACTGCTGCGCGTGGCGTGGCGGTTCCGCCGGCGCGGGTGGTGGCGCCGCTTTCCCTTCCTTCCCCTGCCGGCGCGCGACTACCTGCGCTGGCGCATGCACACCGCCTACGGCGACTCCGATGCGGTGCCGCCGGCCGACGACGTGATCCGCTTCGCGCGGTGGGCGACGAGCGAGTGAGCTTCGCGGGTGCGGAGGTGAGCGGGCGCGCAGGTGAGGAGTGCGCGAGTGCGCAGGTGAGCGACGGCGCCGATCACTACGAGCGTGCGCGGATGGCGAAGGCGCACGCGTACGCGCTCGGGTTCGATCTCGTGGGGATCGCTCCGCTCGGGCCGGCCGAGACGTCGCGCGCCTTCGAGGAATGGCTGCAGGAAGGGCGCGCCGGCGCGATGCACTATCTCGAGCGCGGCGCGGAGAAGCGGCGCGACAGCCGGCTTCCCCTTCCCGGCACGACGCACGCGATCGTCGTCGCGATGGACTACGGCGGGCGCGAGCCGTCGGGTCCCGTCGCGCGCTACGCGAGGGGCGACGACTATCACGACGTCATGGACGCGAAGCTGCGGGAGCTTCATCGCCGCATCGAGAGCGACGCGGGACGCGCGGTGCTGGGGAAGCCGTACGTCGACACGGGACCGCTGCTCGAGCGCGATCTCGCGCGGCGCGCGGGGCTCGGCTGGTTCGGCAAGAACACCAACCTCATTCATCCGGAGCGCGGGTCGTTCTTCTTTCTCGGTGCGCTGGTGCTCGATCTCGAGCTCGCGACCGACGCGCCGTTCGAGGCCGATCGATGCGGCACCTGTACGCGCTGTCTCGACGCGTGCCCGACGCAGGCGATCACCGCGCCGCGCGAGCTCGACGCGCGGCGATGCATTTCCTATCTCACGATCGAGCTGCGTGAGGAGATCCCGATCGAGCTGCGCTCGGCGATCGGTGAGCTGGTCTACGGATGCGACATCTGCCAGGAGGTGTGTCCGTGGAACGCGCGGTTCGCTCGGTACGCGCCGTACGGATCGCCGATGCAGCCGCGCGCGGCGATCGTCGGTAAGGACGCGCGCACGCTCGCGCGCGAGCTGCTCGCGATGACGCAGGCGGAGTTCTCCGCGGCGTTCAGGAACTCGCCGATGAAGCGCGCGAAGCTGCGGGGGCTGAAGCGAAACGCGGCCGTCGTGCTCGGGAATGTCGGCACTGCGGATGATGTCGCCGTGCTCACCCGCGCGCTCGACGACGACGAGCCCCTCGTCCGCGAGCACGCCAAGTGGGCACTCGCGCGGTTGCGCGGCGACCTTCGCCCCTGAAGAACCCGGCGGCGCTCCTCCTCTGGCTCTGGCGCCTCGGTAGCCGAGCCGCCACGGTCGTGTGGGTGGCTACTGGACAACCGCGCCGTTCGCCATGATCAGGTCCACGCTCGTCGCCGGCGCGGCGAACTCGAAGGGCGCGATGTCGGCGTGCTCCGTCACCACCTGCCCCCGCACGATGATGGCGTTCCCACGGACGCCGGGCTTGAGGCTGAGCGCGTGGGCCTTGAGTGAGATGACCTTGCCGCGGACGAGGCTGGGGCCCTCGCCGCCCCTCGTGCGGATCTCGCCGTGCACGACCAAACGCCCGAACGGCTTCGAGAGCTGGACGCCCATGGAGCCGTCCCCGTAGGTGGTGATGCTCTCGAACTCCGCGTGGTCGCACGTGCCGTCGTAGAGGTTGTAACCGCGCGCGCCGCCGCCGTGCGTCTCCACGCGCCCGCGGACAATGAGGGCGTCGATGTCGCCGAAGTTGACGAAGCCGATCCCGCTGTCCCCGGAGGACGTGACCGGCCCCTCGGTGACCCAGAGGCGCACGCGGCCCCAGTTGTCGAGCACCATGTCGTTGACGCCGTACGTCGAAACGGGGCCCTGGTTCACCACCTCGTACGCATCCACGCCAGCGCCGATGAAGACGCCCCCCGTGATGCGGTCCGGCGTGCCCTTCGTTATGCCGCCATCCGAGTGGATCTCGCCGGTGGTCAGCGTCACCAGCTCGATGCTTCCTCCGGACGCCGTTGGCGCCGGGGCGCTGCCGGGGTCCGCATCCGCCGGGATGGTCGCGCCGCCGAAGATGAAGACGCCGCTGCCACGCAGTGGCCTGTCCTTGCTTCCGCCCGACAGGCCGTGCGCCTCGAGGCGCCAGCGGCTCGCCGGGTCGGTCGAGCGATTGTAGACGGTGATCCCCCCAGCCAGCACCTGCACCCCGAAGCCGGCTGGACGGTTCGGCGCAGCCCGGGCGTCGGCCGCGTCGACGTGGATGTCGCGCAGGTCAAGGATGCCGCGTCGGGCGCGCTCGGCCTCGAGATGGAGGCGCCCCTCGAGCCGCAGGCCGCGCAGCGCAAGCGTCCCAAGGTTCTCCGCCGTGTCGATCACACCGAGAGCGACTTGGTCCGGGTCGGTCCGGAGCTGCAGGCCGGAGACCTCGTTGTCGGCGGTCAGCAGTACGCCGGGGCTGCCCGCCTCGAACGCGAGACCGGCGCGCTCGTCTGCGCCAGTGAGGCGCGTACCAGCCGGCAGCTCGAGGCGTCGCAGCCCGGTGATCGTTCCCGTGATCTCGACATGCCGCGCCCCATCAGCCAGCGCCCGCTGCAGGGAGGCGGCGTCCTGCGCCCGGATGGATGTCGTGCTCATGCGTGCCTCCGACGGGTGGCGACAGCTCGGGCCATGAACGGCCGGTCAATGGCTGCCCGCCCGCGCCCGCCCGCAAGCGGCCTGCACGGGGTATGCCGAGCGCCGAAGCTGCGGGGGCTCAAGCGCAACGCGGCCGTGGTGCTCGGCAACGTCGGCACCGCGGAGGACGTGGCCGTGCTCGCGCGCGCGGTGGAAGATGAGGAGCCGCTCCTACGCGAGCACGCCGCGTGGTCACTTACGCGCTTGTCCCGCTAGCCGCGATTCGGAGAGGGGTGTATCTCGTGTCGAACGCAGGAGCGCGACACTGACGGCGAATACCCACCAGATGATGAGGCTGCCCGCCAGGGCAGAGTTGCCCCAGCCGTGAGCACTGTAGAAGTGCGTCACGTCCGTACCGAAGAAGAGCGCGGGTATGAAGACGACGTTCACCGCGGCGATGGCATAGCCAAGGGCGCCGATCCATCGAGAGAGAAAGCCGCTTCGAATCATGGCATAGCTCGTCGAGATCAGATAGACGGCGGTGAGCAGGCGCTTGATGGAGCCGTGAGCAAGGATGTTGGCCGCCGCCAGCGGACCGTCGGTCGTCGGATCCAACGAGCCATCAGGCGCACCGAAAGCCACCCCGGCTTCATTCGACATCGCGATCAATCCGATTCCGATGAACAGCACGCCTGCACTCTGGGCCACGGAGAGAGCAAAGTGTGCAGTAGCCTCATCGTCCGCGATCAGCTCCTTCAGCCCGGTCATGAAAACGATGAGCGAGCCGAAGGTGACGAGGCCGATGAGGCTCCGCGTCAGCACGTTCAGTAGCGGCGGGGGTCCGGCGGGCAGGAAGTACAGGACGACGGTGGCGATCGTGGTGGCGAATACAGAGATGCCGGCGAAGGCGGTGGCCCTACGGACTCCTGTCACCACGAAAATCCCCTTGTAGCGAGTGGAGAATATGAGTACGATGTACGCATATAAAAGTCAACCGTGTCGATTGCTTGGTCAGTTCGTGAGAGCGCCGAGCCGAAACAAGCGAATGAGAAACGATGGCTAGCGAGGAGCCTCCAGCCACCTTCGACCTGCTCTGGGCGCCCGAGCGTGGCGTCAAGCGTGGTCGTCGACCTTCGTTGTCGCGTGAGGCGCTCGTCCGAGCAGCGATAGAGCTTGCGGACACGGAGGGGATCGCAGCGGTCACGATGCAGCGCCTGGCTGCGCTCGTAGACTCAAAAGCGATGTCGCTCTACCGGTACGTTCCGAGCAAAGAGGTGCTCCTCGACCTCATGTGGGACGCGGCCTTTGCCGGTCCACCGACGCTCGGTTCGGGAAGCTGGAGATCCGCCCTGACCGATTGGGCGGTTGCCAGCTTCGAACGACTCGAGCGGCACCACTGGATGATCGAGCTCGTGGGCTCCGCACGATCGGTTGGACCCAGATGGACGAGCTGG
>Ga0308175_100001411_pt1 | contig 16208 bp, 11 predicted proteins | sample PhyCR1_3_FD_203893 | JGI IMG/M metagenome (GOLD analysis project Ga0308175, IMG submission 203893) | Soil microbial communities from UC Gill Tract Community Farm, Albany, California, United States - DLSLS.C.R1 | ecosystem: Environmental > Terrestrial > Soil > Agricultural land | place: USA...
AAACTCACCCGCGCCGGCGATGATGCTGATCGCCGCGGCGTTGGCACCGAGCGATCCGAGGAACTGGCCGTTGATGCTCGCGCCACCCTCGTAGGTCGTATCGCCGAACAGATTCACGATCCCCATTGTGAACACGAAGGCGAATGCGGCCGACGCACCGACTCGAAGCCTGGTAGTGTGCCCGGACTCCACTCCTCCCTCCATCTGGATGGCGCATCAAGATAAGAGACAACTGACTTGTGCCGCCGAGGAGTCTCTCGCTGCCAGTGCGAGCGGAGGATATGTTGCCTGCGACCTCCTCCACAGACCCATGTCTCAGCATCGCTCTCGAGTCCTCAGCTGCGCTTCGATCGCGCTGACTCTTCTCGCCCTCGCGGCGCCATCGGCACGCGCTCAGAACGGCGCGTCACTCGATCCTCGTCTCTACGCTGGTCTCACCTGGCGCAACCTCGGCCCCTTCCGCGCCGGGCGCGTCGCCGCGGTATCGGGTGCTGTCGGTCAGCCGGGAACGTTCTACATCGGACTCCCCGCGGCGGGCGTGTGGAAGACCACGAGCGCCGGCGAGACGTGGTTTCCGATCTTCGACTCCGTGAAGACGGTGTCGTCGATTGGATCGGTGGAAGTTGCGCCCTCCGATCCGAACGTCATCTACGTCGGAACGGGCGACATCATCACCGGCGGCGGCATCAACGAGGGAGATGGTATCTATAAGTCGACCGACGCGGGACAGAGCTGGCGGCACCTCGGACTCGACGCCACGAAGCAGATCCCAACGATCCTCGTCGATCCACACAATCCGAACATCGTACTCGTCGGTGCGCAGGGAGACGTGCACGCGAAGAGCAATCAGCGCGGCGTCTTCCGCTCCACCGATGGCGGCAGCAGCTGGACGCAGACGCTCTTCGTCAACGACAGTACGGGATTGCAGAAGCTCGCCCGCGCGTTCGATACGCCGAACGTCATCTTCGCGACGACGGTTGCCCACTATAACCCGCCGCCACCGCCCGGGCCGGCGACGGCGCCGGCATTCGGCGGCGGACGCGGGAACGCGACGACCGGTCCAACGAGCACGAAGCTGTTCAAGTCGATCGATGGCGGCGCCACCTGGACGGAGATCTCGGGCGGCGGATTGCCGCAGCGCCTAACGGGAAAGATGTGGGTCGCGGTCGCGAACACCACGAACGCGCAACGCGTCTTCGTCATCGGCGACTGGGGCCTCTATCGCTCCGACGACGGTGGCACGACGTGGCGACAGATGGCGGCCGACGATCAGCGTATCCGTAACGGCCAGGGAGGCTACAACTGCGGCGTCTATGTCGATCCGCAGAATCCGGATCTCGTGTACACGCTCAACACCGCGAGCTACGTGTCGCACGACGGCGGCAAGACATTCACGGGCTTCAAGGGCGCGCCGGGCGGCGACGACCCACAACAGATGTGGATCGATCCGACGAACGGCCAACGCATTCTCTTTGGGTACGATCAGGGTGCAATCGTCTCGCTCGATGGCGGTGGGACATGGAGCTCCTGGTACAATCAGTCCACCGAGCAGATATATCATCTCGCCACCGACAATTCTTTCCCGTACTGGGTGTACGGCACGCAACAGGACGCGGGTGCCGTTCGCACGCGCAGTCGCGGCAACCTCGGCGCCATCACGGCGCTCGACTGGGATCCGGTGCCGGGATGGGAGTGGGGGACGATCATGCCCGACCCGCTCGATCCGAATACGGTCTACTCGACCGGCAGCGGCATCGTCAAGATCAGCTACCCGAGCGAGCAATGGATCAATGTCAGCCCCGCTCAGGATCCGTCGCGGCGGCTGCGATCGACGAGCGACGCGCCGATCCGATTCGCACCGTGGAACAAGCACATGCTCGTTGCCGCATTTCAGTCGGTGTGGGCGACGACGGACGCCGGCGCGCACTGGACAGCGCTGAGCGGTGACCTCGCGACGCGCAGTGAGCCGCAGCTCGCGGCTCGCTCCGATCGTCCCGCGCCGCCGAGCAACGCCGCGATCATGTCGATGTCGCTGTCGAGCGCTACGCCTGGACTGATCTGGGTCGGCACCAACAATGGCTTGATCAAGGTCACCAGGGACGGCGGAAAGTCGTGGAATGACGTCAGCATCCAGGACATCCCACGCGTGGAGCGCGCCGAGGTGTTCTCGATCGAGGGTTCGCACTTCGATCCGGCGGAGGCGTACGCGGTGCTCGACCTGTACCGGCTCGGCGACTACACGCCGTACGTCTACAGAACACGCGACTTCGGCAAGACGTGGACGCGGATCACGAACGGACTCGCCGAGCACCAGCCGTCGGGGAGCTTCGCGCGCTTCGTGCGCGCCGACACGCAGAGGCGGGGGCTCCTCTTCGCCGGCACCGAGAGCGGCGTCTATGTCTCGTTCGACGATGGAGACCACTGGCAGTCGCTGCAGCAGAATCTGCCCAACACCTCGGTGCGCGACGCGGTGATCAAGGACAACGATCTCGTCGTCACGACATATGGCCGCGGATTCTGGGTCATCGATGACATCTCGCCGCTTCGGCAGCTCACGCCGAGTGTGGCGAGCGAGCCGACGCATCTCTTCACCCCGGGAGACGCGTACCGGGTACGGCGAAACGTCGGTGCCGACACGCCTTTTCCGCCCGAAGTGCCGCACGCGCTCAATCCGCCCGAGGGCGCGCGCATCGACTACTGGCTCGGCGCTGCGCCGCGCGGTGACGTGACGCTGGATGTGATCGACGGGTCGGGCACAATCGTTAGGCACCTGACGAGCGCGGCCGCGGCGGCGGTGCCGGAAGCGGCGCGTCCCCCCGAGCCCAACTTCTGGATCGCGCCGCCCTTCTCGCTGCCGAGGAATGCGGGAGAGAATCGGACCAACTGGGACCTCCGCTACGAATCGCCGCGGACCTTCAGCCACTCGTTCGAGATCAACGCCAACCCGGGGCAGACACCGCCCTCGCCGCAGGGTGCTGTGGTGCTCCCGGGAACGTACACGTTGCGGCTGACGGCCGATGGGCGCACGTCGACCGCGACGCTCACGGTCAGGAACGATCCTCGGTCGCCAGCGACGCTCGAGCAGCTGCGCGCGCAGCATGCGCTGCAGATGAAGATCATGCAGGGCATCGAGGCGTCGTATGAAGGGCATCGCCTCGTCACCGCGTTGCGAGATTCCGTTCGCGCCGCGGACTCCACCGCTGCACTGGGCGCGCGATTGGATACGCTTGCCGGTTTGGATGCGGCGCGCGGACGGGGACGATTTGGCGGTGGGCAGGCAGCGCCGAGCTTCACGAGTGTCAACAACGCCCTGGCGAATCAGCTGAATGCCCAGGAGGAGGCCGACATGGCGCCGACGGCTGGTGCGCTCGCCGCGTACGCGGCCGTCTGTCAGGATCTCGCGAAAGTAATCGCGTCCTGGCAGCGACTCAGCACGGCCGAGCTGACGACGTTGAACACGGCGCTCAAGTCGCATGGGCGCGGCGCCCTCGCGCTCGCGAAGGGCGAGGTGAAGGCGCCGAGCTGTCGATAGTCGTTAGGACCCGACGAGGCTGCGGAGCAGGAACCACATGTTCGCGGGTCGCTCGGCCAGTCGTCGGACGTACCAGGGGAACCAGTGCGTGCCGTAGCTGATAAGCACGCGCACGGTGACGCCGTTGGCGGCGAGTGCGCGTTGCTCGCGCGCGCGAATTCCGTAAAGCATGTGCACCTCCCAAGCGTCGTCCGGAATCGCTGCCGTCACCGCGTGCCGGCGCAGGTGGTTCACGAGCGCGAGATCGTGTGTGCCAAGAACCTGAACTCTGTCGCGCGTGGCGGCCCTGAGCATCCGATTGGCAAGCGTCAGGTAAGCGTTGTCAGTCTCCGCCTTGCGCCCAAACGCGACAGCTTCTGCTTCGCGGTACGCCCCTTTCACCAGCCGCACCGATCCGCCGGTCGCGAGCACCGAGTCGAGGTCCGCTGGTGTTCGACGCAGATACGCCTGGAGGCAGACACCGACTCTCGAGTGCTTCGCCTGCACGCGGTGGTAGATCCCGAGTGTCGCATCCACGTAGTGCGATTCCTCCATATCGATCCAGAGCATCGTCCCGCTCGCGGCGCTGCGTTCGACGAGGGCCTCCACGGACTCGGCGCAGAACGCCGGGTCCACATCCAGGCCCAGGTGCGTGAGCTTGACGGAGAGATGCGTCGGCAAACCCTGCGCGTGAATGAAGTCGAGGACCTCCAGGTAATGCGTGCGAACTGCTTCCGCGTCGGCACGCGTATTCACTCGCTCGCCCAGTGCCGTGAGCACCGAGCCGAGGCCGGAGGCCGCGAGCGACGCCGCCGCCCCGATGGCAGCGCCGACGTTCTCGCCAGGCATGAAGCGGCGAACGGCGCGCCGAGCGAACTCGCGGTCACGAAACTGCTCGGCAAGCCAGGCGCTGCGAGAGGCGCGAAGCAACGCGGCACGGGCGAGTGACATGGTGGGGAGGGTGAAGCCCGCGATTGGCTCGGTTGAAGTCGTCAGGATCAGCGATCTCGACGCCCCGAATGATGAAGCTGCGTCTCGCGAGGCAGCTTATCAGTCGGCGATCAGGCTACACCTCGTGCGCCTTTTCCTTACGTCACTATCTCGCTTCGGAATGGCGCTCCCAACTTCGCGATGGGCATTAGGGTTTCTTAACACCGTAGACCTGTGGTTCACAAATTGGACTTGTCATTCGTTCGCGTCGGTGCCACCTTCGCGTCATGACTGACTATGGTCAGTTCTGTCCGGTCGCACTCGGCGCCGAGATCTTCGCCGAGCGGTGGACGCCGCTCATCCTGCGCGAGCTGCTCATGGGTGGCCGGCGATTCTGCGACATTCAGCGCGGTGTCCCGCGGATGTCCAGGAATCTTCTCGCACAGCGGCTACAGTCGCTGCAACACAGCGGCATCATCGAGCAGTTGCCGACCGCGGGCAGCCACGGTCACGAGTATCGTCTGACCGTTGCGGGGCGCGAGCTGAGTGCCGTGATCGATGCGCTCGGGACATGGGGATATCGGTGGGCGACGAAGGATCTCGCCGACAAGGATCTCGATCCGGACTTTCTCATGTGGTCGCTGCGGCGGCTGGTGCGCGTGGACGCGCTCCCCGACGAGCGGGTCGTCGCCCTCTTTCGATTTCGTGGACATCCAGATCGCCTGTACTGGCTCGTGCTCCAGCGTCCCGACGTCGACCTCTGCCTCTTCGATCCCGGGCATGAAGTGAACCTGGAGATCGAGGCGGAAGTCGGCGCGCTCGCCCAAGTGTGTCTCGGCCACACCGGGCTGCTCGAGGCCATTCGCGCAGGGCAGGTCGAGGTCCATGGCGCGCCGCACCACCGCAAAGCGCTGCCGAGCTGGCTCGGCGTCACGCGCTTCGCGGGCATGCCAGGGGCTGCGAGCGCTGTCGGCCCTGAGACTTCGAGAGTTTAGATCGCAGGCTGAAAAACTCCGACTGCTTTGAATGCGACTGCAGTCGTAGTTCCGGTGGTCGCAGGTTCTTGCGTTCTCAGTGTTTCAGGTCTCAGTCGACGTCGTCCCGGCCCGCACCAATTTATGGACCAAGCCGCTGCGAGCCTGGGGACGCGGTGACTGCCTAACGGTTCACTTTTGGGGCTGTTCCCCGCCGCAGCCCTGGCTCACTCTGATTCCCTCCGGATCGCTCACGAAACCCTGGGAGGGAAACATGAGTGCGTGCTCAACGACCTGCCTGCCACCGCGGGAACGTCAGATGTTGCGGACCCTTCGCGAGCTCGCGAGCGCCGCGGCGCTGTGCGTGCTCATCGCCGCCTGTGCGGATAGTCGGGATCCGGTCGTAGCCGGACCGCAGCTCTCCGTACCTGCCCAGGCCGACCTCGAGGCCACGCAGGGTGCGAAGCCCCTCACGTCGGAGTTCGACGCCGCGGTACCTATCGCCTACTATCAACTCTCGCTCGACTTCAGCAAGACGACCGGCGGCTTCAGCCCTCCGGTGCAGGCGCGCGCGTTCGGATATATGGGCATTGCCCTGTACGAAGCGGTCGTGGGCGGAATGCCCGATCACCGCCCCATCGCGGCCCAGTTGAATGGCATCGGTGCGTTGCCGCAGCCCAAAGGCCTCCCGTACAACTGGGCGCTCGTCGCCAACGCCGCCCTGGCCGAAGTGATGCGCGGGCTGTGGGGCGACAAGACCAATCACGCCGCCGATAACATCGCCGCCCTGAACGCGCTCGAGGCTCAGCTCGCGCTGCAGTACTCCGCCGGTGTGCCCCCAGGTATCGCGAAGTTGTCGAGCGAATTCGGTCGCGAGGTCGGAGCTGCTGTCTTCGCCACGTCGCGTGACGACGGCGGGGACGAAAGCTACCTCACAAATTCTCCGACGTCGTACGTCCCGCCGACAGGTCCGGGACTCTGGGTGCCAACGGCGCCTGGCCAGCTGGCATTGCAGCCCTTCTGGGCGATGCGCGTCGCAACGCTCGCGCTATCCAGCGCAGACCAGTGCGACGCCGGTGCGCCTCCCGCCTACTCCGAGCAGCCCGGTTCTTCGTTCTACGAGGAGGCGAATCTCGATTACCAGCTTTCGAAAACGCTCACGTCCGAACAGATGACGATCGCCAGATTCTGGGCGGATGGGCCGGGCACGATCTCGGGCCCCGGGCACTCGCTCGCCATCGTCAACGAAGTCGTTGGGCAGCAGGGCGCGAACCTCGCGATGGCCGCCGAAGCGTATGCGCGAGCCGGCATCGCCGACGCGGATGCGGTCACCGGCATCTGGTGGGCCAAGTACCACTACAATCTCATTCGGCCGGTCACGTACATCCGTCAGGTGATCGATCCGACGTGGACGACGCTGCTCCCCACCCCACCATTTCCCGAGTACGTCTCCGCCCACTCCGGCCAATCAGCCGCGGTGCTGGCAACGCTGGAAGCCCTCTTCGGTGAGAATGTCGCATTCGTCGATCACGCCCACGACGCGGATGGCTTTGCGCCCCGCTCTTTCTCCCGCATCTTCGACGCAGCCGTGGAAGCGGGAATCTCGCGGCTCTATGCCGGCATTCACTTCCAATCTGGGAATCTCAATGGACGCTCGTTAGGCCGGTGCGTCGCGGCCGTGGTGAATTCCTTGCCGTGGCGCCGCTGATGTCGTAACTCAGGCCCCTGGCTGATCTGGCCCGCGCGGCACACGCAGCGTGAACGTCGATCCCTCCGCGAGGGTGCTGTCCACGGTGAGGTCGCCGCCCATCGCACGGGCCAACTGGCGGCTGATCGCCAGGCCAAGGCCGACGCCCTGCTGCTGTTCCTCGGCGCTTCTGCCGGCCTGGACGAACGGCTCGAACACCGCCGCCAACTTCTCGGCTGGAATGCCGCGGCCGGTATCCCGCACGACGATGGACACGGCCTTCTCATCGGCCTGCCATGCGAGTGTGATCGATCCGGCCGCGGTGAACTTCACGGCATTGGTCAGCAGGTTCGTCAGGATCTGCGTCAGGCGCTCACGGTCGGCATGCGCCCGAATCCCCTCGTTCGCGCCATGGCGAGCGGTCAATGACAGCCCTTTCTTCGCCGCCTGCGGCTCGACCATCGCGGCGGCCTCGGAGACGACGTCTTTCACCGAAACGTCCACGATCTGCAGGGTGACGCGACCCGCCTCGAGCTTGGCAAAGCCGAGGATGTCGTTGATGAGTGACAAGAGGTGATCACTCGCGCGCCGTACGCGGGCCATCGCCTTGCGCTGCGCGTCGCTGGCCGGACCATACACACCCTCGGCGGTGAGGTCCGCGTAGCCGCCGATGGAGTTGAGCGGCGTGCGAAGATCATGGGACATCGCCGCCAGGAACTCGCTCTTGGCCTTGTTCGCGCGCTCGGCTTCGGCTCGGGCGGCGGCGATCTCTTGCCGCGCGCGCACCTGACCGGTGACGTCGACCGCGTGCACGAGGATGCCGAAGGTGTTTCCACCCGCGTCCTCGAGCGGCTGGTACACGAAATCGACGTAGAGATCTTCGGGACGTCCGGCACCGCCTCTCTCCAGCCTAACGACACGCTCGCGCTCCGCGTGCGGCTGGCCCGACGCGAAGACGGTATCGAGAAGCTCGAAGAAGCCCTGGCCAGTCAACTCCGGCAGTGCGTCACGCACGGGCCGGCCGAGGACGGCGCGGCCCGCGACGAGGGTCTGATAGCGGGAATTCGCGACGGTGAACACGTGATCGGCGCCCTCGAGAACGGCGATTGCCGCCGGCGCCTGCATGAAAACCTCGTAGAGGCGCTCCCGCTCGTTCTTTGCCTCGGCCAACGCCTGATCGCGGGCGAGCTCGGCTTCGCGAAGCTCGGTGATGTCGGTGTTGGTCCCGAACCATCGCTCGATCTTTCCATCCGCATCGCGAATCGGTTGCGCGCGCGAAAGGAACCAGCGGTATCGTCCATCGCGTCCGCGGAGCGGGAAGGTATCCTCCCACGGCTCACCGGTGTTCCACGAATGCTGAAGTCGCGTGACAACGCGCGCAACGTGGTCGGGGTGGTGCACGCCCGTCCATCCCCACCCGTGCATCTGCTCGAGTGTGGTGCCGGTGTAGTCGTACCATCGGCGATTATACCAGAAGATGTCGCCGTCAGCGTCAGCCATCCACGCGAGTTGGGGAATGCTCTCGGCAAGAGCGTGAAACTGCTCGTCGCGGGTGCGCCGTTCGGTGACGTCGACGCACGCGCCGATGAGGCGTCGCGGCTTGCCGTCCTCCCCCAAAACTACTTTGCCCTTGTCGACCGCCCACCGCATCGAACCGTCCGTTCTGAGGATGCGAAATTCCTCATCGAGATCGACGCCTTCACTCGCGCAGCGCTGAGTTGCGGCGATCACGCGGTCGCGATCCGCGGGATGGATTCTCGCGACGAACAGCTCGAACGACCCCGACGCTTCGGCGGGATCGACGCCAAAGAGTCGGAACAGTCCGTCGTCGCAATCGACCGCGTTCGTGCGCATATCCCAGTCCCATGTGCTCGTGGACGAGGCCTCGAGCGCCGCACGCAGCCGAGTGTGGCTGGAGAGAAGTTCCTCTTCCCGCTGCCGAAGAGCGATGGCGAGACGTTCGGCAGACTCGGTGCGGTGGCGGAGAGCCGTCGCCGCGCGTGCCCGAGTGATGATGTTGGCGGAGAGCTGGGTTGCCGTCTCCGTTAGCTGAATGTCGTCGGCCGTCGGTTCGCGAGGTTCGTCGTAATACATCGCGAAAGTTCCGAGAACGTGCCCCTCGATATCGAGTATTGGCGTTGACCAGCACGCGGCGAGACCAAACGGCTCGGCGGCCGCTCGATAGCTTGCCCACAGCGGATCGGTGGCGATGTCGCGCACGATGACGCGCTCCCCTCGATACGCTGCCGTTCCACAGGAACCCGCTGCGGGGCCGATTCGCTCGCCATCGATCAATCGGCAGTAGGCCTCGGGCAAATGCGGCGCGGCGCCATGGCGCAGCGTGACGCCGTCCTGGTCGAGGAGCAGCACGGAGCCGCGCATGCCCGGCGCCACCCGTTCGATGAGCCTAACGAGGGAGTCGAGCGATGCGTGCATCCATTCGATGACTGTGTCATCCCGGGGAGAATCGCGATCAACAGTCGCGGACGAGGATGGGGCCCCGACCCCCGGATTACGCGAGGCCGCGCTCCCGGCCGAGGTGTCGATCAACCGCGGCGGCACACTGCTCAGAGCGGTGGTCCGGAGCGGCGCGAGCTCATGGGTCGCGTCGTCGGATCGCGGAACCTGCTCTCCAGTCACGGAACGCACCTCCTTCCGCGGTAGACCACGACGTCAGAACGACGGCAAGAGTAGGGCCGGTACCTCGGACAAGGAAGGGAGGTGGGATCGCGCGTAACGATCAGGATCTTTCATCCGATCGTCGCAGCTCGCTCGGCGAATGGCCGAAGCGGCGACGGAAGCTCCGATTGAAATAGGAGAGATCGTTGAAGCCAACCGCGAACGCGATTTCCGCAATGCGTCGACCGCTGAAGCGCGGGCTGAGCAGCATGGAACGCGCCCGCTTGAGCCGCTCCTCGCGCACGAATTCCGTAACACTTGTGCCCTCGCTCTCGAACAGCATGCCGATGTAACGGGGGCTCAACTGGTGCCGCGCCGCGATCTCGCCGAGCGACATCTCGCTCTCGATTCGTCCAAGAAGATCATCCTTGATTGTTCGGAGTCGCCCCGCGCGGACGCCGCGCCCGCTCGCGATCTCCTCGGCCTCCGCGGCTGCGCCGACCGTCATCGCAGCCAGGTCGTAGATGTGCGTGATCGCGAGCTGTGGCAACTCGGAAGACCCGATGGCTTCGGTCGTGCAGGCAGCGCGCACATAGCTGCGAAGCAGCCGGAGAGGCAATGAGTGCTTCGGAATGTGTCGCGCGCAGCTGCGCTTCGGTTCCTTCAGCAGCGGCAGCAGCTTGCCTTGCGGGAAATCCACGGTCACGATGCGCCCGGTGCGGGACGTCGTTAGGCTGCCGCGCTCGGAGCCCGACAGGAGAACAGCGTCCCCTCGCTCGAGTAGAGTGTCGCGCCCGAACTGTGTCGCGACGGCGGGCCCGCCGAGGTTGAGCATTAGCCGGTCGCTGCCGTCGGCGAACTCGGAGCGCAGCGGCGAGCGCGTGCCGCGCAACACGCCGAGATCCGGCAGCCGGACGAGCATCGCGTCGATGCGCAGAGGCTCCCCCGGCTGCGGTTCGACCCGGATCCGGTCGCGCCCGTGAAGCTCGCGGAACATGTCGGCGCGATCGCGCGCGGGCCAATCGTCGGTTCGGATTCTGAAAAGGCGGACCGGAGCTCGCGAATTCTTGCCTGGGCCGACCTGATCCACGCAGTACCTCGCTATTCGCGTTCTCTCGACACCGGTACTTCCGCTGAGTCCAGGGCCATTTCCTTGGCGTCCAAGACGGGCTCGATGCGTGGGCGCAGACTATGTCCAACACGGAGTCGCGAAATGGCTACTGCCCTCGTCGGATCGCACGTCATCGAGAAGCGAAGCAGACGCACAGCGGAACATCTCTTCTTCGGAGGGATGTCAGCGCTGGTCGCTCTCGTCGTCTTCATCGGCTTCGCGCGAACATATTATCTCGCCGGCGTGTTCGGCGCAAAGCCGCTCGCGGCGCCCATCGTTCATGTCCATGGTGCGGTCTTTACCTGCTGGATCCTGCTCCTCGTCGTACAAACGTCACTCGTCGGCACCGGTCATACCGCCATACATCGCCGACTTGGCCTCCTCGGCCTTGGCCTTGCGCCGCTCATGGTGGTGCTCGGTGTTCTCGTCGCGAATGAAATGCTCGCTCGAATGTCAGTTGTGCCTGGTGTCGATGCGCCAGTCATCTACGCCGTCGCACTGAGCGAGATCACGGGGTTCGCCATTCCGGTGTTCTTCGGCTTTCTATGGCGTCGGAAGTCGCCTGCTCACAAGCGGCTCATCCTCACCGGCACGATCGCGACGACCACGGCGGGCTTTGGTCGATGGCCGGTATCGCTTCTCCTTCACAAGCCGCTTCCAGCGATGCTCTGCGCATTCGTGCTGTTGCTGCTGGTGATTGGCTACGACCTGAAATCGACACGGCGAATTCATCCCGCCACGGTGTTAGGCAGCGCGTGGGTCGTGTTCATCGAGCTCACAGGTTTCGCGGTTGGCCACACCGCCTTCTGGCATGCCCTCCTGTCTTGCCCGCCTCGCACCTTCTGAGCAATGCGTTCTCGGCGCGCCGGCTCGGCGGTGCCGACGTAGCATTCCGCACGGGCGGATCGAACGCGTATTCTGTTGGCATGGCGAGGCTCATTCTCGACTGGGTCCAGCTCGCGGCGGCCGCCGGGGCGGTGCAGGGCGTATTTCTCTCCGTGGCCCTGTTGGCCCAGCGCGGCAACAAGACAGCCAACCAGCTGCTCGCCGCGCTCATGGTGGCGTTCACCATCTATCTCGCCTCGAGCGTGTATTACGCGACCGGGCTCTTTCAGCTGTATCCGCATTTCTTCGGCGTCTCGTATCAGACACCGTGGCTGTTCGGGCCCCTCGTCTACCTGTACACACGCGCGGCCAGCGATCGTCGCTGGCGGTTTCGGCCCCGTCACCTGATTCATTTCGCGCCGGCCGCGCTCAGCACCCTGCTGGCGGTACCCTACTATCTGATGAGTGGAGCGGAGAAGATCGCCCTGTACGATCGCTTGCAGCTCGGCGTGCTGCCGACACCGATCGCGATCATCGATCCATTGAAGTTCGTGTCCGGCATCTCGTACTCCGCCGCGACGCTTCTCTATCTGCGGCGCCACCGCCATCGAATCCGGAACAGCTATTCCAACACTGAACGGGTGAACCTCACCTGGCTGCTCAGGCTCGCCGGGGCGGCGGCGGCGATCTGGGTACTCGCGACCTCGCTGAAATTGGGCGCCGTTGGGCCGCGGGTTCGCGACGGCCACGTTTCCCTCGCCATTGCCGTCGTCGTTTATGGGATCGGATACAGAGGTCTGAGGCAGACGGAGATCTTCGCGTACGACGCCGTCGAGCAGAGCGATGGCCCGATCGCCGTCCCTGTCGCAGAGCCGACGTCGCCGGCGCGTCGTCAGGATCGGTCGGCCCTGTCGCCTCGCGAGGGGGAGCGGCTCGAGCGGGATCTTCTCGCCCTGATGGCGACGGAGCGCCCCTGGAAAGACGCAGATCTCACCCTGGCCGACCTCGCCGCCCGGCTCGAAAGCACACCGCACAAAGTCTCCGAGCTCCTCAATGCCCGCCTGCACCAGACGTTTTACGACTTCGTGAACGGCTACCGCGTCGACGATGTGCAGCGGCGCATTGCCTCGGGCGAGACCCGGACGCGCACGATCCTCAACCTCGCGTTCGACGCCGGGTTCGCGTCCAAGTCGACGTTCAATCAGGCCTTCAAGACGCGCACTGGGCAGACGCCGTCCGCGTACAAACGAACGATCGCCACCTGAATCGTCCGACCAATTCGTCCGAATCGATCGGTTCGGACGACGCTCCAGCGAGTCGCCCGCACTTTGGGCCGGTCAACCAATCACGACCAGCCACGCGACTCTGGAGGATCATATGCGTACGTCATTCATCACGGCTCTGGCTCTGTCCACCTTCGGGCTTGGCACACCCGTCGTCGCTCAATCAACAAAGGACGTCAGGCTTCACGTCAACCCACGATGGCGGGAGTGTTCCTTCCAACTCGACCCATCCCTGACGCAATCGGCCTGGCATCAATTCGCGCAGGAAGCGGGAATCGTCACCTACTTCCGCGCCCTGGCCGACGCCGAGCCGATGGGAAAGGGCCAGCTCGAGCTATCGGCAATGCAGTGGCAGACAGGCATTCACGATACGGATCCCGCCTGGAACGACACCTTCGTCCATCCGGATTCGACCCATTGGCTGTTCGAGGGCGATGGATTGAAGTTCCCCGGCCTCATGTTGCGCGCCGGGATCTCCGAGCGGACCGATGCGGGACTCTACTTCACCAAGAGTCCGGGAGCGAACTACGGGTTCTATGGTGGACAGCTGCAGCACGCCTTCGTGCAAGACACTACGCGCGGCTGGTCGGCATCGACGCGGGTGAGCTTCGTGTCCATATACGGACCAAAGGATCTCGCGTTCACGGTCTACGGTCTGGAGGCAGTGGCGAGCAAGAGAATCCCCCTCCTTGCCAAGTGGGCCTCGATCTCTCCGTATGTCGGTGCGTCGACCTATCTCTCGCGCGCGCACGAGAAGTCGTCCGTCGTCGACCTTCGGGACGAAAACGTACTCGGCGTGCAGGGCACCGCCGGCGCGGCGGCGCAACTCTCAGTTGCCAGGGTCTCCGTGGAGTATGGAATTGCGAAGGTCTCTTCGTTCTCGATGAAAGTCGGCGTCAGCAAGCATCTCTGACACCGCGGCTCGAAAGGGAAGGGCGGTGAGCGCGCTAGTGCCGGTCACTCTGGATGAGCGCCATGATGTTGCCTTCGGAGTCCTTGAACCATGCGCTCTTCGCGCCGCCGCCGGTGGCGATGCCGTTCGTGGTCTTGAGTCCCGGGAGGTCGTATTCCTCGAACGTCACGCCGCGCGCCCTGAGCTCGGCGACTTCCTTCTCGACATCGTCTACCTGCCAGAAGGCCTGGCTCGCTCGCGACGTACCGGCGTTAGGTGTCGGATACATGAAACAGGCGGTGCCGTTCGCGAACTCATAGGCGACGCCGCCGGCGATTTCGCGGGCGGGCTTGAGCCCGATCTTCTGCTCGTAGAATCGCCGCGCGCGCGCGAGATCGGCGACGGGGATATACGAGTACATCGGCGAGTCGGTCAGCATGAGATTTTCGTTTCCTCAACAATTGCTGCGTCATACTCGTGCGGGCAGCACAACGATGCGTTTCCGGTGGCAAGAATCAGGCGACGAGCCAGCGAATCGCCGCTGCGCGGCCAGCTTCTCGCAGACGAGCGTCAGGGCGAAGTAGTCGAAATGAAGGCACGCACCGGGAAGGTGCCGAGGCCTTTGACCTTCACGGGCACTGCGGAAAACCGGCCACCGCGTTCCGGGGCCGCCGCCAAACCGCACATGTGCTCGACGATCGGAATTTCGTGGCCGAGGAGGATGGAGTGCACGGGCCGCCTCCCCGTGGCGATGCTGTCGATGTTCATCGAGTCGATGCCCACCAGTGCGGCGCCCGCCTTTGCCAGCCATTCCGCGGCGCGCTCCGTGAGGTGCGGCGAGCCATCGAAGTACGCGTCGGTACGCCAGTGCCGATCCCAGCCCGTATGAAAAAGGACGGCTCGGCCGCGAACGTCCTTGGGTGCGAGGGGAAGCTGGTCGATCGCCGGTGACGATGCCGGATCGATTCGGATCACGACACAGTCGAGATCCGCCACCGATTCCAGCGGGAGCTCGGAGAGATCCTTGCCGTGCTCGTATCGATGAAAGGGACTGTCGACGTATGTCCCGGTGTTCGCGATCATCTCGATCTTTCCAATCTGAAACTCGGCGTCCTCGTACCGAGCCCGTGAGGCCTCTCGACTGAGCCAATCACAGATGATGGGTGCCGGAAACCCCTTGTACGTGACCATGCCGTGTTCGACGGTGTGACTGACGTCGATGAGGCGCGGTGCTGATGGCATCGATGTTCTCGTGGTGATGGGGATTGCTCTAGCGCGTCGCCAGAGGTGTTCCGCTGCGGATGGCCTGGACGACCGCACGAATCGCGGCGCTGCTGTTGGACGCGTGGCGCTCGTCGTCGACCAGTGCCATGTGCGTGGCGTTAGGCACGACCCGATGCTGGCTGTTGGTGGACAACAGCGCCAACTCGTTCTGGAGCGGCAGCCATCCATCCTGTGCCTGGTCGGCGGCTGTAACGACGATCAGCGGTCGCGCGCCGAGGGTTTTCAACGACTTCGCCTGGCGCATGACCGCCGGCGCTGCCGCCCATTCCTCATGCGCGCTGCGTGCCATGCGGGCTGTCGACCAGAACGAGACCTCCTCGCGTCGAGACTCGAGTGGCAGCTTATCGAAGTCGGACCGATAGGCGACGCGACCGACGCCCAGCCGCGCCAGGGAAGGGAAGACCGCGGAGACGCGGCGGAAGGTCTCGTAGAGGAGAGGATACGTCGGCAGCCGGGTGAACATCTCCGGATGGGTGGAGTCGAGAAGGACGACGCCCGCGACCTCATCGGGGTACTGTGCGGCAAAGTTGAGAACATACAAACCACCGAACGAGTGGCCGGCGAGGACGTATGGTCCGGTCTCGTGAGCGCGATCGAGCAGAGTGCGGAGGTCGGCGGCGAGCGCGACACCGTCCTGCTGACTCGTCGCGCCCTCGCTCCAGCCGCGGCCAGCGCGGTCGTAAACGCAAACACGCGACTCGCGCGCAACGGCCGGCGCAATCCAGGCCCACGTCGACGAGAAACCACCCGCGCCGGACAGGAGGACGACAGTCGGGCTGCCGGTGCCGGTACAGTTCAAGTGCAATCGATAGCCGCCAACATCGACGAGATGTCCAGGCATCGGAAAGGCCTGGCGATCCGTCATCTCCCGCGCGGTCTCGTAGAGTCCACCAACGCCCGAGAGCGCCAGCACGAAGAACACCGGATACAAAAGCCAGGCCCGAGCACGACTACGAAGCGCGCGACGTGAGCGAATGATCATCCACGTCACGAGCGACAGGAGCACCGGCGGCCAGATCCAACCGATCCCGTCGTGGATGACCGCAGCGGGCCACGCGATGAGTGCGAGGCCGCACGTCGCCATGATGCCCG
>Ga0308175_100001412_pt1 | contig 16192 bp, 10 predicted proteins | sample PhyCR1_3_FD_203893 | JGI IMG/M metagenome (GOLD analysis project Ga0308175, IMG submission 203893) | Soil microbial communities from UC Gill Tract Community Farm, Albany, California, United States - DLSLS.C.R1 | ecosystem: Environmental > Terrestrial > Soil > Agricultural land | place: USA...
CGTCTTCCCCACCGGCGGCGGCAAGTCCCTCTGCTACCAGATCCCGGCTCTCCTGCTGCCGGGCCTGACCCTGGTGGTCTCGCCCCTGATCGCCCTGATGAAGGATCAGATCGATCAGCTCACCCGGCGCGGAGTGGCCGCCGGCCGCCTCGACTCGACGCTCACCGGCGACGAGGTGCGCGCCCTCATGGAGGCCGTCCGCAAGGGCACGCTGCGCCTCCTCTACGTGGCCCCGGAACGCTTCAACAACGAGCGCTTCCGCGAGGCGATCTCCCGGGTTCAGATTTCGCTCTTCGCGGTGGACGAGGCCCATTGCGTCTCGGAATGGGGGCACAACTTCCGCCCCGACTACCTGAAGCTGGCCGGCTTCGGCAGGCTCTGCGGCGCCGAGCGCACCCTGGCGCTCACGGCCACCGCCACTCCGCAGGTGCTCGCCGACGTCTGCCGCGGCTTCGGCATCGCTCCGGAATGCGCCGTCCGCACCGGCTTCCACCGCGAGAACCTGACGCTCCGGTTCACCCCCGTCCACGCCGCGGACCGCGACGCCCTGCTCCGCGAGCGCCTCGCGCCCGGTCCCGCCCAGGGGATCTCAGGACCCACTATCGTCTACGTCACCCAGCAGAAGACGGCCGAGGAGGTGGCCGCGGCCCTGATGAGCGCGGGGGTGCCGGCCCTCGCCTATCACGCCGGCATGGAGGACGCCGAGCGGGCCCGGGTGCAGGACTGGTTCCTGGAGTCGGCGGAAGCGGTGGTCGTGGCCACCATCGCCTTCGGCATGGGGATCGACAAGGCGGACATCCGCGGAGTGATCCACTACAACCTGCCCAAGAGCCTGGAGAACCTGGCGCAGGAGATCGGCCGCGCCGGCCGGGACGGGCAACCCGCCATCTGCGAGATCCTGACCTGTACCGACGACCTCCTGGCGCTCCAGAGCTTCGCCTACGGCGACACGCCGGACCTCGCGGCCGTGCGCGGCCTGCTCGAAGAGCTCGCGAAGTCCGCCGGCAATCCCGCCATGATGGAGCTCTCCCTCTACGACCTCTCGGCGCGCCACGACATCCGGCTGCTGGTGGTGCGGACGCTCCTCACCTACCTGGAGCTGGCCGGCTACCTGGAGGCCGGCACGCCGATCTACGCCGAGTACGAGCTCCGGCCGCTGGTGCCCTTCGAGGAGATCCTGAGCCGCTTCGCGGGGGAGCGGCGCGAGTTTCTGCGCGGCGTCTTCGGGCAGGCCCGCAAGGCCAAGATCTGGTCCCACATCGACCTCGAAGCGGCGGCGCGAGCCCTCGGAGCGCCCCGTGACCGGCTGGTGCGGGCTCTCGACTACCTGGCCGAGCAGGGGCTGCTGGAAGTCCGCGCCGCGGGCCTGCGCCACCCCTACCGCTGGCTCCGCCCGCCCGAGGACCGGGACGCCCTGGCGGCCGATCTCCACCAGCGCACTCTCGAAAGAGAGACCCGGGAGATCGCCCGTCTCGACCAGGTGCTGACTCTCGCCGCCCACGACGGCTGCCAGACCGCCTTCCTCGCCGCGCACTTCGGAGAGCAGCTTCCACACCCTTGCGGCCACTGCTCCTGGTGCGAGAACGGCGGCAGGCCCGCGAAGCTCCTCCCGCCGGCCCCCGTCCACCTGGACGAAGAGAGACTGCGCCGCGCGATGACGCTGAGCCGGGAGATCCCGGACCTGGCCTCCCCGCGAGCTCTCGCCCGCTTCCTGACCGGCCTCCCCTCCCCCCGCCTGACCCGCGGCAAGCTCAAATCCCACCCCCTCTTCGGCGCCTTCGCGCAGGTCCCCTTCGCGGAGGTGTTGCGGCGGGCGGAGGAGGGGGAGGGTGGTGGCCTCTGCGGCTGAAGTCCAGAACGTCCCGAGACGCCTGCAGCATATCCAAGAGCTAAGCGGCGTCCATCTCCTCAGGCTGCATGGATCACCTGACGAGTGCGGAGGACCTCGCCGCGGCGGAATGGGTAGCGCCGTACGGGCTCTTTCTCAGACCCGGGATTTGCACCTGAGGGCGCGCAAAGATGCTCGACCGGGTTCTTCAATCTTCCGAAGCGGGGCAGAAGACAGAGAGCCCTTCCGCAGCCGCAGCACCCAGGAGATTCCGATCGGAGCAGGCGAAGAGGACATCCAGCCCCTCTTCCCGCAAGAACAGAGCGCTCGCGAGATGGACGGCGTCGGCGCCCCGGAGAGGGATGGCGCCCGCAGACCCGGGGACGAGTTTGAGCACCGCCGCTCCGGCCTGCACCTGGCTGATCTTCTTCCAATCGTCCGCGAAGTCGAGCCGGAGTTGCTCGAGCTCGGTGTCAAATAGCAGTTCTTCCGTCTACAGCGAGCGAACGTCGCGTGAATTTCGTCGAAGGCCAGGACCGAGGCGGCCTTCGGTTCTTCTCGTGCGACAGCCTCACGGATTCGCTCCAAGCGGGAGGCGATTCTCCGGGAGATGATCTATGCCCCGAGATTCTATTCTCAGGCCAACTCTCCTCGACTATCTCAGGGCGGTAATCGGATCAATGATAGAGGCTCTCCGGGCCGGTATATAACTGGCCAGCATGAGCACGCCAGTCAAGAGGATAGCGACACCGCCGAGGACTGCCGGATCGGTCGCGCGGACATCGTATAGCAGATTAGAGATGAAATGAGTCAGCCAGACTGACATTACGAATCCGACGGCAACTCCGGCAAATGCCATAGCTACCGCCTGCAAGACGACCAGTTTCTGGACTGACGCAGGCTTCGCGCCCAGAGCGATGCGTATGGCTATCTCGTGAGTTCTCTGGCTGACATGGCTGGCCATGACTCCCAAGATGCCAATCGCGGCTAATACCAATGCAATACCCGAGAAAATGCCGAGAAGCAACATACCTAGACGCCTAGGCGCGACCGACTCGGCAACCAACGATTCCATGGTCTGGACGCCATAGAGTGGCTGTTCTTTATCAAGAGCAGTCAACTCCCGTCTCACTGCACTGATCAACGTGACAGGGCCTGATTTAGATCTAATAACCAGCGCCATTGAAGACCAGGGATCTTGTTGATAAGGGACATAGGCCTCAGCCCGCGCCTTAGACTCCAATCCAAAGTGCCTCACATCGGCGACAATACCTATTATTTCTCGCCATGCAGGTTGCAGACCGAAACCTATGCGCTTGTGAATCGGATCTTCATTGGGGAAGTATTGCCGAGCGAACGCATCATTGACCAAGATGACTGGCAGCGCATCAGCACTGTCTCGACTTGAAAACGTACGTCCCCTCAGCAACGGCACCCCCATAGCCTTGAAATAGTCTGCATTAACTTGGCGGTACTCGGCAAACAGCTTTTCATTAGACCTCGAGGGTGCTCTTCCCTTGATGCTGAAGATCCATTCCATATTGGATCCGCTGAGCGGCAGGTATGAAATGACGCCCGCAGCTTGGACACCGGGCAAGGCCCCCACTCTTTCGAGCAGTTGATCAAAAAATTCTCTTTGCTTCCGTGGATTGCCGTACTTGTAGTAGGGTAGATCGATTTGCGCGGTCAACACGTTGTGGGCGTTGAACCCAGGATCAACTCCAATGAGCCGAGAGAAGCTCTTGATAATCAACCCCGCCCCAACCAAAAGTACAAAGGCCAGCGCGACTTCGGTCACCACCAGAATGCTTCTGAAGCGAGTCTTCCCCATTCCAGCCACCAACCCCTTTCCTCCCTCCCTCAAGACGCCCCCGACGTTGGCTTTTGAGACTTGCAGTGCAGGGAACAATCCGAACAGAAACACTGTGAGCAGAGTCAGCAGCGCACTGAACACCAAAACCCAAAAATCTTCACCAACCTCTTTCAAACGTGGTATACCTTCCGGGGCAGCGGCAACGATAATTCGGATTCCAGCATGTGCCAGAAGGACTCCCAAGATTCCTCCTGCCAGTGCCAGCACCGCTCCCTCCGCGAGCAACTGACGAATTATTCGATAACGGCTTGCACCTACCGCAACTCGGATCGCCATCTCCTCGTGCCGCCCCGAACCTCGCGCAAGCAGAAGATTGGCGACATTGGCACAACCGATCAGCAGTACGAAGCTCACCGCAACCAGCAGGATTAGAAGTGTAGGCCGAGCGTCAGCCACAAGCTGATCGTAAAAAGGAGAGAGCGCGACGCCCCACCTGCTGTTGGTTTCTGGATATTGTTGTTCAAGGCGGCCAGCGATTTCCCGCATTTCAACTCGTGCCTGGGGTAGTGACACCTTTGGCTTCAGACGTGCGACTACCTGTAAATATCGAGTTGCTCGACCATTCAGGTCGCCCGCGTCGAAGACCAGAGGCACCCACAGTTCTTTGGCATATTCCCCGACTGGAAATTGGAATTTCGGCGGCATCACGCCAATAATCAAATATTTCTCGCCATTAAGGGTGATGGTCCTGCTTGTGATTTTCGAATCAGCAGCGAACTGCCGCCGCCAGAGTCCATAGCTTATGAGCACCACACTGCCGCCTGTAGAGAGGTCGTCCCCCGGTGCGAAGTACCGGCCGATGATTGGGCTCACTCCGAGCAACCGGAACAGGTTCGCCGTGACCTTAGCGCCTTGCAGGCGCTCGGCTCCAAGAGCACCTTTGAAGTTAGGCCTCCAACTGAGATAGGCGGCCATTTCCTCAAATGATTGACTCTGCTTACGCCAATCTAGGAAATTGGGAGGCGAGACTGGATCTCTCGCACGCCCTTGCTGCAGGTCGCTTTCCCATAGCGTTACAATACGCTCAGCATTCCTAAATGGCAATGGCCGTAGCAGAACAGCATTGACTGCGCTAAAGATCGCAGTGCTAGCACCAATGCCAAGTGCCAAGGTCAGAACCGCGACCAACGCAAACCCCGGACTTCTGGCGAGGAGCCTGGCGCCATATACAAAGTCGCTGAAAACGGCCTTCATCGATAAGCCTCCCCCCAGCTATACAGAGCCCTATACGCAATCCCCACTTTGCCTCATTCTGGTGATCAGGGCCTTGCCAAACCGATCAAGTCTTCTGGCTTGGGCTGCCGAATCATTTTCACCTCCCTGCAAGCGGTCCTGCCATCAACAGATAGAGTCCGTTGCTGCACCTTTCCCTTCCCATCCGGACCTTGGAACGAGACCATTCCGCTTGATTCAAGCCGGCGGAGGTACTCCAGTAATCTGCTCCGCAGGTCGCGGTTCAATCCACCCAACGCCTCCCTCAAGGGCATCCGCTTCTCAGACAGCAACTGCAGCATCTTGAACACCAGCCTGTCCAGCCTGACAGAACGATCACCACTTGTAATCCAATAGGTCCTGCCTTCGGCAAGGTTGCTCACGACCGGCACCGTTGATTCCCAACGGACAAGCGCAGAATAAGTCGGCTCTACAGCCGCCTGCAGCATTTCCGCGATCTGCCCACCGTAAGCGGCTCGGTTCTCCAGTATTGTTCCTATATCAAAAGCCGACTCGGACAATCTACCGCTTACGGTAATGACACAGTCTTCCAGCTCCAATGGAGCTTGCTCCGATTCAGAGAAATCGGCGCCTATCGGGTGGTCACGAAAGAAAGCTCTCCCATAATTGAAATAATATATCATCGAATGGAGAGTATCAGTGCCTCCGGCCCACGGCCTCCCCAGCACCCGAGGGAAAGCGCCTCCACTCTCATCAAATGATGCGTCAGAATCTTCAGTCGATAAGATTTTTCGCTCACTTTCGGCATCAACTCGGTATGCTAGTGCCCTTGCCACGTCGGCATCAGCAGTGTCAATCAATGTTATGCCAAACTTTGCGGGATCCTTTGCAATCATCGAGGTACCGGTGAGAAGAAAGATCCCCATTCCACCCGTCGACCAAAAGTCCTTATTTTTCTCGATAAACTTGAAGGTTTCACCGCGTTCCGCCTCGGTCTCCGTGGGGAAGTCGGTGAATGCCATCAATTGAACGGCTATTCCGGACTCGGCGAAGTTCTTCATCGTCTCGGCCATATAACTGACCTTCGTCCCCTTGTCAATCAAATCCAGAATGCGTTGATTCCCCGACTCCATCCCAAACGAAACACAAACGCACCCCCCATCGGCCATCTTCTGGCAACGCTTGCGGGAAAATATCTTCTCCATACGCAGCTCCGCACTCCAGCGGATATCGAGGCCGGCATCAACTATGGCATCTGACAAGCGCTCCAGGTAACTCGGTGCCATTACATCCACGGCAAAGTATACATACCTGATACCTTCCGCTTCGCAGGCATCAGCAAGATCAGTGATCACCCGATCGATCGGCCTCTCACGCCAGGGCGATGTCGGCCTGTCGGTGTTGAGCCCATAATCGCAGAACGTGCAACGATTCCAGTAACAACCTCGTGTGGGCGCATAGTTGATCCCCCGTGCCGGCGACAGGTATAGATCCCATGAGTAGTCGTAAACGGGCTTTCCCAAAACCGGCACGTTTTCATAATGAATGTACGTTGGCAGGAGCACCTCGTCTTTCAGAGCGTCATAGGTGATCGTATTGGGGATCTTTTTGCTTGCCAGGCTCCCCTCGGAGTCAGCGATTTCACAGATTGCCGTTTCGCCTTCACCCACCACGATGGCGTCACAGAGTGAAAAGAAGTGGCGCAACTGGCTCTTATCCTTCAAGTGTTTGTAGATTTGGCTGATCGAAGTACCGCCGAGCAGCAACATCTTCTCAGGCCACACCTTCCTCAGAAGACCCGCCAACGTCAGAGCATGAGCGACTTGGTGATCGTAGACTATGCTTATGCCGAAGCAGTCGGTGGCAGCCAGTTCTTCGTCCAGGCAAAGCCGCTCCTCGAAGAACCGCATAAATGGATAACAGATCTTCTCTCTCAGATTTTGGTCAAATAGATCCCGCAAATTGTACATCGAGTAGCGCGACCGGCTCATCTGCTTGAAGTTAGTGATCTCGGCCGGGTACGAAAGAGCACCCAAGAAGTGAAAATATCGGTTCATCCTGCGCACGCTTTCCAAGTAGGTCTCGAAGTCCAAGAAGGCCTTCTCGTCTCTGAAGTTCCTTGCCACCTGCTGGATCACGCTGCCCGGAATCCGATTTGTAGTCCAGAGTGCATAGAATTCCTCCTGCTCCCGGAAGCTAAGCGTGTTACGTCGTCCAAGGTCTCCAAGACGACGCTCGCCCTCGGCGTAAAAACATTCTACAACAGGTTCCTCCATGCAATAGTTCACGAATTCAACATTGATGTCGCGCATCGAAACATTGGCAAATCCGTTGTGCAGCAGATGCCCCTTTAGGTATGCATTGGCGTGATAAGGCAGCGTTGGGTCATCTAGCGGCGGATGCATTAGCGTAATCTTCATTCCAGCCCCTTTCGAGTCGTCTTTCGCTTTTAAACTAGCTTGAAGGATCGCACCTTCCGTATACAGTAGCGAGCCAGGATCATACCGTAGCGGTAGAAGCCAACGAGTACCGTGGCTGGAAATGCCAGCACAAAGAATAGGGCAACAAGCCGATTCGCAAACAAACTCAAGTCGTTTTCCCTAAGGGCAAACATCAACGAGCTCAAAATGGCGGGCAGGATTGTATGCGCTCGACCGAAGGTCGAGCTGATGTAGCGGTAGCTCATACAGAAGATACCTACCAGGAAGATATTGGACAAGAGCGCATAGACCACAACCACCATGTGAGCATGACGCGGTATCGAGGCGAGAAGCGCCGAGCTCCGCCCCCGAACAAACATCCGCTTGATGGAGTCGACTACATAAACCGTACCTAGCCGGTAGAGATTGGGCAGTGCGAGCCAGTCGGAAAGAAGCCAGTAGCCGTCGAACTGAACGACTGGGTTCAAGGTCAAAAGCACCATAAGGTCGATAAGCCTACATGCTACAAAGAACTCAGGTCTTGATATCAGGACACCGGCCAGCATGAACGCCGCAAAGCAGACTTGTTGGAAGTAGACCCCACCCAGGTCGACGACCATCCGATGCTTTCGAGAAAAACGCCAGATTTCGGATACGTCGGCATAAAAGCTGGGCAACAAGACGAAAAGCCCGAAACCTATTTTACCAGGTTTCCCTCCATATCTGGAGACTGCAGCCGAGTGACCAAATTCATGCCACAGAATGCTCAACAGGCATAGTAACAATACATGGAGAGAATTGGCCCGCCCTAAAAATTTAGTGTCATAATATGAAGAGTACACTATATAATGAGCGGCAAGGATCAAACCCAGAGCAAGTAGCACGGCCAGTCGGCTGAACATGAACGTCAACCCGGCGGAAACAGCTTGGACATACTTTGCTGGAATCAGGTTCCAATGGAGCAAAAAAGGTAGGCGCTGTTTCCGACCAGTTTCTCGGGCAAGCCCAGGAGGGTCGTCGAGGTCTTCGACGATGCCCAGAGGGTGATACTTGGTCGCCATTAGCAGTCGCAACCCTTCGGCGGAGACTCCGATCGAGCGGGAATTGAGCCGGGCTGCCAATATATCGAGGGTGGTCTGTCCGTCCAGTTGAAGGAGTATGTCCCTCGCGAGAGGAGAGATCTTGAATTGTCTGTTCTCAGGGGTCCATACGATAAAGGCGTTTTCGCCAGCATGACCGTCATAGGGATGGAAGGCGCAGGCTTCCCTCAGCTTATAGACGTTCTGCATCACTCCTCCAAGAGAAACGGGTGATCTGGCGCCCTCTGATGGGGGTTACCAGATCACCTGCAATCTCATTGCAGCCGGCCCTGCTCTCTACTTAGTGCCTCCCGTGAGGCCTCACGACTACTTCTGAACTACGCAAGTTGATCCGGCTGCACAGTTATTGTTCGTGTCGTTGTTGGTCATCCCCGCGAGCGGGTCGATCAGGACTTGGAGCTCGAGCCTGGGTTCGAGCTCCTCCGGCAGCAGTTCAGACAGCAACTCTTCCATGATGCTCTCCTTTCTTCTGGTTATCTATGATCGGCGGATCTGCTCCGGCTGCAGCCTGTCGTTGACCTGGAAAGTCTCCCAGAATTTTCTTCTTATGTCAAGCCATCGTTTACTGTGAACATGTCGCCTGGCTCTTCCCGCAGCCTCCAAGGCCCCGGGGGGGGTACAGTCTCCCGAGGTGAGGTGTCGAACCCGGGAGGTGGCAGCTAATTCGTTGTCGCCGCCGAGTGCCAGCCTATTCTCCGCCGCCGTGGCACATCCCCGGCGCGGCGGTGGACTGGGAGCTCCAGTCGCTGCTCCAGCGGTCGGACGGAGTCCAAGTGGCCGGCGCCGATCTGCGCCGGCTCACCTGGGAGCGCTGGAGCCAGCGCCAGAGCGCGGCCATGAATCTCGGCGGTCTCGTGGGCACCCTCACCCTGGAAGGGACCTCTCGCCGTTCGCTCCTCTGCTCCGCGCCGCCGAAATTCCCCACGCTGTCAAAGGAGCCGTCTTGCCTTCGGCAAGGCCGAGTTGGAGCCCATCTCGGGGCCCTGGCTAGCCTAAAGACGTCGCGTAGCTCCCTTATCTGTCGCCATCTAGTCTTACGGCGTCGCGTACTAAGCTTAGGCGTCGCAACATAACAGTAGGCGTCGCGTACTAGCGACCGCCAGCTCGTCCCAGGGATAGGCGTCGCGATGCCGCCTTATCCGTCGCGAAGATCCGGCAAGCGACGCATTGTTCTCCCGCGCGTCGCGTATTTGCCGCAGAACGTCGCAACCCATCTGCATCTGACGCGATCTAGCCTTAGTTGTCTCGATCTACCGTTATTCGTTGCGTAATATTGCTATTTGTCGCGTACTAACCATAGGCGTCGCGTAGTCTCGGGGCTTCGCGACGGATTTCTCCGGATTCTCCCGTTCTGGCGCGTTTCGGGCGGTCCAGGGTAAACTATGCGACAGATTCAACCTCTTCGCGACAAGGGACGGCGGTCCCCAGGAGACATGGCCGTGAGCTCACAGCTTTCCGTGGCGCAGGTGTTGGCGAGCCTGGAGGAGCAGATGCGGTTCCATCGCGAGCGGGAGGCGGAGCATGCGGCTCAGGAGGCCTTCCATCGCGAGAAGCGGGCCCACCACGCGGCGGAGTATGAGACGGTGGCCCGGCATTATGAGTCCTTCAAGACCTCCGCCTCGGCGGCGGCGGAGATCGCGGCCCGGTCGGGCGTCCCCGCTCCCCCTCCCGCGACGCCGGCCGCTCCTTTGAAGCCCCAGCTTCCCAGCCGCCTGGTGGCGCGGGCGGTGGCCGAGATGCCGGCGGGCGAGTCGTTCGTCCCTTCCAGGATCGCCGCCGAGGTGAACCGGCGGTACTCCCGCGAGCTGCGCAAGCCCATCGATTCCCGCCTGGCCTCCACCGCCCTGCGGCGCCTGATGGCCCAGGGCGAGATCCGCCTGGTCCGGAAGGGGACCCCTCACCACGAGGCGGTGTATGCGCGGGGGTGACCTCGCCGGAGGCCGCGTTGCCCTGTTCAGGAGGAGAGGGTCGGGGTGAGGTCGACCTGATACCATCCCCCTCCCATGACGCTCGCCACCCTGCTCGCCCATTTCGTCGATTGGCGGGTCCGCGAGCGGGGCCGGCAGTATTTTCAGACGGGCAAGGTCCAGATCGTCAGCGCCGGGCCGGAGACGGTCGAGGCGGTGGTCTCCGGGACCGAGGAGTACCGGGTCTCGCTGCGGCGGGAGGAGGCGAATCTCTGGGTCTTCTGCACCTGCGCCTTCTTCGAGAGCGGCGAGGCGTGCAAGCACGTCTGGGCGGCGGTCCTGGCGGCGGACGAGCGGAAGGCGCTGCGCGGCTCCGCGGGCGATCTGCCCCGCACCATCCTCCTGCCCGGCGCGGCTCTGGAGCGCACCCGGCCGGTGCAGACGTGGCGCGATTCGCTCGCCCAGCTCGCCGCGAGCCCCTCCCCCGCTCCAGCCCCCTCCCTGCTGACCGACGGCCGGGAGATCCTCTATCTACTGGACCTCCCCGACACCCTCAAGCGCCAGCAGCTCACGGTGCGCGTCATGACCGGCCGGCGGCAGGAGGACGGCTCCTGGCAGTCGGTCACCCCCCTCGGCCTGCGCCGCGACGACATCCCCCAGCTCCCCGAGCCCGACCGCACCCTCCTCACCCTGCTCAGCCTGGGCGCGGTCGAAACGCCGGCTCAGCGGTGGTCCGGGATCGACCACTCAGCCCAGGTCCCGCCCGTCGCCCCGCTCTCCGCGGCGGCGGCGCGGCTCCTCGTCCCCCAGCTCGGCGCCACCGACCGGTTCTGGACGCGACTGGACAAGGAGTCGAAGATCGGCGCGCCCATCGTCTGGGACTCCGGCCCGCCCTGGGAGCTCTGGCTGGAGGCGCGCGACGAGGAGGGGGGCGGCGTCCGGCTGTCCGCCTCGCTGCGCCGGGGCGCGGAGCGCCTGCCGTCCGATCCGCCTCCCGTCGCGCTCGGCGCGTCCGGATTCCTGCTCGCGGGGAATCGCCTGGCACCTCTCGCGGACGCCGGATCGCGGTGGATCGCCCTGCTCGATCCCGCCCGGGCCCTGCGCGTCCCCGCCGCCGAACGGGACGAGCTGCTCGGGCATCTGCTCGCCAAGGCCCATCTCCCGCGGCTCGATCTCCCCGAGTCGATGCGCTTCGAGGAGGCCCGCCCGGCCCCCCGGCCGCTGCTGCGCCTGCTCTCCCCCGCCTGGCCCCGCGGCGCGCCGCGCGCCGAGCTCTCCTTCCTCTATGAGGGGCACGAGGTGGCTTCCGGCTCGCCGCAGCGGGGCTTCTACCGGCCGGAGGAGCGGCGGTTCCTCCTCCGCGATCCGGAGTCGGAGCGATGGAGCGCCGCGCGCCTGCGCGAGCTCGGCTTCCGCTCCGAGCCGGACCCGTTCTCACGGCTGCCGGTGCTGCAGATCCCCGCCGGCCGCATCCCCAAGGCCGTCTCCACCCTCCTCGCCGAAGGGTGGGCCGTCGAGGCGGAGGGGAAGCACTACCGCTCCGCCGGCCCCTTCCGGATGTCCGTCTCCTCCGGCGTCGACTGGTTCGATCTCCAGGGGGAGGCGGAGTTCGAGGGGCGCACGGTGCCGCTGCCGGAGGTGCTCGCGGCGGTCCGCCGGGGCGAGCGGTTCGTCCCCTTGAGCGACGGCAGCCTCGGCATGCTCCCCGAGGAGTGGATCGAGAAATTCGCCCCCATCGCCCGCCTGGGGACCGCGGAGGGGGATCATGTGCGCTTCCGCTCCATCCAGGCCGTCCTGCTCGACGCCTGGCTGGCGGACGATCCCGAGGTCGACTCCTCCATAAGCCTGGATGAGACCTTCGAGCGCGCCCGCCGGCGCCTCCGCGAGTTCTCGCGGGTGGCGCCGGCCGATCCGCCACCGGGGTTCCACGGCGAGCTCCGCCCCTATCAGCGGGCCGGCCTGGGGTGGCTCCACTTCCTGCGCGACTTCGGCTTCGGCGGGTGCCTGGCGGACGACATGGGGCTCGGCAAGACCGTGCAGGTGCTCGCCCTGCTGGAGGCCCGCCGCGAGCGCCGGGCCGCCACCCCTGAAGAGAAGCTCCCGCCGTCCCTGGTGGTGGTGCCGCGCTCGCTGGTCTTCAACTGGCTGGCCGAGGCGGCCCGCTTCGCCCCGGCCCTGCGTCTGCTCGATCACACCGGCGCCGGCCGGGCCCGCGAGAGCGATCCGTTCAAGGATTGCGACCTGGTGATCACCACCTACGGAACCCTGCGCAAGGACGTGGCCCTGCTGCGCGAGATGGAATTCGACTATCTGATCCTGGACGAGGCCCAGGCGATCAAGAACGCCTCCAGCCAGACCGCCAAGGCGGCCCGCCTGCTGCGCGGCCACCACCGTCTGGCGCTCACCGGCACCCCGGTCGAGAATCATCTGGGCGAGCTCTGGAGCCTGCTCGAGTTCCTCAACCCCGGCTTCCTGGGCGCCTCCTCGACCTTCCGCGCCCACGCCGACGAGCTCCGCGCGCCCAAGGACGAAAACCGCAACGTGCTCGCCCGCGCCCTGCGCCCGCTCATCCTGCGCCGCACCAAGGAGCAGGTGGCCCGCGAGCTGCCGCCCAAGGTCGAGCAGACGATCTTCTGCGAATTGGCCTCCAAGCAGCGCCGGGTCTACGACGAGCTGCGCGACCACTACCGCGCCACGCTCGGCCGGCGGATCGGCGAGCAGGGGTGGGGGCGCTCCAAGATCCTGGTGCTCGAGGCGCTGCTCCGCCTGCGCCAGGCGGCGTGCCACCCCGGCCTGGTGGACCCCGGCCGCCGCGGCGATCCCAGCGCCAAGCTCGACCTCCTCCTCCCCCAACTCCGCGAGGTGCTCGACGAGGGGCACAAGGCCCTGGTCTTCTCGCAGTTCACCAGCTTCCTGGCGATCCTGCGCGCCCAGCTCGACGAGGAGGGGATCCCCTATCTCTATCTCGACGGCCAGACCCGCGACCGCCAGGAGAGGGTCGAGGCGTTCCAGAACGATCCCGGCCGCAAGCTCTTCCTGATCAGCCTGAAGGCGGGCGGGCTGGGGCTCAACCTCACCGCCGCCGACTACGTCTATCTGCTCGATCCCTGGTGGAACCCCGCCGTCGAGGCCCAGGCGATCGACCGCGCCCACCGCATCGGCCAGGAACGCCCCGTCTTCGCCAGCCGCATCGTGGCCCGCGACACGGTCGAGGAGAAGATCCTGGAGTTGCAGAAGTCGAAACGGGATCTCGCGGACGCCGTCATCCAGGCGGACCGGAGCCTCTTGGCGGGACTGGGGAGGGAGGAGTTGGAGCTGTTGTTGTCGTAGGGTCCGCCCGGGTGGGTTGGGCACCCGGGCAGGAGCCCCGTCGCGAGCCGTTAGACGGGGCCGCCGCCGCCGCCATCGTCGCACGAGCCCAGCGTGTCACCATGCGCCAGGTGGGCCGGGATCGCGCGCACGCTCACGTTGATCGTGTGAGCATTGGCCGGATTGCCCGGGGGGATGTGGCAGATGTCGATCTTGCCCGGACTGTCGGCCGAGACCACCGCGACTCCGAAAACGGCCAGTACCACGAGGAGAACTGCCAACGCCAACTTTCTCTTCATGCCCTCTCTCCTTATAAAAAGGGGGACATACTCCCGTCCCCCACGTTGACGAAATGCCGCGCCCGCCCCGGGCCTGCTCGCGTCGAACGCGCAACCGATGAGCACATCTACATCTTGATCTTACCCAGTAGCTTGGCAGCTTCTCTTCTTCCTGTCAACCTCGCCGACTGAGACAGTAGTGCGGCGTCGAGGCCGTTAGGGGACAGGTGACGCCCGGGCATGAATGCCCGGGCTACGATGCGACCGAAAAGCCGGCTGAATCCGGCTCTTGAGCCAGCTTTCTCCGGAGCCGGCTTCAGCCGGCTTTTTGGTTACGGCGTAGCCCGGGCATTCATGCCCGGGCGGGAGGCCGGCTCCGCCGCGAAATTCCGCGCGTCATATCCCACGAACCGCGGCAACAGCAGCGCGCAGAGCAGGACGCCGGCCAAGCACAGGGCCCCGCCCGAGATCACAGAAACCTTTACGTTGAACGCCGCCGCGATCGTCCCCGCCTCGAGGTTGCCGAGGAGCGGACCGCTCATGTAGCTCACCATCTCGATCCCCGCCAGCCGGCCGCGGAAGGAATCGGGGATGGTCTGATTCCAGAGCGTCATGCGGAACAGGCCGCTCACGCAGTCCGCGCCCCCCGCCACCGCCAGGCAGAGGACGGCGGGCACCAGCCCGCCGGCGAAACCGAAGGCCACGATGGCCAGGCCCCAGACGGTGGCCGCCAGCATCACCGCCAGGCCCTGGCGGTTGACGCGGGCCGTCCAGCGGCTGGTCAAGCTGGCGGCGAGCGCCCCGCAAGCCGGCGCGGCGGTGAGAAAGCCCAGGGCCTTGGGTCCGCCCCACGCTTGAGAGATCGCGGGGAACAGGGCCAGCGGCATGCCGAACACCATCGCCACGAAATCGATCACATAGGTGCCGATCAGCTCCTGGCGGCCGCGCGCGTAGCGGAAGCCGTCGAGCACGCTGCGCAGGCTCGGGCCCCCCTCCTCCGTCTTCGCGGGCAGCGCGGCGCCGATCCCGCGGATCGCGAAGAAAGAAAACACATAGGTCAGCACGTCGAAGAGATAGGCCGAGGTGAGGCCGGACGATGCGATCAGCGCGCCGCCCAGAGCAGGACCGGCGATCATCCCCACGCTGCCGCGCAAGACCGCGAGAGAGGCGATGGCCGGCTGCTCGTCGTGATCCACCAGCCGCGGCGAGAGAGCCTCCAGCGACGGCCGCTGCAAGCCGTTGAGCGCGGACATCCACGCGGCGACCGCGTACAGCATCCACACCGGCGGATGGCCCGAGAGCGCGGCGAGGGCGAGCGCGCCGCTCCCCAGCCCCAGGCCGACCTCCGTCATCAGGATCATCCGCCGGCGATCCATGTGATCGGCGAGCGCGCTCCCCACGAACGCCGTCACCAGCAGCGGCAGCAGCTCGACCAGCCCGATCATCCCCACCTGGAACGAGGACCTGGTGAGATGAAACATCTGCCAGGGAAGCGCCACGTAGGTGACCATCGTCCCCAGAAACGAGACGAATTGAGCCGCGAACAGCGACCGGAAATCGCGATGGCGCCGGAGGGGGCGGAGATCCATGGTGGGGGAAAGATAGCATTGTTTCCGAAAGGATTTGCGTCCCCGGCAGGCTGGCCCCTCATCACCCCCGGCCCTCTTCTCCCACCGCGCTCCCCCCAGCCGGGAGAAGAGGGAGACCTGCCGCGAGAGGTTTTCGTAGGGGCGGCCTTGTATGGCCGCCCCCTACTGTTTAGAACGGCGGCCGGTTCGTGCAGGTGCACTGAGACAGGCCGTCCTGGGAGCAGAAATTCCCGTAGACGTTCTGGCACGTATACCCGCCACTGGCGCAAGTGTTGCCAAGCGTGTTGTTCGCGCACCGGATATCACTGCAGGCGCCGCAGAGCTGGGTGCTCTTCAGCACCACCGGATTGCCGGCGGGCAGCTGCGCTTTCGAGGTATTGGCGAGGCAGAGGGGCGACGACGACACGACCGGGGATGCCGAGGCCGGAGCCGCAGGTCCGTCGATCGTCGCGGCGCCCGCCAGCGATCCGATCAGCAGCAACGAGACGAATTGTAACGACGTGGCTCGAAGCTTCATTCCGTTCTCCTTTCCTGAAGTGTGCCAGGGCTTCACGGATCATGCGCGGGCTAGATGGCGCAGCGGCCGTTAAAACAGCCCGATAAGGGATCGCCAGTGCACTTGTGGCACTGGATGTCCGAGGTGCAGGTTCCGCAGGCGGCGAGGACCGGCTTGACCTGCGACAGGAACGCGAGGACGACGACCGCGGACAAACTG
>Ga0308175_100001414_pt1 | contig 16188 bp, 16 predicted proteins | sample PhyCR1_3_FD_203893 | JGI IMG/M metagenome (GOLD analysis project Ga0308175, IMG submission 203893) | Soil microbial communities from UC Gill Tract Community Farm, Albany, California, United States - DLSLS.C.R1 | ecosystem: Environmental > Terrestrial > Soil > Agricultural land | place: USA...
CGTCGGGAATCTCGTCCTGGAGCACGTGCGCGAGCTCGCGCCGGTCTTCAGCGAGGCGGCGCGCGTGCTGCGCAGCGGCGGACAGCTGTTCTTCTGCGAGCTGCACCCGTATCGCCAGCTTCGCGGCGGACAGGCGCACTTCATCGACGGACGCACGGAGGAGACCATTCACATCGCGGCGTACCGGCACACGGTGAGTGAGTACGTGACGGACGCGCTCGCGTCAGGCTTCGTCCTGCGCGCGCTTGGCGAATGGCTGGAGCCGGACGCGGAGCCCGGCGCGCCACCACGGTTGTTGTCGTTGCTCCTCGAGCGCTGAAGCCACGGTCACCTGCGGCCCTGGAGCTGTTCGTTGAACGCCTTCGACTGCCCGCGCGGGATGCTCAGCGATTGCCACGGGCCGGTGACGCTCATCTTCGCGAGGAGCACGATCTGCCCCAGGTGATTCGCGATGTGGGCGAGCGACCGGGTGAGAGCGGCGTGCACCGTCATCGGCTCACCACGGACCGTCACGATGCGTTTCACATCGTCGTCGGTGAGCGACGCGAGCGTCGACTCGACGACGCCGAATCCGCGACGCATCATCTCGTCGACCTCGGCGCGCGTGTAGGGACGCTCGAAGAACTCCGCGTCGCGGTCGCGGTCCGGCTTCTCGCCGTCCGCAGTAAGGAAGTCGGTGAAGCGCGAGACGAGGTTCCCGCTCACGTGATGCACGAGCATCGCGACCGAGTTGCCCTCGGGCGATGGGACGTGGTTCAGTGCATCGTCGGGCATCTGGGCGATCGCCTTCTCGGCGGTCTGTCGCCAGCGCGCGTATTCCTTTCGGAAGTCGTCGATCAGCATCGGCACCTCATCGTGGAAGTCCGAGCGCACGCTTCTGTGCGTCGTTGGCGACGGCGCGCACGCCGCTCCGATCGAGCCGCCACCGGTCGAGGTATTGTGTCGGCCTGACCAGCGCCACGCCCGCGCTGTCGAGAAGCGATTCCAGCGCAGGGTCGGCAAACGGCTTCGCGACGCCCGCCTCGAGCGGAGAATAAAAGTCGTCCCAATGTACCGGCAGGTATGCCTTTGGCCGCAGCACCGGGAGCACGAGTCGCGCGAGCGGTGCGCCACCACCGGCGATCCACAGATCGACCGACGCGAGGCCGGCATCGCGCAACGCCGCGCGCAGGTCGTCGATCGGGGCCCCGAAGTTCTTCCCGTCGACGACGATCGGCTGGTCGAGATCGACCGGGCTTCCGGTGTTGCTGAAGAAGATGGTCAGCGGACGTCCGCCGGTCGCGACGGTGATCAGATACGCGCGGCTTCCGCCGCCGTTGGGAAAGTCCTCGGTGACACCGGGACGCAGGCCACCGGTGGCCGGATCGCGCGTGGGCACGCCGGCGAGCTCGCGCGGGTCGTGCAGCTCCGGGTTGACCGCGTGGTCGCCGCTGTGGTTCCATCGCACGACGTGCACGGCGACGCCGTCGCCGAGCGTGAGCGTCTCGCCTCCCTCCACCGCGGTGCATCGCGACGCGGGCACGTCCTGCGCGGCGAGTTGGTAGCAGGTCGAGCGCGGGCCATACACTTTGGCGCGCGTCGACTTCGCCCACATCGCGGCGTCGAAGGCGTGGTCGAAGTGACTGTGTCCGTTGAGCAGCGCCTGCACCGCGTCGCGACCACCGAGCATGGTCGCGACGCGTGCGACGGCAGCGCTGTCCGGCCGGTACGCGGCGGGCGAGCGCGCGAGCGTCTGATCGACGAAGGCGCTCTTCGGCAATCGCGTCACGTAGCCGTCCGTGAGGACGCCGAGGGATCCGACGCGAAGGTAGACGTTGGTCACGGAGAGCCAGGTGATGTCCACCGATGAAGGTGGGGCCGATGTCACCGGCGGCGCCGCTTCGCGCGCGGACCAGTCCGGCCTCGCACCGGCAGCCGGCGCGCAGCCCGCGAGCAGGAAGAGGAAGGCGGCGCGGCCGGGGGCGGGCATCGCGGTGTTGGGCATGGGCATGGGTAGAGTATGCCGCGCCGAGGGCATCAGCGCTCACCCACTCCGACCCCACTCACTCCGACCCCACTCACTCCGACCCCACTCACTCCGACCCCGAAGGGAGGTCTAGCGGGATTCGATCGTAAACATCAGTCCGCCAAGTGGAGCGAGCGCTACTATAAAGCGTTACATAGCAACACTTTACCAAAGAGGCCTGGATCACTAAACTTATGTATCCTTCCGCGCCAACGGGTGTAGAGAGTTGAGGTCGTCACTCCGCCCGCGGCACCGCCCACTGGGCGTTACCGATCGTTTCAGGAGGCTCATGCGTAGAGGTTTCCTCATTCAGAATGCGCTCCTCGGTGTGAGTGCACTTGTCGTCGCGGCCGGATACGCCATGCCCAACCGCGACCACACCGGGCCCGTGCTGAATGCGGCGGCCGACTTCGTGAACGGTACGGCCTCCACCATTGCGCCCGTGACCTCGACGGTCGCGACGACGACCTCGGCTGGCGAAGTGAGCGACGTGGCGGAGACGGCGCTGAGCGCCTTCTCCGGCATCGCGCGCGGCCTGAGCCGACCCGAAGCGCTCAAGACCGCCTTCAACAGCTACTTCGCGTTCAAGTCGGCACACCCGAACGAGGTGAAGAAGCCGTACCTCTACTTCGTCGACTTCGGCCTGCCGGCGACGGCGAAGCGTGGGTACGTGTTCGACATGGAGAAGCTCCAGATCGTCGATGGCCCGTTCACGGTCGCTGCCGGCCGCGGTTCGGCGCAGGACGGCGGCGTGCCGACCAGGTTCTCCAACGCGGCGAAGAGCGCCGCGACCTCGCTGGGCCTGTACGTCACGAAAGCGCTCTACCCGTTCAGTGGGCACTCGGGTGGCCGGGCGTACCACTCGGTCGGCCTGCGACTGGATGGCAAGTCGACCGGCTTCAACGACAATGCGCTGGCGCGGGGCGTCGTGGCGCACGGTGCGCCGTACGTGACGCCGAACAAGGCGGGCCGCAGCCAGGGCTGTCCCGCGATGGAGCCGAGCCGCGCCGCGCGGCTCCTCCCGAAGCTCGCCGAGGGCGCGATGGTGTTCCTCTTCGCGCCGGACGAGAACTGGCTCTCGCGCGATCCGTGGGTGACCGCGAACGCGAGCTGACGCGCGGACCGCGGCGGATGCGGTGCCGTACGACCAACGAGAACGGGGGCGAAGCCGATCGGCTTCGCCCCCGTTTCACGTTCGTCCGAGTGTGAATCGATCGAGCGCTACTTCAGACCGGCCTGGATGCTCTGGGCCTTGGTGAGGTGCTCCTGCACCTTGGCGGTCGTCTTGGCGAGCGCCGAGGAGATCGTGCTGTCCGTCGTGCTCTTCGCCGCGTCATTCAGCTTGTCGAGCACCTTCTGGTGCGTCTCGACCTGGTTGTCGATGTAGTTCTTGTCCCAGTCGGCGCCCTTCGCCTTGTCGGTCAGCTCCTTGAGCTTGTCGTTGGCGCCGCCGGCGAGATCCTTCGCGTCGTCCCAGGTGCTGTCGGCGTTCGCCTTCACCTTCTCCATGAGGGCGTGCGCGTCCTTCATCATCGCCTGGTGGTCCTTCACCATCTCGGCGGCGAACGACTTCACCTTCGCGTTGGTGGCTTTCGTTTCGGCGAGCTTGCCGAGGGCGATCTCGCCTTCGTTGGCGTTGTGGGCGTAGCCGAAGATGTGATCGTTGGTCCAGGCGCCGGCGTTGTGCGCCATGTTCATCCCGGAATCGGTCTTCGCCATCGCAGTCGAGTCGAGACGGCCGGCAGCGCTGTCGGTGCGCGCGGCGGCCGTGTCGGCGGTGCGATCCGCCTTGCTGCAGGCGCCGATTGCGGCGGCGCAGAAGAGCGCCATGGAGATCGTTGTGAGTCGATGAGCGTTGCCTGTCATGATCGTCGTTCTCCAATACAGGGGGAGCTTGCCAGTCGCCGCGAGACACGCCGGCTGGACGCCAGGAGGCGGCCGCGACGTTGGTCGGAGAGGCAATTGACAGACCATCGACGGCGTCTTGGCGGGGATGAGCGACCGTGTTTCCGCGAACGCGCGCGATCGCACTGAACGTCCGTGATGCTGCTCACGCGGGGCGCGATCACGTCGCCTCAAGCGTCGGCTGAGTCCGTCGGGCTCGACCTTCGATGCGCGTCGCGCCACTGACGTGCTCGTCAGTGGCGCGTGACGGGGAGCAGCGGAGCTACTTCGGCCGGCTCATCTCGTAGGCCTGCATGATCGTGCCGTACTTCACGAGCATGTTCGGCACCTCCCACGCCGGCATCGAGCCGTCGCGGAGGAAGCGCAGGAAGTCCGACGTCACCTGGGCGAAGTGGGACTCGTGGCCGACGTCGTACTTCGCCGGCACGTCGACGGCGAAGCGGTCGCCGTCACGATGCACGGCCACGCCCGGCCACTTCTGCTGCAGGCCCACGATCGCGGTGGTCAACGCGGACTCGAACGCCGCCGGCGTGACGGATGGATTGCGCTCGACGTAGAGCACGGGCTTGTACTTCTGCGCGGCGCCCTGCTGGATCATCAGGTTCGCCTTCGTGCCGCGCATGATGGAGAAGTGCGTGTCGCCGCTGCCGGGCGGACCCTCGAACTGCCACGAGTCGGACACCTTCACGTGGATGCCGCGCAGCGTGTAGTTCATCTCGCCGTTCGAGTAGACCTGCAGCACGCCGTCCTTCACGTCGCCCTTGAGGAAGTCGGGCAAGCTGTCGGCACCCGTGACTTTCCTGAACTGGACTGGCGAGATGGCGGTTGGCCAGCGCTTCGCGCTCAGCATGTGCACGTCGCCCAGCTTCAGCGTCTGGCCGGGGAACGCCTCCCACTGCACGAGGTCGACGAGATGCGTCGTCACGTCGACGATGCCTTCGCCCTGCTGGCGCACGTCGAAGAACCACTGCGGCCGCTTGAGCGGGGAGCCGGCGACGATCTTCGAGTAGTTGTGGACGCTCACCTTGGTGATGGCCGGGCTCTCGGTCGTCCCCTTGACCAACGTGCCGAAGAGCGCGGGCTGCATCGACAGCGCGCGCTGCAATGCCGTGGTGACCTCGTTGCGCTCCGTCATGATGTCGTACAGGAGCACGTGCTTCTGCGCCGCGGTCCTGAACGCCTGGCGGAGCTTCACCAGATCCGCCGGCGTGCGGACCATCGGCTTGTCGGCCAGCACATTGAGCCCGGCGTCGATGGAGCGGGCGATGTATTCCGTCTTCCGTGCGTTGTTGCCGGCGATGACGACGACGTTCCCCGCGCGGTCGGCGATCATGCGGTCGAGGTAATCGGGCCCGGTGTAGACCTTCTCGACCCAGTGCGTCGGCTGATCCTCGCGCTTGTTGAACGACTCGATGCGCGCGAGATGCTCCTTCAGGTCGTCGCCACCGGCCGAGTAGACCCACACGACGGAATCGACGTCGGGATACATGAACTTCTGCACGAGCGAGGCGTGGAAGTGTCCCGGGTCGAGGGTGATGAGACGGAAGCGCGCCGAGTCGGCGCGCGACGCGCCCTGCGGCGATACCTGTTGGGCGGAGGCTGGGGCGGTCGCCATGACGAGAGCGGCGGCGCCGAACGACGCGAGCCGGCGAGCGAGGTGAGTTGGAGTCATCCGTGAGCTGTCAGACTTTGGAAAAGGTTCTGGCGAGCGTGAGCGCCCCGTATCCGGCGCGCTCGGGCCGCGTGAGCATGGCATTGGCCTCGGCGTCGTTGACGAACCGCTCGGCCTTCGCGTCCCAGGTGAGGGGACGCTGCAGCTTCATCGCGATCCAGCTCACGATGCACGCCGCGTTCGCGCGGTGCGCCACGGGCGCCGGCGCCAACGGCTGCTGGCGTGACTTCACGCACTCGAGCCAGTTCTTGTGATGCGAGAGGCTGTGCGGCATCTGCACGGTGACGCCGTTGGGATCGAGCAGCTTCGGATCGCTCGCGTCGAGCGACTTGAGCGACGTCGCGCGCCCCGAGGGATCGCTCGCCGTCTGCGACGCGTCGCGCGACACGAAGATCCAGCCGTCGTCGCCGATGAATTTGATCCCGTTCGGCAGCTCGTCGGACACGGTCATGATGATGTTGCCCGGATAGGTGAGCTCGATGTGGTACTTGCCGTGCACGTTCCAGATGCGGTCGTGCGGCGGGAACTCGCCGCGGCCCTCGACCTTCGACGGACCGGAGAGCTCCATGTCCATCCCCCAGTGCGCCGTATCGAAGTGGTGCGCGCCCCAGCCGGTGATCATGCCGAGCGAGTAGTTCTCGTTGCGCAGCCAGCCCGGTCGCGACTGCACGTCGGGGCCGCCGTCGCGCCCCGTTCCCTGCGGGTGGACGCGCTGCTCGGTGTAGTACACCTCGGGCGTGGGGCCGAGCCACATGTCGTAGTTCAGATTGGCCGGCACCGGCTGCGGCGGCTGGTCGGGCGCGGTGGGATCGATCGGGAGTCCGATCTCGACGCGGCGAAGCTGACCGACGCGGCCGCTGCGCACGAACTCCACCGCTTTCCGGAACTGCTCGTTCGGCCCCCACGACCGCTGCTGGCTTCCGACCTGGAGGATGCGTCCGGACTTCGCGACGGCCTCGCGGAGCATGACGCCCTCGGCGTGCGTCATCGTGAACGGCTTCTGGAGGTAGACGTCCTTTCCGGCGTGCAGCGCGCGCAGCGCGACCTCGGCATGCTGATGGTCGGGGAGCGAGACCGTGACCGCGTCGATGTCGGAGCGCGCGAGGAGCTGCTTGTAGTCGGTGTAGACGTCGATCTTCTGCGGCGGCGCGTTGCGCGCGGCGAAGAGACGTTCGACGCGCGTCTTTCCGCTCGCGGCGCGACGCGAATCCAGATCGGCGACGGCGAGAACGTCGGCGAGATCGGAGCCGGCGACGCCGACCATATCGTGTCCCTGCGCGATGCGTCCCGCGCCGATGTGTCCGACGCGCACGCGGTTGCTGGGCGCGTTCGCACCGAGCAGTCGCGCCGGGATGATCATCGGCGCCGCGACGGCGGCCGCGGTCGCCCCGGTGCGCTGGATGAACGTGCGGCGAGAGATCGCGTCGTTGGTCTCGGTCGGCTTCGTCATCAGTCGGCTCGCGTAAGGTGATCGGAGGAGTATGTAGCGAAGGATGCGGGGGCAGCTACCCAGCATCCGAAAGTGGATCCGTGAATCGGTCTCCGTGAATCGGTCTCCGCGGGCGACTTCTACCGACGCGGGTGCAGATGAGCCCAGCCGCGATCTTCATCGGCGAGCAATGACATGAGCCCAGCGGCGAGCGGACAGCGGCGAGCGGTCAGCGGTGAGAAGGCGGTGAGCGATCTACGGCGTCAGCGGGGCCGGCGTTGTAGTGGGGGTGGGCTCAGGGACGAGCACGCCAGCGATGAGCAGGCCCGCGACGAGCGAGACGGCGGTGAGGATCATCGTGAAGGCGGTGTCGATGCCGGACAGGGTGTCGCGCTCCATGAGCGACGCCATGCTGCGGTAGCCGACACTGCCCGGCACGAGGAGGAGGATGCCGGGGACGAGCACGACCGGCGCGGGGCGCTGCCGCCACCGCTCGTAGGCACTGCTCGCGAGCGCGACACCGAGCGCGGCGACGAACATGCCCAGCTCGAGACCGAGGTGGTTCGCGCCGACGCGACCCGCGACGACGCCGAGCACGCCGGCGGCGACGATCCAGGGCGCGTCGCGCGGGTCGGCGCGCAGGATGACCGCGGAGCTCGCCGACGCGAGTGGGACGGCGGCGATCGCGGTCCAGCCGGACAGCGTTTCGACGGGATGCCCGACCGGCACACCGAAGATCGCGATGCCCAACCGCGTTCCGAGCGCGACGCCGAACACGATGCCGAGCAGGGTCATGAACGCGCTGCTCAGGCGCAGCGTGCCGGAGGCGAGGTGTCGCGTCGCGAGCTCGGTGATCGCCGTCGTCAACAGGAGGCCGGGCATGAGGACGATGAGCCCGGACAGCGTGGCGACGAACACCGAGAGCGGACCGACGAAGCGCGCCAGGCCGATGGCCGCCGCACTGATGAGAAAAGCGGCGAGTGACTCGAAGACGCGGTTGATGCGTGCGTGGCGCTCGGCGAACAGCGCGAAGAAGCCCAGCCCGAGCCCGAGCGCGGTGGCGACGATGATCTCGTGCCAGCCGCCGCCGAGGAACTGGCAGACGGCGCCGGAGAGCACGCCGAAGGCGAGGACGATGAGCGGCGGGCTGTACGGCGCCGGGGCGGCCACGATGCGCTGGATGTGCGCCATCCCTTCGCGTGGCGAGACGCGCCCGTGCGCGACGTCGAGCGAGACCTGCTCGAGTGCCGCGAGCTTGGCGAGGTTCACCTCACCCGGCTCGACGCGCAGCAGGTGGGTGTGCTGGCGCGACTCGGGGCCGAACGCCGCCATGATCTGCGTCGGCATCGAGAAGAAGCGATGGCCATGCAGGCCGAGCCGGTCCGCCGTGGCGCCGAGGATCCCTTCGAGGCGCGGTGCGGAGTAACCGTAGGAGTGCAGCGCTCGGGCGAGCTTGAGCACGAATCCGACGGCGAGCGGATCGGGCTCGCCGAGGTTCAGCTCGGCCGTCGTCCTGAGGATGTCGTCGCTCAGGGGACGCGAGGTGTGGGGACTGCGTTGATGCTATTGCCGAGATCGCGCATCGCGAGGCCGAAGGCCACGATGGTCGTGACGACCGCCGCGCCGACGACGACGGCGACGGTTCGGCCGACGCTGAGCTGCCGGCGTTCGACGGAGGCGACGTCGGCGACAGCGAGAGCGCGCCGCTCGCGCGGGCTCCCGGCGTATCCGATCACGCTGTCGCCGCGCACGGCGACGTCACGCAGGGAGAGCTCGGCGCCGCTGCGCAGCCGGAGCCGCCCGCGCGAGATCGGCTCGGCGCCGGCCTGCTGGTCGAGCGTGCCGGGGACGGGGCGCCACGTCATGCAGGCGGTGAGCTGCGTGAGCAAGAGGGCGGCGCAGGTGGCGCGGCGCAGGGAAGATCGAGCGGCAGGATGCATCAGTGAAACTGCCGCCTCCGTCACATGGCCCGCAACCTCGCGTCGATGCACCAGTCGGTCAGGCCGCCGTCGCGGTCATTGTCTTCGCGGTACGCGGATGTCGCTTCCAGCGACTGCACGCACCGTACACCCAAGCCTCACGAGCGGGCGCCAAGCGCGAGGAACAGGCCCGCGAAGACCGCCAATACGCCGGCGAGAAAGGGCGTGAATGAATCCGCGCGCCGCGTGTCCACTCTTTCGACTTCCCGGCGGCTCACGGCCAGCCGAGCGGACAGGGTGCCGCCGAAGCCGACGATGCTGTCAGGACTGATCGTCGCGTCCGTCAGCTCCAGCATCGTGCCGGCGCGAAGGAATACCCTGACACGAGAGACCCGCTCGGCCTGTGGAGACGCGAAGCCGGCGCCGGGCAATGGCCGGATCGCCGAGCAGCTCACGGCGATCGGCATCAGAACCATCGTGCAGAGGTTGCGCGCGCGTCGGCCGATGCTGGTGGATCGGATGCCCATGGCACTGTCAGGGGAGAGCGTCCGCATCGCTAGGTGGCCTCGTTGGAATACGCTGCGATGAGGGCGGCAACCCATAAGGCCAGCAGGGACAGCCCTGCGAATGCGCCGGCCAGGAAGGTCTTCGGTGCGTCCGGCTGCCTTGCGTCGACGCTGACGACCTCGCGGCGTTCGACAGCGAATCGGGCACGGCTCTCGCCGCCGAATCCGATGATGCTGTCGGGAGTGATCCTCGCGTCGTCGAGCTCGAGCAGGGTGCCGTAGCGCATGGCGATTCGGGCGTGCTCGAGTCGCTCGCTCCGCGGAGTTGCCAACCCCGCTCCCGGCAGCGGACGCCACACGGAACAGCCGGCCGTGAACAGGACCATCACCGTCGCACAGCGGTGCTTTGGCGACATGAGTGCTCGCGTGAGGGTGAGTCAGTCGGACAGCGCGCTGGTGCGTGCCGACTCTCCCTGACGCGAGAATGCCCGGCCGTCTGGCTCACGGTGAGACAACGCCGATCTGAGACCGTGGAATCAGGCCACTACGACGAAGAAGGGGTCAGACACCCGACCCCAGCATCTGCGCCCAACTCCGACCCCACGTACTCCGACCCCACGTACTCCGACCCCATGAGTCAGAGTTGGGCGGCGAGGGCTCGCGTGATCTCGGCCGCGGGCGCGGCGCGGGAGCCGCTCGCGTTCTGGCCGGCCCACAGCGGTGAGAAGTCGCCACGCCCCGCACGCTCCGCCGCGGCACGTAGTGGCGCAATGGCGGCGCTGGCGAGTGGGAATGGTGGCGCGATGCTCGACACCGCTCCGAGCTCGCGCATGACGCGGTTCACGATCCCGCGCGCCGGACGTCCCGAGAAGAGATTGGTCAGCGCCGTGTGCCGAGCGTCGTCGCTCGCGAGCGCGGCACGATGGACGGCGCTCGTCGTCGCTTCGTCGCAGCGGAGGTACGACGTGCCCACCTGCACCGCCGACGCGCCGAGGGCGAGTGCCGCGGCGACGCCGCGCGCGTCGGCGATGCCGCCGGCGGCGATCACGGGGACGCGCACCGCGCGCACGATGTGCGGCACGAGGGCGAACGTTCCGCTCTGCAGCGTCAGATCATCCGACAGGAAATGTCCGCGATGCCCGCCCGCCTCGAGCCCCTGCGCGACGATCGCGTGGACGCCGCGCTCCTCCAGCCAGCGCGCCTCGTCCACGGTCGTCGCGGACGAGAGGATCGTCGCCCCGGTGCGGCGGACGACGTCGAGCAGCGACGGCGAGGGAAGCCCGAAGTGGAAGCTCACGACGGGGGGCGCGAGCTCGCGCAGCACATCCGCGGCGTCGGCATCGAAGGGTCGTCGACCGGGTCCGGCAGGGATCGCGTCGACATCGAGGCCGAGCTCGCGATAATAGGGGGCGAGCGCCGCACGCCACGCCGCCTCGCGCGCCGCATCCGGTAGGGGCGCGGCGTGACAGAAGAAGTTCACGTTGAACGGTCGCGCGGTCGCGGCGCGCACGGCGCCGATCTCGGCGCGCATCGCATCGGGCGAGAGCATGGCCATGGGGAGCGAGCCCAGTCCGCCGGCCTCGCACACGGCGATGGCGAGCGCGCTCCCCTGCGATCCCGCCATCGGTGCCTGGATGACCGGGAGCGCGACGCCGAGGCGTCTACTCAGGGCGTCGCCAGCCGTCGTCGTCGACGCTCCGGAACTCACCCGAGTCGCGCCGGATGATGACTTCGGCGGAGCTCATGGTCACCTTGCCGGTGAACCGTACGACGCTCGCGATGCCGCTCGACTCCACCCAGCTCGACGCGCGCGGATGGCGGCGATATTCGAACGAGCCGAGGACCGTGCTGACGTGGTCCTCGACGCCGACGTCCTTCGGGAGCTGGATCTCGACGTTGCCCATGAAGGCCTGCAGCTCGATCTCGGTGACGCCCGGCGGGAACACCGCCTGGGTGAGGTCGAGCTCGACGTTGCCGAGCGCCGCGCGCACCGAGAGGTGGCGCGGCACGAGGTCCATCTTCTTGACGACGCTGCCGAGCAGAACGCCGACGTGCATCGACGGGATACTCGAGCGCGTTCCAGGGACGGCCGTGACACCGAGATCGGCCGTCAGCTCGGCGAGGCCGGCGTGCGTCGTCGCGGCGTAGGCCGCGGCGGTGCGACGCTCGAACTCCTCGAGCGTGAGATGATCGTTGGCGAATCGCTCGGTGAGCACCGCGATGGCCTGCTCGCGTGCCGCGGGCGAGACCATCGGCTGCATCGTCGACGAGGGGGGATCGACCGGAGGCCTGGTCATCATGCGTCAGAATGGCGATCCGGCTGCCGCGGCGGTAGGGCCGATTGGGCCCGGTCCACGGCCGCGACGCGCCGGCTCGCCTCGCCCCACTCGATCGTCGGCGCGACCTCCGTGTCGGCGAGGGCCATCGACTCGAGGGCGCGCTGCACGACCGGCGCGCCGTCCGGCACGGCCTGCCCCCAGTCGAGCTCAGCGTGGCGGCAGATCCGTTCGTGGCGGGCGCGGGCCGCCGCGAAGGGAGTGACGCCGTACTTCTCGGAGAGCCGGTCGAGGCGCGCGTGCATCCCTTCGTGGACGAACGACGCGGCGACCTGCGAGTCGGAGAACTGCTCGTTCGCCATGAACGTCAGCTCGAGCATGACGAGCTTGCTGTCGCCGAAGAAGGCGGCGCGACACGCGTAGCGCTGGACGACGATGCCGGCGATGTCGCGCCGGATGTGCGCGAGCCGCCAGGGCTGGTACTGCGCGACGCGCTCGATCACCGCCTCGGCGCGTCGGAAGACGCGCTCCGTGTCGATGTCGTCGCGCGTGTTGATCACGTGGACCGGAATCCCGCCGATGATGCGGCTCTCCGGGCGCGGCTCCAGTGAGCGCTCGCGATCTCCGCCGAGCACGCGATCGAGCCAGTCACGAAACATGATCGCCCTCCTCCTTCGACTCGACGACGCCGAGCTACTGGGCCGTGCCGAGCTTGAATACCGTGGTGGTCTTGTACACCTGTCCCGGACGGAGGATCACCGATGGGAACTTCGGCTGATTCGGCGAGTCGGGAAAGTGATGCGTCTCGAGGGCCAGCCCGAAGCGGTACTTGTAGACGTGGCCACTCTTTCCTACGGCGGTGCCGTCGAGGAAGTTGCCCGTATAGAACTGCACGCCCGGCTCGGTGGTGTAGATGTCGAGCGTGCGCCCCGTCGTCGGCTCCATGAGGTGCACGGCGCGCACCAGGCCCGTTTGATCGGCGCGGTCGAGGACCCAGGTGTGATCGTAGCCGCGCCCGTACTTCAGCTGCACGTGGTTCGAGTCGATGCGCGCTCCGATGGGCGTAGGCGTGCGGAAATCGAACGGCGTGCCGGCCACCTTCATCAACTCGCCGGTCGGGATGAGGGTCGAGTCGACGGGAACGATGTTGCTGGCGGGAATCGCCAGGACGTGGCCGAGGATGTCGCGCTTGCCGTCGCCGGCGAGGTTCCAGTAGGTGTGATTGGTGAGGTTGACGGGCGTGGCCTTGTCCGTCGTCGCCTCGTAGTCGATGACGATCTCGTTGCTGTCGTTGAGCGTGTATCTGACTTTGGCGTTCAGCGTACCGGGGAATCCTTCGTCGCCGTCGGGGCTCGTGTGCGTGAGGACGACGCCGACACCGCTGTCGCTCTTGAATGGCTCGGCGTGCCACACGACCTTGTCGAACCCTTTGACGCCGCCATGGAGGCTGTTGGGCGGATTGTTGATCGCGAGCTTGTACGTCTTGCCGTCGAGGGTGAAGCGGCCACGCGCGATGCGGTTGCCGTAGCGGCCGACGGTCGCGCCGAAGTAGGGAGAGCTCTTCACGTAGCCGGCGAGGTCGTCGAAGCCGAGGACGACGTCGTCGAACTTCCCTGTCCTGTCGGGCGTCTTCAGCGACTGCAGGATGCCGCCGTAGGAGAGGATGCGCGCCTCGACGCCGTTTCGGTTGGTGAGCGTGAACACCTCGACCGGCGTGCCGTCTGGCGCGGTGCCGAACGGCGCGCGCGAGACACTGTCGACGTGCGCCGTGCTCGCCGCGGTCGCCCTGGCGGAATCCGCTCTCGCGCCGGCATCCGCGCCCGAGCTGCTGCACGCCAGAGCGGCCAGGGAAGACGCGAGGAGGAACGGGCGGCGTGCGACGATCATCGACTCACCTCGAGCGGGGGCGGGGATGCGGGGATGCGGGACGAGCGTTCAAGAGGGTCAGACTCGTTGAACGGTCAAGAGGGTCAGACTCGTTGAACTGCCTCGAGCTGACCCTTGATTGGCGCGCCCAAGATGACGCTGGTGCGCGCGTGCGCGCTAGGCGGCGAGCGGCGAGGCGAGGAGCTCGGCCAGCAGGGTTGCGGTGCCGTCCGGACCGGTGACGTCGAGCGTGAGCGAGCGATCCCCGAGCGCGAGGCCGACGCGAAACTCGAGGAAGGGACAGCACTCGTGCTCACGCCGGACGACGGCGTCGATCTGGCGCATCCGTTCGGCAGTCGGCGCGAAGCGAAGGCGAATGCCGCTCGGCAGCGGCGTGCGCTGCACGGCGTGATCGGCGAGGCCGAGCAGGAGGGTATCGCGCTGGTCGCGCAGATCGGTGGAGGAAAGACTGCAGGCGATGGGCAGCGATGTGGACATGGCGCGCGCTCTCGGTTGCCACACCAATACGCGAAGTGGCGCGATCGATCCCGGCGCGAAGGGACGACCACGCCATAGCGTGCACTGCCATATGTGACGTGCCTCTCTTGACAGCGCGCGACCATGAGCGAGCGTACCACTCGCAGCGGATCTTCCGGAGACGAGCATGGTCGACAGGGGTGTGGCGCGGGGGGCCGAGGCATCGCGCCTGACGCTGGCATGTGCGATCGCGACGATCGCGATCGGCGTGACGGTGCTCGTCGGCTGGACGCTCCGCATCGACGCCCTGACGCGGCTGCTCATCGGCAACGTGCACATGCTGCCGATCACGGCGACGACCTTCGTGATCGCCGGGGCATCGCTGTGGATGCAGCGTGTGCCACGAGACGAGCCGGGCACGCTGTCGGTCGTGTCGCGCGGGCTCGCGCTGATCGTGCTGGCGATCGGGGTCCTGACGCTCGTGGAGCGCGCGCTGGGCTGGGACACCCCGCTCGACCATCTGCTGTTCCATGACACGCTGGCGCGGATGCCGTATCAGCCAGTCGGGCGCATGGCGACCAACTCGGCCGTGAGCTTCGCGCTCGCCGGTGCCGCGCTCTTCCTGCTCGATGGCCAGACGCGCCGCATCCGCCGGATCGCGCACTGGTTCTCGACGCTCGGCATCACGATCGCGGCGCTGGCGCTGATCGGCTATCTGTACGGCGCGACGGCCCTGTATCAGATGGACGTGGCGGCGGCGATGGCGGTGTCGACGGCGTGCGCGTTCTTCACGCTGGACGTCGGCATCCTCAGCGCGCGCCCCAACTCGTCGTGGGCGGGGCGATTCGTGTCGCGCACGGGGACGGGGATGCTGGCACGCCGGCTCCTGCTCGCCCTGACCATTGTGCCCCTGGCCCTCGGCTGGTTGTACATCCGTGGCCGCGAGGACCAGTACGTCGGACGCGAGATCGGCATCGCGATCCTCGTCGTCGTGATGATGCTCATCCAGCTCACCGTGCTGCAGCGTGCGGCGGCCATCGTGCAGCGCGGCGAGCGCGCGCAGGCGCGTGCACTGGAGCATGCGGCGGCAGCGCGCGACGAGGCCGAGCGGGCGAACCGGGCGAAGAACGACTTCCTCGCGGTGATGAGCCACGAGCTGCGCACGCCGCTGAACGCGATCATCGGCTATGGCAGCCTGCTGCGGGACGGGATTCCCGATCCGGCGACGGCGGCCCAGCGGCAGCAGCTCGAGCGGATCGGGGCGAGCGCGAAGCATCTGCTCGCGCTGATCGACGAGGTGCTGACGCTCTCGCGGCTCGAGCTTGGCCGCGAGCGCATCACCCCGGCGCGTGTCGGCATCGCGTCGCTGTGCGAGGAGGCCGCGGCGATGATGGAGCCGGAAGTGAGCCGGAAGGGCCTCGCGCTGACGCTGCAGCTGCCGGAACCGGTGTACACGATGACGACGGACGCGGGGAAGCTGCGCCAGGCGCTCGTCAACCTGATCGGCAACGCGGTGAAGTTCACCGACCACGGCGAGATCCAGGTACGCGCGTGGGGCGAAGAGATGGGGCAGATCATCGTGTTCGAGGTGGAGGACACGGGGCTCGGGATCTCGGCCGAGCATCTCCCGCTGATCTTCGACGCGTTCTGGCAGGTGGATCAGGCGCCGACGCGACGCGTGGGCGGCACGGGGCTCGGCCTGCACGTGACGCGGCGACTCGTGCGGCTGCTCGGCGGCGACGTCGTGGCGCGCAGCGTTCTCGGCGAGGGAAGCTGCTTCACGATCCGCGTACCGCGAGCGTACTGGGAGGTCGCGGCCGAGGGCGGGTCGCTCGACGTGATGGAGACGGGGGAGCTGATTGCGAGTCGGGCTGGATGACTGCCACTCCCCGTAGCGGGTAGCGAGTACTCGGTAGCGAGAATGGCAGACCGGTCACACAGGAGTCGGGCAGCGCTCTCTCGCACGAAATGCAAACGGCCGTTCCGAGTACCGTTCACATGGTACCCAGTACGGCCGTTCGCCGTTCAGCTCGCGATCTCGACGGCGACTCCCTTGGTATGCCAGTCCCGCTACCAGGTACCCACTACTCGCTACTGGGAGTGGTAGTCCGCCACCGAGTACCCACTACCCGC
>Ga0308175_100001415_pt1 | contig 16186 bp, 11 predicted proteins | sample PhyCR1_3_FD_203893 | JGI IMG/M metagenome (GOLD analysis project Ga0308175, IMG submission 203893) | Soil microbial communities from UC Gill Tract Community Farm, Albany, California, United States - DLSLS.C.R1 | ecosystem: Environmental > Terrestrial > Soil > Agricultural land | place: USA...
CAGGCCGATGATGCCGACCGCGAGCCACAGGTTGTCGACCACGGCGCCGAGGGCCACCGGCGTGGCGCAGATCGCGCAGATCAGCATCGTGGTCTTGCGCGCGCGGTTGATGCTCCAGCCGCGGGCGATGAGGCGCGAGGAGAGCCAGCCGCCGGCGATGCTGCCGACATCGCTGAGGAGGTAGATGGCGATGACCGGCGGCCCGAAGGTCTTCAGGTCCAGGCCGTGGCGCTTCTGCAGGAAGTCCGGCAGCCAGAAGAGGAACATCCACCAGATCGGGTCGATGAGGAACTTGCCGATCGCGTAGGCCCAGGTCTCGCGGACGGGGAGCAGGCGCCGCCACGGGATGGCCTCGACGTGATCCGGCGGGTCGCTCTCGATGTGGGCGAGTTCGGCGGCGGAGAGGGCCTTGGTCTCGCGCGGCGTGCGGTAGACGAGCAGCCAGATCGGCAGCCACAGGAGGCCGCCGACGCCGGTGACGATGAACGCGGCGCGCCAGCCCCAGGCCAGCGTCACGGCCGGGATGATCAGTGGAGTGACGATGGCGCCGATGTTGGTGCCGGCGTTGAAGAGGCCGGTGGCGAAGGCGCGCTCCTTCTTGGGGAACCACTGGGCCATGGCCTTGATGCCGCCCGGGAACGCGCCGCCTTCGCCTATGCCCAGCGCCAGGCGCGCGCCGATGAAGCCTGCGAGCGAATTGGCCAGCGCGTGGGCGATGTGGGCGCCCTGCCAGACCAGGAACGCCAGGCCGAAGCCCAGCCGCGCGCCGATGCGGTCCACGATCCGCCCGAAGGCGAGGTAGGAGACGGCGTAGGCGGCCTGGAACCAGAAGACGAGGTCGGCATAGTTGGTCTCGTCCCAGCCGAACTGTTTGCTGAGGTCGCCCTTCAGGAAGCCGATGGTCTGGCGGTCGACGTAGTTGATGACCATGGCGGTGAAGAGCAGCGCCACGATCACCCAGCGGTGGCGGCCGACGGCCGCCGCGCGGGCCGCCTCAGCCGGGGACGTCGTGGCGCTGGTCATGGGCGGGTCCTCCCCCGAGCACGTTATTGCGCCTCAGCGGGCCTAGCGACGCAGTGGATTTCGTCGAGGCCGTCGAAGACGATGCGGGCCGACTGGCCGGCCGCGATGTCGTGGATGCCGCTGGCCGCGCCGGTGGTGACGAACTGGCCGCGCCTCAGCGGCCGGCCGCGGGCGGCCACGGCGTTCATCAGGAAGGCCAGCGAGGCGGCCGGGCCGCCGGGGATCGAGGACGGTGCGCCCGTCCCCACCAGCTCGCCCGCCACATAGGCGGCGCACGGCGGCCAGTCGTCGGTGCGGCTCTGCCAATCGGGGATGGTCTTGCCCAGGATCAGGCCGGCGTTGTTGCCGAAGTCGGCGGCCACGACGCGCGGGCCCAGCACGTTGATGGTGGCCAGAGGGCTGCCGGCGAACTCGACGCCGACCAGTTCTTCCTCGACCAGCTTCAGCGCGTCGGCCGGCGTCCAGTCGGTGCGGCCGGGCGTGGCGTCCTCGCCCATGCGGTAGATGTACTCGGCCTCGACGGCGGCGAACCCGCCGGCGATGGCGAAGACCGGCGTGGGCTCCGGCCCGGCGCGCCAGACGTTCTTCGCGAACACCGGGCCCAGCACGCGGTCGGCTTTGAGCTCGGCCTGCAGCTCGGTCGGGATGCGGCCCACCTTCCAGCCGACCACCTCGTCGGGCCACAGGCCGATGGCCGCCTCCTGGATGACGTAACCGGCGGCCATGTCGGCGGGGAGCGCGCCGGGGAAGGCCGGAATCGATCGCGCGGCGCGGCGGGCGCCGACGAACGTGGCGGCGACATCGGCGGGGGCGAGCGCGGCGGGGCTTCCGGCGACGCTCACGCGCGCGCCTCGCAAGCCGGCGTCACAGCAGGGGATTCGGGTCGGCGGAAGGCGGGCGTGCGGGTCACGGCGCGGCGACATTGGGCGAATAGGTAACCGGTGTCAATTTGCCGAGACGGGACTTGCCAGCCGCCGATGACACCGGTTACCTGCTGAGACGCCGAAAGCGCCTGGAATGACCCGTCCGTTACGCCTCCATCCCGACCGGCTGCTGCCCGCCGACCCGGCGGTGCGCGATGTCGCGCGCCGGCTCTATGCCGGCGTGAAGGACCTGCCGATCATCTCGCCGCACGGGCACACCGACCCGGAATGGTTCGCGACGGATGCGCCGTTCGCGGACGCGACCAGCCTGCTGCTGGCGCCCGACCACTACCTTTACCGGATGCTCTACAGCCAGGGCGTGCCGATGGAGGCGCTGGCCGTGCCGACGCGCAAGGGGCCGAGCGCGGCGGACCCGCGCGCGGCGTGGCGGCTGTTCGCGCAGAACCAGCATCTGTTCCGCGCGACGCCCTCGGCGATCTGGCTGGACCATGTGTTCGCGCAGGTGTTCGGCTTCGACGTGCGGTTGGGCGCGGCCACGGCCGATCTCTACTTCGACCGGATCGGGGAGCTCCTGGCGACGCCGGCGTTCCGGCCGCGGGCGCTGTTCGAGCGGTTCAACATCGAGCTGCTGGCGACGACCGAGTCGCCGACCGACGAGCTGAAGCACCACAAGGCGATCCGCGAGAGCGCCTGGGGCGGGCGCGTGGTGACCGCCTACCGGCCCGATCCGGTGGTCGATCCCGAGCACGAGGAATTCTGGCCGAGCCTGGAACGGTTCGGTCAGATGGCCGGCCAGGACGTGAGCTTCTGGGGCGGCTACCTCGAAGCGCACCGGATTCGCCGCCAGGCGTTCATCGCGATGGGCGCGACGTCGTCCGACCACGGGCATCCGACCGCGGCGACGGCGGACCTGAGCCCGCTCGAGGCCGAGGCGCTCTACCACCGGATCGTCGATGGGGTCCGCTCGAAGGAGGACGCCGAGCTCTTCCGCGCCCAGATGCTGACCGAGATGGCGAGGATGAGCCTGGACGACGGGCTGGTGCTGCAGATCCACCCGGGTTCGCTGCGCAACCACAACGCCGCCGTCCACCGCCGGTTTGGCCGCGACAAGGGCGCCGACATCCCGACACCGACCGACTACGTGCGCGCGCTGAAACCGCTGCTGGATAGGTTCGGCAACGAGCCGGACCTGACGGTGATCGTGTTCACGCTGGACGAGACGTCCTACTCGCGGGAGCTCGCGCCGCTGGCCGGGCACTATCCGGCGCTCAGGCTAGGCCCTGCCTGGTGGTTCCACGACAGTCCTGAGGGCATGCGGCGCTTCCGCGAGCAGACCACCGAGACGGCGGGCTTCTACAACACCGTGGGCTTCAACGACGACACCCGCGCCTTCCTGTCGATCCCGGCGCGCCACGACGCGGCCCGCCGCTGCGACTGCGCCTTCCTGGCCCGGCTGGTGGCCGAGCACCGGCTGGACGAGGACGAGGCGGCCGAGACCGCCGCGGACCTCGCGTACACCCTCGTCAAACGCGCCTACAAGCTGGATCGGCCCTTGGCGGCGGCTCGGCCGGTGAGGGCGTAGGATGATGCCCTTTCCCTCCTTGGTCGTCATGGCCGGGCTTGTCCCGGCCATCCATAGACACCGTGTTTCCCGAATTGGCAGCTGCAGCGCCGCGCCTTCATCCGCTGGCGACCGCGCGCATGGATGGCCGGGACAAGCCCGGCCATGACGATCTGATAAGAGGGACTGGGAGAAGAGATGTTCAGGAAGGTCTACCACGCCACCCACCCCGACAGCATGGAGGGGGCCAGCAACGACCAGCTGCGCGACCGCTATCTGGTGAGCGGGCTCTTCCAGTCCGGCCAAGTGGTGCTGAACTACGCCCACTACGAACGGTTCGTGATCGGCGGGGCGATGCCCAGCAAGACGGCGGTGTCGCTGCCCGCGCAGACCGAGCCGGAGTCGGCCAAGGGCAAGCCGTTCCTGGAGCGGCGCGAGCTGGGCGCGGTGAACGTCGGCGAGGCGGCGGGCGTGGTCACGGTGGACGGGCGGGCCTTCACGCTGCAGCCGCGCGACTGCCTGTACGTGCCGATGGGCTCCGCCGAGGTGAGCTTCGCGGGCGAGGGGTCGCGCTTCTACCTGGTCTCGACGCCGGCGCATGCGCGCTATGAGGCCAAGCAGATCAGCGTCGCCGAGGCCGTGCCGCTGGAGCGGGGGTCGCTGGCGCAGTCGAACGAGCGGACGATCTACCAACTGGTGGTCCCGGCGACCTGCCAATCGGCGCAGTTGCTCCTTGGACTGACGATCCTGAACACCGGCAGCGTCTGGAACACCATGCCGCCGCACCTGCACGACCGGCGCAGTGAAGTGTACTTCTACTTCGGCCTCGGCAAGGACGACCGGGTGTTCCACTTCATGGGCGAGCCGGACGCCCAGCGGCACATCATCATGGGCAACGAGGAGGCGGTGATGAGCCCGCCGTGGTCGATCCACTGCGGCTCGGGGACCGCCAGCTACGCCTTCATCTGGGCGATGGGCGGGGAGAACCTCGACTACACCGACATGAACGTGCTCGACATCTGCCAGCTGAAGTGATGACGGGCCCCTTCGACCTTTCCGGCAAGCGCGCGCTGGTCACCGGCGCGAACACCGGCCTGGGCCAGGCGATCGCGGTCGGGCTGGCGGGCGCGGGCGCGGACATCGTGGCGGTGGGCCGCTCGGCGCCGGACCAGACGGCGAAGATGGTGGCCGCCGCGGGACGCCAGCTGACGGCGGTCGCCGCCGACCTGTCGTCGATCGAGCCGATCGGGCGGGTGATGGCCGAGGCGGGCGACATCGACATCCTGGTCAACAACGCCGGGATCATCCGCCGTGCGGATTCCGTCGACTTCAGCGAGGCCGACTGGGACGCGGTGATGGACGTGAACCTGAAGGTCGCGTTCTTCCTGAGCCAGGCGGCGGCGAAGGCGTGGATCGCCGCCGGGCGGGGCGGGAAGATCATCCAGGTCGCCTCGATGCTGTCGTTCCAGGGCGGCCTGCGCGTGCCGTCCTATGCGGCCTCGAAGAGCGGGCTGGCGGGGCTGACCAAGGCGCTGGCCAACGAGTGGGCGGGCAAGAACATCAACGTCAACGCCATCGCGCCCGGCTACTTCGTGACCAACAACACCGAAGCCTTGCGCCAGGACGAGACCCGCAGCCGCCAGATCCTGGAGCGCATCCCGGCGGGCCGCTGGGGCACGCCTGCGGACATCGCCGGCGTGGCGGTGTTCCTGGCGAGCGCGGCGTCGGACTACATGCACGGATCCGTGGTCCCGGTAGACGGCGGCTGGCTGGCGCGCTGAGGCTCAGGGACGCACGGCGGTGATGTCGAGATCGGACGCCGCTGCGGCGAGGCGGTCGTCCAGCGTGACGAGATCGATGCCGATGCGCCGGCAGATCGCCAGGTGCAGCGCATCCGGCGTCCGGAGTTTCAGTTCGAACCGCCGAACGATCGCGCTTGCCGCCCGAACGTCGGCGGCGACGAGGTCGACGTTCTCGGTGTCGGCGGCGCGCCAAGCGTCGAAGTCCAAGAGGCGGTCCTGGGCGTCCGCCGCGCCGAGCACGCCGGTGCGCACGAGACGTGAGATCGCAGAAGCAAACTCAGCCGCGGCAAGGTCGCTGACCGTCAATTCGTCCGGCGCCCCGCGGAGAAAGCGCTCGATCCGGTCGCTCGAGGGCTCGCCGACAAACAACGGAACGAGGGCGCTGGCGTCGAGGTAAAGCCCGCTCACTCGTCGTAGAGCTCATTCAGGAGTTCGACGGACGTCATAGGCATCCCCGGACGTCCGTCGCGGCGCTTGCGCAGCCAGGCCAGCGTCGCGGCGCGATCGCGCGGCGCCCGTGCGCCGGCCGCGCGAACCTCGACGACCGGCCGCCCGTACCGCGTGATGACCACCTCCTCGCCTTCGAGGGCGCGATCGATCAACCGCGGAAGGTTGTCCTTGGCGTCCGCGACGCTGTACCTCGGCATGTCGCGCTCCGATTATGGCCATCATTATAGCCATAATTTGGAGACTCGCAACGACCTGACCCTCGTCGAGGAATGCTCTCTGGCCGCGCAACGGATGTTTACGTTGACGCCACGTCAACGTGAACCAATCAGCCAGCAACAGGCATTCAAGGTCAAGATCAGGCGCGATGACGGCCGCTAGAGAGCCGTCGGCCTGAGACTTGCGCCCCGCCAATAGTTCCGGCGGGACGTATTACCTCCCCTCAACGCCTGCGCATTCGCGAGGAGCTCAATCCGCATGCCTGTTTCTACTCACCCCAATTCCGGGTTTGCACCCCTATGCCTGATCGTCGCCCTGTCGGCGGGCCCTGCCTGGCTGGCGCCGGAGATCGCCCGCGCCCAGTCGCTGACCTCCGACGCGGTTGCGTCCGGCGCCGCGGCGCTGGCGGCGGGCGGCGCAGCGCAGGCGACCGGCGATTCCGCCACGGCCCTCGGCCAGACGAGCGTGGCCAGCGGCCTGCAATCGACGGCCACCGGGTTCACTTCGCTGGCCAGCGGCGACCAGTCGAGCGCGCTCGGCGGCCGCAGCAAGGCCGCGGCCAAATTCGCCACCGCCGTGGGCTGGGCGAACACCGCGAGCGGCCTGGATTCCCTGGCCGGCGGCAACAAGTCGGTGGCGAGCGGCGCCTCGTCGGTGGCGCTGGGCGATGTGGCGCAGGCCACCGGCGACCAGTCGACAGCGGTGGGCGTGAACAGCGTCGCCACCGGCGTGCAGTCGACGGCGTTCGGCTTCAACAGCCTGGCCGACGCCGCCACCTCGACCGCGCTGGGCGGGCGCAGCCACGCCGCGGCGGCCTTCTCGACGGCGCTGGGCTGGGCGAACACCGCGAGCGGCGTGGACTCGCTTGCCGGCGGCAACAAGTCGGTGGCGAGCGGGCTCTCGTCGGTGGCCCTGGGCGATGTCGCCAAAGCGTCGGGCGACCTCTCGGTCGCCATCGGGGCCCAGGCCAGCGCCACGGGTGCGAACTCGGTGGCGCTGGGCTCCGGCTCGGTGGCCAGCGATCCGAACACCGTCTCGGTGGGCTCGGCCACCCAGCAGCGGCGGATCACCAACCTGGCCGACGGCGTCGCGGCGAGCGACGCGGCGACCATGGGCCAGCTGAACGCCGTCAGCAGCCGGGTCGACGGCCTGAGCGCGCGGGTCAACCAGCTCTCCACGCGCGCCGACGCGGGCGCGGCGGCGGCGATGGCGGTGGCCGGGCTGCCGCAGGCGTTCCGGCCCGGGCGCGGCCTGGTCGGCATGGCGATCGGGACGTGGGGCGGCGAGACCGCCTTCGCGTTCGGCGCTTCGAAGGTGTTCGGCGACGGACGCACCGTGTTCAAAGCCGGCGCCACCTTCGACGGACGGGGTTCCGGCGGCGCGAACGCCGGGATCGGCTGGCAGTTCTGAGCCCCGCTGCCCAGCCGCGGGCCCTCGTCCAAGCGCTGCCGGTCACCCCCACAGGCCGGCGGACGGGGCGGGGGCCCGATGCGGGCTCAGGACGCTGTGAGGGCGCGGGCCCGGCGCTCGGTCCAGAGGTAGGTCCCGCCGACCAGGGCGACGGCGAGGAGCGCGCCCAGCCAGATGGTGGCGGCCGGGAAGCTTTCCGGGGCGACGGCCAGCGGCGAGGCGTTGTTGGTGGCGACGATGATCCCGGCGAGGGCGACGTTGAACAGGCTCTCGCCGACGATGAAGCCGGAGGCCAGGAGGACGCCCAGGCGCTGGGCGGCGCCGCCATAGGTCTTGTCGGCGACCCAGCGGTCGAAGGCCCAGCCCAGGACCGCGCCCAGGGCGCTGGGCAGGGTGACCGCGGCCGGCAGGTAGATGGCGATGCCCACGCCCAGCGGCGGCAGGCTGTAGCGCCTGGTGGTGCGCAGGAGCTCGTCGATCGCCACCATCACCACGCCCACGCCGGCGCCGATGCCGATGAAGCGCCACGGCAGGTCGCCCTGGATGACGCCCTTGGCCAGGGTGGAGATCAGCACCGCCTGGGGCGCGGCCAGCGGCTGCTTGGAGATGGTGTTGACGTTGGCGGCGCCGGCGAAGCCGAAGGCGTGGTTCAGCAGGTCGAGGATCGGCGGGATCACCAGGGCGCCGGCGACGACGCCGACGATCAGGGCCACCTGCTGCTTCCAGGGCGTGGCGTCGACCAGCTGGCCCGTCTTCAGGTCCTGCAGGTTGTCGTTGGCGATGGTGGCGACGTTCAGGAGGACGGCGGTGACGAAGAGGGCGTAGGCGACCATGGCGGCCTCGCCGGTGGGTCCGGCGGTGCGCGCGGCCAGCGCCACGAGCAGCAGCGAGGCGCCCAGCACCGACAGGATCGCCAGACCGGAGACCGGGCTGTTGGACGAGCCGATCAGGCCGGCCATGTAGCCGCAGACCGCCGCCACCAGGAACCCGGCGACCACGACGTAGAGCACGCCGCCGACGATCAGCGGGATGATCACGGACTGCAGCGGACCCGCGGCGAGAAAGCCATGGAACAGGATGCCGAGCGGGATCAGGCTGGCCAGCGTCACGCCGCCGACGATGCCGATCGGGATGTCGCGCTCGGAGACGGGCAGGGTGTCGCCGCCGCCGTGGCGGCGGATGTCGGCGGCGCGCATCGCCGCGATCAGGCCGGCCCAGACCGGCGCGGCCAGCTTGCCCAGCGTCCAGACGGCGGCCACGCCGATCGTGCCGGCGCCGATGAAGCGCACGTTGGGGGCCCAGGCGGCCTTGGCGACGTCCTCGGCGGACCCGGTCAGCACCGGGTGCAGGTGGGTCAGGATCGGCACGGCGATCCCCCAGGCGATGACGGTCCCGACCAGCATCGCCATGCCGACGGCGACGCCCATCAGGTGGCCGGCGCCGATCAGCGCCAGCTGCAGGCCGCCCGCCAGGCCCGTGGCGGTGGAGGCGGTGGGCCGGAACCACCAGCTGAGCGTGTCGGTCATCAGCCGCATGGCCTGCGCGGCGGCGGCGGCGGCCGAGGCGAGCGCGCCCACGATGACCGCCATCAGGCCCGCGTGAACCTCGCCGGCGCCCTCGGAGTCATGGGAGCCCGCCCCGACGCGGAGCACCTCGGCGGCGGCGCGGCCTTCGGGGTAGGGCAGGTCGGAGTTGGTGACGAGCGCCCGGCGCAGCGGGATCGTGTACATGACGCCCAGCACGCCGCCGATCACGCAGATCCAGAACGACGTCCAGAACGGGAAGCCCGTCCACCAGCCGACCATGACGAGGCCCGGCAGGACGAAGATGATCGAGCTCAGCGTGCCGGCCGCCGAGGCGACCGTCTGGACGATGTTGTTCTCCCAGATCGTGGTGCGGCCCAGGAGCTTCAGCAGCGCCATGGAGATCACGGCGGCGGGGATCGACGAGGCGAACGTCAGGCCGATCTTCAGGCCCAGGTAGACGTTGGCGGCGGTGAAGATCAGCGTGATGGCGCAGCCCAGGGCCAGGCCCCGCAGCGTCATCTCCACGCGCTTGCCGGCCGCTTCACTCATACGCATCGTCCCCCTGGGCCCCCGCCCGCGCCATGGGTGGCAGATCGCGCGGTTCGGCGCCAGTGTCGCGGCCGTTCGGAGCGGGAGGCGGCGAATGCCTTACCTCCCCCGCTGCGGCAGCAGCGGGCGGAGGGGGACCATCGGCCGACCCCCGCGAAAGCGGGGGGAAGAGCCGATGGTGGAGGGGGCGGGCCTCAGGCGCCGTGCTTCTTCGCAACGAACAGACTCAGTGGATGGGGTCCGCCCCCTCCACCATTCGCTCTACGCCCGGCGGCTCGCCGGGCTCGGCGAACGGTCCCCCTCCGCCCAGCGCTGCCGCGCTGGGGGAGGTAAGCTCAGGTCCCTGCCTGCACGAACGGCACTTTCGTGAACAGGCGCCGTTCCGCGCCGCGGGGGTCGTCGACCATGCGGGTCTGGTTGTCGAAGACCATCGTCTGGCGTCTCGGGAGCGTGTAGGGCGCCCAGTGGGGGATCGCCTTGCAGTTGGGGTCGCCGGTGCGGGCGAAGGCGAGGAAGGCTTCGCTCATGCGGTCGGCCATGGGCTGGGCGGTGGGGCCTTCGGCGCGGGAGCCGTGGGCGGCCACGTTGTCGAAGACGAGCGGGATGTCGGTCATGTGCGGGGCCTTCAGGCGTCCGCCGTCCCTGGGGCTGATCCAGTCGACCTCGTAGACGAAGGCGGGCGCGCCGGCTTTCGCGCGTTCCTCGGCCTCGATGACGGCGGCGCGCCAGGAGCGGGCGGCGGTGGTGGCGGCGAAAAGGACGTCGCTCGCGCTGTAGGCGGGGTAGAGCCTGCGGTAGGCGGCGATCACCGTGGCTGGGTCGATGTCGACGCGCATGTTGGCCTGGGTGAGCTTGGCCGGCAGGCCGGCCCAGTCGACGGTGAAGTTGGCCGGATCGGCGCCAAGGAAGGCGTAGGTCTCGTCGTGGGTGTTGCCGATGATCATCGGGATCTTCGCGCTCTGGGCCGGCGCGTCAGGGTAGAACGGGTGGCGCGTCAGGCTGCGCTCGTCGAGCACGGGGCCGAAGTAGAGGCCGCCGAAGCCGAGGACGGGGTCCTCGGCGCCTTGCGCCTCGAGCAGGCGCTGGACCGGCAGCGTGCGGACCTGTGAGGCCTCAGCGGGGCGCAGCTTGAGCGCGTCGAGCCAGGCCAGCGTGCGGCGCGTGGCGTTGCCGGGGCCCGAGGCGGTGACCTGCTGGCCGCTCATGGTGGCGGCGCGATGGAAGAGGCCCGCGGCGGCCGGCATGGCCATCATCGTGGCGATCTTCGCGCCGCCGCCGGACTGGCCGAAGACCATGACGCGGGATGGGTCGCCGCCGAACTGGGCGATGTTGGCGCGCACCCATTGCAGGGCCAGGACGAGGTCGAGCTGGCCGGCGTTGCCGCTGTCGGCAAGCTCGGGGACCAGGCGGGCGAGGTAGGCGTAGCCGAAGGCGTTCAGGCGGTGGTTGAGCGTGACGACGACCACGTCGCCGCGGCGCACGAGCCGCGCGCCGTCGTAGAGCGGGGCCGAGCCGGAGCCGGTCGAGTAGGCGCCGCCGTGGATGTAGACCATGACCGGGCGGCGGCCGCCGGTTTTGGCTTCCGGCGCCCAGACGTTGAGATAGAGGCAGTCCTCGGACTGGCGTTCGGCCTCGCGGCCGCGCTGGGGCGCGGCGGGGCCGTAGGCGGTGGCCTCGCGCACCTCGCGCCAGGGCGCGGGCGCGACCGGTGGCTGGAAGCGGCGGGGCGCGGTGTCGGCGCCGTACGGCACGCCCTTGAAGACGCTCACCGCGCCGTCGAGGTAGCCGCGGATGGGGCCGTGGGTCGTTTGCACGACCGGCGAGGCGGCGGCGCAGGCGCCTCGCCCCGGAAGGATCAGCCCGGAGATGGAGAGGCCGGCGATGAGTTCGCGGCGCCTCATGCGCGCGGCCCCAGCCAGCCATGCCGCGCGGCCCACGTCAGGAAGAGCTCGGGCCACGCGGCGGCGGGCTTGCCCTGGGCGCCGCGGATGCCGAAGCCGTGGCCGCCCTCCTCGAAGATATGCGCCTCGGCCCGCACCTTCGCGGCGCGCAGGGCGGCGAGGTAGTTCAGGCTGTTCCCGGTGGGCACGGAGGGGTCGTCGCAGGCATGGACCAGGAAGGTGGGCGGCGTGGTCCGGTCCACGTGGAGTTGCGGCGAATAGGCGGCCTCGGCGCCGCGGGCCGGCGGCTTGCCGAGCAGCGCCTCGCGCGAGCCCGTGCGCGCGAAGGGCGGCGCCATGTCGATCACCGGGTACATCAGCGCCGAGAGGTCGGGGCGCGCGGACAGGCGGTCGGCCTCGTCGACGGGGGCGTAGACCGCCGCGGCGTGGCGGGTGGCGAGCGAGGCGGCGACATGGCCGCCGGCCGAAAAGCCCATGGCGCAGACGCGGGCCGGGTCAACGCCGAACGCCGCGGCGTTGGCGCGGATCAGGCGGATGGCGCGCTGGGCGTCCTGCAGGGGGACGTCGGGCGCGTGGTCCCAGCCCTCGGCAGGCAGGCGGTAGCGCAGGACGAAGCTGGTGACGCCGGCCTGGGCCAGGCGATGGCCGACCTCGAAGCCCTCCTTGTCGATGACCACGCGGATGTAGCCGCCGCCCGGCGCGACGAGCAGCGCCGCGCCGTTCGGCCGGGCGGGGCGGAAGACGGTCATCAGCGGATGGCCGACACCGGTGACGATGCGGTCCTGGAAGCCGCTGGCGGCGACGCGGTCGACGAGCTGTTCGCGCGGCAGGAGGTTCAGCGCGCCGGGCGGGCGGCCGGGCCAGAGCGGCACGACCTCGGTCGGGTCGGGCGGTGGCTTCCCGGCGTCCGCGAGCGCGTCGGCCGCGGCGGCGGATACAGCAATCCCCAGCAAGGCGCGGCGGTCGAGGGGCGACATATGACACCGGTAGCATTCGCATGTTCGGGCGGCTAGCGTGCGCGCGATGCTGACCCGCCGAACCGCACTGGCCACGGGCCTTTCCGCGCTGGCGGCGCCGACGCGCGGCGCGGCCGACGACTACGGGGCGGCGCTGGCGAAGGCGTATGGCGGGCGGGTCGATCCCGCGGCGGCGCTCGGGCGGCTGCAGGCGGCGGCGCGGGCGGCGCAAGCGCAAGCGGATCGGCTGCTGCGCGGCCAGGGCCTGGGGCGCGGCGGGGTCGGGGGGCGTCTGCGAGCGCTGGCGGCCGATCCGCGTTGGCTCTATCCGGACAGCGACGAAGGGCGCGACCGAGCGGTGTCCGAAATGAACGCGCGGCTGATGGCGCTGCGGCCTCGGCTCGCCGCGGCGTTCGGGGACCTGGACATCGCGCCGGCGGAGGTGCGCCGGATGAGCGCGGCGGACGTGGCGGCCGGGCGCGGCGGTTATCGCGTGGCGCCGAAGGACGGCGCGCCGGGCGCCTACTACGTGGACCTGCGTGACATCCGCGCGCGGCCAGGCTGGACGCTGGCGAGCGTGGCGTTCCACGAGGTCACGCCTGGGCACCTGCTGCAGTTGCCGACGGCCGCGCGGGCGGCGCGCGAAGGATCAGCCGCGGCGTTGGCCTCGGCGCCGCCTGCGTTCTTCGAAGGCTGGGCGACGTACGCAGAGCAGCTCGCCTGCGATCTCGGCGCCTATCGGAACGATCCGCGCGGCGAGATCGGCTACCTGCAATGGCGGTTGTTCCGGTTGGCGCGGGGGATCGCGGACTTGGGGCTGCATGCGCAGGGCTGGAGCCGGGACGTGGCGGTGCGGACCGTCACCGCGCTGCAGGGGTTCGCGGTGGCGTTCGTGGGCATCGAGGCGGACGTGGACCGCGCGATGGCCGGCCCGGGGAAGGCGGCCGCGGAGGCGCTGACAGCGCTCGACCTGGCGGCGCGGCGGCCAAGGGATCAGGCGCGCTGGGCGGCCTATCACCGGGCGGTGCTGACCTAGAGCCGCCGCCCGTGGCGACGGTCAGGGCAGCGGGACCTGATTGTTGAGCTGGGTGACCTCGGCGACGCCGGGGAGCGACACGCGGACGGTCCTCGCGCCGGCGGGGAGCGCGAGTCTGACGACGGTGGTCTTCGGCTTGAGGTCGGTGGGGGCCTTCAGCGGCGGGATGGCGGCGTGGGTCAGGGGCTTGCCGTTGGCGTCAAGGACATCCAGCGCGCCGGCCGGCGTCTCCTTGGCGCCCAGGCTGTGGACCGTGACGCTGAGGGCGCGGCCCTTCAGCACGACGTCGTCGTTGCCGATGCCGAGGTCGGGCCGCATCTCGGTGGGCGGGCCGGCTTTGACCAGATGGACGCGGAACGTTGACTCGCCGGGCGGGAAAGCGAGCGGGGTCGAGGCGCTCTTCTCGAAGGCGAAGGCCGTGGGGGCGGCGTCGCCGGCCTGCACCTGCCAGTCGCCGGCGGTGACGTTCCAGCCGGTCATCCGGGCGGCGATCGGGCGGCCGGTGGTGTTGAAGGCGGTGACGGTGAATCCGCTCGGCGTGGCGTGGTCGACGAGGATCGCGACCTGCTCCGCGTCGGCGTCGTCCTTGAACCGCCAGCTCAAGGTATTGCCCGGCCAGATCCAGTTGCGCTTCAGCGCCACGCCGCCGAGGCGGGTGCGCTGCAGGAGCTCGCTCGGGATCTCGACGCGGTCGCTCCACCAGTGGCCCTGCGTCATCATGTACATGCGCTGGTTGGCGGCGCGGATCTCCTCGCCGTAGAGGTCCTCGAGGAAGCGCTTGTCGCCGCTGGCGTTCCAGGCCTCGTAGCGGTCGAAGTTGTTGGCGCCGGGGGCCGACGCGCGCTTGACGGCGTCGGGGGCCCACGTCGCGCGCTGGCCCTGCACGTCCAGCAGGTTCTCGTTGAACTCGGTGGTCGTGCGGTAGCCGCCCTTGGCCTCGGCGGCCTGCAGCGGGGCGAGGTACTTGGCGTCGCCCGAGAGGCGCCAGGCGCCGTAGAGCAGCTGCATCATCGGCGTGTTGACCGGCAGGCTCCGCTCGCCCTTGTCGCTGCCCCAGTTGATGTCGTCCGGCCAGGTCATCTGGCCGTCGGGGCCGGCCTTGCCGTGGGCCAGCAGGCCGTCGGCGACGCCCAGCACGTACTTGCGCGACTGCGGGTCGGCGTTGAAGTCGGCCATCAGGAGCGCCGGGTGCACGACCAGCACCGACTGGTCCTTCTGATATTCCCAGGGGCCTTCGGAGTAGACCTTGGAGCCGGAGAACCAGCTGGTCCGGAAGTGCAGGTGACCGGCGGCGTTGGGCTGGATGAGCCGCGGCAGGGCGGCCACCGTCGTCATCAGCCGCTCGACCACCTTGGGGTCGCCCCAGCCGATGTACATGGCCTCGGCGTTCGAGTTGATGCCGTCCTCGTAGGAATGCAGCTCGTCGGTGGCGATGGTCGCCAGGCCGTCGGTGAACATGCCGTTCTTGTAGGCGGCGTCGGCGAGCGCGGTGTGGCTCTTGCGCAGGCGGTCGGGCTCGACGCCCATCAGCGCCAGGCCGGGCCATTGCTCGAGCAGGTCGGTGTCATCGCTGATGCCGCCGCCGAAGTCGCCGTAGGGGACCTGGCGCTCGTCGATCCACCAGTCGACGAAGTGCTTCACAAGCTTCAGGTCCTCGAGCTGCCGGAAGGCCCAGAGCGGCACGCCGGGCGGCGGCTTGGGCTGGGTGAAGGTCGGCGCCGGCTGGCTGCCGTAGGTGATGTCGGACCAGTACTCGCGGCCGATCTTGTTGTCCGGATCCACGCGGAAGAGGTCGGTGGCGTCGGCGACCAGGCGGGCGTAGAGCGCCTCGCGCTTGGAGGCGGTGTGCTCCTCGACGAGGAAGCCCCAGTTGTCCTTCACCTGGTTCAGGCGATCGGCGATGTGTTCGGGCAGGCCCGCCGCGCGGTCCTTGAAGACGAGGCGGATCTTCGCGCCGTCCAGGGCCGCGGCGTCGAAGCCGGGATCGCTGGCGGCGATGGTCAGGTAGAGGCTGCGGTTGGGCAGGATGCGGTCGCGGGTGTCGAGCCACAGGGTGCGCTTCTCGCCGGGCGGGACGCTGACCGAGACCTCGATCAGGTCGCGCATCGGCCAGATCGGATCCTTGACCTGGATGTTGAGGGCGATGGGCTGGCCGCTCGCCGACTTCAGCGCGGGCAGGTCGATGGCCACGCCGTCCAGGGCGTCGCCGAAGTTCTCCCAGCCGTAGTTGAACGAGCGGTAGAGCGGCTCGGCCGGGGGCGAGGCGCCGAGCTCATAGGGGATCAGGATGTGCACGAACGGCCGGCGCGGCTCGCCGCCTTCGCGGGGATGAGCCGACGCCGGCGCGGCGGGGCGCGGGCGCTGCGGCGCGCCGTCTGGCAACGCGACGACGGTCGTGCGCTCTTCCGGCGGATAGCGGCCGGCGATGAAGCGGTTGAGGTCGGCGATTTCCGGGGAATCGGGCGCGGCGGCGGCGCGGATCGTATAGCTGAGTTTCGTCGAGCCCTTGGGCTCGGCGCCGGGGGTGATGTTCAGCGCCTCGATCTCCTGGATCGGGGTTTCCTGGGCGATGTTGGTGAAGGTGAGCACGCCGCCGGTTCGGGTCTCGGCGAACTGGTTGAACGTGCGCTCCTGGTCCTTCGCGCGGGCCGCCAGCTTGGCGTCCGCGCCGCCGTCGGGCTTCCAGCTGAGGTCGCCATAGGCCGCGCCCTGGATCTCGATGTGGTTCCAGGGCTCCTTGGGCAGCGTGAGCGTCAGGGCCTTGCCGCCCTCGACGTAGACGTTCCAGTCGGGGAGCGGGAAGTAGTCGTTGCGGCCGGGCAGGCGCGAGCGGTTGTAGACGCCGGGCCAGGTGGTCTCGGCGATGCCGTCG
>Ga0308175_100001416_pt1 | contig 16182 bp, 15 predicted proteins | sample PhyCR1_3_FD_203893 | JGI IMG/M metagenome (GOLD analysis project Ga0308175, IMG submission 203893) | Soil microbial communities from UC Gill Tract Community Farm, Albany, California, United States - DLSLS.C.R1 | ecosystem: Environmental > Terrestrial > Soil > Agricultural land | place: USA...
CCCCCATACTGGCCTGCCGTCCGGTGATCATGGAACAGGGCGCGTGCACGGGGCCGCGGGCCGGAGCGGCGCGCCCCCGACGCGCTGCACTCCTGCGGGCCTGTCGCGGCCCTCGTACGGGACGGTGTCCGGCGGTTCAGACCGCCGGGGCGTCCGGGCCGATCCTGCTGCGTACCGCCGACTGGACCTCGGCCTCCTCGGCGGGGTCGGCGGCCAGCCGGCGCAGCCGCTCGGCCACGCGCAGGTCGCCGGTCTCTGCGTGCAGCGCGGCGACCTCGCGGGTCGTCTCCTCGCAGTCCCACAGGCACTCGACGGCGAACCCGGTGGCGAAGGAGGGGTCGGTGGCGGCCAGCGCGCGGGCGGTCCGGCCGCGCAGCTGGGAGGACGACGTCTCGCGGTAGATGTGGCGCAGTACGGGGGCGGCGCAGGCGATGCCCAGCCGGCCGGCGCCGTCGACGAGGGCCCACAGCCGGGGCGCGTCCGGGCCGTCGCCGCGTACGGCGTCGCGCAGGGCGCCGAGCACCGCGGGGGCGTCCTGCGGCCCGCCGCGTCCGGCCAGCACCCCGGCGGCGGAGGCGCCGAGGGCGTCGGGCCTGCGGGCCCAGCGGCGGGCGCGTTCCACGGCGTCCTCGCCGCACATGCGCTCGAAGGCGGCGACGGCCGCGTCGGCGACGGTGCCCCGGGGTTCGGTGGCGGCGGCCTCGATGAGGTCGAGCACGACGGGGTCGCGGACCTCGGCGGCCAGATAGTGGAGGGCGGCGCAGCGGGCGGCGTCGGGTCCGCTGCGGGCGGCCTCGACGATCTCGGGCCGGTCCTCGGGGCCGGCGACGGCGGCGAGGCAGCGGGCGGCCGGCACGTGCAGCAGGCTGCCGCGCTCCAGCCCCTCGCGGGCCCAGTCGAAGACCGCCCGGACGCTCCAGCCGGGCCGTGGGCCGCCGGGGCGCATCTGGCGCTGCCAGCGGTCGAAGGACCCCTGCTCGGAGGCGGCCCGGACGCGGGCGCCGACCGACTCGCGCGGGTCGTCGGCCCACAGGCGCCAGGGGCGGGGCTCGTAGGCGTCCCGCACGGTGGCGGCCAGCTCGGCGCGGCCCTCGGGGTCGTCGGGGAAGCGGGCGAGCACGGGTTCGGCGAGGGCGCGCAGGCCCGCGTCGTCGTCGCGCAGGGCGAGCTCGTCGAGGGCCCAGGCCCAGTTGGAGCCGGTCGCGGCGTAGCGCCGCAGCACGGCGAGGGCGTCGCCGCGCCCGTAGGAGGCGAGATGGCCGAGGACGGACAGGGCGAGGCCGGTCCGTGAGTCGTCCGTGTCGAGGTGGTCCTCGGGGTCGGACAGGTGCCGCTCGATCTCCTCGACGCCGCCGTCGAGGTCGAGGTAGAGGCGTGCGTAGTAGAGGGAGCGGTTCTCCACCTGCCAGTCGTGGCGGGGGTCGCTCAGGACGCAGTGGTGGAGAGCCGCCAGGGCCTCGGAGCGCGGTGCGGCGAGCGCGTGGAGCGTGCCGTCGCCGCGGCCCCTCTGCAGCAGGCCGAGCAGGGTGCCGCTCGGCGCTATGAACGGATCGAACATGGGGAAAGCCTCACATCAAGCTGTCGACGCAACCGGGACTGTGCAGTTCCTCGTGCCGGGTGAGCACTAGGCCGCGCAGCAACATGATTCGCCGACCGCCGTCTTCTGCCTGGTGTAGAGCATCTTCCTCTGCCTCTCGTCGGGTGGCCCGGATCGGGCCCGCGACGTCATGATGACCCAGCCATTTCGCCACCGCGACCACATTTACGGCGAACCCGTTCAGCGGGCGCCGAAGAGTTCCAACAGGTCGCCCTTGCCGAACATGCGTGCGGTATCCACCGCGGAGGGCGTTCCGGCGGCCGGATCGGCCCCGGCGTCGAGCAGGGCGCGCACCACCGCTTCCTCGCCCTTGAAGACGGCTCCGGCGAGCGGCGTCTGGCCCCGGTCGTTCGCCCGGTCCGGGTCGGCGCCGCGGGAGGCGAGGGCCGTGACCGCGGAGGCATGCCCGTGGTAGGCGGCGAGCATGAGGAGCGTGTCGCCCCGGTCGTTGGTGAGATCGGCGGGCACCCCGGCGTCCACGTAGGCGGCGAGGGCGTCGGAGTCGCCACCGCGCGCCAGGTCGAACACCTTGGCCGCCAGCTCGACCACCTCGGGATCGGGGGTCTCGCTCATCGGGGTACCGCCTTCCTTGACCGTTCGGGCCGCCGTCGGCGGCCGGGACGTGCACGGCGGGAGCCGTGCGAGTGAACCGACAGGGTACTGCCCGTACGGGTGTCTGATCCGGTCCGGGCCTCGCGTCCGCCGATGGAGTGGATAATCACCCTTTTCACCCGATTGCGCCTTTTATCCTATGGATACTTGGGGTGAGCCTGGAAGGACTCATGGTGACTGTCCCCCCAACCAGGAGAACCACTCATGATCCTTTCCATGTCAGGCGTCGTCATCCTCGGCATCATCGTCTTCCTGTTCTTCAGGAAGGACGGCCTCAAGGCGTCGCACGCCCTCGTCACCGCCCTGTTCGGCTTCTACCTGGCCGGCACCGCCATCGCACCGAGCATCACCGCGGGAGGAGCGAGCCTGGCCGGACTCCTGGGCGGGATCAAGTTCTGACCCTCCGCCCCCGCACCGGCCTTCAGGAGACACAGGAGACAGACGTGGCCCGGCGACCACTCCCCCGCATTCTGAGCAGCGGCAGCGCATCGATCACCCGCAGTCGGGAGATCGCGCGCACGGCCGCCGACAGCGCCACCGACGTGCTCCATCCGCTGATCACGCTCACGCGTGGCCTGCGGATGCTGGCCGGCGCAGGACGGCACAAGTGGGCCGCGACGCCCAAGGACCGGCGTGGTCCCACGCTGTTCCTCGTCGCGGCCTGCGTACTCGTGGTCGCGCTCATCCCGTACGGGCCGCTGCTGGCCCTCGTCGCGGTGATGGGCGCAGCCGCATGGAAGGGACGGGGCCGCACCCCCGTCGGAACCGGCCCCGACGAGGCGGAGACCGCCCGTCTGCGGGCCCTGTACGAAGCACTCGTGCCGTACTTCTCGACGGCCGAGGACCCCAGCCCCCCGTTCAGCCACGGCGGCGAGTGGGAGAAGGTCTTCACCGGCTACGAGTTCGACGGCGACGGCCGCGTCTCGCGCCTCCAGGTCTCGTATCCCGCGTACTTCACCGACAGCGAGCCCGAGTCCCGGGCCCGGATCGAGCAGCTGCTGCACGCCAAGTCGGGCCGCGGCCGGGAGTACCACTTCGGCTGGGACGAGGAGGGCAACCGGCTGGTGATGAGCGTGCTCGACGCCCTGCCCACCTCGCTCACCGCCCAGCGCTTCGTCACCGCCCCCGGGGAGACCGTCCTCGGCTTCACGGACGAGGACGCCGTGCAGCGCACGCTCCCCGTGAACGACGAGACCGGCACCCGGGACGCCCCCGGCGTCGTCTGGCGCACCGGCCCCCGCTCCACCGAACCGCACCTGCTCGTCGCGGGGCAGCCCGGCAGCGGCACCACCTCCCTGCTGCGGTCCGTCGCCCTCCAGGCGCTCCAGCACGGCGACATCCTGATCGTCGAGGGCAGCGGCACCGGCGAGTACGCCTGCTTCACCGGGCGCGAAGGCGTCCTGGCCGTCGAGTGCGGCCCGGCGGGCGCCCTGTCGACCCTGGAGTGGGCGGCCAACGAGACGGAACGCCGACTGATCGAGGCGAACCGCGCACGGCAGGCCGGGGACCCCGTCCCCGAGGAGCTGACGCGGCCGCTGTGGATCCTGCTGGACCGTCCGAGCGCGCTGGCCCGGCCGGCCGGCGACGGGACGCCCGGCGTGCCGGAACTGCTCCAGATCCCGCTGCGGCACGGGCGGGCCGCCAACGTCGTCGTGGTGCTGGCGGAGGCGTTCGACCACATCGACGGCCTCGGCGAGACCGTCAGGACGCACACCCGGGCCCGCGTGGTGCTCGGCCGGTGCTCCGCCGAGCAGATCGAGGCGGTGCTCGGCACGGGACCGCACACCACCCCGCCGCCGGACGTCCCGCCGGGCCGCGGCTACGCCCGGTTCGGCGCGGGAGCGGTCCTGCGCCTCCAGGTCCCGGCCACGCCCGACCCGTACGACGACGCCACCAGCGAGGCGCAGCGCGCGGCGGTGCTGAGCCTGCTGCCGGAGCGGCGCACGGCGGTCGAGGCGGGGGCGCCGGAACCGGAGCCGGTGGAGAGGGAGACGGTGGCGGCCCCCACCGGCGTGGCGGCCGTGGCCGTCGCCGACTGAGCCGGCGGGGACGACGGTGGGGGCCAGGCGGTGCGCCTGGCCCCCTCCGTCGTCCGGGGGAGGTCGTGGCCGTCAGGCGACGAACGTGCGCGGCGCCTCCATGCCCGCCCCCGCGCCCGCGCCGACCAGGCGGGCCGCCTGGGCGAGGCGTTGGGCGGCCTCCTCCGCCACCGGGCCGCCGACCGTGAACGGCAGCCGTACATAGCCCTCGAAGGCCCCGTCCACCCCGAACCGGGGCCCGGACGGCACGCGCACCCCGACCCCTTCCCCGGCCACCGCGAGCCGCGAGCCGGAGAGGCCGCCGGTGCGCACCCAGAGCGTCAGCCCGCCGCCGGGCACGGAGAACTCCCACTCCGGCAGCTCCCGGCGCACGGCGGCGACCAGTGCGTCGCGGTTCTCCCGGGCCTGGTCCCGGCGCAGCCGCACGGCCTCCTTCCAGCCGCCGGTGCCCATCAGCCAGTTCACCGCCAGCTGTTCGAGGACCGGCGTGCCCATGTCGGCGTACGCGCGAGCGGCGACCAGGCTGCGGATCACGTCGGGCGCGGCCCGTACCCAGCCGATCCGCATGCCCGCCCAGAACGCCTTGCTGGCCGAGCCCACGGTGAGGACCGTGGAGCCGGCCGGATCGAAGGCGCAGACCGGGCGCGGCATCGTCACGTCGTCGTCGAGGTGCAGCTCCCGCATCGTCTCGTCGACGACCAGGACCGTCCCGGCCGAGCGGGCGGCGTCCACCAGGGCCCGGCGGCGGTCCTCGTCGGCCAGCGCGCCGGTGGGGTTGTGGAAGTCCGCGACGACGTATCCGAGGCGCGGCGCGGCGTCCCGCAGGACCTGGCGCCACCGGTTCAGGTCCCAGCCGCCGAGCCCCTCCTCCATGGCCACGGGCACCAGCCGGGCGCCCGCCTCACGCATCAGCTGGAGGATGTTGGCGTAGCTCGGCGACTCCACCGCGATCCGCTCGCCGCGGCCGGCGAAGAGATGGCAGATGGCGTCGATCGCGCCCATCGCCCCGGTGGTGACCATGATCTGCTCGGGCATGGTCGGGATGCCGTCGGCGGTGTAGCGGTCGGCGATCATCTGGCGCAGGGCGGGCAGCCCGGCGGGGTAGTCGCCGTGGGTGTGGGCATACGGCGGCAGTTCCTCCAGGGCGCCCTGGACGGCCCGGGTCAGCCAGGGCTCGGGGGCGGGCAGCGAGGCGCAGCCCAGGTCGATCATGGAGCCCAGGGCCTCGGGCGGCAGCGGTTCGAGGCCGCGGGCGGGCAGCGGGTTGCCCGCCGGGACCGCCGTCCAGCTGCCGGCGCCGCGCCGGGACTCCAGGAAGCCCTCGGCCCGCAGCGCCTCGTAGGCGGCGGCGACCGTGGTGCGGCTGACGGCGAGGGCGACGGCCAGTTCGCGTTCGGCCGGGAGGCGGGCGGCGACCGCGACCCGGCCCTCCAGGACGAGCAGCCGGATGCCGTCGGCCAGGGCGCGGTAGGCGGGCGGGCGGCGGCTGCCGGGGCCGGCCGGACGCTGCTGCTGGGCCTGGAGCTGCCGGGCCAGCTGGGCCGCCCCGACCGCCGAAGTCCACTGCGCCATGAGAATCAGTCCACCTTCCTCGGATTGGCCATGGTTGGCGGCCAATCGCCTGCCACAGAGTGACACGGAGCAGGCCAACACCACCACTTCAGGGGGACCCCTTGTCCAAGACCCTCGTCCCGCAGCGGGCGCACCTCACCCGTCGGCTGGTCCAGCTGTACGCGGGTCTCGCGCTGTACGGGGCGAGCTCGGCGCTGCTGGTCGTCGCCGGCCTCGGCCTGGAGCCGTGGGGCGTGCTGCACCAGGGGCTCGCGGAGCGGACCGGGATCAGCATCGGCGTGGTCTCGATCATCATCGGTGCGATCGTGCTGCTGCTGTGGATCCCGCTGCGGCAGCGGCCGGGACTGGGCACGGTCTCGAACGTCTTCGCCGTGGGCATCGCGATGGACGGCACCCTCGCCCTTGTCCCGGATGTGCACGGTCTTTTGGCCCGGTCCGGTGTGATGGTCGCGGGGATCGTGCTGAACGGCGCGGCCACGGGCCTCTACATCAGCGCCCGGTTCGGCCCCGGTCCCCGGGACGGCCTGATGACCGGGCTGCACCGGCGGACCGGCAGGTCGATCCGGCTGGTGCGCACGGCGATCGAGATCGCGGTGGTGGTGACGGGGTTCGTGCTCGGCGGTTCGCTCGGTGTCGGCACGGTCCTCTACGCGCTGGCCATCGGCCCGCTCGCCCAGGTCTTCCTGCGCGTCTTCGCGATCCCGGAGGGCGAGGGCACCTCGGCGGGGGCCGCGGCGCCCCGGCAGTCCATACTGCGGCGGTGACTTCCGAACGCCACCCCTATCTGGACCACCCCGCTCCGCTCGCGTTCGCCCACCGGGGCGGCGCGGCGGACGGCATCGAGAACACCGCGGCCGCCTTCCGCCGCGCCACCGACGCCGGGTACCGCTACTTCGAGACCGATGTGCACGCCTCGGCGGACGGCCGGCTGGTGGCCTTCCACGACGCCACGCTGGACCGGGTGACGGACGCCGGGGGCCGGCTCGCGGAGCTCCCGTGGAGCGAGATACGGCGGGCCCGGGTCGCCGGGCGCGAACCGCTGCCGCTGTTCGAGGAGCTGCTGGAGGCGTTCCCGCAGGCCCGGTGGAACGTGGACATCAAGGCGGAGGCGGCCCTGGAGCCGCTGGTGGAGCTGATCCGCGCGACGGACGCCTGGGACCGGGTGTGCGTCGGCTCGTTCTCCGAGGCGCGGGTCGCCAGGGCGCACCGGCTGGCCGGCCCGCGCCTGGCCACCTCGTACGGGGTGCGCGGCATCCTCGGGCTGCGGCTGCGCTCGTACGGCATCCCGGCGGCGCTGCGGGCCGGGGCGGTGTGCGCGCAGGTGCCGGAGAGCCGGAACGGCGTCCGGGTCGTCGACCGGCGCTTCGTGCGCGAGGCCCATGCGCGGGGGCTCCAGGTGCATGTGTGGACGGTGAACGAACCGGAGCGGATGGCCGCTCTCCTGGACCTCGGTGTGGATGGCATCATGACCGATCACATCGAGGCGCTGCGCACGGTGCTGAGCGAGCGGGGGGCCTGGGTCTGACCCGCCCCGCCGGCCGGGCGGCGTCCTCACGGGGAGACTTCCAGGGGGCACCATGACGGCCGGGACCACAGACACCGCCGAACCGGCCGACGGCACGAGGGGCGGCCCGGACGACGCGGCCGAACGGCGCAGGGAGCAGCGCGGCTGGTACTTCTACGACTTCGCGTGCTCCGTCTACTCGACGAGCGTCATCACGGTCTTCCTCGGCCCCTATCTGACCTCGGTCGCGAAGGCGGCGGCGGACCCCGACGGCTTCGTCCACCCGCTCGGCATCCCGGTTCGCGCCGGGTCGCTGTTCGCTTACGCGGTATCCGCCTCACTGGTCCTGGCGATCGTCCTGATGCCGATGGTGGGCGCGGCGGCCGACCGTACGGGCCGCAAGAAGCCGCTGCTCGCGGCGGCGGCGTACACCGGCGCTGCCGCGACGACGGCGATGTTCTTCCTGGAGGGCCACCGCTATCTGCTCGGCGCCTTCCTGCTCATCGTGGCGAACGCCGCGACGGCGGTGGCGATGATGCTCTACAACGCCTACCTGCCGCAGATCGCCGGGCCCGACGAGCGCGACGACGTCTCCTCGCGGGGCTGGGCGTTCGGCTACACCTCGGGGGCGCTGGTCCTCGTCCTCGATCTGATCCTCTACTCGGGCCACGACTCCTTCGGCCTCTCCGAGTCCCAGGCGGTACGGATCTGCCTGGCATCGGCCGGTCTGTGGTGGGGCGTCTTCACGGTCGTCCCGCTGCTCCGGCTGCGCGACCGCGCGGTGGTGAAGGGCGGGGGCCCGGCGGGTCCGGCCGGCCGGGGGGCGGGGGGCTCGGGGTGGCGGCAGTTCCGTGCCACGCTGGCCGACATGCGGCGCCATCCGCTGACCCTGTCCTTCCTGCTCGCGTACCTCGTCTACAACGACGGCGTGCAGACCGTGATCTCGCAGGCGTCGGTGTACGGCTCCGAGGAGCTGGGCCTCGGCCAGTCGACGCTGATCACGGCGGTGCTGCTGGTGCAGGTGCTGGCGGTCGCCGGGGCGCTGGCGATGGGCCGGACGGCCCGGGTGTACGGCGCGAAGCGCACGATCCTGGGCTCCCTGGCCGTATGGACGCTGATCCTGGTCGCCGGATACTTCCTGCCGGCCGGCTCGCCGGTCTCCTTCTACGTACTCGCGGCGGCCATCGGGCTGGTGCTCGGCGGCAGCCAGGCGCTGTCGCGCTCGCTGTTCTCGCACCTGGTGCCGCGCGGCAAGGAGGCCGAGTACTTCTCGGCGTACGAGATGAGCGACCGGGGACTGAGCTGGCTGGGGCCCCTGGTGTTCGGCCTCGCGTACCAGCTGACCGGCAGCTACCGGGACGCGATCATCTCGCTGGTGGTCTTCTTCGTCGTCGGTTCGGCGCTGCTCGCCCGGGTCCCGGTCGGGCGGGCGGTGGCGGCGGCGGGAAACCCCGTACCTGAACGGATTTAGACGTTGAAGTAAAAGGCCGGTAGTGTACGCCTTTGGCCTGCCCCGGGTGACCGTTACGGCGAGTGGAACTTCACGAACCGTTGGGTGACAACTTCCGTCAAAGGTGACAAACCGGGTATGGGCGGGTACTTGAACCCTGGGAAACCTGAAATCAGCGGTTCGACGGGCGACGCATGACCGGCAACGGGAATCTTTGCCGCCGACCGGACGTTGACCGATTGACGACGACAGCGACACCTGTCCTGTGGGCGACAAGCCCGGGAGGCACGATTCATGAGTGAGCGAGCTCTCCGCGGCACGCGACTCGTGGTTACCAGCTACGAGACGGACCGCGGCATCGATCTGGCCCCGCGCCAGGCGGTGGAGTACGCATGCCAGAACGGACATCGATTCGAGATGCCGTTCTCGGTAGAGGCGGAAATTCCGCCGGAGTGGGAGTGCAAGGCGTGTGGCGCCCAGGCACTCCTGGTGGACGGGGACGGCCCCGAGGAGAAGAAGGGCAAGCCTGCGCGTACGCACTGGGACATGCTCATGGAGCGGCGTACGCGTGAGGAGCTGGAGGAGGTGCTGGCCGAGCGGCTGGCGGTCCTGCGCTCCGGGGCGATGAATATCGCTGTGCACCCTCGGGACAGCAGGAAGTCTGCCTGACCCGCCGGCACGGCACGGAAACGAAGCCGCGGGCCCCGACACGCTATGCGTGTCGGGGCCCGCGGCTTCGTCGTGACGCCGGCGGCCCGTCCCGACCGAAATCAAGGACTGTCCTCAATCGCCGGACGGGCTTGATGCGGCTGGACGGGCGCGGGGGCGCCGGACGGGCTCGAGGATCACGGCGTCAGCGGTGGGCGCGGTTCGTCGCTCGGGCCCGGGTTCTCGCGCGGCGGGTCGTCGCGGATGACCTCGCCCTGGACCACCTTGCCGTCGGGGCGGTGGATGCGGGCCTGCTGGAAGGCGTCCGAGAAGCCGCCGGGGGCGGCCGCGCGCATGCGCCGGTCCAGCGAGCGCTCCGCGTACCTGCTGAGTGCCGTACGCACCGGCGGAATCAGGAGCAGGAGCCCGGCCACGTCCGAAATCGGGCCGGGAATCATGATCAGCAACCCGCCGAGCATCAGGAAGCCGTTGCCCCGGCCGCTCTCCGCAGCCGCGGGCGAGGCACCCTCGGCGCCCGGCTGCCCCGGCATCTGCTGAAGCGTCTCCGTGAGATTGCGGAACGCGCGGCGGCCGGCCCGTTTCATCACCGCGGCGCCGAGGACGATCCCGGCGGCCAGCAGGATCACGACGGTCAGCCCGCCCGCGGTGTCCGCCACCAGGATCAGCAGCCAGATCTCCAGCACCGCCCAGGCGGCGACGGCGAGAGGTACGAAGGTCCGGGCGCGCGAGCGCCTGCGGGCGGTCGGGGGCGGTGTGCCGGTCGTCATGCCCCCAGTGTGCCTGGCCACACGTCCGTACGCCGTAAGGGGGTGACGGGCCGGCTCAGGGAGTACGGCGGCCGAGCACCTTGTTCGTCCGGCTGGTGACGCCCCAGGCGGTGACCCGCCACAGCGCCTCGACCAGGATGTCCTTGCTCATCTTGGAGTCGCCGACCTCGCGGTCCACGAAGGTGATCGGCACCTCGACCACGTGGAAGCCGGCCTCGACCGCACGGCGGGCCAGGTCGACCTGGAAGCAGTAGCCCTGCGAGGCGACCTCGTCCAGACCGATGCCCTTGAGGGTGTCGGTGCGGAAGGCCCGGTAGCCGCCGGTGACGTCCCGGGTGCGCAGGCCCAGCATGAGCCGGGAGTAGGTGCTGCCGCCGCGGGAGATGAACTCGCGGGACTTGGGCCAGTTGACCACCCGGCCGCCGGGCACCCAGCGGGAACCGAGGACCAGGTCCGCGCCCTTGAGCGCGGTGAGCAGCCGGGGCAGTTCCTCGGGCTGGTGCGAGCCGTCTGCGTCCATCTCGACGAGGACGCCGTACTCGTGATCCATACCCCAGCGGAAGCCGGCGAGGTAGGCCGCGCCGAGCCCCTCCTTGCCCTTGCGGTGCAGCACGTGGACGTGGTCGTCGGCGGCGGCCAGCTCGTCGGCGAGCTTGCCCGTGCCGTCGGGGCTGTTGTCGTCGGCGACCAGGATGTGGGCCTCCGGGACGGCGGCACGCACCCGGCTCACGATCGGCTTGATGTTCTCCGCCTCGTTGAAGGTCGGAATGATCACCAGGACACTGCCGAGCGGGCCGAATTGCCGCTGACCGCCGTCGTTCACTTACTGCCCCTCACGTCCGTACGCAGATGCACACCATATCGAGCGCGGCGGCGCGGAATGCCGACCCGGTCGGGGTGGCGCGGGAGCCGTGGCGGACAGAAGAGCGGAATCAGGGACAGAAGTGCGGATCGGGGCCCGGTGTCCTTCGGGCCGACCTGGGACCCGCTGGCTGCGGGTCGACCTAGAGCCGTTGTCTACTGAACGTCCGGGCCCCACCCGGGTCGCACCCTCCGTCCGGCTGGAACCTTCCCTCGCCCCCGAGGCGCGGGCGCTGAACCTGGCTGTCAGTGGTGGTGCGCCGGTGCGGCACACCACCCCGTGACCCAGCGGCGTTCGACGACTGCGTGGAGGTTTCACCGGTCGGACGTCCTGTGGTGGACTCGGCCGAACCTACCGGCCGATGGCCGCATTCTGTCAATAGTTGCCTGACCTGCATCGATTACCGAAATTGCCTGGTCAGTCCCGAAGATCCCCAGGTGACGGAAGAGCCGGGCGGCCTCCGACCGGCTGAGCGGCGGGTCCACACGTCACTCGTTCGGCCTTACGTAGACAGTTTGTCCGAGGACGACCGTGCGCAGGCACACCGGGAGGTCGGCGCCGGGGCTGAGGTCGGGCAGCCCCGGCGTCCCGGACCGGGGATCGGTCGACCAGCGCGCGACCCGGTCGTCGGGTGCCTGGACCACCAGCTCGTCGGTGCGCCAGACCGCGTAGTCCGCCGGGGCGCCGGGCACCAGGGTCCCCGCGTCGTCCCGGCCCACGGCCCGCCAGCCGCCCCGGGTGTGCGCGGTGAAGCCCGCCCGCACGGAGACGCGGTGCTCGAGCGTCCGGTGGAAGGCGGCCGCCCGTACGGTCCCCCAGGGGTCCAGCGGGGTCACCGGGCTGTCGGAGCCGAAGGCGAGGGGCACACCGGCCCGCAGGAGCGCCGCGTACGGGTTGAGGGTGGCGGCCCGGCCGGCACCGAGGCGTTGGGCGTACATGCCCTCCTCGCCGCCCCACGCGGCGTCGAACGCGGGCTGCACGGAGGCGGTGAGGCCCAGCTCCGCGAAGGCGGCGACGGTTTCCGGGGTGAGCATCTCCGCGTGCTCGACGCGGTGCCGGGCGGCGCGGATCCGGCCGAGGCCCACCTGCTCGGCCGCGGCCTTGATGCCCTCGACGACCGCCGAGAGGGCCGCGTCGCCGATGGCGTGGAAGCCCGCCTGGAGCCCGGCCTCGGTGCAGGCGGCGACGTGGGCCGCGATCTGCCCGGCGTCCAGGTGGGCGGTACCGGAGTGCGGGGCGTCGGCGTACGGCTCGTGCAGGCAGGCGGTGTGGGAGCCGAGCGAACCGTCCACGAAGAGGTCGCCGGCCGCGCCCACGGCACCGAGCTCGCGGATGCGCCGGGCGTCCTTCTCGTCGGCCACCTGCTGGGCCCAGTAGCCGAAGACGCGGGGGCCGGGCTGCTCGGCGGCGAGCTTCAGGAGCCCGGTGAAGTCCTCCTCGTCGGAGATGTCGGGCCCGCCGCACTCGTGGACCGTGCCGATGCCCAGGGACGCGGCGTGGCGCAGGGCGGCCCGCTGGGCTTCGGCGCGCTGGGCGGGCGACACGGCGTCGTGGGCGGCCGCGCGCACCGCGTGGTGGGCGGCGCCGGTCAGCGGCCCCTCGGGGTGGTAGCCCGCCAAGGCGGTGACGCCGGGCACGAGGTCGAGCAGGGCGGTGGTGACGGCCGCCGAGTGCACGTCGATCCGGGGCAGGTAGACGGGCCGGCCGGCCGCCGCCTCGTCGAGCTCGGCGCGCGAGGGCGGGCGCTGCTCGGGCCAGCGGGTGGCGTCCCAGCCGTGGCCGAGGACGACCCGGCCGGCGGGGTGCGCGGCGACGTGGGCGCGGACGAGGGCGAGGGCGTCGCCCAGGGTGCGGGCGCCGGAGAGGTCCAGTCCGGTGAGGGCGAGACCGGTCGACGTGGTGTGGACGTGGGCGTCGGTGAACGCGGGGGTGACCAGGGCCCCTTCGAGGTCGATCACCTCGTCGACGCCGCTCGCGAAGGCGTCGGCGGCCCCCTCGGAGCCCACCCAGGCGACATGGCCGCGTTCGACCACCATGGCGGTGGCGAAGGGGTCGGCGGGGCTGTGGACGTCTCCACCGCGCAGCAGCACGGTGCGGTGTTCGCTCTGGGGGGCGGTGCTCTCGGTCATGGGGACCAGTCTCCCGCCTTCGCGCACGGCTGCCGTGCGCGCCCCCCTCAGATCTGCGGCGGGCGCGCCTCGTACGGGGTCGACAGGACGACCGTGGTGCGGGTGGAGACGCCGGCGAGGGAGCGGATGCGGGTGAGCAGGTTCTCCAGCTCCAGCGGGGTGGCCACGCGCACCTTGAGGATGTAGTTCTCGTCGCCGGCGACGCTGTGGCACGCCTCCAGCTCGGGGACTCCGGCGAGCCGTTCGGCGATGTCGTCCGGGGCGCTCGGATCGAAGGGCTTGACCGAGATGAACGCGGTCAGCGGCAGGCCGACCGCCTCGGGGTCGACGACCGCGGCGTAGCCCCGGATCACCCCGCGCTGCTCCAGCCTGCGGACGCGCTGATGAACCGCCGAGGTGGACAGGCCGGTGGCCTTGCCCAGGTCGGTGTAGCTCATCCGCCCGTCCTTGACGAGCAACTCCACGATGTGACGGTCCAGCTCCTCCATATGGATCAATCTATGGCCATGAGTCGTTCCCGGCACAGCTGCCCAGCCCTTGGGACGGCGCCTGCGGCGGGCATGTGACCAACGCCACAGGTTTACGCGCCAGTAGTGGGACACGGAACGGTTACGGCCGATCGGTGGCGGGAAGTGCTTGCTGTGGCCGAGGCCACAGCGCCTTGTCGGCCCATCCGAGGGGGGATTTCCCATGCCAAGCCTGAAACTCACCGCGCGTACCGAACCGGAGCCCGTTGATCCGTTCGACGACGCCGCTCCCGACGCGTACGACACCTTCGAGATGCACCGGGTCGTCTGCCCGGACTGCGCTCAGCCCATCGCGCTCCTGGCGGACGAGGACGTGCTTCCGGAGCACGCTCTGTGCCCGTCCCCGTGGAATCCGTTCGTGCTCACCGTGTGCCCCGGTACGGGGCGTGCCGCCGGGTCCCGGCCCGCGGAGGCGGACGGGGCGCAGGAGCAGGAGACCGCGCTGCTGCTGACGCTCCCTCAGGGGCTCGACTGGCGGACGCAGCCCTTCTCGCACGCCGGCGGTGCGGGCTCCCGTCCGATCCGGGTGCCCCGCCAGGTCCGGCGCGAGGCCGCCTGAGCCTCCCCCTCCCGAACGTGCGGCCGGGGTGCGAGAGCGGCCCGGCAGCCGGGGAGAACCGGGTGAACATTCGCCCGAATCGAACAGCCAGTGACCCCGCCGCGCCCTCGGGCGTTGGCCCGGTATGACCCCGCTGCACCCCACGGCCACGGCCGGCCCCGGTCGCCGCCGTCTCGCCGCTCCCGCCCCCGAAGAATCGGTTCCGCAGCCCGGTTCCGTACCGGCTTCGCAGTCCGAACCGCCGCGCTCGGTTCCGCGCACGGTGCCCCACTCGACGGATCCGCCGATCTACCGGGCGCTGCTGCGGCACTGGGAGAGCACCGGCCGGACCCTGCCGGGCCGCCATGACCAGGACTGGAACCGGATCATGACGACACCCGTGTGGTCGGAGCGCCCGCCTCGGGTCAGCGGGACTCAGGGCCCGCGAGGTGGCGGGCGATGACCATGCGCTGAATCTGGTTGGTGCCCTCGACGATCTGGAGCACCTTGGCCTCGCGCATGAGGCGTTCGACGGGGAAGTCCTGCGTGTAGCCGTAGCCGCCGAGCACCTGGACGGCGTCGATGGTCACCTGCATCGCGGCGTCCGTGCAGAAGAGCTTGGCCATGGCGGCCTGCCGCGAGAAGGGCCGGCCGGCGTCCCGCAGCCGGGCGGCCTCCAGGTAGAGCGCGCGGCCGGCCTCGATCCGGGTGGCCATGTCGGCCAGCATGAAGCGCAGGCCCTGGAAGTCCGCGATGGGGCGGCCGAACTGCTTGCGGCCGGTGGCGTAGCCGAGGGCCTCGTTCAGCGCGGCCTGGGCCACGCCGATGGCGCAGGCGGCGATGCCGAGCCGGCCGGAGTCGAGGGCGGACAGGGCGATGGCGAAGCCCTGGCCCTCGTCGCCGATGCGGCGGGCGTCGGGGACGCGTACGCCGTCGAAGTGGAGCTGGGCGGTGGGCGAGCCCTTCATGCCCATCTTCTTCTCGGGGACGGCCGCGCTCAGCCCGGCGGCGTCACCGGGGACGAGGAAGGCGGTGATGCCGCGGGCGCCCTCGGCGCCGGTGCGGGCCAGCACGGTGCAGAAGTCGGCGATGCCGCCGTGCGTGATCCATGCCTTGGTGCCGGTGATGACCCAGTCGTCGCCGTCCCGTACGGCCTTGGTGCGCAGCGAGGCGGCGTCGGAGCCGGAGGCGGGCTCGGAGAGGCAGTAGGCGCCGAGCAGGCCGCCGGAGAGCATGGCCGGGAGGTGTTCGCTCCGCTGGTCCTTGGTGCCGTAGCCGGCGAGCGCGTGGCAGGCGAGGGAGTGGACGCTGACGCCGAGGCCGACGGTGAGCCGGGCGGCGCTGAGCTCTTCGAGGACCTGGAGGTAGACCTCGTACGGCTGGTCACCGCCGCCGTGTTCGGAGTCGTAGGGCAGTCCGAGCAGACCGGACTCGGAGAGCAGGGTGAAGACCTCGCGGGGGAAGTGGCCGGCTTCCTCCTCCTCGGCGGCCCGCGGCGCGATCTCCCGCTGGACGATGTCGCGCACGAGCTCGACGAGCTGACTGGACTCCTCGGTGGGCAGTCGGCGTTCGACCCACTGCGGGGCACGGTCGGACATGACGGCGCTCTCCTCCCTGTCGGGCGTTGCGGCGGTCGCGCGCGCGGGGTGTGAGCGGCGCCGCCGGGGGGATCTCCGGGCGATGCCCGAAATCACTGCTGCCCAGCCGATGTTGCCCTCCCGGATTACGAGAGGCGCAGGCAGGCGGCTGTGGCGGGACGAGTATGCCCGATCGGATGGCATCCGTCACCGGTTGACCGAACATACGAGTGAACGGGCTTCGGGAGCACCGGAGATCACGCGTCAGGGGCGGGAAGCCGGTCGGCTCCCCGCCCCTGACGTGTACCCACTAGAGCAGGCCGAGCTGTGTGACGAGCA
>Ga0308175_100001417_pt1 | contig 16173 bp, 14 predicted proteins | sample PhyCR1_3_FD_203893 | JGI IMG/M metagenome (GOLD analysis project Ga0308175, IMG submission 203893) | Soil microbial communities from UC Gill Tract Community Farm, Albany, California, United States - DLSLS.C.R1 | ecosystem: Environmental > Terrestrial > Soil > Agricultural land | place: USA...
ACCCCCGGCGCCCCGGCCGGTGTCCCCCCGAAGCCGTTCATGGTCTACCCCTCCGACTGCTCGTCGGGCGATCTCGTGACGACCGCCCGCGCGAACTCGTACGAGGACCCCGGCACGTTCTCGAGCGCCACCGCCGCCATGCCGGGCCCCACCGGCTGCGACAAGCTGTCGATCGCCCCGTGGCTCCAGGTCGCCCCGAGCGACCCGCAGGCAGACTCGCCGTCGGGCTACGAGGTGAACCTGCACGTCCCGCAGGACGATGCGCCCTACGGGCTCGCCACGCCGCCGCTGCGCGACGTGTCCGTGACGCTCCCGGAGGGCGTGTCGCTCTCGCCGGCCGCTGCCGACGGGCTCGCCGCCTGCGGTGACGCACAGTTCGGGGCGACGTCGAAGGCGCCCGCGGCGTGCCCCGACGCCGCGAAGATCGGCACCGTCGAGATCCAGTCGCCCCTGCAGCCCGACCCGCTCGAGGGCTCCATCTTCCTCGGGCAGCCCGAGCCCGGGAACCCGTACCGGATCTTCGTCACGGCTGCAGGGCCCGGCACGCTGATCAAGCTGATCGGGCGGGTGACAGCGGCGCCCGACAGCGGCCGGCTGACGACGGCCTTCGACGACGCCCCCCAGCTGCCGTTCAGCAACTTCAGGCTGCGCTTCTTCGGCGGCGCCCGCGCGGCGCTGGCCAATCCCCAGACGTGCGGCAGCCAGGTCGCCACCGCGTCGGCGACGGCCTGGAGCGGCGGCGACGCGGCCACCCCCGGGACGACCTTCGACATCACGGGCTGCAGCCCGTCGCCGTTGTTCGCGCCCGGCTTCCTCGCGGGAACGACGAACAACCACGCGGGCGAGGGCACCAGCTTCACGCTGCAGGTGCGCCGTCCGGACGGCCAGGAGGGCCTGGCGAGCGTCACGGCCGACCTGCCGCCTGGCCTGATCGCGAATGTCGCGTCGGTCGAGCCGTGCTCAGAGGCCGACGCGAACGCCGGAACCTGCCCGGATTCGAGCCGGGTCGGCAGCGCCGACGTGGCCTCCGGCGCCGGCGGCCAGCCCTTCTGGCTGCATGGAAACACGTTCCTCACCGGTCCTTACCGGGGCGCCCCGTTCGGCCTGGCGATCGTCGTGCCTGCGATCGCCGGGCCGTTCGACCTCGGCACCGTCGTGGTCCGCGCCGCGGTCGGCATCGATCCGGTGGACGCGCATCTGCGCGTGAGCTCGGACGCCTTGCCGCAGATCCTGGACGGCATCCCGCTGCGGCTGCGGACGCTCGCGGTCACGGTCGACCGCCCCGGCTTCATCCTCAACCCGACCTCGTGCAGGCCACTTGCCGTGAACGGCACCATCGGCTCGGCGAACGGCACCACCGCCGGCGCGGCCACCCCGTTCCAGGCCACGGGCTGCGACCGGATCGCCTTCAGGCCCCGCCTGACCGCACGGTTCACGGGCGGTCGCAAGCAGACCCGCCGCGGCGCCCACCCCGGCCTGGCGGTGACGCTCACGCAGAGCGCCGGGCAGGCGGCCACACGACGCGTGTCACTGACGCTGCCCGCATCCGTCGCGCTCGACGCGAACCGGCTGTCGCTCTGCCCGCGCGACCGGTGGCTGGCCGGCGACTGCCCCGACGCATCGCGCGTCGGCTCCGCGAAGGCGTCCACGCCGATCCTCTCGCAGCCGCTGTCGGGGCCGGTCTACCTGGTCAACAGCCCCGGCCTGCCGACGCTCGGCGTGCGCCTCGACGGACAGGTGAGCCTCCGGCTGGAGGCGCAGACCACGGTCGCCGGGACGCGGATCCGGACCACGTTCGCCTCGCTGCCCGACGTGCCGCTGCGCTCGTTCGCCCTGACGTTCCAGGGCGGCAGCCGCGGCATCCTCAAGCCCAATGCCAACCTCTGCCCGCGGCGGCAGCGAGCGGCGCTGCGGATCACCGGGCACAACGGAGTGACGCGGACCTCGACGCTCGCGATCGCGCGGCGCTGCAGGAAGTAGGCGCTCGCCCTCAGGCGGCGAGCGCCGCGCGCTCGTCCGCGGTCAGCTCGCGCGAGCCGCGGGCGTGCGGGTCCCACGCGACCAGCACGGAGCGCCCTTCGGCGGCGATCGTCCCGTCCCCGCGCACGATCTCGTGGGCGATCGTGATGCTCTTGGACCCGACGCGCTCGACGCGGGTGACGACATCGACCGAGCCGTGGTCCTTGCGCACTTCGTTGCGGTAGTCGAGCTCGACGCGGACGAGCACGAACGGGAACGACGCCGCGCCCTTCAGCGACAGCAGCAGCGCGCCGCGGCCCTCCTCCAGCAGCTCGTGGTAGACGGCCTGGTTGAGGTGGCCGAGCATGTCCATGTCGCGCCAGCGCAGGCCGATCGTGATGCGGGCCTCGGCGCTCAAGCGGGGACCTGCGCCAGCATCGCCGCCGCGGAGCGCTCGACGTCCTCGCGCGATGTCGACCAGTTCGAGACCGAGATCCGCAGCGCCCTGCGCCCGCGCCACTCGGTCGCGCTCGCCCAGCACGTCCCCTCCTGCTGGATCCCGGCAGTGACGCGGTCGGTCGCGGCATCGCTGTCGCCGAAGCGCACGAGCACCTGGTTGAACACGACGTCGTTGAGGATCTCGGCCCGCGGGTCGGAGCCGAGGATCTCGGCGAACTGCTCGGCGCGGTCGCACATGCCGTCCACGAGGCGCGCGACGCCCCGGCGCCCGAGCGTTCGCAGCACCGCGTAGACCGGCATCGCCCGCGCGCGGCGCGAGAAGTCCGGCGACCAGTCGCCGTTGTTGCGCTCGCCGTGGCCGCGCTGCAGGTAGTGCGCGTCGACCGCGATCGTCTGGAAGTGCGCGTCGGGGTCGCGCACGAAGACCATCCCGCAGTCGTGGGGCACGTTGAGCGTCTTGTGGCCGTCGGTCGCCCACGAGTCGGCCTGCTCGACGTTCGCCGTCAGCGCGCGGCGGCGCTCGCTCGCGGCGGCCCAGAGCCCGAACGCGCCGTCGACATGGACCCACGCGCCGTGCGCATGCGCCAGCTCGCAGATCGCGCCGAAGTCCTCGAAGGAGCCGGTGTTCACGTTGCCTGCCTGCGCGGTCACGATCGTCGCCGCGTCCGGCTCGCGCGCCAGCTCGCGCTCGAGCTCGGCGGGAATCACGCGCCCCTGGTCGTCGCACGCGACGGGCCGCAGGTTCGCCAGCCCGATGCCGGTCAGCCGCACCGCGGCATCGACGGTGATGTGGCGATCGGCCGGCACGACCACCCGCAACGTCGGAGCGCCACTCAACCCGCCCTCCTCGACGTCCCAGCCCGCGCGCGCGAGCACGGCGTGGCGCGCCACCGCCAGGCCCGTCACGTGCGCCATCTGGCAGCCGGTGGTGAAGCCGTGCGACACACCCTCGGGCAGGCCGAGCAGCTCGCGCGCCCAGCCGCCCGCCAGCTCCTCGACGGCCGCCATCGCCGGGCTGCACGAGTAGCCGCCCGCGTTCTGGTCCCATGCGACCGTCATCCAGTCGGCGGCGCGCGCGACCGGCAGCACGCCGCCGATCACGAAGCCGAAGTAGCGCGGCGACTGGCTCGTGACGAGCCCGGGCTCCGCGTCGGCCGCCAGCTCGCGCAGCACGGTCTCGGCGTCCTCGCCGTCCAGCGACAGCTCGCGCCCGAGGCCGGCGCGCAGCTCCTCGGCGTCCGCGCGCCAGCCGACGTGGCGCTCATGGGCGCTGTCCACGTGCTCGGCGCCGAGCCGGGCGGCCAGTTCGAGCAGCGGGTCCATGCAAGGACCCTAGACCCTCAATCCTCGAACAAGGCGTAGCCGTACGCGCCCCGCTTGTAGGCCAATGTGGCGATCGAGTGCATGCGGTCGTCGTCGTTGCGGGCCAGGCCGTCCAGCGCGCCGTCGACGCGCTTGCCCGCGCGGCGGCAGAACGTCTCGGCGATGAAGCGCTCCTGACCGGAGGCCTCCACGCCCTGCTCCTCGAAGATCGCGGTCACGCGCGAGAGCACCGCGATCTGTGCGTAGATGTCGCTGAGCGCATCGGAGTAGCGCTTGTGCGCGAGGCCGCAGTCGACGATCCGCTTGCCGTGCTTGCGCAGCAGCCCCTCGCCCTCGCCGCGCAGGCGCTTGACCTGGTCGCCGACGGAGTCCGCGAGCGGCGACAGCTCCTCGTGCGCGCGGGTGACACGGTCGGGGCGGATCTCGCGCCGGACGCGCCCGAACGCGTACTCGGCCAGCGCGCCGATCGAGCCGATCGGGTCGTTGAGCCCGAGGTCGCCCAGGCCCTCCAGCTCCTCCCCCAGCGGCTTGAGCGCGCTGAGCGCCACGAACGAGCGCATCACGTCGTTGGCGCCCTCGAAGATCGGGAAGATCCGGATGTCGCGCAGGATCTGCTCGTAGGGCTGGTCGCGCATGTAGCCCAGGCCGCCGGCGAGCTGCAGCGCGCGGTTGGCCTGGTACCAGACGAACTCGGTGCCGGAGATCTTCGCGATCGCCGACTCGACCGAGTAGTCCTCGATCCCGGCGTCGATCATGCCGGTGGTGAGGTAGGCCAGCGACTCCAGGCCGAAGAGGTAGGAGACCATCCAGCCGATCTTCTCCTCGACCATGTCGAACTCCGACAGCGTCCTGCCGAACTGGCGGCGCGACGTGACGTGCTCGATGGCGAGGTCCAGCAGCCGCTTGGCGAGGCCGACGCTGCCGGTGCCCAGGCCGATGCGCCCGTTGTTGAGCACCTGCATCGCGATGTGGAAGCCCTCGCCGGGCTCGCCCAGGACGTTCTCGGGCGGCACGCGGCAGTCGTTGAAGCGCACCGGGCACAGGTGGTTGCCCTTGAGGCCCATCGTCTCGTAGCGCGGGCCCGACTGGTCGAAGCCCTCCATCCCCTTCTCCAGGATCAGCGCGATGTGCGAGTCCTTGCCGTTCACCTCGGCGCGCGCGAACACCGTCAGCACGTCGCCGCGGCAGCCGTTGCCGATCCATCGCTTCTCGCCGTTGAGCAGCCACGAGCCGTCGGGCTGCTGCACCGCGCGCGTCTGGATGTTGTAGGCGTCCGAGCCGGCCTCGGGTTCGGTCAGCGCGAAGCCCGCGAGCTTGCGGCCGGTGGCCAGGTCGGGCAGGAAGCGCGCCTTCTGCTCGTCGCTGCCGTACAGGTGGATGCCCTTGAGCCCGATCGACTGATGCACGCCCATGCCGATCGTCAGCGAGCCGTCGACCTGGCCGATCGCCTCGAACACGCGCGCGTAGCCGGTCTGCGAGAGGCCCTGTCCGCCGTACTCTTCGTCGACGTACAGCCCCATCAGCCCGAGCTCGCCGAGATCGCGGTAGATCTGGTCGGGGATCGTCCCGGTCTCGTCGATCTCGCGCGAGTCGATGTGCTGCGCGGCGTAGTCGCGGAAGCCGCGGATGAGGTTGCGGACCTTCTCGGCCTCCTCCCCGCGCGGGATCGGGTACGGGAAGACGACGTCCTCGTGGATCTCGCCGAGCGCGAGCGACTTCGAGAAGCTCGAGACACGCTCGGCGGCGACGGCCTGGCTCATGGGCCGGACCCTACCCCCGGAAGTCAGGCAATCAACCCGAGCGACGAGCGCAGGCCGCGCGTCCCTGCGGTCGTCAGCCGCAGGGCGCGCCCGGCCGGCGGGCGGTCGACCCAGCGCAGGTCCAGCAGCGCGGTCAGGATGGCCGCGCCGACCTGGCCCGCGACGTGCGGGCGGCGCTCGGTCCAGTCCAGGCACGCGCGGGTGAGCGGCCGTCGCCCGGTGAGCTGCGCGGCGTGGATCCCGATCGCCGTGAGCGGCTCGGGGTCGAGCAGCGCGAGGCTCTCGCGCTGCAGCGCGCCGAGCTCGACGAAGCGGTCTGTGATCGCTACGCCGAGCTCGCCGGCCACGTGGTCGTAGCAGGAGCGCGCGTGGCGCTCGGCGCCGGCGCGGCCGGCGGCGCGGAGCGTCTTGATCTCCAGCGGCGGCGCGATCGTCGCGAGCACCTCGAGCGCATGCGCGACCTCCTCGCCGGCGAGCCGGTGGTAGCGGTGGCGGCCGTCGGGCTCGACGGTGATGAGGCCGGCTTCGGTGAGCTTCGCCAGATGCGCGCTGGCAGTGCTCGGCGCCACGCGCGCGACCTGCGCCAGCTCGGACGCCGGCAGCGCGCGGCCGCCCAGCAGCGCATTGAGCATCAGGGCGCGGGCTGGCTCGCCGATCGCCGACCCGACGGCCGCGAGGTCTGCATCGCCTTCCATGCGCCGATGCTACGACGAGGACGTTTCGCCGTCAGGCGAAACGTCACTGCTGGCTCTTCAGCACGTTCGTCACCAGCGGCAGCAGGAACGTGGCGAGGAAGATCATCCCGATGCCCAGCGCGACCAGGCCCTTGGCGCGGACGATGTGGCCGAACACGCCGACGACGAAGCCCATGATCATCAGCACGATGAACGGGGTCGGGCTGGCGCCGAACGTCGGGTTCGGGTCGTAGAAGAACGCCTGCAGCAGCCCGGACACCCTCCCTCTCTATCATCCGGCGACCCATGCCCGCGACACCCGCATCGGTCCAGGAGGTCGCAGACGGCCTGCAGTCGGTCGGTTACCTGCCCGGCGAATCGACCGCGCTCGTCTCCTACCTGGCCGCGCGGCTGGGCAAGCCGATCCTCGTGGAGGGGCCCGCGGGCGTCGGCAAGACCGAGCTCGCGAAGGCGCTGGCGCGCTACCTGGACCGCACGCTGATCCGGCTGCAGTGCTACGAGGGCCTGGACGAGGCCAAGGCGCTGTACGAGTGGGACTACCGCAAGCAGCTGCTGCGCATCCAGGCGACCGAGAAGTCCGAGTGGGACGACACGAAGGGCGACATCTTCGGCCCCGAGTTCCTGCTGGAGCGCCCGCTCATGACGGCGATCGCGTCGCCCGAGCCGGTGGTGCTGCTGATCGACGAGATCGACAAGACCGACCAGGAGTTCGAGGCGATGCTGCTGGAGGTCCTGTCGGACTTCCAGATCTCGATCCCCGAGCTCGGCCGCGTGGAGGCCAAGACCCAGCCGATCGTGCTGCTGACCTCCAACAACACGCGCGAGCTGACCGAGGCGCTGAAGCGCCGCTGCCTGTACCTGTGGCTCGACTACCCCGAGCTCGACCACGAGCTGGCGATCGTGAAGCTGCACTCGCCCGAGCTGTCGGACACGCTCGGGCGCCGGCTCGTCGAGATCGTCTCGATGGTGCGCGGCCTGGACCTGAAGAAGCCGCCCTCGATCGCCGAGTCGATCGACTGGGCGCGCGCGCTGCTGCTGCTCGGCGCCGACGACATCGACCAGCAGACGTTCAACGACACGATGTCGATCATCGTCAAGCACCGCACCGATCTCGACATCGTCGTCGAGCGGGTGGGCGCGAAGCTGGGCGGGCCGCTGGGTGCCGGCGCCTGACCAGCCCGGACTGGCCGCACGGATCCTCGAGTTCGGCGAGGAGCTGCGCTCCGAGGGCGTGGCCGTGGGCACGAGCGAGCTGCTCGACGGCTTCTCGGTGCTCGGCGAGATCGAGTGGACCGACCCGGTCGATTTCCGCGAGGCGCTGGCCGCGACGCTGGCGAAGTCCCAGGAGGACCGGCGCGTCTTCGAGCTGGTCTTCGAGCGCTTCTTCTTCCGCGCGGCCGAGATGGCCGCCGTGCGCGAAGGGGTGCGCGAGGACGGCGGGATCGACCCCGACGAGGTCAACGCCGAGCTGGACATGGAGACGCTGCGCCAGCTCATCGCGCAGGCGTTGCGCGACGGCGAGGAGGGCCGGATGCGCGACCTCGCGCGGCTGGCGATCGCGGCCTTCGGGCGCCAGGGCGAGGGCTCGGGCGTCATCGGCGTCGACGTGCAGCGCATCCGCCGCCAGCTCGGCCTGCGCTCCGAGCCCCAGCCCGACCTGCCGCCCGAGGACCCGCGCCACGAGGGGCTCCCGCGCGAGGAGATCCGGCGCTTCGAGCAGATCCTGCGCCGCGAGCTCGAGCGCGCGCAGATCGAGCGCACCGAGCAGCTGCCGCCGGCGCGGCCGCTGAACGAGCTCGACCGAGCGCTGCCGTCCGGGCCGCTGCAGGACCTTGCCGCCGTGCACCGCGTGGTCGCGCAGCTCAAGCGGCGGCTGAAGACGCAGGGCCAGGAGGCGCGCGGGCGCAAGCGCCGCGCGCACGTGGACATGCGCAAGACGATGCGCGCGTCGTTGGAGTACGGCGGCGTGCCCGTGAACATCAAGCTCAAGCCGGTCCGCCCGCGGCGGCCGGAGATCTTCGTGCTCTGCGACGTCTCGACGTCGGTGACCTCTGCCTCGGTGTTCTTCCTCTCGGTCATGCACGCGCTCCACGACTCGTTTCGCAAGATGCGCTCGTTCGTCTTCATCGAACGCATCAGCGAGGTCACCGAGGTCTTCGCGAAGGAGCGCGACTTCAAGGCGGTCTCCGAGGCGATCGGCCGCGACGCCGGCGTCGCCGACATCTCCGGCTACACCGACTACGGCCGCGTCTGGCGCGAGTTCCGCGACCAGGTCGAGGACGAGCTGCACCCGCGCGCCACGGTGATCGTGCTCGGTGACGCCCGCACCAACGGCCGCGACCCCGCTGCCGCGATCTTCGGCTCGATCACCGAGAAGGCGGGCCGCACCTTCTGGCTCAACCCGGAGCCCCGCCTGTACTGGAACTACGGAGACTCCGTCATCGCGGCCTACGAGCAGTACTGCCACGCCTACGAGTGCTGGACCACCCGCCAGCTCGAGGACTTCGTGCGCGATTTGACGAAGCCCGTCGTCACCGGCGGCTGACGGACCGCGTGCTTCAGGGCACGAGCCGGTCTGTCGACACCTGAATCGTGCTTCGGTCCAGCATCATCCATCTCGCCCTGCTCGGGCTCCTCGTGCTGCCGGCGGGCGCGGCGGCCGAGATCCGCGTCGTCAGTTCCGCCGGCGTCGTGCTCGGCACGCCGGTGCACGACAACAGGACGCGGCTTCTCGGCTGGACCGGCGACGGTGATCAGCTCCTGGTGGTTCGGCAGGGCCGGGCGTTCCGTATGGCACCGGCAGGTGGTCCCGCGCTGGCGGTTCCCGCGTTGGACGGTGCAACTCAGCTCGGGCCAGGTGGACGGTCCGCGATCTCCATGAGCTACCCCGCCAGATTGACATTGCGGGGGGCGGACGGCCACGAGGTCGTCAGACTCGCGCCGGCAGACCCGCGGACCGAGGCGATCTCCGACGAGGTTGCCTGGACCCCGGACGGCCGCCAGGCCGCGATCGTCGTCGATCAGACGTTGTTGGTGCTCGATGCGGACACCGGCGCGACGATCGCGGTCGTATCGATCCCCGGGATCGATCCGCGCCGCGGGATCTCCGCGCAGGCGTTCTCGCCCGACGGGTCGGCACTGGTGGTGCGGGTGGACCGCGACCTCGTGCAGCTCGACGTGGCGACGAAGACCGAGACCGTCGTCGAGCGGCTGTCGGAGGGCGAATGGGAAGCGCCGGTGTGGAGCACGACCGGCGCGATCGCGATGGCCTCGTACGAGCAGCTCAAATGGATCGAGCCGCCGCGCTGGAGCCCTGACGGCAACCGGCTCACCTACACCCAATGGCTCAGCAGCGGACCCTGCTCGGCCGACGCGGCCGTGCGCGCGCGCGTTCCGGGCGCGCCCGCCGGGACCCTGTTCAGGGTCGCCGGCTGGATCAAGGGCTGGGCGTGGTCTTCGGACAGCCAGAAGATCGCGGTCAGCTACCGGCTGCCCGTCGAGCATCGCGGCAAGCGCCATCCCTGGCCACACGGCATCCCGCGCAGCTACGAGATGGTCACGCGGGCGGGCGACCGCGCGGTCCGATCGATGCTCCTGCGCATCACGACCGGCCTACGCCGTGGCGCCGGACGAGAGAAGACCCTCGAGCGCCTGCGCGCAGGCCTGGAGCACGTCTTCCAACGCCACGACGAGGCCCGGGACATCGCTGTTCAGGAAGCTGTCGCGCTGGTCATCAACAGGTGGCTCCACGCGGCGGGTTTCCGCCGCATCGCCGCGCTCGACGATCTCGACTGCTAGCCCGACTGGGACCTCTGCCCCGCCACCCAGCCGAGGATCGCTTTCGAGTGCTTGAGGACCGTGCCGTCCGGCAGCTTGAGGGCAGGCAACTTCGTGTCGCCGGTTGCGGCGCGAAGGTCCTCGCGCGAGCCCTTGCGCAGGAACGGGATCGGGCTCCCGTGGGCGGCGATCACCTTCTCGTGAGCGATCCCCTTCTCCCGTAGGGCCTCCTGGACGCGGCGGCACGGATGCATGCGCGGACCGCCGACGTCGCCGTGGCAGACGTAGAGCGTCGGTTGTTCTTCCATGCCCCACGGACTCCCGCTGCCCCGGGAACTCATCGCTGTCCAACTTCGCCAAACGGGCCGCGTTGGACATGTAAGGCCGCGGACTCGCTCGCCCCGCGGGCCGCGGCCTTTCTTCTTCCCCATCATGTCCGCACTCGCTGTCACGCCTCCGTTTCCGACCTTCGAGATCAGCAACGAAGCCGGCCAGCTCCACGTCGCCGGCGAGCTCGACCTGGCGGCCGTGCCGGAGCTGCGCTCCCGCGTGAGGGCCGCCGCCGCGAGCGGCGGCACCGCGGTCCTCGACCTCTCCCGCGTCGACTTCATCGACGTCGCCGGCCTGTCGGCGCTCAGCGCGCTGGCCCATGAGGCGCGCAGGGAGCATTGGCGCCTGGAAGTCCGCGACGCCTCATTGATCGTCCGCCAGCTCGCCCGCCTGTGCGGCTGCGACAGCCGGCTGCTGAACTGACGCTCGCCTACGCGACGAGCTGATCGAGCCCCGCCCGGTGCGCGATCGCGGCGGCCTCCCCGCGGTTGGACGCGCCGAGCTGCGTGCGACATTCGGGTCTGACCCTTTTGTCGCATGCGCCATCCACTTGGGCGCCCAACTGGGCTATATGCGCCCGAGAGAGCGCCCAACTGGAACGCCAGTGGGCTGGCTCACCCTTCTCCCTGACCGACCCGGGGCGCCCCCGCTTCTCGGCAAGAGCGAGCTACACCTAGCGCAGCGCGCGGGCCGCGAGGGTGAGGATCCGCGCGGCGAGCACTGCCGCAACGGCGAGCAGAGCGGGCCGTGCTGCGGCTGTCAGCCAGTCGAGCGAGGGCGCACGCGACAGCGCGAGCGCCGCGACGGCCGCACCGGCTCCGAGCGTTGTCGCGTTGTCGCGCAGCGGGCGCGGCATCGGCATCGGCCTGCGCAGGTCGCGCACCCGCGCAAGGAGCGCGAGCAGGTGCAGCAGCGAGCCCGCGACGGTCAGCCCGATCCAGCCCGCGATGAGCAGGGTCGCCAGCGCACCGCGCCACGGCTCGATGAACGGCATCGCCGTGCCATGACGCAGCGTCGCGACGAGCGCGACGACCGCGCCGGCGACGAGGAACGGCTGGCCGGCGGCGACCAGCCGCGCGGCGAGCGACAGGCGGGCGGTCGACGCGCGCAGCGACGCGGTCAGGTTCAGCGCCAGCATCCCGCCCGCGGCGAGCAGGTCCAGCCAGCCGAGCGTGACGAGCCCGCGGCTGTCGAACGCCGCGCCGGTCGCGAGCAGCGCGATACCCACCAGCCAGAGCCAGAACGTCGGCCCCTGCAGCCGAGGGTGGCGCAGCTGCGTCTGCGTCAGCGAAGGGAAGAACGTGTGCAGCGTGCCGACGATCGCCGTGCCGAACCAGCCGCCGAGGTTCAGCGCGAGATGCGCGCCGAGCAGGCTGCCGTGCGTCCAGACCGTCCCGCGCGCCATCAGCACGCCGAGCAGCGCGCCCACGCCCAGGCTGGCAGCGCTCGCCTGGTACCAGCGCAGCGCCCACCGCGCCTGCTGCAGCGAACGGCGGTCCATGACCACGAGGGAGGCGGCGAAGAGCACGAGCCCGGCGCCGATCAGGACGCCGCCGGCATCCACGAGCGGCGTGGTTGCGGTCGGCACCCCGGTGGCGATGAGGATCGTCCCGGCATTCCAGGTGGCCAGCTGCGCGCCGATCATCCGGCGCGACGGCGGGTCGGTCGCCAGGAACGCGCACGTGAAGAACTGCGCCGTGCCCAGCACGAGCTGGGAGATCCCGCCGACGAAGACCAGGTGCAGCGCCACCCAGTGCTGCCACCAGACGCCCGTCACCTCGGACAGCACGCCGAAGACGGCGGCCGCGAGCATGAACGCGATGCCCGGCGCGAAGAAGGCGGCGAGCATGCCGCTCGGGCGCGGCGAGCGCGGGTCGATCGGGCGCCGGCGAGGGCAGCGGCTCATGGCTTGAACACCATGAGGACGAGGATGGCGAGCACCGCAAGCGCCGAGGCGTAGTTCGCGGCAGCGGCGACGCGGTCGTCGAGCAGGGCCCGCAGCTCAGGGCTCGAGGGGGCGCCCTCGGCGCCCAGCCGCTCGGCCAGCCGGCGGGCCTGCTTCGGGCGCCGGCCGCCGATGCCGCCCAGGACGAGCGCCACGACGTACAACGTGATCGCCCACTGGATCCACCCGGCGCCGTAGCCGATGCCCTCGATGTCGACGAGCCAGAGCCCGAACGCGAGCACGAGCGTCGCGCCGGCGAGCACGAGCAGGACTCCCCAGCGCGCCAGCCCGAGCAGCAGCGCGATCTCCGCGGGCTCGCGACGCCGGCGCGCGGCCTCGAACACGACGCCCGCCACGACGATGCCGGCGACGAACAGGAGCGCACCGAGGATGTGGAAGAACAGCGCGATCTCGAGCTTGCTCATGGCTCTGGACTATGCCGCAGGAAGCGCGTCACACGGCTCTCGTGGGCGGCCGGGTGGCGCAGCGCCGCGATGACGCCGGCGCCCGTGGCATACCGTGGTTCGGCCATGGTTCGAGGGTGGCACGGCGCGGCCCACCTTCCGTCCGTAGTTCGCCGCACCGGGCGCGGCCCGGTACGGATGGCCTCTCGCCCGGTTTGCGCCACGCTCGAGGCGTGCTTCGCTCACTGGCTCAGTCGCGCGCCCGGATCCTCGCGGGGATCGCCGTCGTCGCCATCGCGGCGGGCTTCGTGCTGCACCTGGCGGGCGCGGGCGCGGTCGGCCACCAGGTCTGGCGCGCGGCGGTCGCCCTGCTTGCCGCGGAGCTCGCGTTCGAGGTCGCGCGCACGGTTGTCGTCGACCGCCACCTGGGTGTCGACACGATCGCTCTCGTGGCGATGGTGGGGGCGCTCGCCCTCGACGAGGAGCTGGCCGGCGCGGTCATCGGCCTGATGTTCTCGGGAGGCGCCGCTCTCGAGGCGGCCGCCTCGCGACGCGCCCGGCGCGAGCTCACCCGGCTCGTCGAGCGCGCCCCGCGCGTCGCCCAGCTGCGCGACGGATCGGTCCTGCGAGAGGTGCCGGTCGACCAGGTCCACCCCGGCGACACGGTGCTGGTGCGCACGGGCGAAGTGATCCCTGTCGACGGAAGCGTGGCCGGCGACGAGGCGGTCGTCGACACGAGCGCGCTGACGGGCGAGCCGCTGCCCGTGACGCTGCGCCGCGGGATGGCCGTGATGAGCGGCAGCGCGAATGCCGGCGCGCCGTTCGACGTTCGCGCGGACCGGCCGGCGGCCGAGAGCGCATACGCCGCGCTGGTGCGGCTCGTCGAACAGGCGCAGGCCCAGCGCGCGCCGTTCGTGCGGATGGCGGACCGCTACGCCGGCTTCTTCCTGCTCGTCACGCTGCTGGTCGCGGGGCTGGCGTGGGCGATCAGCGGTGACCCGGTGCGCGCGCTCGCCGTCGTCGTCGTCGCAACGCCGTGCCCGCTGATCCTCGCGGCTCCGATCGCGCTCGTCTCCGGCCTGTCGCGCGCCGCGCGCAACGGCGTGATCGTCAAGGGGGCGGGCACCATCGAGGCGCTCGGCGAGGCGCGGACCGTGCTCTTCGACAAGACGGGCACGCTGACCGTCGGCACGCCCGAGGTACGCGAGGTGGTGGCCCTCGACGGGCTGCCCTCGGGCGAGGTGCTGCGGCTCGCCGCGTCGGTCGACCGCCTCTCCGCGCACGTGCTCGGCGAGGCGCTCGTCCGAGCGGCGCGGGACGCGGAACTCGAGCTGAGCGTTCCGGCGCAGGTGCAGGAGGAGCCGGGGCAGGGCATCGCCGGGACGGTCGAGGGCCGGCGGGTCGCCGTGGGCAGCCGTGCGTTCCTGCGTGCGCTGGGCTACGACGCCGGCGAGCTCGCCGCCGCCGCTGCCGCGAACGGCCGTGACTCCGGCGAGGCGCACGTCATGGTCGGCGTCGACGGCCGGCCGTGCGGCGTGATCGTGATGGCCGACGAGCTGCGTCCCGATGCGAAGGACATCGTTCAGCGCCTGCGCGGCGAGGGCGTCCGGCACGTCGCGATGGCCTCCGGCGACCGGACGTCGGTCGCGCGCCGTGTCGGCACGGCGCTCGGGCTCGACCGCGTGTACGCCGAGCAGTCCCCGGAGGACAAGCTCGCGGTCGTCGCCGCCCTGCGGGACGATCCGGCGCTCGCGCCCGTCGTGATGGTCGGCGACGGCGTCAACGATGCGCCTGCGCTCGCGCTCGCCGACGTGGGCATCGCGATGGGCGCCGCCGGCGCCACGATCTCGTCCGAGACCGCCGACGCGGTGATCACCGTCGATCGCGTCGACCGCGTCGCCGATGCGATCCACACGGGCCGTCGCGCCCTGCACATCGCGCGTCAGAGCGTGCTCGTGGGCATGGGCCTCAGCATCGCCGCGATGGGTGTCGCGGCCGCAGGCCACCTGGCGCCGGTCGCGGGCGCTCTCTTCCAGGAGGTCATCGACCTGGCGGTCATCCTCAACGCGCTGCGCGCGCTGCGCGGATAGGCCGGCGCTCGCGCCAGTCGCGCACCGCGGTCGCGAGGTCCTGCGCGGCGCGCGTGGCGGTGACCATTCGGTCGTTGCCGCGGCGGCGCAGCGCGCGTGCCGCGACGCGCGCGGCCCGCCGGGCCGTGAGGACGTCCGAGGGGCGCGCGGTGCGCGAGAAGACGTCCAGCATCCGGCGCGCCAGCTGCGGGTCGGCCTGGGCCATGCGGTAGAGCTCGAGCTCGAGCGGGGACATCGGCTCGCCGCGGGCCAGCAGGTTCGTCCACTGGTAGATCTCCAGGCAGTCGCACTCGCGCTCGCGCTCCCACGCGCGCAGCGCCGCGTCCAGAGCACCCGGGTCCTCGAGCACCGGCGCCGCGACCTGGGCGAGCCGCCGCCCGTAGCGCAGGGCGTCGCGGATGCCCTGCGCCGTGACCGGGTCCTTGAAGTGCCCGGCGTCGCCGGCCAGCGCCCAGCCGGGGCCCGCGGAGCGGCGGAAGTAGGAGACCAGGCCGGTGGCGGAGCGGACCTTGCTCGCCTGGCGGCAGCCATCCAGGCGCGCGGCGAGGCCCGGGATCGCGGCGACCGTCTGGGCATAGCCGCGCGCCGGGTCGCGCCGCAGCTGCGCGGCGCGCGACTGGGGCGGCTGCAGCAGCACCAGCGCGAGCCCGCCGTCGCACGGGAAGGCGGTGCCGAGCTCCGGCCCGGCGCGCCACTGCGCGGCCGTCGCGCGCCATTGCGGGCGGCCGTCCTCCCAGTAGGCGTAGAAGCACGCGCGCCCACTCGCCCGCGCGCGATACGGCCGCTCGGCGCCGGCGAGACGGGCAACGGTGCTCCGGCGCCCGTCGGCGCCCACGACCAGCGGGGCGCGCAGCTCGCACTCGCGGTCATCGGCATCGCGGTAGCGCACACCCGCGACGCGGCCGCCGGCGTGGATCAGGTCCGTGACGTGGCAGCGCTCTCGCACCTCGGCGCCGGCGGCGCGCGCGGTGGCGACGAGCGCCGCGTCGAGCCCCGGCCGGCGCACGCACAGCGCGTGGCCGATGCCGTCCACTGGGGTGTAGTCGCCGCAGACGGTCAGGTCCCCGGCGCCACCGAGCCCGCGCGGCAGCGGCGGCGCCCCGAGCGCGGCGACCCGCTCCAGCGCGCCGAGCGCCTGCAGCTCGGCGACCCCGCCCGGCCATAGGAGGTGCGTCGAGATCGTGTCCGAGGGAAAGCCCGCGCGGTCCAGCACGACGACCCGCCGCCCAGCACCGGCGAACGCCGCACCCGCGGCCGAGCCGGCGCAGCGCGCGCCGACGACGATCGCGTCGACGTGCTCGGCAGTTCGCGCTGTCATCCCACGTCGAGCAGGTTCGGCTGCCCCGCGCGGTAGCGCTCGGCATCGACCTGCTTGAGCGCGGCGAACTCAGGCGGCTCGTAGAGCTTGTACATCCGCGGCCGCTCGGCGTT
>Ga0308175_100001418_pt1 | contig 16169 bp, 9 predicted proteins | sample PhyCR1_3_FD_203893 | JGI IMG/M metagenome (GOLD analysis project Ga0308175, IMG submission 203893) | Soil microbial communities from UC Gill Tract Community Farm, Albany, California, United States - DLSLS.C.R1 | ecosystem: Environmental > Terrestrial > Soil > Agricultural land | place: USA...
CCCAGGGCGTGATTGAGCTCGCCCACGTAGCCGTACTCGTCCTCGAAGAAGCCGCCGTACTGGAAGAGGAAGAACAGGTTGTTGAGATAGACCCGGTCGATCGTCATCCGCACTTTGGGCGAGTTGACCGCCTCCAGGGCGACCGCGTGCTGCCCCTGATTCCAGAGGAACATCCCCTGGCTCTGGAAGCCGACGGTGGGATCGAGGTCGGGGAGCTCGACGTCCTCCTTGTAGTCCTCCTGGAGCACGGCCTCGTCGGTGGCGGGCATCCCCTTGCCGATCGAGAGCGAGTAGGTCGAGCCCGGCTCCATCTCCCCTGTAATGGACAGCTCGTTGCGCTCCGCGGCCAACCGCACGGGCACGGCCGGATCGAGCTTCACGTACTTCTCGGCCACGGCGGCCGAGATCGGGGAGGAGAACGTCACCTTGATCGTCGATTCGTGCGCCCCGGGCATCGCCTCGACCTTGCGCACGGAGAGCTTGGTGCTCGACCCGACCTCGATCTCCTTGACATAGTCCTCGCCGAGCGGGGCGTTCCCCTGGGCGGGGGTGAGCGAGCCGCTGATGGTGAGCCGGATCTTCCGCTCCTCCTTCTTCTTCTGGACCGGCGCCGTGCTGTAGCCGATGACCTTCGCCTGATAGTCCGTCTCCAGCTTGACCTCGATGGGCTTCTGCGCCTCCGGGTCCACCAGCTTGACTAGGGGGGCGAGCGTCTCGGGCTGAACCGGGTAGTTGAACCGGATCTCCCCCCGATAGACCACCTTGGCCTTCCCCTCCAGAGCCGGCTCCTCCGCGACCGTCACCTCCTCGACGAGAAACTTGTCCGTCTTGACCGTGAGCTCCGTATCCCCCGAGAACACCTGCCCCTCATGGACGATCTTCGCCGGATCGAGCGTCACCCTGTACTCGCTGGCCACCGGCAGCCCGCCGCTCGGCTGGAACCGTAAAGCGTTGGTGGTCTGCCACTTCCAGGAGCCGCCCAGGGCCGGATAGATCTTCGCCGGAGCCGGATCGAGCACCTCCCCGACCTTCCCCTGCCCCACCGGCTTGTCAAAGAGCACGTCGAAATACTGCCGCCCCTCCCGGTCCACCACCACGTTGAACACCGACACCGTCTCCCCCGACCCCGCCCTGAGCCGGGCCAGGGCCTTGGCCAGCGGAGCCCGGAAGGCGTAGGCAGACATGGAGAGGAAGAGGAGAGCCAGAACGCCAATGAGGACGTCCTTCCAGTGCAGCCGGCGGACGCGTGCGATGAGCCTGGACGGGAGGTTTTCCCGGGTGGGCGGGAGGGGTTCGGACATGGATGGTCTCCTGAGCGATAGGGAAGCGGCTATAGGTTAGCGCATGTGGGGTGGGTTGTCCTCATCCGCCGCTTTCGGGCTTGGCCGTCCGGCTGCTGGGAGCCTCAGGTGGGGGTGGGGGTTTGCCACGAGGTTAGTGTGGCGTTCACAGAAGGAGACTGTATGAAGTGGGGGTGAAAGGGCAGAGAAGGTGGAGGCGTGGTAAGCGCGATACCCGACCAGGCCCTACAACGAGGAGAAGACAAGCTCATCCAAACGGCTGGCACCTATCTCTCGGCTCCGACGGCGGGCGGAGGCTTCCCGCCTGAACTCAACTGGATCACGTATCACTCAGAAGAAAGGCATGGAGAGCACCAGGGAAAGAAAGGGCACCACTATGGACTCAAGGGCTACAATTAGCACCTCATTCGGGCCAGGCTCAGCCGACCGAAACGATTGGGAAGAAATTTTGCGGTACTGCATGAAACAAACCACCAGCGTAACAGCCCCCAGGAACCAGATCGCGAGCATATGATCCAGAGTGTTGATGGCTAACACCAACAAACCGAGTGACATCAAGAAGAAGAACAGGATCCACCACCGGAAAGCTTTTATGAAGAACCTCCGAAACAACCAGTGGTATCGACGTAGCTCATCGTGAGACTTTCTGTAGTACCACGCGCAGAGACTAAAGGCCAGTGCCAAAATGAGGATCAGGATGGAGAAGCGTTTCATGCGCCTCCGCTGAACCTCCCCATTTCTCACCACCGACCCTGGCTCCGCTCGAATTTCGGCCTTGCATTTTCTACAGGATTGCACCTGTTCGACCTCGACACGAATAATATAGGTTTTGCCTGGAATCGGGACAAATCCCTTTTTGAACTCGAAATACAACGGCTCTCTTCTCTCCACACCATCTCGATCGGCCCCTGAGGATAGGGCAAAGGTAGCCTCGTCTCTGATCGGGTCGCCCTGGGGACGCCGAACGACATCCAATTCACCGACAGCATGACCGTCAGAGTCCAAAACCTCCGCCCTGCTGATCGACATTGGTATCCCCATTCCCAGATGTCCTTGAACTAAATAGTCGACAGAAAATTCCATCCGGCTGTCGAAGGCACTTCGCTGAGCGTCCAACAGGCGGTCGTACACAGGCCGAATAGTGGCACAAGGCGCCCGACGCATAGTACCGAGAAATCTATCAAGCTCCCTGACGGCCGCGGAGGCTTGGTCCGGCCCAGCATACCTAGTAAGGTTGACAATGTAAAAATGAGCACCGAGAGACGGAGGAAGTGCTCGTTTAATTTCTGTCCATTTCTCTGAAATGTACCCTCCGCACTCCAGGTTACCGCCTGCCAAGATCAGAACAACCTCAACCCTTCGTTCTTCCAGAAGTTCGGCCAGCTTACCCTGAAATTGCGAAAATGATCCCGGAACTGATGAGCCGAGGCACCCAGTCTCATTCCCTGTGGAGTCCGGAACGCCATCGGAAATGATGAACCCAACAGATTTACGACCTGCCTCCCCATATCTTGCCGCCTCTTTGAGGCTCGCAAAAACATTATCAAAACGCGTCGTCTTTCTGAAGCCCACCTGTCCTGCTAGCCACTGAAAAGATCTGCGCTTCAATATTTCCACAATATCGCCTTCGGAAGCAGGCTGTAAAGCTGCCCCTCCGATTGTTACATGCTCTGCAAAGATTGCATAAGCAGAACGATCCCCAGCAATTGAGTCATTCACCCGGAGAGTATTAAGAATGGAAGCCTCTATTGTATTGTATAAATTATAATCAGGACTCTCGGAGACGTCTCGCAGAATATAGTAATCAGCAGGCGGCACAGCATACTGGCTCGAAGTGGCATTTGGCGGACGGGAGTCCTCGTTCACCGAAGAGATAGCGAAATAGCCGCCTACTGCCAAGGCAGCAGCAATTAACAAGGGGGCGATCAACCCATTAAGGTAATGGACGATCCGATCAATCATCCTTATGGGGGGCATGGGGACTTCTATGGTGGGAGGTGCTGGGTCATGCCCCCCAGAAACTGAATCACAGAGGGTACTGCGGAAATCGAAGACCCGCCGTGGCCGTTCTTCAGGATCTAGCGAGAGAGCCTGTTCAACCGCTTGCACGAATCCGGTAGAAAGAGCAGGAGCCTTCTTCACCAAGGGCTCCATCCTGTCTCGACGGCACCGCTGAGACGCTTCCGGAGGTAACTTGCCTGTCACAAGGTAATAGAGCGTTGCCCCGCATGCGTATAGGTCAGCCTCGGGCCCTAACGCGGCGCTCTGTGGTTGATACTGCTCTGGCGGGGAGTAGCCACGGGTAACCGTGACAGGCCTCCGCCCTCCCCGATCCGGATAAGGCTGCGCCGAACCAAAGTCCAGCAGCACAGGTTGCAGATCCTCTCCGTCACCCTGACGGACAAGATGTATATTGTTGGCATTTACATCGCAGTGAATTATACCGACGCTGTGCAGGTCCTCCAGGGCTTCCAGGATTGGAAGCATCAACTTGAGCGCCATCTCTTCGCTGAAATGTTCTTTGCTTTTACCAAATTTTTCAGCAGCAAATTGCTGCAGGGTCAAGCCACCACAATAATCCATCACTAAGTAAGCCGTCCCGTTCTCCTTGATCAGCCCATGTGCACGGATTATATTCTTGTGAGAGACCCTCTTGAGCATCTCATGCTCAACGGCAAAATTAGCCAAACCACTGCTGAACTCTTCATGGCAACCACTGCGCGCCGACACATGGAGAGCACTCCTCTCCGCTAAATCACGCGGAAAATATTCCTTCACCGCAAGCAGTCTTGACGGATTTCCAGAATCTCGTGCCAGATAAGTAACCGTTCTTCGCCCTTTACCTATTCGGCAACCCACAGAATAACGGCCACCAAGAAGAGCCCTGTAGGGCAAGAAAAGGGGGTCGTCCTTTGTGGCGCCATTATGATTACTCATCGGACATTCGATGAGCGATTCGCCACCGATAATGCACTTTTCCGAGGCGACGCCACCTTCCCCAGGCATCGAATTGATCGGATTGCTCAATGCTCAGCTCCTCCACCCAGATCTGAGATGATTCTTTCATAATCAGGCAGCAATCGCACGGCGATCCGTCGCGTTGGAGGATCGCCATTTTTCAATGGCCTCGTATCTGCAAAGCCTACAGGTCTCAATATGAGCTTGTCCCCACCAGGGCAATAAGCTTCATGGTGCATGAAAGAGACAAAGTTGGCCGCTCTTCCACTCGAGATAGCCCAGTTACAATTTCGATCTCCTGGGCAGCCCTTGGAGTCGGTATGCCCTTCAACCTGAACGATGAATTGACGATTGCTGGCCAAAAGAGTTGAAATAGACGTACAGAACTTATGTAGCCGTTCGCGGCCGTCCGCTTGCCAGATAGGATCTGTGCTATTCAGCTTAAAGGTTACGAGGTCGTCCCCGAACTGGAGGCTCTGGTCGCTGCTGAACGCCAAGCCCGAGCTCGCGGAAACAGCATCAATAATCCTTTGAGCCTCCTGGATTGCCCGAAACATCTTCTCATTTTTGGCTGCCTCTCTCACCTGCGTCTGGAGGTCACTGCGCTCACGAGCCCATCTCTTCTCCTGGTTCCGCTCCTCCTGCTCGCGCTCTCTCAGAAGCGCTTCGAGCTCCTGGCGGCGTTGCTCGAATTTCTGAAGTCTCTCCAGCAACTCCTCCTTCGAGGAGCTGGCTTGGCTCAAAGCGAGCGTGGTGAACAGGCCGACGACGGCCAGGACGGTCATCAGGTCCGCGAAAGCCGGCCAGATGTTGATGAGGTGGCGGCGCTTCATGACGATCTCTGGGATTCGAGCGTCGCGACCTGGCGGCCTTTCATCAGTTGTTGGATGCAGGCGCGGATGAATTCGGACTGGCTCTCGAGGAATCTGTCGGAGCGCAGGTGCCCATCGTTCACTTTCTGCAGGAGGTCGATCAGTTGTTGGCGGAGGGCATCGAGACCGGCCATATATTGACTGACCGCCTCCTGGTTAGATTTAAGCAGGGAGCCCTCGAACCCGCCGGTGAGCACCGCGACTTTCTCCAGGTGATCCGCGCCGGCCGCGAGCGCCCCCACGGCGACGTGGAGATGGCCGTCCGCGTCGACCAGCTTCTGGGCGGCGTCTCCCGTCCTCTGGCTGACCGTCTTCCAGCTTTCGAGGCTCTCCGCCTGGGTGCGGCTCAGCTCGACGTGGGCCTCGGCCAGGCCGCGGGCGGCCTCGGGCAGCAGCCGGACGGTTACGTCCAGCTCCCTGGCGACTTTTTGCAGATTCTCCACCAGACGGTCCTGAACGAGACCGGAGACCCTATCGAGGAGCTCCTGGACGATGAGCCCAACATTGTTGCGTGACTCTTGCTCGTGCTTCTCGATGTGCCCGCGCAGGGCCTCGTATTCGCGCCCCAGGCGGTCCGCCAGCTCATTGGTGTGATCCCGCGCCTCGCGGCCGAACTCGATCCCCAGCCGGCCCGAGGCCCTGGCCACCTCGGCCGCGAGGTGATCAGGGATCTGGCTGACGGCGTCGCGGACCTCAGCGACCGCAGCCTGGAGCTCGCGCGTCACCGTCAGGACCTGCCGCTCCCGTTCCCGGGCGGTGTCTTCGACCTGCTTGTGCAGCTCGAGGAGCTGTTTGACATGCTCCTCGTGTTGCTCCCGGATGCCGGTCAGCCACTGATTCCGCGTCTCGTCGACGACCGCCGCGAGCTCCTGGGGCATGCGGACGAGCAGATCGGTGGCCTCGGCGAGCTTTTCGGCCGCGGGCTGCAGGCGGCTGCCGGAATCGGTGACCACGGCCGCGCACCTCACGATCTCGCTGACCGCGTCGCCGATGCCCTGGCCCTGCGCCTCGACCACCGACGAGAGCTTCTCGATATGGACCCCGAGATCGGCGACGACGCTTGGAAAACCGGTGATCGCCGTCGAGAAGGCGCTGGCGAATTCCGTGTTGAGCGACTGCCGGATCAGGCTGAGCTCTTCCCGCAGGGTCTGGGTGAAGGCCTCCTGGGGGGGATGTTGATCGGCTTCCGCCGCCAGCTCCTTGAAGAAGCCTTTCGCGCCGGTGGCGAAGCGTCCCTCGGCTGTCGGCAGGTAGACGAGAACGATCAGCAGGTTGACGATCACGCCGGTGAGGCTGCCCAGGAGCGAGACGCCCATGCTCTGGATGAGGGCTGCGGGCTCGAATCCCGTGCCGTGACCCAACAGGATGCTGACGAAAAGGGCGAAGAGGGTGCCGCCGAGCCCCACGGCGAGGGCGGCCGCGGCCAGAGAGCGCAGGCGGTCGTCGCGAAACTCGAAGAGCCGGTCGGCTTCGGCCTGATAGCGGAGCCAGTCGGGAGACTGCCCCCGTTTGGCGCGCGCGCGGACGTCCGCCGCGAACGGCTCCGCCAGCTCCGCCAGGCTGGCGCGGTCGTCCTGCCGCGAAAGCTCGCGGGCCTTCCGGAGCAGGACCGCTTGGATGGCCGCGACCGCGAGCAGGACCAGCCACTGAAGAGGAGCAGAGCCGGTCATCGGCCAGGAGCCTTGAGGATTGTGTCCGAGGTCATCTGGATGCGGTCCGGCCGCAGCCATACCTTTTTGATGAAGTCCTCGAGGTGGAGCGTGCCTCCCAGGTCCTGCTCGCGATCGTCGGTCTCCGCCGACCACTTTTTCCACTCCTCCGACCAGCCGCCCTCCGGCGGGCCTTCCAGAATGGCGACCAGGTCCTTGGTGGGCTGGGGGGAACGCAGATGCGCGCAATCGATCGTGAAGACGACCCGATCTTGCTGGATTTTTGCCAAAGCTCCCTTGTCCCAGGAAACCCGTGCGGTCAAGGAGCCGGCGAGGGCCCCGTTCGGGATCGGGCAGACGAGCTCCACCGCCTCGGCCCGCTGGCATTGGAACACGCCCTCCTTGTTGCGCAGCAGGGCGAACTGCCCTTGCTTGGGATCCTCGGCATTCCGGGCCTGGCATTTCGTCGGATCGATCTTCCACGGGTGGGAGCTCTTCGACAGGAGCTCCCACTGAGGGTCCAGGCCCAGCTTTTTGGCGGCTTCGAGCAGGCCTTTCCCCGCCTGGTCGACGTTGTCGAAGCCCCGTCCCAGGAGAAGGATGTAGAAGGGCTTTTTCGCCACCCGCGTCAGCGGCCGGTATTGTTGGGCCTGCTCGCTGAACCAGCAGCCGAGATGGTCCGCGGCCGGCTTGCATTTATCGATTCCCCAATAGCTCACGCGCGCTCCGAACAGGCCGATCGCGAGCTCGCCGGTCCGCACGCGGCCGGACTGCGCCCAATCGCTCAGCGCCTGGGCAGCCCCCTGAGCCCCGATGAGATCCTCAGTCGCGATGAGATCCGTGACCAGAGCCGCCATTTTGACCTCGCCGCGATCGAGCCTCTCCATCATCGGCCTCAGCGCCTCGTCGAGCTTGGACTGATTCCCCTTGAAATTTTTTCGAGTCAAGGGGCTCGGTTGGCCAGGGAGCTCACTCAAGCTCTCCGCGACACTGAGCCACTGAATGGCGGAACGGGTATTGCCGGCCGCGCTGACCATCTGATTGGGCACCTCATCCACCAGGGACCGGAAACCCGAAGATTCCTGCGACAGCTCCGGCGGCGGCAGAAACCCACCCATCGGCTTCGAGATGTCGAGATAGATTTCGAGACGGCCGCCCTGGCCCGGATCAGGGCTTGGGTCTGGATTGGGACGGGGAGCCTTCCAGACCGGAGCCACGGTCCATAAGAGATCGAAATCCTTGGCACGCTGAAGCTCCTGGCCGGTCTGGGTGAGCCAAAGGATGAGCAGGATGATCCCTACCAAGGCGGCGCCGCCGAGGGTCCCCAGCAGGATGATGTCGGACTTGTGCGACCGGCGGGCTCTGGCTTGATTCATGACACCTCCGGAGAGGAGCTCCGCAACGCTTCATTGACCTTCAACAGGGACCCCAACAGCTCCGCGACATCCTCATCGTGCCGGCTCCGTTCGTCGGATTCCTGGGCTGCGCTGACCGTCACGACGCGGCCCAGCTGCTGCTGAAGGGCATCGAGGCGCAGGGCCTGCTCGGAGAGCCTGACCTCCAACTCCGCCTGGGCGCCGCGCAGGTCATGGCAGAGCGACCAGGAGCGCGCCAGCCCGATCACCACCAGCAGGAAACAGACCGCGATCCCGAGCAGGACGCGGTCGAGCAGCGCCAGCGGAAGCCAGGTCACTCGACCTCCCCTTTCGATTCGAACGTAATCCGGCCGTTCCACCGGCGGGCCATGGCGGGACGGATCAGCCGCTGGGGAAGTGCCGTGCGGTCGCCGGACCCCAGAGGATGAAACCACTCCTCCAGCGTTCGCACCGGCTTCTCGAAGCTCGGCAGGATGTGCAACTGGCCGCTCCCATCCCGGAGATCCACGATCAAGACGTTGTCGCCCGCCTCGATCTGGTCTCCAGGGAGGACTTCCGCGTTGACTCCCGCCGTTTCCAGGCAGCGGCGCAACCCGTTGACGTCGAACCTGCCGTTGCCGTTCTTGTAATAGCTGTCCCAGACCTCGACCAGGTGTCCGGAGTGAGGGGGGGGGAAGACCGGCGCGGGCGGCTCCGGGGATTCATCCCTCACCGGTCGAGCGGAATTCCTGGCATCCCGGACCGGCGGTGGCGGGGGTTGCCGCAGTTCGCGGGAAGGAGGGGGTATAGGAACGCGCCCACTCCCCGGTGCGGGTTTGCCCCCGCGCGCCGGCTCTTTTTCGTTGCGGCGGTCTTTGTCGAAAGCTTCTCGTGCCGCTGGCTCGTTCGCCTTTGGTGCGGGCCCATCCTTCCGGCGCTCCTCCGGCTCCGGAGCTCCTGCGTCGCTCTCCGGAGCGGAGCTTCGCGCGAGCTTCAGGTAGGCCGCGATCGCGGCGACTGCCAGCAGCAAGAGGGCCGTCAAGATCCCGTAGCGCTCCCATGGAAAGGCCGGCTGGGCTTTACCCGTGAAGGTCGCCTGAAAGCCGATCACCGACAAGGTGGCGAAAATTCCGACGAGGAGCCCCGCCAAGGCGGAGAGGAGCGGCTCGCGATGCGATCGCATCACCGGCCTCCCTTCTCCGGCCAGAAGTCACGGGATTCGAACACCGCCTCCCAGACGAGCGGCGCCACCGGCGCGAGATAGGTTCCATTACTGGGATCCACCGAAGCCTCGTTCTGGAGCGAGTGATTGATCCGTCCCTGGAGCGATGCGTCGAGGTTGTGGATCTCGACCCGCCGATCATCAAACGGGCTGCTGAGCACGAGAGACGGGACGATGTCCGTCAACTGGACGTCCGGCGAGGCTCCGGTCGCGAACGGGATGCGGGAGGGCCAGCGCACGGGGGACCGGTCGCCGTTGCCGCGCAACACCTCGAGGTCGACGAGTGTGTGGGCGTACCAGCGGCTGCGGATCTCTTCATAGGACATCGCCTTGCCGACCACGTTCCGGATCGGCTCCGCCTTGGGGTCCGCGACGGCGTAGCGGCTCGCGTCCTCCCAACGGTCGTCCGCGGGCAGGGAATAAGGGTTGTCTGGGACCTCGCTCCAGAGCTCCTTGACCCGCCTCCGTACCTCGTCGCGGACAGCCTGGGTGGCCTGGACATAGCTCTCGTCCTGATAGCGCAGACGCCAGCCGTTGCCCCGAAGCTGGATCGAGATCTTCAGAGTATCGTGATATTTCGGATCCACCTTGGGGAACCACTGGCCTACCAGATAGGCCACCAGGTTGCGCGCGAGATACTCCACGACCAAGCGGAAGTAGCGGTCGAGGAGGGTGCGGGCCTTAGCGGCTCCCGCGGCCTTCTCGAAGCCGGCGAGATCCATCTGACGTAGGCTCGGCCGCCCTTCCGCCCGGGTCCCGAAGAGCGCCGCGGCCCCCTTGGCTCGCATCCACGTCCGCAATCTCGTCTCGGTCTCCCGCGCGTCCCCCTGTTTCCAATTCCCCGCTTCCGGCAGGTAACCGTCGGGCTGCTGAGCGATCTGGCGCAGCAGGAGGTTGCCGCCCAGCCGCACGCTGTCGGCGACCTCCTCGAGCGGCGTTCCTCCCTGATTGTTCGCCGCGATGAAGAGGTCCAGGGTGCCGCCTCCGAGATCCGCGACCAGACACACCTCCCCCGAGACGTTGGAGGTCACCCGCGCCGCCCTGGATTCGTCGTAGATGCCGATCCCCTGCTTGAGCGCGAACGGCATCCCGAGCGACGCCGAGCTCCGGCTCACCAGGTGATCGAGGGCGGCGCGAAAGTCGGAAACCTGATCGAACGTGCTGCGCAAAGGGTAGGTGAAAGTGAGCTGCACCGGCTGGGTGGGGAACCCGCGGAGGGACCGGCCGACGATCTCGGCCATCGAGATCTCCAGGAACAGGCCTAGATAGTGTTGCCGCAGCTCTTTTTCCAGACCGCGGAAGTAGGCCGAGCCGGTGTCCCATTTGAAGTCGGTCAGCAGGAACTCGGCGAGGTCCGAGCGTCCGAGGTCCAAGGGAGGGATCGTATAGTCCTTGGCCGGCCGCCAGTCGGTGACGTTCTCGGACTGCACCTGCCGTAGTGTCCTTCGCAACAGCAGCTCGGACGGCAGAAATCCTCCCATCGCCAGGCCGTCCTGGCGGCTGTTCCGCCGGCGGTAGGTCGGCAACCAGGTGCCGCTTGCGAGGAGCCCGATGTTCTTGTCTTGATTTTCGACGTGCGACCGGTCCTCGCTGAGGTGGAGCGCGAGGCACTGATCGATGTTTTCCAGCTCGGGAAAAAACTCGACGTTCTTCGCGGGATCGCCGGCAATACGGTAGGCCGCCACGCTGTGGGAAGTGCCAAAGTCCACCGCGACGTTCAGATCGACCGTCGAGTCCGGCAGGATCTGCAACGGGATGAGATAGACCCCGTTTTCCTCGCCGTTCCTCACGTTGCGCAGGCCGAGCGCCAGAGGCAGGCCGCCGTCATGGGCAGGATTGTCCTTGGCGGGGCGGAAGCTCACTGGGTAGGCTCCACGGGCCCCCGCCTCCCCGACCCGGCGGCGCAGCCGCGCAACCGAGCTCTCCCCGGAGCCTTTCTCGAGCCAGAGGAGGTCGCAGAAGAGACGCGGATCGGAGCAGTATTCATACACGTAATAGGCCTTCCAACCGGCGCCCGAGCGGGTCCGGAAGCGCGGCCAGATCATCCAGTGGGCGCTGTGCGGCTTCTCCTCTTCCTCGACGCGGATCTCGACGGAGAGCGGCTCTTTCGCGCCTTCGAAGAAGACCCTCCAGGTGATGCGCTGGCGTCCCAACTCGTCACGGCCGACCGCCGGCCGCCACGATCCGAGCGCGAGGTCGCTCCCCTCCTTGAGCGCGGTGGTGAGCCGCCTGCCGTCGGGCAGCCGGACCAGATCCAGGTATTCCGCTTTGATCGGGACGTCCGGATACCGCATGCCCTGAGCCGACGAGCCTTGAGAGACCGGATCCTGCAGGAACGGAGTGCAGGTGGTGATCGTCACCGTACCGCGGCTCAGCACCTGGGAGTCCGGGAACTTCGTCGCCTTCAGGACCCCGTCCTGCATGGTCCCCACGATCAGGGCGTTGGTCTCGGTGCGCGACCAGACATGGATCTGTCCCTCGCGGAGCAGGTGGTTGAGATGGTCCTCCCACCAGCCGCGCACCTTCGCGGTGCCTTCCGGAACCTCGAAGTCGGCCCGCCAGAAGGTGCGGATTCCGTTCTGAGTCAGCTCCCTGAGCGCAGGCACGAGCCTCATTAGGTCGTCTTCGCTGATCTCCGGCGTGCCCGGCGGCGGCACCCAGATCCCGACCTCGCGGGTGGGCAGGCTCAGCTCGATCAGGGGGCGCTGCGGCGCGTTGGCGCTCCCCCAGTACACTTTGACGAGCGTCCCGGCGCCGAACGGTACCGCGCTGGCCCCTCCTCCGTAGTTGGCGAAGATGCGGGTCCACGGCGGGGCTCCTCCGGCCCGCGAGCGCTTCTGGTGATCGATCCAGGAGCGGATCTGCCGGACCACCAGGTCGCTGTTGCCCCAGGTGGCGGGAGAATTCGCCTCCATCCAGGAGGCACCGTCGCTGGCGCCGGAGAGCTCCTCCCAGATCTCCTGCCAGAAGCGATGATCGTCAGTGTCGTTCATATAGGGCACCGGGCAGAGGAGAGTGTGGGGGGAGGTGAAACCGACCACCTGCCCTCCCCGCCGGGGCATGACGAGGACGAATTCGGCGAGGCCTTCGAATCCCTCCTCGCGGCGGTATTCCGCGGCGAGGCTCTCCAGGGACAGGGGGTCGTTCCCGACCTCCAGGCCCAGCCGCCGCAGCTGGAAGACCTCCGCGACCAGGCCGGTCATGAGCAGTTCGAGCTGGCGGACGGCCACGGCATCTCCGCGTTCGATGGCGTGGCGGAAGTAGTCGGCGGCCGCCAGGGGGTGGGGCCAGCCGTTGCTGGAGAGGCGGTCCCGGTCGACGAACGCCTCCAGCACCGGCGCGATGTCCTGGTCCGGAACGTGGGTCAGGTCGCCGTTCTTGCGGACCGCCACGTTGATCGCTTCGTTCCGGAGGTCCGGCCACTGTCCGCCGTGGACCTCTCCGGCCTTGTTGCGGAGGCCGTTGGTGGGCGATGCCACCTCACGGACCCACTGCGCCGCCCAATGGAAGAGCGCCAGCGCCACCCGCTCCGGGGTCGCATCCTCCATCTTGGGCAGGCCGCGGTGCTCCTGGAGCAGGCGGAGGCGGCTGGCGGATTCCCGCGTGAGCTCAGGGGTTGGGGCCCCCACGATCGACAGCGCCTCGCTCATCCACTGCAGCTGCTCGCGATAATGAGCGATCTCCCGGCCGAGAGCGTCCGCGACCTGGCCGGGCTGCTGGACGAGCCGCTCCACCTCCTCATAGATCGCCGGCACCACCCGGCCTCCCTGCGGGCTCGCCAGCACCCGGCGGCAGGTCTCGAGCAGATCGACGACGGTGGCCGCCTGGTTGGCGAGGTCCTGGAGCGTCCCTCCGGGGATGGCCGTATCGCCCGTGAGGCGCCCGCGCTCGACGGCCCCCATAACGTATAGTCCCTTGCCAAAGGGCTTTTCGTTCAGGTAGTGGCGGAGCCCGCAGAGGGCGGCCACGGCGTGGATGTAGGACTCGAAGATCGGCTGGCCGACGTCCGAGGTGTAGTGGCGCAACGAGAGGCCGGCGGCGGGCGCTCCGACGGGGACGGCCGCCACCTCGCGGGCGAGCGACTGGCCGTAGAACTCCAGCGCCGAGCTCGCGTTCTCGCGCATGATCCGGTTGCGGAGCTGGGCCTTCTCCCGCTTGCCCTGGTCGGCCTCTTCCTCGTCGAAAGCGAACCAGTCGAGCACCATGACGGCCATCACGTGGTTGCCGTTCTGCTCCGCCAGCCGCTGCGCCAGGGTCGGTGCCACTGAGGCGCCCGTCCCCCCGACGCCCGAGCCGGCGACCACGATCCGCCCCTCCCGCTTGAGCATCTGGCCGAACGTCTCGTCGTGATTAGCGCCCCGGTTCCGCTCGTCGTACTCCTTGAGCTTGAAGAGGAGGGAGCCGATGGCCGGCGAGCCCATCATCCCCTTCGAATAATCGATCTGGCGCTGCCGCTCCGAAGCGAGCGCCGGGAGCAGCGAGGAGCTTTCAAAACGGCTCGCCAGGGTGTTGTGAGGCGGCTTGAACCACTGCTGGTTCGGGCCGATCGGCAGAGGCGTGACCTTGATGAGATCGGGCCCCTCGTCGTTGCCGCTGGCGGCGAACCAGTCGAAGCGGCCCGGATGCAGGGACACCAGGCTGTTGGCGAGCTGCCAGGCCGTGGGCTCCCGCTCGCTGCCATCGCCCGAATCCTGGTCCACCAGAAAGAGCTTGGGAAAGACGAAGGGCTTGCCGCCCTGATCGAAGAAACCCAGAGCGTAGCCCAGAGTGTGCAGCCTGAGCAGGGCGACGCCGACGTGAGCCCCGGTGCCGCCACAGAGGATCAGAGAATTTTCCATGTCGAGATCTCCTGAAGGGACGGACCGCTACCGCGGCTCGGCCAACCGTAATCCGAGGAAAAGGGCGAGGGCGGCTCCCAGGATCGTTCCCAGCAGCCAGAGGCCGACGTTCAGCCCCATCTGTTTGAGGCCCATCTGACTAAGCAGGCTGATGTTGTAGAGAGCGAACAGCAGAAACGCGGCACCTGCCAGGTAGACCGTCCACAGGACGATCCCCCGGGCGCTGGGGACCTCCGGGGAGGAGCGCAGGTTCCAGGCCGCGATCTGGCCGCGCCGCCGATAGAAGATCACCGCGAAGCCCGCGAGCCCGTAGCCCAGGAGAGGGCCGGCCAGCCAGAGCCACGTCCACTGGTCGTCCTGCACCACACAACCGGAGCAGAGGAGCAGCAGGAACGCGGTCAGCAGATGTCTGGGGTCGAAAAGGATGTGTCGAGCCGAATTCCGTAGATCGGTCATTTTCAGCCTCCAAGCCGCTCGGATGGATGACGTGCCAAGTGCTTGGACGCCTGACCGCTATCGGATCTCATCGAGCTGGCCTCTTTCTCCTAAACGCGAGAACGTGGGAAGAAAGAGGCCAGAGAGATAGGGTAGAGTCGGCGGTGGACGCGGGTGCCGCCAGAGGAGAGGAGAGATGTGCCAGGCGCCTGGATAAGTGTTTGGATAACCTCTCCTTCTCCAAAACCGCCCCGGCAACCCCGCCGAGAGGCAAAATCTCGTTGTCAAGCTCCCCTGGAGCGGCTTGAGGAGTTTCTCGGACCCATCTGGGGGCACGGACATGCGACTTGGATTTCATGAATCCCCCACAAAATCGCCCCTCCAGACACACCCCGCCCCTCCGCCTCCACCCAGGCGCTCGACATCCCGACTCTTTAGGCCGAATCCGACGAGCCACCTCTACCCGCCCACGAACGGCAATGCGGGCGGGAAACTCCCGAAGGGGAAGCCCGGGTGCGGGTCTCCTCTCTTGAGCTTCTCGGCGGCCGTGCGGTAGGCGGCGACGAAGAGGGCGAAGCCCTCGTAGAAGATCTGGCGCACGGCCTTGCTCGCGGCATGGAGGAGCGGAGCCGGCGACTTCTTCACCCGCTCGGGACGGGTCCAGGGATGCTGGGCCAGGATCTTCGCCGCGCCGAGGGGGTGGGCTCCCGTCCGCTTCCGGGCCGCGGCGGCGGCCTCCTCGATCTCCTCGGCCATCTTACCGACGCGCTCCCGGTAGGCCTCCGGAGACAGATGCTCCCAACAGGGGAGGGGCGAGAAGGTCACGGTCTCGGAGGTGGTATACCGGAGAGGATCGGGGTCCTCTCCCCTCCGGCGGCGAGCGGCGTGCTCCTGGGTGCGGTCGAACCAGGTGCCGGCGAGCGGCTCGCCATCCACGATCTGGCGGACGCAGTGGAGCCCCGGCCACTCCCGGAGCCGACCCACCAGATTCTCTTTGACCCCGTGGCTCAAGACCTACTTCAGTCTCGCCACTTGCGCCTCCTCCTCGCCGCTGATCGGGATCGTATCCAGGGGCGCGATTGCGGGATCTACTCGCCGGCAGGAGGCGCCTCCGCCTTCCGGGGACGGCCACGGTGTCGTCGTGGTCTCTCAGCTTTTCACCGTGGACAAGGGGGATCTGCTGGACAAAATCGGCACTCTCTCGGCGGAGCACGTCGAGCAGGTCTTCAAAGGCATCTATCGCCTCTTGACGCCGGAGGTCTGAAGTGCCGGGTGCGGCGGTAGACACCGAAATGAGCTGAGGGATGGTTGAGAAGAGGCTGAATCCGCGCCAGAGCCCGGAAAAGCCCGCCCGCCGGCGGGGATGAGGCGTCCGCCGGCCCCGGCGGTTGATCGGCCGCCCCCGGCAGGCGAGCCGCCGGGGCCGGCAGGAGGCTTGCCGGGGGTGGCGGGCCACCCGCCGGGGGTGGCGGTTCGTCCGCCGGGGCTGGCAGCCGAACGGCCGGGCCCGGCGAATGGACCGCCGGGGTCGGCAGGAGG
>Ga0308175_100001419_pt1 | contig 16167 bp, 12 predicted proteins | sample PhyCR1_3_FD_203893 | JGI IMG/M metagenome (GOLD analysis project Ga0308175, IMG submission 203893) | Soil microbial communities from UC Gill Tract Community Farm, Albany, California, United States - DLSLS.C.R1 | ecosystem: Environmental > Terrestrial > Soil > Agricultural land | place: USA...
CGATGGCTAACAATAGGGCCACGGCCACCAACGGGTGAAAGAGTGTCCCCGCACTCCCCCCGCCGAACAACCTTGAGCTTTGGGATTCCATTTCCTATTTGTTGGTCCGTGTCGTTGCCCGCTATGTCGCTGCAGCGATGTCAGACTGGCCGGGCCAAGAGGCACATTGTAGGTCTAAGTAGCCAGAAGCCAGGTTTGCCAGGAGTGAGCCAGCGCATTAGTGTGTGTCACCTCGGTAATCAACTGCCTGTTACGAGTAGACTACTAGAACCGCTGCCAGAACCCAAGACTGAATACAATCCTGAATACTAGTTATCTGCTGTTAGACCTCCTTGGAGTAGACGTAGAATTCATTGCTAGAACGGACGCCATAGTCACCACTGAGTGCTGTTCCTCCCGCAAGTACGCTTCAAATTTAGCCAAAGCTTCGATGCCACAGTTCGAGGGTGATCAGCGAGAATATCTCTTTAAAGTGGCTGCCTTGAATCTCGTTTTTGTAGATTAGCCGTTCCAACCTTCCTCTGTCGAAGTACCCCCGGTTCGTCGTCCGCCTGTCCAATAGAATGTCACGGGCCCAGCCCCGCAATTCTCCCCGTAACCAATTTTTATAAGGAACTGGGAAGCCGGCCTTCGGCCGATCCAAGATCCGTTGGGGCACACGGCCTCTCAGCACCTTCTTGGCGAGGTACTTGGTGGTGAAACCGCGAACCTTGAAGTTGGAAGGTAGGGCCGCAGCGAATTCAAGTACCTTGTGATCCAGCAGCGGAACGCGGAGCTCAACGGAATTGGCCATAGTCATTTTGTCCGCCTTGATGAGCAGGTCGTCAGGCAGCCACGTCTTAGTATCGATATAGAGCATCGCGTCGAGTACATTTTTGCCGCGTACGTGTGCCTGAAGCCTACGGACGGGTTCGATGCTGCTCTCGCGGTCGATTGATCGAGCAAAATCGGCTGAGTACAGGCTCCCCAGTCCATTTCCAGAGTTCATATACGGGTTTGACGTGCGGCTGAAATAGTAACTAGGGAACTGAGCGTTCATTAAGGCCGCGTACTTGCTCATTCGGGGCCACGGAAAGAGCGAATTCGCTAACGAGAGTCCATGCGCGACAGTGCCACTAAACGGGAACAGGCCGTTTTTTATGCGTTCAAGCCATAGAAGATTACGATAATTGCTATACCCCGCGAACCCCTCGTCACCGCCTTCTCCCGACAGGAGGACTTTAACATGATTGCTGGCCAGCTTCGATACGTAATACAAGGCGATGGCCGGAGGCTCGCAGACGGGTTCTTCCATGTGCCACACGTATTTCGGCATAAATGCGCCAAAATCCGCAGCCGAGAGGGTCATCTCGTGATGGCGGCTACCGAAGGCGTCCGCAGCCAGACTAGCATAGGGTCTCTCGTCGGCAACGCCAGGCGCGGAAAAGCCTACCGTGTAGCTGCTGATTGCCTTCTGCGTTCTTTCCACTGCGAAGCTGAGCACCGCAGTGGAGTCAACTCCGCCGCTTAACAGGACACCAACTGGAACGTCTGCGATCATGTGCTGTTCTACCGTTTCGGCCAGCAGATCCAACAGTTGGCTTTCTGCGTCTTTCACCGTTAGCTGTATCGCAGGCTTGGTGAAATGAAGATCCCAGTATTGCCTGACCTGCACGTTGCCATTTCTCACCAAGAGATAGTGCCCTGGCGCCAACTTCTTGATGTCCTTGAGCAGTGTCTCCTCCCCGGGGAGATAGAAGAAAGTCAAGAATCTGTCGATTAACTCCGGCACGATCTCGCGATTGATGTCGGAATCTGCCAGGATCGCCTTAATCTCTGAAGCGAAGACCACAGAGTCGTCGGTCAGACAGTAATACAGAGGTTTAATTCCGACCCGGTCTCTTGCCAGGAAAAGAGTGTTCTTATTCTCGTCCCAAATCGCAAAGGCAAACATTCCTCGCAGTCGTTCCAAGCACTCGGGCCCGAACTCTTCGTAAAGATGAACGATCACCTCCGTGTCTGTGTGGGTTTTGAAGGTATGACCTTTGTTTACGAGCAAGGCCCTTAGCTCTTGGTAGTTATAGATTTCTCCATTGAAAACGATCCAGACAGATTCGTTCTCGTTAGAGAGGGGCTGGTGGCCACTGCCGAGATCAATTATGGACAACCGTCTGTGGCCGAGCCCCACTCGGGACCCCAGGTAGAGACCCTCGTCATCGGGTCCTCGATGACTTATGGTCGCTAGCATTGCCCGAATCAGAACAGGATTGACGCTGGCGTCGTGCTCAAAGCTGAGCTTTCCGCAAATTCCGCACATAATCTGCTACAACCCCACCCTGCAAGAATGCCGAAGAACCGAGGTCACCAGCGTGGCGCTTTCAGCGTGCTGGTGTATGGTTAACCAGCCCGGACGGAAAAGATCCTGTTTCTTTTTCAACAAGAGGAGTTGACCATCGGTGTGTTCTGCGAGAATTTGAGTTTCTCCAGCGACCCCTTATCCCTAGCGGCGGAGGCCGATCGGACTGCTGGAAGTTGCGTCATTTCCAGATGGTCTCCAGCCCGCACAGCCGCCGGAGTTGTTGGTTACGTACATACCTGATCAGTTGGGGGTCGTTCACCCTGGACACGTTGCTGACATAGCCTTTAAGGAAACCAAAGAGAACCGCAAGCGCTCCAACAACGTACGGTTGTCGAACAAGCCTACGTACGCAACTAGCAGCAAGGAATAGCGGATGGTATCCGGAGACATAGCAAGCTACCCCGTGTTTCACGCGATCTCGCACAAATCCATCAGCCGACCCTGTAACGCGATGATGAGTGAGCTGCAACTCCAGGAAGGCGCGGGTGGTCCAGCCGGTCATGTTCGCCTTCAGTTCGTCGATAGTATCCCACCCCGGAGCCATCCACAGTCCACCAATTGCGTCCCAGCATTTCCTTCTATAAATCTTTGTAGCCCCACGCACGTGAAATCTCGGATTTGCCTCAAGCTTTAGCTTTCCATCAACCTTGTGATAAATCTCCCCGCCGCCTATTCCAAGCCGAGGTTCTCGGTAAAAGTGCCCAAAACATTCTTCAAAGTAAGCGTTGGAAAACGTTAGATCCCCGTCCAGTTTCACAATGAACTCCCAGTCGTCAGACTGAAGCGCCTTGTAGCCGTCATAAAATGCTTCGACGACGCCTCCACCGGATTTACGGAATCCTCGATTCACTCGATGTACGGCCCGGATCCAGGGAAATTGCCCAGCATAGCGGTCAATAATTTCGCCGGTTCTGTCGCTAGAGCCATCGTTGACGATCACCCATTCCAAGGGCCTTATTGTTTGGTTGAGTACGCATTCGATAGTCTGTCCAACATACCTTTCTTCATCGCGCACCGGGGTGATAATTACGTAGCGTGCCATTTTGTTTACTTCATGCACAGTAGGGGTATTCCAAAATACTCGCGGAGGCCTTCCTGCCAGGCCTCCAAAGTATTCAGGCCGAGACACTTCAGAGCGCGATTTTCGAGGACCGAATATCTCGGCCGCGGCACCTTTGAAGGGAAGTCGGTTGCTGATGCCACTTTTAATTTGACCGCTGTGTTGGTAACAGCGAATATTTCCCGAGCAAATTCGTACCATGAGCAACTTCCCTCCGCGGTGGCATTGTAGAGCCCATAACAGTTCGATTGGCTGAGCACTACAATCTGGCGCGCCAGTTCTCTGGTGGAGGTCGGGGTGATTGTCTCGTCATCGACTACCCGGACCTCACCCCGCTCCCGCGCGAGCTTCAACATCAACTCGACAAAGTTTAGGCCGCCTTTTCCTCGGCACGGGAACTTACCGTAGAGACCAGACGTACGGAGGACGAAATGCTTTTGCGTCGTGGCGCGAACGAAATATTCTCCGGCCAGTTTTGAATTTCCGTATACGCTTAGCGGACGTGGAGGGTCAGTCTCTTCGTAGGGACTCGTTTTATCTCCATCGAACACATAGTCGGTGCTGATGTGCATAAAAACAGCATCGAGTTCGCCCGCCACCCGAGCCAGATTTCTCGGGCCAAGCGCGTTGATAGCGAATGCCTTTTCAGGCTCCTGTTCGCATTGTTCAACATGATGCATTGCCGCCGTGTTTACAATCACGCCTGGCCGTAGATCTACAAGCGCACCCATCACAGACTCGAAGCTGGCGATCTCGATCGCCGAATGTGCGAGCGCATGAACTTCGTCACCGTTATCGCTGAATTCGTTGACGACATCACTCCCCAACTGGCCGTTCGAACCGATAACAGCGATTTTCATTAGGCGGCCCCCACCATGTCATGGATGTGAACTCCGCTATCCAGAGCCCTGAAAGATTCAATATTAGAGTAGGCAGGATTATCCCAACCTTGGTACTTATCCTTGTTATCGATCAGGCTTTGCACAATGGATTTCACATCGCCATTGGGATGAAAGCTGAGGACATTGTTGGCTTTTTCAATGCTGACCTTGTAATTTCGAATGTCCTCCATGTGTTTGATGCAAAGATTCACCCGGATTGAGAGTCGCTCTTCAATCGCGCACTTCACCAAGTCGCCAACTTCACCCACCGTGTAGTTTCCCGAGGCCACGTTAAATATGCCAGAAAGTGTACGGTTTGCCTCCACCGCGCGAACGTAAGCAGTGGCAGCGTCCTCAATGCTCAGTATTGGTCTCCAGATGGACGGATTATTGACAGTAATGATGCGATTCTTCATTGCTGTCTTGAACATGGCATTGATGATGAGATCAAACCGCATCCGGGGGCTATACCCTGAAACAGTTCCCTTGCGGAGTGAGATGACCGAGAATTGGCCATCAGCTAATTGCATTGCTGCTTGTTCACCCTGCAGCTTGGAAATGCCATACGGATACCGGGAACTGACGGGGCGCGTTTCGTCAAATAGATCGTTCTCTGTGTAGCCGTACACCGAGCAGGAAGATGCGTAAATGAATCGCTTTACCCCTGCAATCTTAGACATGTATGCTAAATATGCGGGTGCGGCGGCGTTGAATACAAAGTTCTTCGCCGGCGAATACTCTGCCATAGGATCGTTCGAGAGTCCCGCGAGAAAGATTACCTGATCGTAGCGCTCCAGGTCTTCTCCCGAAAGCTGGAAGATATCCTTGTTGAGAATGCCGACTTGGGGTGGCAGATGATTGCCGAACCAGAACAAGTCCACGACGTCAACTTTGTAGCCGCGGTCGAGCAGCTTCGGTATCAGCACTGAACCGACGTAGCCAGCCCCGCCAGCGATGAGCAGTTTCATAGTTCCTCCTAACCAACATGAAAGTCGGATGCAACCAGTGGTCTCAGTCGAGAGCGCGACCACTGTCGATCACCTAAGAAATTGTTAAATACGAAAGTGATCTGACTCGGCGGTGGCCAGCCACTGAGCCAAGGTCTGAGCTTTCTTATCCTTTTCGGAGAGCGAAGGCTCAGTGACCGGCCACTCAATGCCCAGCTGCGGGTCGTCCCAGCGAATGCCGGACTCTCCCTTGCTGCTGTACAAACCCGTGCATTTATACTGGATCTCCGCGACGTCGGAGAGAACACAGAATCCGCGTGCAAAGCCTGCAGGCGCCCAGACTTGTCGCCTGTTCTCGGCCGAGACTTCGACGCCAAACCACTTTCCCAGTGTGGCCGAGCCCTTCCGAATATCAACAGCAACAAGAAACGCACTGCCTACCGAAACACGCATGAGCTTGCCCATCGGAGGTTCCCACTGAAAATGCAGGCCACGAACAACACCCTTCACCGACCGTGAGTGGTTATCCTGCACGAACTGGTGAGGCAGGCCAAAGGCCTTGAATTGGTCTGCCCGAAAAGTTTCCATGAAGAATCCTCGTGTGTCCTGGAAGACCTCCGGAACCAAAACCACGACGTCTCCCAAGTGCCTCGACTCTATTGTAATTTCCATATGAAAGCTTCAGAACTAAACCGATACTCGCAGGGCTTACTGTGGAACCTGGAGCCTCAGTTGCAACTGCATTTCAGGCTCCTTTCCATTCTCGATAAGCTGAACAGGATTGACACGCCAGTTCCATTCAGTCGCAGCCCGGTAGAGCTCCAATCGTCTTCTCAATGCGTCGGACGGCCTGACATATTGAACAAAGGTGTATCCAACCCAACGGACTAGTAGCCAGGCGAGGGATGTGTAGCGACAGCGACATATGCCTTGTCTTCCGAAGTATTTGTAAAAGTAGCGGTAGCGATTGCGGTATTTGTCCAACGCAAATGCAATGGGAAATCGCGAATTCGTCGACTGCCCCCCCAAATGTGTGATGGTGACGTCGGGTGTATAAAGCACCGAGGAGCCGGCATTCCAGATGCGATGACACAGATCGACATCCTCGTAGTAGTAATAGAATTGCTCATCGAAACCACCTATTCGCTTGAGCAATTCCGAACGTACAAGAAGGCAGCATCCGGATTGCCAATCGATCGGCCGCTCGGTTTTGCCTTTCCATCGGACGTATTCATCAGAAATAAAAAGATCGGAGAGATACCCGAGAGGGCGCAGATAAAGCGCAGCCAGCCATTCGCGCCAGATTGTAGGGAACGGCCGAGCTGAACCCTGGTCAGAACCATCGGGATTCAGAACTCGACATCCGAATCCGCCTGCTTCGGGACGTCGATTCGCGAACTCCACCCAACGATCGAGTGACCCGTCATGGACAATCGTATCGGGGTTCAGAATCAGCACATATTCGCCTGTGCTTGCTTGAATGCCGACGTTATTGCCCTTGCCAAACCTCAAGTTTGCGCCATTCTCAATCACATGAACTTGTGGGAAATTTTCGCGGATAAACTCGGGCGATCCGTCAGTCGATCCGTTATCCGAGACGATGACTTCAAGAGCAGTTGAATGAGTGCTCGAGAAAATGGAGGATAAGCAATCGGCGATGATCTTACGATCATTCCAGCATAGAATCACGATCGATAGTTTCACGGGTCAGTTTCCTAGGTGCGAGCGGGATTGAGGGCTATGGTAATCGGTTCGGATATGGACCGGGCTACAAAGCGGAGCCTTCGCAGTTCTGATCCGCAGACAGACGCCAACAGACAACGATGTCAAGTCGATGTCGCAATGCGCCTAGTCCGACGTGTTCGACACACGGCTGACGATACACGCCAACCACCAACTACGCAACACAATAGAAGTACCGATGAACAAACAAGTAGCTTCACTGGAGTTAGTTGATAGGTAGAGTAAAACCGAACCGCAGCACGACCGAGAGGGAATCTCGACAAAATTATGTCTCGGAAATCGGAAGCCATCCGAAGAAAGTAAACGCGGACCGACCTCTTCGAAATGTCAGTCGAGGCAAGTTGAAGGTCGTTTTTGTAGCTTATTGCGATGCAGCGGGCCCTGTCTGGAGGGACAGATATGGCGAAAGTCATGTAGCCGTCGTAAATGCGATAGGGTAAGTGCAGGCCATCTACGGTCAGCGATTTGATTGCTGGCTGGGTGGATTCTTGCTTTCTAATGTGGAATGTTGAAGGCTTCGCCGAGAGGTTCTCTAGGCAAAAATTGCTTGAAATCGCGAACACATCGTAGCCCGAATCATCTCTCTGCTTTAACAGATAAAGGTGTCTGACAATTTCTCCCACACTGCGCCAGCGAGTATCCGGGTCGACATGGTTGACCTGGTCTGCTAACCGGTCGAACGCATTTATGCCGCGTGAAAAAAACCCCTGATGGCCGTAAAGGAACAACGGATTCTCAAGAAACTGGTTTACTGCGATAACGACATTAGAAATCGGAGCCTCCACCGAGTAGCGACGGATGCTCGGAAAATCCGCGAACGACAATGTAAACGGACGTAGAGCAAATGGAAGAAGCGCCGGTTCGGCGCGGTCCATCGGAACGTTCGAAGAGTTCACCGTCGCCAGATAGTTGTAAGTCTTAAGTGCGCCGAGTGTTTGCTCAGGCGCAATGCTGTGCGGGAAGACCATTACCTTGTCATAGGGAATGCCAGTTAGCATCTGGAACCTGTTCATTCTGGCCAAGGATTGCTTCAGGGCAACGGTTTGAGTATTAAGAGGCTTCTGATGGTAATCCGTGAATTCCTTGTGATCATGGTTGTCCCCATGAATGCAAATCGAGAATCTGTCGGGATGGGCACGGAAGAGCGAGACCACACGAGAATCGCTGCGATCGTAATTCCAAGGAATAAAAGCAACCGTCGAATGGAAGTTATGCTTTTCCATCTCATCTAAGAGATCCTTATAGCTGAGATATCCATACGGTTCTCGAAGCCACGGATCGTCAATTGTCAGGTTCGCGTAATGGTGTACTGGATGCCACCCCTTCTCCCCCGCGCAATATCTCATAAACATCATCACCGGTGCTATTTGCGTAAATGCATCCGCTATGTGCTCCAGAGTGGGTTCGTCTTGAGTGTTACGCCCTGGCGGTCTGCAAGCTAGGAATACTTTGAGGCGGTGAAACGAAGTTTCGATGAACATGGGAAAGAGGTGCCCCGCTTGCCGAATGTTCACGATTTGTTGGGCCCTACTGTTTCCGCTAAGCAGAAAATAGAGAGGATTGACTCTGGTGCACGGAAGTTCAAGATCGCTTAATTGCCGTGTGAATCCCTCCAAAGAGTTAACCCTGTACGCGATGGGGGCCGGACCCTCCAGACGTTTACACGCAACCGCAGCGCCACCAGACCAACTTCGCAGGAGGGTGGTGTCCGTCTCCGGATGCACTCCGAGAATAAGCAGCGCAAGGCTGCCGCCATCCCGTCCTTCGATGGCTTGCACCAGCGTCTTCTGATCAATCAAATTGAGTGCGTTTGCCGCAATCGCAACCGCGAGCACTCCCGGGCGTTCGACAGATTTCGTCAGTGCGGTGGCGCTGCGGCCGTCGAGTGTAACGTGCACGACGGTTAATCCATAGAAATCAGCTGCGATTTCCACTTGCGTTCGCTCTGCTGAAGACTCCTCTGGCGAAGAGACGAATACCACCTCAGCGGAGTAACATCGCAAAGAAAATGTCAGCAGCAAGAAAAGGAGGAAGGACGCCGAACGGCGTGCGTGAGACGCAACGACCGTGGACTGGTCGGATTTCATATTCGAAGGATTGCTCGTCAGACGGCGGTTACCTCCCAGTAGAGCTGCGTAAAGCGCTCATTCTATTTAAGAGCCGTTTCATATGCCTCTAGCAGCGTTGCCTTTTCGGCTGCCCAGTTCAAGCGGCTTTCGACACGACTGCGGCCGCAGTCTCCTAATTGTCTGCGGAGTTCCTCGCTGTTGAGTAGCATTGTGATCTTGTCGGCAAAATCGACGGGATCGTTGGGCGATGCATACAGGGCTGCCGAGTCCGCTATACGTCGGCCTTCTTTCAAATCAAAGAGTACGACCGGCAGACCGCAAGCCATGTATTCAAGAATCTTGATCATGGTCGACCTATCATTCATAGAGGTCTTAGGATCAGGTGCGACACCAACGTCTGCGCTTGCAAGGTAAGCCCCTACCTGTTCGTAGGGAACCTGGCCCGTAAAGTTAACATAAGAATTCAGTCCGTGTTCGGCCACCCACGCTCGTAACCTGGGGAGTTCCGTTCCTCCTCCAATGAGCACAAAGTGGACGTCCTGACGCTTTTCATATTTGATGAGGTGGTCGATCGATTCAAGCAGGAGGTGCAGGCCGTCCTGGGACCCCATAAACCCGACGTACACCACCAGCAGCGGCTTTCCGAACTTCGCATCAGGTAAGGATGAAAGCTGCCGCAGGCTGTTAAGATCGGGACAGTTCCGCACGACGAACACATCTTCGGCAAGCTTTCGACCCCGTGTCATAGCTACTTCCTTAAAAGACTCATTCGTAGCGATGCAAACTTTGGCAACTCTGAAAGAGCAGTACTCAGCCAATCGGCTGAAGCGATAGAGAAGACCGCCTCGATTACCGAATTTTGACTCGAATAGTTCGGGGCTGAGATCGTGGTGGTCGAATACAAATCGAACACCGAATGGCTTCAGAAGTAGCGCGATCAGGAAAATCGTGTCTGGGGGATTACACGCCTGTAATATCTGGAACCTCGTCCGTGAGAAGACTTTCAGTGCCAGATATAACTCGGCCAGCAGCGCCCAAGAATACTCCAGCAGAAACCCTAACACGCCGGAAGCTTCCCAACTGCTATGGCGATAGATATCAATCCCGTCAAGCTTTTCGTAACTAGCACCCGCCGAGCCGGCCCCCTTAGGGCAGATGACAGAAACAAGAAATCCAGCATCGCGAAGCGCGCATGCTTCTCGCCAAACACGTCTGTCAATCGGCACCGGTAGGTTCTCGACAATTATGCAAACTGCCTGTCGCGCCGTTTTCATCGTTTTCGGAAACCGCTCGGAGCTATCATCAGAGGTCTACGATTCATCTTCAAGCTGGTCAACTCGCGGCGCAAACGCGCGAGCGCACAAACAAGGATTTGATACCGCTAGTCAACATGAACTGAGAGCACCTCTGTTTCTTCAATTTGTTGGCTGGAGTAGTGGCCGGCATTCAAGGCTTGGCGACGAGAGACGTGGACTCGCTTGAAGGATTCGCCGAAAGATAGCATCCACTTTCTGTCCTGCGTCGTCCCAAGTCTGCGAATGCATGCTGGCCGCCGCCGCTCGAGACAATGAATCGAAATCGGCGGTCGCAATGACCGCTTCGAGTTCGGCAGCTAGACGGTGGGGGTCTGGTGGCGCATATCTAACGAAGGAACTGGTGACGTCGGTCCGATTCCAAATAGTGTCATTGACGACCGGAATGCAGCCGGCTGCGAGCATCTCGTGTGCAACGAGCGATACGTTCGTCAGAGATAAACTCAAGCCAGCATAACAATGATTGTAGATACGGTTAAGCTCCTCGGGTGGAACTCTGCCATGGTCCGTGAAACGGAATGGCAAATTGCCCATTCTAGTGCCATACAAATGGATTTCGATGTCCGGGCGACGAGCCGCGAATGCTTCGAGCGCCATTAATCCAATTTCGCAACCCCGCCGTGCCGCTTCCGGCCGGGCGTAGAAGACCACTCCGGACCGCTTCACGTCGTTCAGCAGATGATAACGGGACGTATCGCAGCCGTACTCGAATGAATCGACGCTCATCCCAAAGTCGTTCCTAAGTTTCTCAACGAAGCACCGTCCAATCGTTATGGCGTGAAACGGCATGCGGTAAGTGTTCTCTGCCAGTAAGCTTAAGGCGCCGACCGGATAGAAGTACGGTTCGAAATCCTGTATAAAGTAGAAGCGCTTACCAGCGCACCGGGAGTTAAAGACCGGGTACGCTGTCGGCCAAGAGGTGGCCACCACGGCGTGGGCGTCTTCCATCCCATCATTCACACTCGCTACACATCCGTGGAAGCCGTAGGAAGTGCGAAGGATGTCTTCGTAGTACCGGTGGTCGCCACGGTACACGTTGTAGAAGTACACCCGGTTCCGATAGCCATTTGCCTCAAGGTGCCGAATAGTTCGGAACAGGGTGGTATGTCCGCCAGCTCTCGGTCCGGCAGGAATTGTCACCCAGTTAATTACCAGGGGCTCTCCTGGAATAACCTTCGGAATTACTGGCTGAAACGGCTGGGCCAAGTCAGCGGCTAGGACATCAGATCGCATGACCGGCATTAATTTCTGTCTAGGCGCGAGCCGTTCTGATGCAGCCGACCGGAGTCTGTCTGTTACTCCGCGTGTCCCCTCGGACGCCAATAGGTCCCAGAGTTGCCTATAACGGCGACCCAGCCGGATTCGGGCTTGTTCAATGGCCGAACTCAATTAAATTACCTCCGAAGCGTGCATTCTGCGCCGGGGGCCGAGTGGGAGAGATTGCGTCGGCATTACCTTAACCCCGGCCCTGGTTGAGCTTGGTGACCACTAGCTTGATGGGACGCCCTAAAATGATCGGGCGCTTTATGAGCGCGCGCCCCCCGCTCAAAACGCTTTTTATAAATCTCCTCTGACGCCAATGTAGACGGGCCGCCCACAGGTGGAAGTCGGCAACTACCCAATTGTCGATTTTCTTCAAGTCAAATCCGCGAAGCATGTCTAAAGCAGCGAGGGCGACGGAGTACTCTCGAGCTCGATACATGTTGCGGATGCATCGAAGGTATTCTCGACTTAAGGCCGCCTGTTGGACGGCCTCACTTACGCCAAGTGCAGATAAGCTTGCCGGGGTAATTGATTCAACGGAAGTCAGTGGATCCGGTCTTCCAGTTCGTCGCGATGATGCAGCAGTTCGAGCAGCTAAGCCGCTGAGACCCTCCTGCCGACATCGGCGCACAGAAATCTGAGAAGAGTGAACTCTGTACTTAAGTACTACTTGTTTTAGGTTGGCCAATTGATGGCGTTCTGCTATCCTCAGCCACAAGTCATAGTCCTCGGCATCGACTACGACTCGCCTGTATCCGTTGACGGAAAGGAGGACATCTCTCCGCATGATAACCGTGGGGTGACACAACGCACAGGTCTCGAGGAGCGCGCGTTGGATTTCCCAATTTTTGAGAGGAAATTTCGCAATGCGGATTGTCCTACCGGTCGCGTCAATCAACTCGACCGAACCGCCTAAAGCGGCCACTTCCGGGTGCTTCTCCATGAAGTCAACCTGCCATCCCAATCGATCTCTCACCGCGATGTCATCAGCGTCCATGCGTGCAATATACTTGCCGCGTGCGAGCGCACAGGCACGATTCAAAGACTCAACCAGCCCGCGATTCTCCTGGTGGCACACCCGTACCCGCGAATCGAGCCTCTCGTAGGAATCGAGCATCGACGCAGTTCGATCACCAGATCCATCATCAACAATAATGAATTCGATATCCCCAAAGCTTTGACCGAGAATGCTCTCGACGGCCGTGTGCAAAAAACGCTCTCCGTCAAGAACACTCATGACGACTGAAACCGCCGGAGTACTCAGCATAGGTGCATTCATTGGAGACTCCACCGTGCCTGCTTCAGAGCACAGCGCCCTTCCCTTATTCGGGATCTCATTTTTGTACCTACTCGTCCCGTTGATGCGAGCAACAACTTCAGCCAGATCTCAGAAAGTCTCCAATTTTCTCGTAGCGCCAAGACATAAGTACGTTGGGCATCTCGAAACGCACCATTCCACCAATACCTGTCGGCCAAAGCCCCATAAAATCTCGCTCGCAGGCGTCTATACTCCACCAGATCTTTGGAGTTGGACCTCAGAGCTTCCTCAACTTGCGCAATGCTCAATCCCCAAGGTGAGGCTTCGTTGCCATAGCCGGCGTTCGCAGCGCGAGCGTACTTTGTACCTATCGAGCGCTCGATTACAGGTGTAAGGCTACTGAATCCCTTCTGCTCGGCTTTCCGCTTAGTGCGCCATAGCACATTCACCTCATCGGTAAACACAGTATTGGGAGCTCCTTCCAGTAGGTTCGTCATCATGTTTAAATCATGAGACCGGTAGTTAACCATCGGTTCCGATAGATATGCGACACGATATTCGAGCGCCCAGATGAACCATAGGTACAGGTCCCCTTGATGGGGCATGTCCAATGGAAACATGCTGACCTTTTCATAGCACGTTCTTCGAACCATAACGGAGGGGGAGAGGAGGCCACGACTATCGCTCAGAGCTGTTGCAATAAATTCCGGTCCGCCGAAAACTTTGTCCCTCGGACCGTAGTAGTAGGATTTCAGCAGTGTTGTCTCTATGCCGTTGTGAAGCCCGATACCAGGGCAAAACACGTATCCTACCTCCGGGTGATCTTTCATCAATGCTAGGTATCGTTCCAGGACGTATGGGCGCCGCAATCGGTCGTCAGCCGAGATGAGCCATATGTACGTGCCGCGGCTCAGGGAAATTCCCTTGTTGTAATTGGCGAGGTGTCCTAGATTCTGCTCATTTCGTATGTATAAAATTCGGGCATCTTGGAAAGAACTGGCTACGTCCGCGGTCTCGTCCGGCGAACAGTCGTCCATGATGAGAACCTCAAAGTCGCCGTATGTTTGAGATAGAAGAGACTCAACACACTCGCGAAGTAAGTGGGCCAACTTATAACAAGGAACAATGAAGCTTACCGTCGGGCCTTGCATTTGATGATCCAGCAAATCAGTTGAATGCTGCCCTTCGAATTTTCAGAAGTGTTTTCGCAAAGCCGATTCCCACATAACCTGTCCTGAGGAGCAACTGTCTAAGACGAACACTGATCAGCCCAGGGTGATACTGTAGGGCTCGCCTGTAGTAGCGACCTGCGTTTGTAACGTCATTTAGTTTAAAACTGCAGTCCCCTGCTGCCATCCAGATGCGCGCCCGGATCCAATTTGCTTCGGGCAAAGTCACACTCGCACGGTTCAAAGAACTCTCTAACTCCTCTTCGCTCATCCGGTAAAGCTGATTTTCGAAAACACCACCTATGATGTGAGCCCCGTACAAACGGACGAGACGAGCGGTGCATTGTTTCACAACCCCTGCATGTCCGATCTGGCGCGCCTGGTCTCGTATGCGCCAGAGAACAGTGTGTCCCTCTTCCAAAGCAGGGGTCAAACGGTGGTTCAGCAGATAATTAGTCATGCTGAGTTCATGGGCCCGGTAGTTAACCATTGGCTCCGCAAAATACGCTACATCGTAGTGGAGAGCAAACAGGCACCACAAGTACCAGTCACCTGCGTAAGGCAAATCCAAAGGGAACTGTCCACACCTGTCATAGCAGGTCCGCCGGACCATACCAGATGCAGCAGGGATGCGGTTGCCTTTCAGCAGCTTTGCAAGAAGTGTAGTGCCATCAAAGGTAGTGTCCTTGCTCTCCAGGCGGCCTTCAACTCCGGTTTCAATCCCTCGCTCCAGCTTAATAGCTGGACAGCAAGCGTAGCCTACTCGTGGATTGTTTTCCATCACTCGTATGTAACGTTGCAGCAGATATGGTTTACAGAGTCGGTCATCGGCTGAGATGAGCCAAATGTATTTTCCCTGCGAAAGTGCGATGCCTTTGTTATAGTTCTGCAGGTGTCCGAGATTGTTCTGATTCCGAATGTAGCGAACGCGAGGATCGTGGAAGGAACGCGCGATTTCCTCCGTGTTATCTGGAGAACAATCATCCATGATCAGTATCTCCAAATCTCCGTACGTCTGACCAAGGATAGAATTGAGGCACTCAGGGAGGAAGTGCGCCAGATTATAGCAGGGAACAACGAAACTTACAGTCGGTGCCATACGAGAAGTGCTTGCCTAGATCGTTATAGAACTTGAGGGTACAAGGCGGAATGCAACAATCATCCGCCGCATGGAGCGAGGAATCCGATCCAAGGAGACAACGGACAGAAGAGATCGAATCGAAAAAATGGTACTCAGAACCATCGCGAATATCCCCAGCCAGGCCGCCGAAGCCGGAGGGAGCACATAAGACCCAGAGAACACCACCGCGATTAACGAAAGGGCAACGAGGCCGATTTTTATATTCTCGGTGGACCACTGAAAACCGCTCAGGCGGCTCACGATCGGGTATGTCAGCAGTGCATGAAATATATACGATCCAAAAAACGCTATACCGGCCCCGTTCAAGCCATAAGATTTCACACATAGCCACGTCAGGCCTATGTAAACGACAGCCCAAGCTAGGTCTACGAGCAGGAATGCGGTTTGTCTAGCCTTTGCGAGGATGATAAATCCCATGGGCCAGGTAATTACCTGGAGGATTGCCCCCAGACAGATCCAGCGGAGAATTGGTACGGCTGCGGCGAATCTCGCATTGTAAAAAAGGGTAATGATAAGCGGCGTAAAGGTGAGGGTACCTAGTACGCCCGGGCTAGCCAGGAGCAGCCCTACTTGGGCTTGCTCGTTCACCATGCGATTGCACACAATATTGTTGTTTGCGTTAGCTGTCAGGCGAGGGTAGAAATCTGTTCCCATGGCTTGTAGGACGAACCCTACATACACCCCGCCAATGCTCCAGGCAGACTGATATAAACCCGTTGCTTCAAGGCCGAACTTGCGGAGCACCATAACTCGCACCGCGTACGCCGCTCCCATAGTCATCAAAACACTACCGACGAATGCGAGGCCAAGCTTTAGAAGGCCGGCCGCCTCATGGCCTATCTGGGAACTTGTGACCGAAGTACTCTGAATGTGGATCTTTCGGCTGTACCGCCAGGAGATGCATACCGATACCGCCGCACCACATACCAAGGAGGGCACAATACCGTCTTCGCGCAGAAAAAACACGACGGCGACGCTGATGATA
>Ga0308175_100001420_pt1 | contig 16156 bp, 16 predicted proteins | sample PhyCR1_3_FD_203893 | JGI IMG/M metagenome (GOLD analysis project Ga0308175, IMG submission 203893) | Soil microbial communities from UC Gill Tract Community Farm, Albany, California, United States - DLSLS.C.R1 | ecosystem: Environmental > Terrestrial > Soil > Agricultural land | place: USA...
AGATGCAGTCATGGCACACTTTAACTGCAACCCGTCACGGCCATCTCTTCAGTTGGCAGACTGAAAGGCGCTGACCGAATCTAAAAACATTTCGGGGCGATTCTGTCGCCCCGTTCGCATTTTCAGATTAGCACGGATTGGTAAGCGAAGTAAGTTATTGCCTAAACGAGGTTGAGCACCTGCTGACCGGTTCCGCGCAACGGGCGCGAATGGGGAGTCGTCCGTCGGACCTCGTGAACGTTCTATTTTTTGGCAGCCGGGAGGAGATGGACCGCGCGTTTCATGCCGCGGGTTGGGTTCAGGCGGAACGAAAATCGCCGATGTCACTCTATTGGATGTATCACGCCCTGACTCGGCGCATTGGTTACAAGCGGGCTCCGATGAATGCGCTAACGCTGAACGGAGTGCCTTCCGATTTCGTTTATCAGAAGAGCTGTGCTGCGCAAAAACCCCACAAGCACTGAAATATATGACTGCCACCATGTTGACTAAGTTAGGCGGCATCAGCCCATCGATATTCGTGATGCAGACCACCGAGTATCGATTTCGCAAGTATCGGTCTTCCCTTGGATATGGTTTCCATCTCGCCGTTTGTCGGCGATTTCTGCTCAACTTGATCGGGAATACCTGGTCCTAAGGATTGATGAGGACGGCCGGCATTGTAATGGTTCACCCATTCTCGAAGCGTGCGCCTCAGATGAGATTCATTCAGCGGTATCACGTAATCCAAACACTCTCGACGGATGCTTCCGATTACTCGTTCGCAAAAAGCATTCGCCGTGGGCGCATGCGGGGATGATTTCAACACTTCGATACCCCAGCGCGCAACTTCCTCGTCCAAACCAAGAGAGAAGGTCTTGTATCGGTCGTGCAGCAGAAACTTGTATTCTCGATCTCCGGGCAGCGCTTCCCGTAGCTGTTGCAGAGTCCACTCCGCCGTCGGATGTTCCGTGGCATTGAAATGAATCAGCCGTCGCGAACCGATCTCCAACGCCACAAATACATAAACCACGCGAAAGCATACGGTCACTGCGGTGAAGAAATCACAAGCTACGATTGCGTGGGCGTGATTCTTCACGAAGGTGGACCAGCGCTGGTCTCTTGATCGGCGTGGCCCGGGTCGCTGCTGGCTGTATTTGGCCACCGTGCGCGGTGAGAGCCGAATCTGCAGCTTCAGCCACAGCTCATCGGCAATGCGTTGTTGTCCCCAGGTTGGATTCTCAGCAGCTAAACGCCGGATCAACGCCCTGACTTCGGCTGTCACTGGTGGCCTCCCGACCGGTCTCGATTTCCAGCGCCAGAACACACGGAACGCGTTGCGATGCCAGCCGATCAAAGTGGCTGGTTTCACGATCAGCAATGCACTACGCCAGTCGAACCAACGAGCCAGTTTGGTGAATACAAACCTGTCGGCAGGAGTCGTGGGCATCGCTTTCTTCTCGCGTTCCCGGAAGAGAGCCAATTGTTTGCGCAGAAACAAATTCTCAGCTGCCACGGCCATGCGGCCACGAGATACCGCGGCGAACAAACTCAAACCGTCACGGACAATCGTGCGCAGGTTCCGAACCATCCTGGCAAGGCGGGTGAACACCTTCAACATCGTGCAATCGTCTCACGGTAACCTGCTCATTTCAGATGCTGACCGGGTTTTTGCGTAGGACAACAGCTGCGTCAGTGTTTTGAATCAGCGGTGCTGTAGAGCCGGGGGGATTGCCTCATTTTGAGATAACTTGGCGCATCTACGGCAGACGCCCCGTATCGCATCTGGGACGTTGCTACGACGGAATTGAGGCTTCTCGGTCAACAGGCATCCACACAAACTGCGATAGCCTTGTCCTTCCGGTGAGGCGAGGTGCCACATGCTGATTCCGCCCCGCGCTCCCTTCGTCGGAAATTCGCACCACCAGAGAGTCGTTATGTCACCATTATCGACTGACGCTCGCGAGGAACGCGGCCAACTATGGCAAGACGAGCTTCGCAGTACAGCGCCGGATGTCCCGGGCGAGTGGCTTGGGCCGACGGACCTTAGGTTCACGCGAACATAGCGACCCTTCTCCAGGTGTGAGCCAACCTCACCTTGTGGCAGGTTCTGCCATAAGTCGTTGCTCACCAGTCGCGACCGTCGCGTGCCCCGGAGGAGCTATCTGATACCCCGGGCCACTGGAGACGACATCATCCAGACATTGCCGGTCTTCTCTGCAAGAGACATGGCAATCCGTCCACCTGCTGCCGACCAGCCACCGTGGTTAAAGTAGAAGCGCCCATGTAGATGTTGGACCGCGAATACCGGGCCTGTGGGCCGATGGACAGTAGCGTCCCATTGTTGCCCCCAGAGACAGTTGTATCCGTCCACATTGGACGTGAAGTAGAGCGTTTTGCCGTCTGGCGACCAATTCGCATAATCATCTGCGCCCGCTTCCGCAATCGTTATCCAGCGATCCTGCGGAACCGGCATCGGTCCATCATAGGGTGCGACCTCGATGCGACCGCGGCCCGGCTGCACACGAACCGTAAAACTGATCGACCGGTTATCCGGCGCGAACTTGCCGTATAGCACCGGGTATTGTGGATGCTTGACTACTGCGATTCGTTGACGCGATCGGACATCGACAGAGCTGATCTGATACGGATCGCCACCGAACACCAGGAGGTTCTTTCCGTCCCGCGACCAGTCCGTGGCTCGCAGACAGCCTTCACAAATCTCCTCCGGCGCTCCGCCCGGCGAGGAGACGTACACGACCCTCTTGCCGCCTTCATAGACAGAAAACGCAATTTGATCTCCGGATGCATTACTTACTGGATAGCGTTCTGCGAACTGCGATCTAGCTACGTTCATCTCTTTACCAGTCGCGAATTCGCGAAGCCAGATACTCTGCTGCCCTGACTGGTAGGACGCAAACGCAACATAGCGACCGCTAGCCGCAAGTGAAACAGTTTCTCGCCACCCAGGGCGGTCGCTGATACGCTCGCGCACGCCTCGGGGCTTTCCAGCGTCCAGATCAAACGGAATCAGCCAGATATCGCTCTTGGTTTCAACATTAGCGAACGCCAGAGCGCCACTCTTTGAGCAGGAGGCATTTACTTCGTTCCCGGCCCCGCCTGTAAGCCGTTTTGGCGGGCCGCTGACCTCCCCAGTCGTCGGGCTCAGACTAATCTGCCATAGGCTTTCTGCATCGCCAATTAAATTCGAGAACACAATCGCGCCATCATTAGACCAACACGACGGTGCTGGAACACTCGGCACTGGAGTCCTCCAGTTTGGTTGTAATTGCATGCCGACGCGAGTGATTGCCCGATATGCGCCCGTTCGTATCGTTTCCCTCCCATCCGTTGAGACGAGAAACCAATCGATGGCGGAGCTGTCAAAACCTTTGGAAGACAAGTATCCGACGACTAGCAAATGTTTGCCATCCGGAGCCCAGATGGGCCACCGGGCGGCGGTCAAGTTCCGCCCAACTCGCTGCGGTGGCCCACCAACAACTGGTACAACCCAAACCGCACCACTCCCTGGTAGTGCCGCAGCTACACTCTCGGCTCCAGTCCAGTACGCTACCTGCGAGCCGTCCGGGGAAGATTTGGGGTTCAGACCACCCTTCGCCACCAGCCGAATGTCGCCCCCAAATGTGGGAACCTCGTAAATCCCGCCACCGTCCCGGTTCGATCTGAACAGAATCCTACTCCCGTCTGGAGAGAAATCGGGGCTCGTGTTGCCGGCTCCATCAGAGGTTAGGCGGATCGACTGCCCTCCCCCGACGTGTTTCAGGTAGAGATCGCGTTCACCGCCGGGACCGCCCTCGGACGAATAAGCGATAAGCTTGTTATCCGGCGACAACGCCGGGGTATCGGAAAGCCCGCCATCCGCAGTTAGCCGGACGAAGGTCCAAGGTGGTTGCTGCTCGTTCCCGCGCCCGTGAGATTGCCACCCCACTCCAAAACCAACCGTTACACACGCGATGCCAAAACCAGCCCACAATAAGACTTGCCGCCACCGGTTTGGCGCGGTCGTTGCAGCCCCGCGCGACGGATCAGGTGCAGGCCTCGAATCAAACGGCCGGCTGATCGTCGAAATGAACCGATATCCGCGGCCAGGCACGGTTTCGATGTAACGGGGCCTTTCTGCGGAATCGCCCAGTGCACTTCGAAGCTTATTGATCGCAGTATTGAGTCCGTGCTCGAAATCGACGAAAGTCCCTTCGCCCCAAATCTGTTCGCGGAGTTGCTCGCGGGTGACCAACTCGCCGGGGTGCTCGAGCAGTATCAAGAGAATTTGGAACGGCTGCGCCCCCAGGCGAACACCGATACCGCCCTTCGACAGCTCTCCCGTTGAGGCATTGACTTCAAAAGCCCCGAATGCCAACCGGGCAGGCCGCTGATGCACGCTCCCCATGAGGTTCGGTGAATAAAAGGAGTCTACTACTTTCCAGCTGGTATCGATTACCTAAGCAGATAGCTTTCGTTTTTTCAATGACTTGGCTGATGATGCGATGATTTATTCCGAAATGTCCGTGCGGTGATCGACAGACAGGCGCGCCGGATTGTACTGTCGTCCCCACGAACGGGCTGTAAAAAAGTTCGGACTGGAGTCAGACAACATGCAAGTACTCAGAAACATCCTCCTCCGGAGCATGAACAGACTCAGGACTAGTCATCCTCGTCTTTGTGAGATAGTGCGGACTAGTTCGGTCGGATCAACGTACCTAGGAGGGTATGTGCTCACGCGGCGAAAGCTGATGATTTCGCTCGCGCTGCTTGTTTGCACGCTATCCTCTAACGCCGGTCCATTAACCTACGTAATCGCCAACAATGACAATGATGGTTCTCACCACTTCGGCACAGTGGATCTCACAACCGGGGCCTTTCAGCAGATTGGTTCGGACACGCCGGTGGGAAGTGAGGGTCTTGCTGCGGGGCCGAACGGATCGCTGCTGACGCTTGCGTACGATAGCAATCTGTACTCCATTAACCCTGGAACGGGAGCCTTTCGGCTGGTCGGTCCAACGGGTTTGGGTGATTGTTCGACGCCAGAATCAGCCTGCGGGCCAACATCCAACCTCACCCTTGGTGGTGTAAATGGGATTCTCTATGCAACAGATTTCCAAAATAGAATCTATAACGTGAACGCGCTTACCGGCTCTGCGACGCTGATTGGACGTACCGGCATTCCGGCGATTCCCTTTGTTCCGGGCAGTCTAAACGCCGACGGGACCATCAATCTCTATGAAGAGGCGCTGTTCGGCGCAGAGGGAAAATTGTACGCGACATTCGACGCCTTTGCGTTTGACCTTACGACGCTATCACCGGTGACTATTGCTGTCGCCCCAGCACTTTACGAAATCAATCCTTCGACAGGGCTTGCAACGGTTGTTAGTCCCACCGAGTTAGCGCTTGGTGCAGTAGTTGGCGTGAACGGCACGCAGTATGCCTTCAATCTTTTGAGGGGTCAACTGCTTAGCCTCAATGTGGCCAACGGCAACACCACCTTTGTAGCTGATACTGACCCAACTGCCGGAACAATTCGCGGAGCCACGGCAACGCCTGAGCCCGCTTCGATGGCGCTGACTGGGATCGGAATAGCTGCGGCTCTTGTTTGCGGCCGACGAAGACACCAGCGAGCGGCAGCAGTGCAGCATCAACGGTGAATGGGCTAGTGCTCTTCGTGAACGATCGGCGCGGAGAGGGCGCGTGAGCGCCGTCTCCGCGGAACCTCGGTCATGGATTCCGACCAGGATCGAAATCCGCACAGATGACGATTTCGGTATCACTGTCACGTTAAATCAGTTAGATGGAAGGCTTAGTGAGCTGTATGCCAGCGGAGCGCGGACTGGCTTCCCCGTCTGCCCACGGACGTGGGTGCTCCGTGCGCATGGATGGATCAGAGAAGCCAATCAGCCGAGATCTCAGAGGCTTAGCTCCGGTAGATCACCTTATCGCCCTCGAACCGGGGGCCTGCGAACATCGTTCTCGACATCTGCAATCCCATATCCCTTCGCGCTCAGTAGCTGGCCGTTGTCCACGACCGCGACGGACAGCGCGGGCACATGGTGAGTCGAGGCGTACGAGGTTATGAGTTCGTCTATCGCCTTTTGCGCAGGTGCAGTGCCGCCTATGAGGCAATGAAACGAAACAACGAAGCAGGTTATTCGGAGAACCGCGCTCATGTATAGGAAGCTCCCGACTTTGATTTTCCATGCTTTGGCACTGAGGTTGAAGCTTTTCCCGACCGTAATCGCCAAGACGCCACTGGGCATGCGCCTCGTCCATGCCACGGAAAATTTGTGGCCGTTCGAGCAGGTGAACCTCGCTGTCATTGAAAAACGGAGGAAAAGCTCTATGGCTGATTACGTGGGCTGGCATGTCGAACTGGCCGTCATACCCGGCGCACTCGAAGCCTTTCGGGAACCGACGCTCTCTAGCTCCAAAATGACGAGATACGTTCGCTTGCGATACGTCCGCCTTGTAAGCGCCGTCCGAGCAAGCCGCGGAGGCCGCCCGGCAGATCGTCTCTATGTTCGATGAGCATCAGCTAAAGATCCACACCCTTGGACCTCCGGCACCCTCTGTGCTGAGGGTATTCCAGCAACAGCGGAGAAGGCGGGCGTATCGGCTCCAACTGTAGCCAAATCATTGGAGTACCTGAGGCAGATTGGCATCCTCACTGAAAAGACCCGCCGAGAGCGTAACCGACTGTTCGTCTACGAGGCGTACCTCAAAATTCTCAACGAAGGCACTGCACCGGTCCGATGAAGTGATGATTCCGATCCTGATGTGAACACCGTTCCATTTCCACATTATGCCGAGTTCCGTGTTATTCCGAGTAGAGTTGCGGAGCGATCATGATCAGGGCGGTGCGGCGCTGAGCACGCGGAATAAGAAGACGAGGACTTGACGGGCACGGCTGAGAAACACCGTGCCCGTCTCGGTATGGTTACAGCCCTTTCAGGAACTGCAGCAGGTCGTCTCCGGGCTCGAAGCGGCTCATTCGACCTTTCGCCGGCGTGAGTTTCGCGAGTGCTCGCTCTTTCATGTTGAGGTCGGCTTCGATGTAGCCATGTGTTGTTTCGATACTCTCGTGCCCCAACCAGAGTGCGATGACTGCAATGTCGACGCCGGATTGAAGCAGATGCATGGCTGTTGTGTGCCGGATCACGTGCGGCGACACATGCTTCTTGTTCAGACTTGGACACTCAGCGATCGCTTCTTCAATCGCCCTCTGCAGCGCGTGGTCGAGGCCGTCGTTGGAAAGAGGTCCACCACGCACAGCAGGGAATGCGAGGTCCTGGTCTGTGCTTCCAAGCTTCCTGAACCATTGGCGCAACACTCGCGCCGTCTGTGGCCACAACGGAACCGTTCGCTCTTTGCGGCCCTTTCCGTGAAGACGGACGAAGGTGCTACTTCCGAATGACACCTGGTCACATCGCATCTGCGTGATCTCCGAAGCGCGCGCGCCGGTGTTGTACAACGTCAGAAACAGAGCGTGATCCCTGCTCCCGACCCACGTCGTTTGGTCAGGGACGGCGAGGATAGAATCGATCTCCTCGCGCGTGAGATACCTAATCATCGGCTTTGTGGTTCGCTTGCAAGGAATGGCCATGACGCGGTCTACGATGGCCATGTTTGCTGGATCTCGAAGCGCGATAACCCGGAAGAAGGACCGTATCGCGTACAGACGGGCGTTTCTGGATCGCGCCTTGTTGCCGCGCTGTGTTTCCAGATAGTCTAGAAACGCGAGTACGGATGGTGCATCCAGGTCTGTGATGCGAAGAGCCGAAGCCGGGCGGCCCGTCTGGCCTTGCATGAAGCTCAACAGCAATCGAAACGTATCCCGATACGCCGCGATCGTTTTCGGGCTGACCTGCTTATTCGTGCAGAGATGCTGCGCGAAAAAGTATTGAACCAGAGATGGAAAGCTGGGCGCATCCGTCATGCTTGCACCTCCAGAGAGCCAGGCGCGGTAAACGCGTCAGCAGCCGCGCCGAGCAGACTCGGCAGGCAACTCACATACCAGTACGTGCAACTGAAGTCCACATGGCCCAGATACGTCGCCAGATGTGCCAGCCGAGTATGCACATCCACCTTCTCGGAATGCCATCGCAGCAGACGGTTCATCACAAACGTGTGTCTAAGTGAGTGGATTGTCGGTTGGCGGCTGCCGTCCCGAGCTTTCAGCTTAAGTTCCTCAACGATGTCGCGGAATGCGGTGGCGACCGCCCTATACGACAATCGTTCCCCGGCATCAGAAACGAAGAATGCAGTCGTGTTCCAGTCGTATCCGAGCAACATCCGATGTCCGGCATAGGTGGCAAGAGTTTTTGCTGCCGATGGATGAACCGGAACGATTCTTGTTTTGCGGAATTTGGTTTCGCGTATGTAGAGTGCTTGCGAATTGGGTATTGGCATTACGTCATTGCGGTCGAGTGACAGAGCTTCCGAGACTCGCAGGCCCGTGCAGGCGAGGAGTCCGAGCAGGGTGTGCAATGTCACGCGGAAGAAGGAATCTCGTGGCCCGAAACGTTCCGCAACTGAGAGCATCTGTTCTATCTCGGTCCGCTCGAAAACGAACGGCTTGGAACGCGATGGACTCCGGAATAAACCGAACAAGGATCGTTGTATCTCCGGAGCGCAACAACTGAGGTAATCGAGGAATGGGCGGACAACGCTGAGACGCCTGGCCTTACCGGTTGCCGCACAAGACTGAAAGTCTAACCATTCGGATACAACATTCACGGGAATGCTGTTCGAATCGCAGCGTGATGACACAAACCAGACGAAGTTATCGAGCAGCCTGTTATCCCTAACTGGGAAGCCGATTGCGTTCCGGAGTTCAAGGTAGAGCCGGAGATGCTGACGAAGTTCACAACCGTTCACTGTTCACCTCCGGGCCACGGCATCGCAACATTCTGGAGCGACGGCTGGTCAAGCTTCACGTAAATGCTGGTGGTTGCGATGGAGCAGTGGCCGAGTACGTCGGCGACCTCCTTGAGTGTCGCGCCGTTGCGCACCATCAACGTCGCAGCGGTATGTCGAAAGCAATGGGTTCCGAGCCGAGGGCCTTCGACGCCACATCTCCTCAAGAACTGACGGACAAGATAAGTCGTTTCACCTCCTCCGAGGGGACGCCGAGGAGCCAGGGAGGTGAGGAATACCTCCCGGTACGGACTCAGCGGCCGGTCGTGTTGCACGTAGTCCGCGAGCAAAGCTCCCGCATCGGCCGGAAGCGGCAGAACGCGTTCGCGAGCTGACTTGCCCTTCCTAATTTGCAGTTTTCCGTCATTCCAGTCGATGTCTTCGAGGCATAGTTGCCGAAGTTCGCCACCGCGAATGCCAAGCGTCGCGAGGAGTGCCACGAAGGCACGGTCACGTCGCGAGCCGGTTGCCTCCGACTGACATGCTTGGAGCACATGCTCGTGCTGTTCTGGCGAAAGCGGCTCCGGCAGATTGGCATATCGCCAGCAGCGGACTCGGGGAATGGTTTTGAGTAGTTTCTTTGAAACCAAGCCCTCCATTGTCAGGAAGCGCAAAAAGCTACGTACGGCGGCGATGATTCCCTTCTTGGCAGCACGCACCTTCGGCAGTTTGGCAGCCAGATATTCAGCAATGTAGCTGGACGTGAGACGGGACCAGTCTGGAGCGTCCGTCTTGCGAAGACCAGATATGAACGGTTGCAGATACTTTTGCTGTCCAACACGGGTCGTTTCGCATAAACCGCGAACCGTTCGAAGGTGATCATCGAAACGCTTCAACACTGGATCTATGCGAATCGCAGGATCTGAGGCATTCAAAATACCCCAAGGCTTTAGAAGCTCCGCGATCCGGCTAAGACCAGTGCCAGTGTCCAGTCGTTTCCCCGCAGGCGTTCTGCCGAGCGATAGTGAGTAAGCCTCGACCTGCTCAGATCCGGCTTCGGTTAACGTTTTTCCATTGCGTTGCAGCCAGCGCGCGAGCCCGTCCGCGCTTAGAAGCAGCCTTCGGGCCTGCCCTTTCGAGTAGCCTGTCTCGAGCAGTCTGGCCGCGAGTGGCGGCAAGTATGGGCCCATGGGGCCGGTTAGTATGGTTTCGCGAACATCCTCGTTGAGATGAAGTATTCCAGCATTGTTGTCTCCAGCAGGCCAGGTTGGCCCGTGCTGGAGAGGCTATGCCCGAAGCAGCCGCTTCGACAAAGAGAACTCCTCCACATTTTTCTGCGTTCACATGCACTGCCCGATCCGGCGAAGGACATCTGCTAAGTCACTCAGGTTCGTTATTCGACCGATCGGCATTTGGGGGCCGATGCTGAGCGGCCGGTCCGGTTCTGCAAGAACTGCAGCAAGAGCCAGAAGATATCCGAAATATGCGGGCGATCGCCAACGACCGGAACTTTACTGGCGCGGTACTTACCAGCCTTAAGGTGCGCTTGGGGTCCCCTGGTGAAACTCAGCCGTCCCGATGTGATCTGGCCTACTAAGTGATATCATCAGCCCTAATCATGAGTTCGTCCACGCAGCTGATTCCGCCCGATGTGGGTCCGCCGGGAATCCTTATCGTGGAGGATGAGCAGGTTACAGCGCTCGAGTTGCAAAATCGGCTTAGAAGACTCGGATATCGGGTGACGGGGGTAATTTCGTCGGGAGAGGACGCCTTAACCTCCATCGATGAACGCCGGCCGGACTTGGTATTGATGGACATTTTTCTCGACGGCGAAATCACGGGGACACAGGCGGCGGATGTCATAAACCAACGAGCTGGTATTCCTGTGGTATACCTCACCGCCTACAGCGATCCTGTAACACTCGATCAAATCAAAAAGACCGAGTATTGGGTTTCTTGAGGAAACCTTTCCAGCCAGAAACACTGCAAGCCGTTATACAGCTTGCTCTCGCCCAACATCAGAAGAGCAGGTTCGAAAAGAATCGGAACGGAATGTCTTCCAGAAATTCGCGGACGAATGTAAGGAACAGCTAGACCGGTTCGCGTACACGGCGGGTCATGATTTGAAGGAACCGCTCCGAACGGCTAGGGCTTTCATGGAGTTGTTGGCGAGACGGGCCGGCTCGAAGCTCGACCAGGAAGAACTTCAACTGCTTGCGCTGGCAAAAGATGGGATGATTCGGCTGAACACGCTCTTGGAGGGATCTCATCGCTTACGCGCAAGCAGGATCGTCGTCGACCGGTTCACATCCGAACACACCGTCGAATACTGCGCTCAGAGGCGCACTCGAAAATCTGCAAGACGTGATCACTGAGACTGGCGCAGTGATCGCTTACGATGATCTCCCCGCCGTATCGGCGAATCCCGTGCAGCTCATGCAAGTGTTTCAAAGCTTGCTTAGCAATGCGATCAAGTACCAGAATCCGGAAAATACACCTCACGTCTGGGTCAGTGCGGAAGCACGCATGGGAGAAATCGTTTTTCGGGTCAAGGACAACGGTACTGGCTTTGAGCCCGAGCATGCCGAAAGTATTTTCGCCCCTTTCAAACGCCTACACGCCCAAGGGAGGCATTCTGGCACCGGCCTCGGACTCGCGATTTGCCGAAAGATCGTCGAAGCCCACGGGGGAAGAATCTGGGCGGAAGCTAAACCCGGCCAAGGCGCCATCTTCTTCTTTACGCTTCCAAACTAGTCTTAAGTGAAGAGACTCAGACCGTTTCGGACGGCTCCTCTGATGGATCCCTGTAGGGATGTACATCTTTAAGCGCCTGAGAGATGGCTGATTGCAGTTCCGTTGCTCGGAAGGGTTTTGTTACACGCGGTTGTAATCGCGCCTGCTGTTGTTCTCCGACGTCTGCAGAATGCGCGGTGAGAAACAGCACCGGAACCTCGCGGTCGGACCGGATTTGCATAGCAGCTTGAATCCCGTCCATCTTTCCTTCCAGGCGAACGTCCATCAGAACAAGGTCAGGCCTTAATTCGGCGGCCTTTGCAACAGCTTCTTCTCCCGACACCGCCGAGCCGACAACCGAATGCCCCATTCGTTGCAGCCGGTCTTGGAGATCAAGTTGCACGATGCTCTCGTCTTCAACGATAAGGATTCGCGCGCTCATGACCGCGGCACCGTCTCTTCACGGTCAGACTGCGGAAACGAAACCCTCATTTTCAGGCCCTCCGATCGCTGCACTTGGAAACTGCCGTGCAACTGCTTTGCAAGCACGGACACCAGCTTAAGTCCTAAAGATGTTGCCTTCTCAACATCGAAGTCTTCCGGCAAGCCGATGCCGTCATCTGCGACTTCCAGCAGGCATTCGTTCTGGTCGCATTTAAGCGTGATTCGTATTGTCCCCGCATTGGCCTCGGGGAAGCCGTGCTTGAGAGAATTAGTCACCAATTCGTTTACAATCAAACCGCATGGTATCGCTTCTGAAAGTGCCAAATGCGCGCTTGCTGAGATGCTCACGTGGATTCGGTCCTCCACGCCATAGAACGAAAGCAGATGCTGGGCGAGACGGTGAAGGTAGGTGCCAAAGTCAACGTGCGCCAAGTCGGGCGAACGGTAAAGCAATTCATGAATATCTCCGATGGAACGAACGCGATTGCCGGCCTCATCGAACATTCGTCGAACCGTCTCACTCTCCACTGTGTACGACTGAAGAGCCAGCAAACTCGTGATCACCTGAAGATTGTTCTTTACCCGATGATGAATCTCCTTAAGGAGAACTTCCTTCTCGTTGAGAGATGCTTTCAACTGCTCGTCGGCTCGCCGGCGGTCGGTTTCATCGCGCATGACTTTTGCAAAACCGCGGAGCTGACCCGAGTCATCACGCACAACAGTCATCACGCCAGTGCACCAGAACCTGGTGCCATCTTTGCGTAGGTGCCATCTTTCATCCGTCGAGCTCCCTGCCGTTACTGCACCGTGCATTTCACGTTGCGGAACCCCGGATGCGACATCTTCAGGAACGAAGACGCGTGCCCCGCTCTGGCCGATGATTTCCTCGGCCGTGTAGCCCAGTATGTGTTCTGCTCCGGAGTTCCAGGTCGCAATATTTCCTTCTATATCCAATTGGAAGAGGGCGTAGTCGCGAACATTATTCACGAACAGCCGAAACCGTTCTTCGCTTTCCCGAAGTGAGCGCTCGGCTTGCTTGCGCTCTGTTATGTCGACGCACGCGCCGGACATGTATATTGGCTGCCCTTGCTCGTCGCGCACTACTTCGCCCTGGTCGATGAACCAGCGCTCCGTACCATCAGGCCGCACCACGCGAAACTCCGTATCGAGATGCACGCCTTCGCGTCTGGTCCGCTCGAAGGCCGCTTCAACTTTGGGCCGATCTTCGGGATGGAGGACAGTGTAGAACTCCTCGATTGTTGTTGGCGACTGATCGGGGCGAAGACCGAAGAGTTCCCGCAAGTTCTCGTCGAGAGTATCGCCGTTCGTGCGAAGATCCCAATGCCAGGTTCCCATTCGAGCGGCATGCAGGGCGATCCGCAGCCGCTCCTCGCTTGCACGGAGCGCCTCTTGCATCATCTTCCGTTCTGTCGCGTCCCGGGTTATCTTCGCAAAACCCGTGAGCAGCCCCGTATCGTCTCTAATGGCACTTAGGGTTCCCTCAGCCCAGTAACGTTCGCCATTTTGCCGGACCAACCAGCGCGTGTCGTCAGCGGACCCATTCCGCCGGGCTTCCTCCAACTCCGCTACAGGAACATCTCGATCGCGGTCCTCCGCTGGAAAGAGAAGTGCGTAATTCTGGCCCATGATCTGGTGCTGCGAGTACCCGTTGATCCGTTCGGCACCTCGGTTCCAGCTATTCACCTTTCCCGCAGCATCGAGCGTAAAGATGGCAAAATCCGTCACGCCGGCAACCATAAGGCGGAACTGTTCTTCAGCTTCGCGGCTTGCGGCCAGCCTTTTATCTCCGTCGTGCTCACGCCTCTTTTCTTGCTCTCGCTTGAATAGTGCGAGTTGAATCACCGCCGCAAGCTCACCGGACTTGGCAGGCTTCATGACATAAGCAAGTGGCTCGGTATGTTGCGCCCGGTCGAGCAAATGCCGGTCTGAGTAACCAGTGAGGTACACGACTGAAATGCCGAGTGGCTGCAGGTGCTGGGCCGCGGTTATGCCGTCCATGCCACCGGAAAGGACGATGTCCATCACGACGAGATCGGGAGAACGCTCTCCTCCTTGGGAAATTGCTTGCTCGCCCGAGTGGGCTACGCCAACAACGTCATAGCCCTGAGCCGTCAGACTTTGCCGCAGTTCTTCGGCAACTACCCGCTCATCTTCAACGATCAAGATCCGGTTCTTCGACATCAGCTCTCCTCGCTGCCCTTTTTTCAAGCGGGTGAGGTGAGCCGGGGCGACCGGTTGACGACGGATGTAGCCCGTTCCCGTCGGGCCGGGCTACGCGTCCTGCCTGTCTTTAGTATGACGCCTAGGGAGTGGAAGTTCGTTCGATCATCGTAGGTCCAAGACAATTTGGGGCCAATAACGGCTGATTTAGTGCAAATTGTGAGTCTCCGGTCGAAAACCGTTACTCCACAGAGCATGCCATTTTGACTGCTTCGATGAACTGGTCGAGGCTCGATGGTTTGGTGATGTAGTCTTGAGCGCCCCCATTCAGGGCATCACTCTTGTCTCGTGCCGCTGAGGAAGTACTGAACATGACAACAGGAATCGCCCGAAGAGTCTCGCTTGCCTTCAGGTCGGATAACACCGCGATCCCGTTCTTTTTCGGCAAATTCAAATCGAGAAGAATCAGGTCAGGCTTCAGACCTTGTTGACCGGGGGCAGACCCGTGCAACAGCAAAAGTGCCTCCTCCCCATCATGAGCTCGAAAAAGCTGGATATGCGGCGCCCGCTCATCCAGAACGATCCTGACCAATACGAATGCCGCATCGTCATCTTCTATGTACAATACGGCGCGCACCATATCGGTTCGACTACCGCGGACGCAAGGCGTGTCCAGCGATTGCACTCCAGCGATTATTGCGCATTTCAGTGGCGACGCAGGTCGTTCGAAGCTATCATTGGGTCGTGGCCAGAGAAAAGATCCTCATAGTTGAGGATGAGGCAATTACGGCGATGCACCTCGGAGAGCAGCTTAGCCGCCTCGGTTATGAGGTCAGCGCATCGGCGAGCTCTGGGGAAGAAGCGGTGCGGCTGGCTGAAAAGCTGAACCCCAATCTAGTTGTGATGGATGTGAGATTAGACGGATTTATGGACGGGGTTGAAGCATCCAGGCAAATACATGAGCGTGTGGGCGCGCCCGTTGTCTACTTAACGGCCTATCCGGACGTTTTCCTGCGAGCCCCGGCTCGGATGCAAAAACCCGGGATTTGCATTGCGAAACCATTCTCGGCACCTGCTTTAGCGGGCGTCATCGAGATAGCGCTTCGCGGCTAAAAGAACGCCTTATTCGTCATTTGTCGGTCGATTCAGACCAGGTCAAAATGGCAGTCAGTCCTGGTTGCCACTGGCAGTCCATGTCGTGACGACCGTCAGAAGCTTATGCGGGATGCCAACGCTCGACTCCCCATCCGAAGATTGACGGATTTTCCGTGGCACCGGGCGTCTACCCTGGCTCTTCAATATGGCACGGCTCCCCCGAAGCTTTGGATTCGAGCCCCCAGCCCCGCTAACGCCGTGTCCAGCCGGGATGTTCCGCCGTTCGCGGCGGAACATCCAAAGATATCGCCCCACTCCTAATGCCCGCTCCGTAAATGGAGCATCCGATTATGCCGAGTCGTGAAGGACGGAAACCCTGTCCACTGCTCATCGCCGCTCTCTGCGACCCCGCGCACTCGGAATAACACGGAACTCGGCATAACGTGGAGGCGCACTCCATCGCGGCAGCCCGTGTCCTGCTGCCGTGGTCTTAGTAAAAATGTCCGCGAGGCGATCTCGAACCCCGTCATTTGGAAAGGCGGCTAACAACCCAGTGCGCCCCTAAAATCCCGACATCTAAAGCCTTCCGTCGTTTGTGCCTCTCGCAAATACCGAAGTAGTTGAGATGATGAGGATTGCGCAGCTTTGGCAAATTTGTACGGTCAACGTTGGGATGGCTCTCGGTTATGGCCGAGTTGCTCTCGTCATTACTGAAAAGCCGCACTGCTCTGCAGCTGGAAAACATCGCGCTTCGCCATCAGATCGGAGTCCTTCAACGCTCGGCCAAGAAGCGCTTGCAATTGCACAACTCGGATCGCTTGTTCTGGGTCGGGCTATCGCAGCTATGGAGCGAGTGGCG
>Ga0308175_100001421_pt1 | contig 16154 bp, 11 predicted proteins | sample PhyCR1_3_FD_203893 | JGI IMG/M metagenome (GOLD analysis project Ga0308175, IMG submission 203893) | Soil microbial communities from UC Gill Tract Community Farm, Albany, California, United States - DLSLS.C.R1 | ecosystem: Environmental > Terrestrial > Soil > Agricultural land | place: USA...
ATGACCGACCTAGTCGCGGCTCTGCAATGGGTCCGTGACAATATCCAGAACTTCGGCGGCGATCCCGATCGGGTGATGATCTACGGCCAGTCCGGTGGCGGATCTAAGGTCACGACTCTGATGGGCATGCCATCCGCATCAGGTCTCTTCCATCGAGCCTCGGCCCAATCCGGCGGGGGCGGAAATATTCCTACCCGGGACCAGCAGAAGGAACTCTCCCGCTTGGTCATGAAAGACCTGGGGCTTGCATCAAACGACATTCAGTCGCTCCAGAAGATGGAATGGTCCAAGCTGATGGCCGCCGGTAATGCTGCCGCGGGCAAGATCAATCCTCCCGGAGCACCTATGGGGCCCGGAGCGCCCGGGAAGCCTCGCGTCGGTTGGTCCCCGTGTGTTGATGGCAAGGTGATCAACATGCGGTCCTTCTTCGATGCCGCTCCGGAAGTATCGAAGAACGTGCCAATGCTAATCGGTTCGGTCAGCGAAGAAGGCAATCAGATGTCTTCTCGTCCCACGGAACAGGAGTGGCACGCAAACTTGGCCAAGACGTATGGGGAAGAGAAGGCCACCGCCATCGTTGCCACACTGAAGAAAGCTTATCCGGAGAAGAAGATACAAACTCTGTCCTACATGTGTTCCGGCAGGCCCGGGCTCAATGGGCTGTCTATGCGCAACAACGTTGTAAAGATGGCCAAGCTGAAGCACGATCTCAATGCGGCGCCAGCGTACGCGTATTACTTCACGTGGCAGAGTCCAATGCTCGACGGCGTGCCGGGGGCCTGGCATACCGCGGAACTGCAGTTCTGCTTCGACAACACGAAACGCTGCGAACAAGGAACGGGCAATACACCGGAAGCGCAGGCGCTTGCGAAGAAGATGGCTTCTTCCTGGGCGGCTTTCGCTGCGACCGGCAAGCCGAGCATAGCCGGCATCCCATGGGAACCGACCGACCCCGAAACGAATAACACCATGGTCTGGGATAACAATTGCCGAATGTTAAATGACCCGGAAGCAGAAGCACGTAAGATCATCTTGAGCTGATCATTACTGATCGGCTTATGATCTTGTTGTCAGGACGCCGGCCAAATTGCAGTCCAGGGCGTTAGGGCAGATCTATTCGGAACTAACGTCCTTTCAACTTGCAACCCAAGGGCATTGTGTGTTGCATGGTCTTTCACAGGAGCAGCACTATGATACGAGCCATTCCACCCTATATAACTCTGCCTCTTCTATTGACCCTCAGCATCCCTACCTTTGCGCAGCGCCGTCCTTCGCCCTATTACGAGGACACGAACAACGTCCCGAACTCACCCGAGATCCACGCCGACCGCACCGTAACCCTCCGCCTCTTCGCGCCGAAGGCGTCCGAGGTGATTCTCATGGGCTCGCCGGGCATTCTTGAATTTACGAAGAAGCCGGTGCCGCTTCAGAAAGACGAAAAGGGCGTTTGGAGCACCACAATCGGGCCGCTGCCGCCCGGCTTCTATACGTACGGATTCGCGATCGACGGCGGTTTGCGCATGCCCGATCCAGCAAATCCCGACCTCGAAGTGCGCCGATGGGGTGACACCAGCATGTTCATTGTGCCCGGACGCGAGAAGGCCGTATACGAAGAGCGCCCGGTACCGCACGGGTCAGTCCACATCGACTTCTACGACTCGAAGAATCTCAATACTCCCCGGATGTTCTACGTCTACACCCCGCCGGGCTACGAGAACAATTCACAGAAGTACCCGGTGCTGTATCTGTTGCATGGCAATGGTCAGATTGAGTCGTCGTGGCTGTGGACTGGGCATGCGAATGTCATCATCGACAACCTGATCGCAGACGGCAAAGCGAAGCCCATGATTGTGGTGATGCCCTACGGTCACGTCCCGCGCAGAATCAAGCCGGACCGCCCAGCGGGCGCAGGCCAGGGAGACACTCAGGCCATCGAGAAGGAGCTTCTGACAGCAATTAAGCCCGAGGTCGAGGAGAAGTACAGAACCTTGACCGACCGCGACCACCGCGCGATCGCCGGACTCTCGATGGGCGCCATGCAGTCATGGTCCATCGGTTTGCATAACCTCGATGAGTTCGCCTATGTCGGTGCATTCAGCGGTCCCGGCAACCGGGCTGAATGGGAGAAGGCTGATCCCGCGATGCTCAACAACAAACTTAAGGTTCTTTGGTTCGGGTGTGGCACGGAGGATGCGCTCTACCCCGCCGTGAAGGGAATGGATCAGCTTCTTACTCACCGGCAGGTCAAGCATACGTTCCACTCGTCCGGTCTGGGGCATAGCTGGCCAAATTGGCAAACATATCTCTCGATCTACGCTCCGCTCCTGTTCCAAAACTGAGACGGATAAGAGACATCAGTGCCTTTAAATCGAGCCAGTGCCGCGCGGCGGCAAGCGGCCGCCGGCGATCCGCAACCGTAATTGCGTGCTGAGTGATTGTTCTCTGTCGAGACTTCACATTTGCCCGTTCGAAGTCTGATTTGCCGCTCTCGATTCCGGTCCCGTACGGATGCCTGTGCAACCGCGGGAACCAAAGGGACCTCAGGCGGTAATGGATCACTGGCGGGACCGCTTGTCCCACCGCTGTATTCTCAATGCCTGAAAAAAGTGATCTCTGCGTGCACCGTCGTATGCTCCGGTGCCGAAGGCAGCACCGTTTGAACTTCCGGCCCGAACCGCATGGGCAGAGGTCATTCCGCCCCAACTTCTCCAACAACTCTTTGTCATCCTGGACCACTCGCGATCCTCGTTTGACGTGCGTCTCGGAAGGGAACCCCCTTTCGTCGCTTGCTACTCGGCGTGAAAGGACTGGTTGGTATAGATGTTGTTTGACATAAGTTTCTCCAATCGGTCAGGGCATTGCGGCGCGCCAAGCGAATCGCTGTCTATCGCCCAACCCCAATGCATGCGGAGGCGATGGCAACTCTGCTGCGAACGCGTCTGCTTTTCGTGTTTAAGACCTTGCCGCCGCCGATTCTCTTCTCGAGGCACGGACGCTTAGAACACGTTTTGCCGCCATATTCCATGCAAGTGATGGAAGTTAATTTCAACTCGTCACCCCCTTCGATTCACGGGCGACGCGGCAAGCATTCACGACTTGAGCGCATAGACTATGCCTGACGCTGGGGTCATACATTGCGGCCTGCTTCCGTCGCGTCGCGGGGATTCCAAGTACGCGAACATGCCCGAGACACCCAAACAGTTGTTCTACGTCGTGCAGAACCCGCCCGAGCGCTATTAATGCGTGATGCGAATGATCCGATTATTGCTTGCGTGAAGAACTGCTTCAGAGCATCAATGGATTCGCGTGAGGTCGCTGAAGCAGGAGTGGATCGTATCCAGGCAAATTAGATGCGTTCGTTGCGGGTTTTCCTGCTCCTAATACGTGGGGGACGAAGCCGGGCGACGCGGCGTTGTGCCCGCAAAGGCCCATCCTGAACCACGCTTAGGAAAACGCAATCGCAGGCACGAATTTTTGTGGACCTTCCCGACGCACTGCTGCGTATCCCACTCAGGACGCATTTGATTTCAGCAAACGTGGTAACCAAAATCGCACCTGGGTGTATTGCAACTGAGAAGTGTTCCGACAATTTTGCTAACCGGAGGCGACTTCATCCGTAGTTGAGAAAGGAACCGCGACTGTGAGTGGGGTGGTTCTGGGGAAAAGAACTTAAGGAAGGCGAATGGCGGACTTAAAAGCAGCGCTTCGGCGCCTGAGGAAAACACCAGGATTTACGATAACCGCAGTAATCACGCTTGCATTGGGCATCGGGGCTACAACCGCCATCTTCACTCTTGTCCATCAGGTGATGCTCAAGTCTCTGCCTGTTACCAGGCCCGAAGAACTGTGGCGCATAGGAGATAAAAATCGCTGTTGTAACTGGGGCGGCTATACCCAGGATAAGGACGGCAATTTTTCGCTCTTTTCCTGGGAGGCTTACCAGAATTTCCGCGCTCACACGCCCGAGTTCGTTGACCTTGCCGCTTTGCAGGCCGGCAACGCACCGCTCGGCGTCCGGCGCGCCGGTTCGCAGGCGCCCGCTGCCACGCGCAATGGTCAATTCGTTTCTGGCAACTTCTTCCGCACCCTAGGCGTTCAACCCTGGATTGGTCGTCTCATGACGGATGCTGACGATCACGAGAGCGCTGCCCCCGTCGCAGTCATGAGTTATCGAGTCTGGAGCGATAAATACGGCTCGGATCCCACCGTAGTAGGTGGCAGCTACCAGATCAACGGCCATCTGTTCACGGTCATCGGCGTCACTCCGCCTGGCTTCTATGGAGCGAAACTCGCCGGCTGGGGCATGCCCGACATCTGGATCCCTGTCACGGCCGAATCGCTTCTCGACGGTGCCGCGGCGCGTCTGAAACGTCCTAATTCGAATTGGCTCGATCTGCTCGGTCGCGTCCGGCCCGGGGTCAATCCCAAAACGCTCGAAGCCAAACTACGCGTCGAGTTCCATGATTGGCTCGCGAGCCATGTGCCTGAGATGGAACCAAGCGAAAAGCAAACCTGGCATCAGCAGACGCTACATCTCGTCCCCGGTGGGGCCGGTGTTGCGTCAATGCGCGATCAATACGAGGCGGGATTGAAGTTGCTGCTCATTGCGGCCGGATGCGTGCTGCTCGTTGCTTGCGGGAACCTGGCCAATCTCATGCTTGCCCGTGGGTTGAAAGAACGCGCCCAAACCTCTGTGCGTGTGGCCCTTGGTGCGGGACGTAGTCGCCTGGTTCGCAGCGCCGTCGTCGAATCCACTTTGCTCGCGATGCTCGGCGGAATTCTAGGAATCGGGGTTGCATACGCCGGCACTAAACTCATCCTGTTTCTGGCTTTTTATCACAACGCCGGGCCCAATACTTACGTTCCTGTCGATGCGTCACCTTCCTGGCCTGTTCTGCTGTTCACGTTTAGCGTGTCGATTCTGACCGGCATTCTTTTCGGCATCGCGCCCGCGTGGATGACTTCACATGTGGATCCCATCGAAGCTCTCCGGGGCAGCAATCGTTCTGTGGGAGGAGGTGGCTCGATCGCCCAGAAGTCTCTCGTGATCGGGCAAGCCGCCATGTCTCTCGTCCTGCTTTCCGCCGCCGCTCTTCTCGGCCAGAGTCTCCGGAACTTGGAGCACCAGAATTTCGGATTCGAACCAAGCGGGCGTTATCTTGCCTCGATCAACCCGACGTTAAGCAACTACAAGCCCGAACAGATGGAGCCCCTCTTCCGTCGCATCGACGAACGCCTGCTCCGCATTCCGGGAGTCCGCATGGTCGCACCTGTGCTCTACGCACCGATGAGCGGCGACAGCTGGAATGAAGGGGTCTTTATCATGGGCCGGCCGCATCCCGGACCCAAAGAAGACATCGGCGCAGGCTGGGCACGGGCGATGCCCGGCTTCTTCGAAACGATCGGAGCTAGAGTCCTAAAAGGTCGCGCCATCGGTGAGGAGGACACTCCCACCACGCGTCCCATCGCGGTTGTTAACGAAGCGTTTGTACGCCGCTTCTTCAAACACGAAAGTCCTATCGGCCAGCACTTCGGCATTGACCGCATCAAATACGCCGGATCATACGAAATCGTCGGTGTCGTCCGCGACATCCGCTACATGACATGGGATATCAAGCGTCCAGTCCGCCCTATGTTCTGGGTGCCCGAAACTCAAAATCTCAAGTACGATGATCCGCAATTTGCCACGGGCGAACTTTTCTCTCATTTCCTCTACAACATCGTGATCTGGGCGCCCGGCGATCCGCCCGGTGTCGCCACTGAGGTGCGCAAAGCAATCTCCAGCGTCGATCCCAACCTGGTGCTTTATAGCGTCGATCCCTACTCCAGGATTCTCGCTGCAGACTTTCGGCAGGAAAACATGATCGCAAAACTAACCATGCTGTTTGGCGTTCTCGGTCTGATTCTCGCCGCCGTGGGATTGTATGGTGTCATGGCTTATACGGTCGAACAGCGCACGAGTGAGATTGGCGTCCGTATGGCGCTCGGTGCCGATCGCAGCAGAGTGATCCGCATGGTCCTCCGCGCTGCTTCCTCACAAATCGGAGTCGGCCTCGGATTGGGCATCCCCCTCGCGATTGCCGCAGGGCGGCTGATGACCCGTCAGCTCTACGGTGTTGCTCCGTGGGATCCGCAGATGCTGACGATCGCGACTTTATCACTCTGCATGGCCACGCTCCTTGCGTCGTCCATTCCCGCCGCCCATGCGGCGACTGTCGACCCCATGGCCGCGCTTCGCACCGAATAGGTGCTGCAAACCAAGGGCGCTGGCATGGTTTGCAAAACTTTCGTGGCGCCCGCCCGGGCAAGCAGGAGCCAAGTGAGTGCGATCTGCACCGGTAGCGGGGCTTGATGACTGCGGCGCCCGTGAACGCTTCCAGAGATGCAGCGAATGCCCGGTTGCAGTGCGGACCCAAGTGTGGGCCTGACAGCCCGCTGACCGCCGTACTTGCGCCCAAAATCCACGAGCGCCCCGCGCTGACCGAGTCGTAGATTGAAAAGATCCGGGCCGGAGCGTCCCATTTGGCCCAGACAATTGCTCCGAAACGGCTTTACTCGTTGGAGCAATGCGCGCGTAACATAGTACCCGATGTACGACTCCAAACCTGTTCGTGGCACAGCACTCACTGACGAGCTGGAACCGACGCGCGCCGGCCTGTACATGTATGCCGCCGGATCGATAGCTGCCGGCATCCTGGATCTAATCTGGCGTGATTTCGATGCCGGCCATCAACCCATTCAGGCTTTGGGCGACCACATTCCCGGTCGCGAAATACTCGCGTGCATCGCCGCCATCTGGTTGGTTGCAGGAGGCGCAGCGATCCTCTGGCGTCGGACGGCTCGAGGGGGCGCAGTGGCTCTGGCCGGGATCTATCTTATCTTTGGTTTGTTCTGGCTGCCGCGTTTCTATACGGCGCCCCACGTCGTAGGTTTTCGCGCCGGCGTGTTCATAGGATTGCTGGTCGGCATCGGCCAGCAACTGATCCTGGTTGCGGCGGCCATAATTGTGTACGCTTCTCGCGGTAAACGTCGGCCGGACTTGACGCATCGAGTATCGCTTGCCCTTCGTTGCACGTTTGGGCTCGCTTCAATCGACTTTGGCTTGGCGCATATGACGGGTATGCAGGCCGTAAGTTCTATGGTTCCCAAGTGGATGCCTTTCGGGGGCGAGTTCTGGGCGATACTCACTGGCTGCGCCTTCGTGCTTGCCGGGATTGCGATACTCACGGGAATCATGGACGTTCTGGCCGCACGGCTACTTGCACTGATGCTGCTAGTTTTTAGCGTGCTCGTGTTAGCGCCAGGAGCCTTGGCTCACCCACGCAACCATGTGCCGTGGGGTTCCAATGCGTATAATCTGGCCGCTGTGGGCGCGTATTTGATCTGTGCGGAATCGATTGTTACACGACGCCGAGTGATTGGTAGCACGGTCGGGCGCGAGCATAGGCCCTACTCGGAAGAAATGCCTCGTGTTAATGTTCCGGAAAGTTCCTGAACGAGACTGCTGCCGAGAAAAGATTCAGAATGTCGAATTTTCACGTCGATCCGGCACTCGTCCGTTCGACGTGTCCATAGGGGCAGGAGTTTGGCGCTAAAGCTAGTCAGACTTCAGTCCCGGATCTGATACTTAAAGGAGTTGCAAATGAGCATAAAACCAAAGAACACGATCTGTTTATGGTTCGACAAAGATGGAGAGGAGGCGGCGCGCTTTTACGCCGCCACCTTCCCTAACAGCGAGGTAACCGCCGTTCACCGGGCACCCGGCGACTATCCGGGCGGCAAGAAGGGCGATGTGCTAACGGTGGAATTCACCGTCGTAGGCATTCCCTGTCTCGGTCTCAATGGGGGCCCGGCTTTCAGGCACAGCGAGGCCTTTTCCTTTCAGATCGCGACGGAAACTCAGGAAGAGACGGACCGTTACTGGAACGCAATCGTCGGCAACGGCGGTACGGAAAGCCAGTGCGGTTGGTGCAAAGATCGCTGGGGTCTCTCCTGGCAGATCACCCCGCGTGCGCTAACCGATGCGGTTGCGGCTGGCGGTGATGCGGGCAAGCGTGTCTTTCAGGCCATGATGACGATGAAGAAGATTGACATTGCCGCCATTGAGGCAGCGCGGCTAGGCTGACGTGAACACGTTTACGCGTCGCTCATCACGAAAGAATCCGCAGCCTATATCGGCCATTGGCCGAAGGCTTTTCTCGCTCGAACCCTAACGTCTCCGGTCCTTCCTCAAAGAGAACAGATGCCGGAGCCAAGACACACTGATTCTACTTTGTTGACAGTGGTCTGACCACATGGTATTTTTCTAGAACCTCCAACCTGGAAGTGCAAGAAGAAGGACGGGATCTCGGGTGAGGGGAAAGGGGGACGCGTTTTGAAGGTTGGTTTCTTGGGATTGGGAATCATGGGCCAAGGAATGGCTCAGCAATTGATCAAAGCAGGTCACAATCTCACAGTCTGGTCGCACAACCGAGAAAAGGCCGCTGAGTTTTCCAAGGTTCACTCCTGCTCACCAGGTGAGACGCCTGCTGACGTTGCCCGTAATAGTCACGCATGCTTCGTGTGTGTTGGTGACACAAATATGTCACGCGAAGTGATCGTGGGGCGGAGTGGGCTGATTGAAGGTGCGGCGAGTGGTTCGCTCATTGTGGACTGCAGCACTATCTCTCCATCGGCAAGCAAGCAGATGGGAGCGGAGCTCGCTGAGAAAGGCATCCGCTTCCTTGACGCACCCTGTACCGGATCGAAGGCCGGTGCTGAAAGCGGAACCCTTTCCTTTATGATCGGCGGCGATCAGGCAGTATTCGAAGAAGCGCGTCCGCTCTTCATGGCCATGGGACAGACACTTTACTACTGCGGTGGTCCGGGTAAGGGATTACACGCCAAGGTGACTCAGAACCTGGTGCTCGGGAACATTGTTGAGGCTTTCAATGAAGGTCTGGTTTTAAGCACAAAGGGCGGCGTCGATCCGGAGGTGATGATCGAGATTCTCAATAACACCGGTGCGCGGTCCGGTTATGTGGCGGGCAAAGCGAATTCCGTGCTGCAACGGGAATTTGCTCCTACATTCTCAGTTCGGTGGCTGGAGAAGGATCTTGGATTGGCACTGGAGGTAGGGGCGGAATTAGGAGTTCCGCTACCGGCGACATCTGTTTCGCAGCAACAGATGCGCCTGGCGCGAGCGATGGGCTACGGAGACGAAGATATCTGCGGCTCAATTCGAGCACTGGAGCAAATTACAGCCTGCCAAGTGCGGAGCGGAGCTACGTCCGACTCCTGACGACACATTAAAAGAGTCCTAATATACGCACGCCTATCCGAGGGGTTCCGAAATGATCCACAAATCTGTCCGCCACATCTTTCCTGTCGCTTGTTTTTTGATTACGTGTGCGCTGACTTCCGTTCTCGTTGCTCAAAGTACTACGGCGTCGCTACTGGGGATTGTGAAAGATCCGAGCGGCGCGGTGTTGCCCAATGTCGATGTGACGGCTACCAACGCCGAAACGTCCTTTACACGAACGGTAAAGACTGATGGCGAAGGCGGCTATCTTTTTACGAACCTCCCTATTGGTTCCTACGAGCTCAGAATCACGGCTCCCGGCTTCCAGACTTTCGTGCAAACGGGCATCACCCTGGTTGTGAATGAAAGCGCAAGGGTCGACGCGTCGCTGAGTGTGGGCGCGGCTAGTCAGACAGTGCAGGTGGATGCGCAGGCTTCCGGCGTAGACACTCACACATCAACGATCGGCGAACTTGTAAGCCGGGAGCGTATTCAAGAACTTCCCCTGAACGGAAGAAACGCCCTCACATTAGCCGCGGTTGTGCCTGGTGTCACAAACATCATCAATCCGCCCACCGTGCAAACGCAAAGCCGCGGAGGAGCCGGAATAACGGTTGCAGGAGGCAGGGACACTCAGAATGAATTCCGCTTTGATGGTACGTCCTGGAAGAACATCACGCAGAACACGTCTCTGAATCTGCCCAGCCCTGACGCTTTGCAGGAGTTCCAGATTCTGACCAGCAGCCCGAGTTCAGAATATGGCCGCAATTCAGGAGGCGTCTTCGTGGCGGTGACTCGTGCGGGCACAAATCAGTTCCATGGCGCCCTTTATGACTACCTGCGCAATACCGCACTGAACGCGCGCAACTACTTCACTCGGGCTCCCCAACAAAAACCTTCGCTCAAACAGAACCAGTTTGGGGGGACTCTGGGGGGCCCGATCCTACGTGACAAACTCTTTTTCTTTGCAGCGTACCAGGGAACTCGGATCAGAGAATCGCAGATTCTTTCCCCAGCCTTTATCCCGACCGCTGCTCAACGTAACGGCTCGTTTGGCCCATCTACGGTTTTGCGCGATCCCATTCGCGGCGGCTTCTACCCGGGTGGACAAATAAACCCAACAGATATCGATCCCGTTGCCAGCCGCCTGCTGAGCCAGTTTATCCCGACCAATATCGCCGGCGGCGGCAACACTTTCTTACTGTCGAGCCCTACTGATGCGGATCAGTTCGTCATACGGGCGGACTACAACATGACGGCTAAGGATCTGTTGTTTGTTCGCTACTTCCGCGATAACGGCGTTCGCACCAGCCAGGCGGGAACGATTGCGCCCTATGCTCCGAGTGACACAAGCACGAACCTGCAGAACTGGGCGGTAGGAACAACCCATACGTTCGGTCCGAGCCTGCTCAACGAGTTCCGCTTGGGCGTAGGACGCGTAGACTCGAACGTGTCTCAAAAGGATACGCGACAGCTCTCGGATTTCGGTGCGATCTTCCCCGGCGTCATCACGCCGCAGCTGCCGAACATAAACGTCAGTGGGTTTTTCAACATGAATACCACCGACCTGTTTAACGAGCACGACAACATCTATCAGATTGGCGACACCATCCGCTGGACACGCGACAAGCACTCGGTCAGCATCGGTGGAGAGCTAGAGAGGCTCGAACTGTACAACTTCGGTTCTTCGGGTAACAATGGCACCTTCACCTTTGACGGTACGCAGACCAACAACGCATTCGCAGACTTCCTTATTGGCCGTCCGGTACGCCTTTTGCAGGCCAGCCCATATCAACGCAACGCCAAAACTTGGGATGGCTACATCTTCGCTCAGGACGATTACCGGGTCACAAACCGGCTCACCTTGAACCTTGGTGTCCGCTACTCGATATTCAAGCCGTTTGGCATCACGCAGAATCACACCAATACTTTTCGGGCGGGACAGCGATCCACTGTGAATCCGAACGCTCCGCTTGGCATGGTCTTTCCGGGAGATCAGGGAATCCCCGATGGGCTTGTTCCCACGGACTACAACAATGTTGCTCCTCGTGTCGGAATTGCTTTTGATCCTAGAGGAGACGGTCGCACGAGCGTGCGTCTCTCCTATGGCCTTTTCTACGAGGACCTGCGATCGGATGTCTTCACTTATGCGGCTGTAAACCAGCCGTTCGTGATCTCAAACACGGTGAATACGCCACGAAGTTTAGCGAACCCGTACGCCGGCACAATCGACCCCTTCCCATACATCTACAAACCGGCCACTTCCCGATTCACATTCCCGATGAGCTTGTTCACGAGTCCCGCTCCCACCCTAAACGCCTCGTATGTTCATAACCTCAGCGCCTCGATCCAACAGGCGCTCCCAGGGGGAATGCAGCTCAACATCGGTTATGTGGGCAAGCTGGAAAAGGGTCTCGTACGGATGGTTCAGGCGAATCCGGCCACTTATGGCCCGGGAGCAACGTTAGCCAACACAGATGCCCGGCGTCCTCTCCTGCCAGGCGTGTACGCGAGTGTTCGACAGGTCTGTAATTGCTCGCCCGCGACATACCACTCCATGCAGGTTTCGCTCTCGAAGAGATACAGCGGGGGCTTGACGTTCATGTTGGCGTACACGCTGGGTAAGCTGCTCGATCAGTATTCCGCAACCAATCTCGGGCAGACGCCGCAGAACCCTGCGAATGCCGCAGCCGATCGCGCTCGCTCGGACTTCGATCGTCGCCACGTATTCTCAGCCTCAATCGTGTATCAGATCCCGTTCTACAAAAACGCAAACTTTCTTTTACGCGGTGTGTTCTCGAATTGGGCGGTCGACAGCCTGATCCAGTTGTCGAGTGGTCTTCCATTCAATGTTGTGACTGGGCGTGACGCTTCTCTCACGGGGGTTGGATTTGATCGTCCAAACGTAATCGGCAATCCGTACCGTTCCTCCTATACCAACAGGGATGACGAGCTGAGTCACTTTTTCAATACCTCTGCCTACGTAGCCAATTTGCCGGGACAGTATGGGAATAGCGGCCGCAATCCGTTGAGCGGTCCTGGCTTTCAGAATGTGAATCTATCTTTGGTGCGCAGCTTCCCGCTCGGGGAGCACTTTGGCAAATTGCAGTTTCGCTCGGAGTTCTTCAATGCTTTGAACCATCCGAACTTCGGCCAACCGGACGGCAACCTTGCGAACGCCTCAACCACCTTCGGGAAAATTACGACGGCGTCCGATCCGCGCATCATACAGTTCGCTTTACGCTACCAGTTTTGATCGCGTTTGCCTCGTGACGAACATTTCGGCTTCTTTGTCCTTTCAAAAAGAGAATCAGCATGGTGACTCGTAGAAACTTCTTTCAATCGACGTTTGCCGCATCGGCATTCGCGATGACATCGCCGGGCGGAGCGGCACCTCTCGCCCGTGAGGATTCTGACTGGTTTGATCGGCCCATGCGCTGGGCACAACTGAATCTGGTGGAAGATGACCCCGCGAAGATGGATCGCAAATATTGGTTGGAGTATTTCAAGCGCATCCATGCCGACGGGGCCTGTCTCTCAGCGGGCGGTGTTGTAGCCTTTTATCCTACGAAAATCAAATATCACCATCGCAGTCAGTGGTTGCCCGGTAATGAGGGCTTCTTCCCTGAGATGCTGGACGGTTGCCGCACCCAGGGCATGGTCGTGCTTGCACGCACCGATCCGCACGCGACCTACCAGGACGTCTATGAGGCGCATCCAGATTGGATCTCAGTCGGTCCAGACGGGAAGAAGCGTCCGCATCCGGACTATCCCGGCATGTGGCTCACCTGCACGCTTGGGCCATACAACCTGGATTTCATGACCGACGTAACGCAGGAAATCGTGGAACTGTACAACGTCGGTGGCGTATTCTCCAATCGATGGACCGGCAATGGGATGTGCTACTGCGAGCATTGCCGGAATGATTTCCAGGCTGCTTATCACGAAGATCTTCCTCGCGACCGCGATCCAAGGAATACGGTGTACCGGCATTATCTCGCCTGGGAGCAGGGACGCCGATTTGAGATCTGGGACAAGTGGGACAAGGTAATCAGGAAGGCCCGCCCTGACGCACGCTACATTGCGAACTCGGGGGGGGGCGCCACGAGCGGCCTCGATATGAAGAAGGTAGGCGAGCTCGCACCAACGCTATTCGCAGATCGTCAATGCCGATCGCGCGTCATGGTTCCTTGGGCAAACGGTAAGAATGGAAAAGAGTACCGATCCACGCTGGGGAACAAAGCCATTGGCGGCATCTTCAACGTAGGGATCGTAGCACCGTATCGTTGGCTCAACTCCACCAAAAGCGCGGCAGAGACGCGGATTTGGGTTCAGGACGGTATCGCGAATGGTCTTCGACCCTGGTTCAACATGGTGTCAGGGCAACTGCGCGACAACCGTGGGCAGAAGGTAATCGAGGATCTCTACGTCTGGCACTATCAGAACGAGAAGTATCTCCGAAATACGTCGCCCGTCGCTCGGGTGGGCATTGTGTATTCGCAACAGACGGCTGAATTCTACGCCGGAACAGCTGGTCTTCAGCGCCTGGTGGAATATCCGCAGCTTGGTATCTATCAAGCCCTGATTGAAGCTCGCATTCCCTTCGAGATGGTACATGACCACAATCTCGATCCTGAGCATCTCACGCGTTTCAAGACACTGATCCTCCCCAACATCGCCGCACTTTCCACAGCTCAATGTCAGCAACTGCGAGACTTTGTCAACGGCGGGGGTGGACTACTTGCCACGTATGAAACATCGCTGTGTGATGAAGACGGCAACAAGCGTCAGGATTTCGGCCTGGCCGATCTCTTCCGGGCTTCCTACGTTTCACATACAAACGGAAAGAGTAACGTTCCTCTCCAAAACACGTACCTCTACCCAGAGAAGTCAAGCCCTCTTTACAGTGCACTGCTGCGCGGGATAGAGGATGCTGACACAATCATCGGCGGAACATGGCAGTTGAATGTAAAGCCCCAACCGGGATTACCGAAGCAACCCTTATCGCGTATTCCGGCCGTGGCGAATTTGCCCATGGAGAAGACTTTCTGGACCGTTGACAAGACCGACATTCCCGACGTCTTTATGCATGAAGTCGGGAAGGGACGCGTCGTGTACGTGCCTTGGGATATCGATCGTGTGTACTGGGATGTAATGGCTCGCGATCACGGCACGATTCTGATCAACGCGATCAACTGGGTTACGAACGAGCCCTCGCCCCTGCGTATCAAAGGTCAGGGGATGTTTGACGCAACAGCATGGCTACAGAACAACTCGATGACGGTCCATCTGGTTAACCTCACGAATCCTATGGCCATGAGGCCGCAGATGCACGAGCTAATCGCGTCGCCTCCGCAAGAGGTTGAAGTGGAAATCCCGGACGGCAAAAAAGTAAGCCGCGTTCATGGCCTGGTGAAGGCTAGCACTGTAGCCCATACTGTGGAGGGTCGCACGCTTAAGTTTCGAGTGCCCTCCGTGCTCGACCATGAGGTCATCGCGATCGATTTCGCATGACGTCGGAAGAGACAAACACGGCGCTCCGGAAGCCGTCTCTGCGCGGTGTTGTCATTGGCCTGGTGCCTTTTTTCGGTATGTGCTTCTCCGTGCCGCTCTGGGACCGGACTACGCCGATGATCTTGGGTCTACCTTTTAATCTCTTTTGGCTCATTGCCTGGATCGTCATCAGCAGCGGCTGCATGGCGCTGGTCAATCGGGTTGAAAGAGGACGCGAGAGAAAGGATCCTGGCGCATGACTCCCGGCACCACGGCCATCCTTGTCATCTGCCTCATCGTTTCGGTTGGCTCTTTCTTCGGGTTTCGAGCCAGCTTGGGTCGAAGGAAAGGGCTCGAGGAGTGGACGGTAGCAGGTCGCAGCTTTGGCCTGCTATTCATGTGGCTCTTGATGGCCGGCGAGATCTACACTACTTTCGCTTTCCTGGGAGCAAGCGGCTGGGCTTATTCCCGAGGCGGTCCCGCTTTGTACATCATGTCGTACATCACGCTGGGCTACGTCATCTCTTTCTACCTTCTTCCGTATGTGTGGCAACTTGGCAGACGATACGGGCTTCAGACGCAGTCCGACTTCTTCGAACAGCGCTACGGAAGTAAAGCCCTAGCCCTCGTTGTCTCTATAACAGGTGTTCTCTTTGTCATCCCGTACCTGCAAATTCAGCTCACGGGATTGGGCATCATCGTTCAGGTTGCCAGCTTCGATCAGATTCCCCGCGGGACAGCCATGTTCATCGCGGTCACCACTGTTGCTCTTTTTGTCCTTATGGGTGGCATGCGCGCTGTGGCATGGGTATCGGTCCTGAAAGATTCACTCATGATCCTGGCAGCGGTTTCCATCGGCATCTATGTCCCACTCCACTACTTCGGAGGTTTTGAGCCGCTGTTCCAGCAGATTGCGCGGAATCACCCCGCACACCTAACGATGCCCGGCACGACGAAAACAATGGGTCATGCCTGGTTCATCTCGACAGTTCTCTTAAGTGCCTGCGGGTTTTATATGTGGCCACATACATTCGGTGCGGCGTTCACTGCCAAGAGTGGCCACGTGTTGCGCCGGAACGCAATTGTGACGCCTTTGTACACGATTAGCCTTGCGTTTATTTTCATCGCGGGTTTCGCCGCGCTACTCTTGATCCCTGGACTTAGCAACGGGGATATGGCTCTGCTGATGCTTGCTCGCAAGAGCTTTTCTCCCTGGTTCCTGGGTGTCATCGGTGGAGCAGGCGCGCTAACCGCCATGGTCCCGGCGGCTATCATTCTCCTGACGGCATCAACTCTGTTCGCGAAGAATGTCTTCCGGCCGATCTTCAGGCCACGAATGCCGGAAAGCCAAGTCGTGTACCTGGCGAAGACCACCGTGCTC
>Ga0308175_100001422_pt1 | contig 16149 bp, 16 predicted proteins | sample PhyCR1_3_FD_203893 | JGI IMG/M metagenome (GOLD analysis project Ga0308175, IMG submission 203893) | Soil microbial communities from UC Gill Tract Community Farm, Albany, California, United States - DLSLS.C.R1 | ecosystem: Environmental > Terrestrial > Soil > Agricultural land | place: USA...
GCCTTCCCACCAGGCCACCGTATCGCCCAGCCAGGGCCGGATCCCGGCCGGCAGGTGCGACGCGCGCGCCTTTTCGGCCGAGGCGAAGATCGGGGCGATCCGGACGTCGTGGTTCATCTCCAGGTCGATCACGAAATAGCCCGGCGTGACGAAGAAGCTGTAGTTGTTGTTGTAGAGCGCGTTCAGCATCACCGGGCCGCCGGCGTCGCTCTGCGAGATCAGGCAGCGTTCGCGCAGCGGCAGGTCCTCGGGGTCGGTGTAGGCGCCGTGGCCGGAGCGATACTCGGCGAAGTCCCGGATCATCAGCGCCATGCTTTTCTCGCGATTGCGGAACGGCATCTTGCCGTCGGCCGGGCTGGTGATGAACGAGGAGCGCGCTTCGCCGCGGACGCGCATCAGGCTGTCGCCGGAGTCGATCCAGAACGAGTTGTAGCCCGCCTGGCTGTTCTCGTCCTTGAAGGCGCCTTGGCTGAGGTCCGACTTGCCGTTCGCCGCGTCGCGGCGCGCGACGGTGGCCTTGGCCACCGCCTCGGCCTTGTCCTTCGGGACGACGAGCTCGGTGAAGGCCGCGGACCGCTCAAGCTGGGTGACGGTGGCGTTCGTCCAGACCCCGCTGAAATCCCGCGCCAATTCCGTCGGTGGGGCCTTGGGCGCCGCGGCCTGACCCCGCGTCTGGGCGAACGCCGGGCCGGCGAGGAGGGCCGCCGCCGCGGCGGCCGAAATCAGGGCGCTCTTGGTCATCGCGTCGTCCTCCTGGCCCGGCTTCCGTCTTCACCTAATTATCCACGCCCGGGCCGCGATGGATAGCCGGGCGTTCCAAGGATCCTTCGGGCGAGCGGCCACGGTCGGCGCCGGCATTGCCCGAAGTCCCGCTGGCGCCGTCACCAGGGCCGGTAGCCGTTGCTGTAGTAGGGCTGACGGTCGCCATAGCCCCAGTCGTTGTCCAGGCGCTCATGGCCGCGCTCGTGGGCGACATGCATCCGCGCGTGCAGGCTCGCCAGGCGACCGTTGATTTCGTCGGCATCGAACTGGCCGCTCCGCGCCTCCCAGTCCGCGCGCATCTGGATACCCCGCAACTGCTGGGCGAAGTACCGGGCCTGCCAGGGCGTGTACGACCCGTCCGACAGGCCATGCCGAATTCCCAGCCAGATGTGGTGGTACTGCTGGCCAAAGTCCTCGTAGGACCCCACGGACCAGTCGTCATCACCGTCCCGGTCGTGGGCCAGGGCGGGCGCAGCCACCGCGAACATCGAGGTCGCCGCGAGGGCTGCAAGGATCAAACGCTTCATCGCCATTCCTCCGTCGCTCGTTGCGAGCGCGAAACAAAGGAAGCGCGCTTCGGCTGAGCGATCTCTGAGGACGCAGGTCAGGCGCGGTTCATCCTGTGCGACGTGGCGCTCAACGGGCCGGCGGTGACGCTTCGGACGCCACTGCGACCACCTCGCCCCGGGCAGTGTCGGCGTGCAACTCCCCCATGAAGCTGTACGCGCCTGGCTTCAACGGGCCGATTTCGAACGTGACCTTGCCATGCGGGGTCACGTCCCGCTCCACGTTCAGATCGACGCTGTCGAACTCCTCCAATGCGCCGTCCTCGTTGACGAGTTCGATGCGGACCTTTTGCCCGGCGGGCACCGTGATCTTTTCCGGCGTGAAACGATGCGCCTGCAGCACGAGACGCACGGGGCTCGGGGACTCCGCAGCGGCCGCGCTCGCGGCGACGGTGGCGGACAGGAGGAGGATGATGATCGCTTTCATGCGCAACGGTAACTGCAATTGACAATCGTTTGCAACACTGCAATTGCGAGCCGTTCGCAATTGGAGAGGCTATATGCGAAGCTCGATCGTCACCGCCGCGCTCGTCGTATCGTTCATGGCCGCGGAGGCGGCCCACGCCGAGCCGGGGCTCGCCAACAAGGTCTACGACCCCTACGTCCGCAACGGCGTCACCGAGGTGGAGATCCGCGGCGGCCGGCTGAACGGCGGCGCGCTGGATGGCGAGAGCGGCGCGATCGTGGAGCTGGAGCACGGCTTCGGCGACCGGCTCAGCCTGGCGGTGCTCGGCGAGTTCGAGCACCACGCCGGCGAGAAGAGCAAGCTCGACGCCATCGCAATCGAGGGCGTGACCTACCTCGGCCAGATCCCGGGCCTCGGTGTCGATGTGGGGGGCTACCTCGAGTACGAGCAGCGCATCCACAACGAGAGCGGCGTACTGGAGGGCAAGCTCCTGCTCGCCAAGCAATCCGGCCCCGTCCAGACCCTCTTCAACTTCATCGTCACGCGGCCCCTGACGAACAAGGAGGAAGAGCAGGAGGCCGAGTTCGGCTATGCGGTCCAGAGCACGGTCGCGGCAACCCCGAGCCTGCGTCTCGGCCTGCAGGCGTTCGGCGACCTCGGCACGAGTCGCAGCTTCGGCGGGCGACAGGCCCACTACCTCGGGCCGGTGGCGGTCTGGGAGCTGCGCCCCGCGTGGCTGAAGAAGGGCGAGCTCGAGATCGAGGCCGCCTATCTCGCCCCGCTCGGGTCGGCCCGCCACGACACGGACGGCCAGCTTCGCTTCGCCCTGGAATTCGAAAAACGGTTCTAGCGCCGCCGCGAACCCCCAGGGTGTCGCATTCGCAGGGGATGGATCCCGACGTCCGGACGTGGCGCAGCTTACCGGCGCCCCACCGCCGCTTGACTCCCCCCACCTTCTCCCGCATCCACAGCCTAACTCTCGCGGGAGAGATCGGGGCGCGACGCGCGCCTCGGAGCCGAAGGCGCAACCGCCCCGGAAACGCTCAGGCAAAAGGACCGCGACGGGCTGACGAACGCTGGAAAGTCTCTTCTGCGGCTGCGGCCGCGGCGGGGCGCCGAAGGAGCAGAGGGCCGCCCAGCCGACCGGGCGATCCCAAATCTCTCAGGCTTCAAGACAGCGGGGGCGCTGGCGATGGAGGCGAGGCGGAAACGCCCGCGGCCGACGCCCGCCGGACCGTCAGCGGAGCCCCCCGTGTCACAAGCCGCCGAAGCCCCCTTGAAGACCACTCCGCTGCATGCGGCGCACATCGCCCGTGGCGGACGCATGGTCCCGTTCGCGGGCTATGAGTTGCCGGTGCAGTACCCCGAGGGCGTGCTGCGGGAGCACCTCTGGACCCGCGAGCACGCGGGCCTGTTCGACGTCTCGCACATGGGCCAAGGGCGGCTGCGAGGCGTGGCCCCGCTGGCCGCGTTCGAGCAGGTCGCCCCCGGCGACTTCATCGGCCTGAAGCCCGGCCGCCAGAAGTACTCGGTGCTGCTGAACCGCCAGGGCGGGATCATCGACGACCTGATGGCCTCGCGGCCGGATGACAACGGGCTCTTCGTGGTGGTCAACGGCGCCTGCAAGGAGAACGACTTCAAGGTCATCGACGCCGAGCTCGCCGGCCAGGTGACCATCGAGCGCTACGAGGACCGCGCGCTGGTGGCGCTGCAGGGGCCCGAGGCTGCGGCGGTGCTGGGCGAGCTGGTCCCGGCCGTGGCCGGCATGGTCTTCATGGATATCCGTCGCGTGGAAGGCTTGGGGACCGACCTCATCGTTTCCCGCTCGGGCTACACCGGCGAGGACGGCTACGAGATCTCGGTCCCCGGCGCGGACGCCGTGCGGGTGTGGGACGCGATCCTGGCGGACCCGCGGGTGAAGCCGATCGGCCTGGGCGCGCGAGACTCCCTGCGGCTCGAAGCCGGCCTGCCGCTCTATGGCCACGACCTGGACGAGACGGTCTCGCCCGTCGAGGCCGACCTCACCTTCGCGATCAACAAGAACCGCCGCGAACAGCGCGACTTCCCGGGCGCCGCGCGGATCGTCAAGGAGCTGGCCGAGGGCCCGTCCCGCGTGCGCGTGGCCCTGAAGGTGCTGGAGGGCGCCCCGGCGCGCGAGGGCGCCGAGATCGCCGATGCGGACGGGAACGTGATCGGCGTGGTCACCTCCGGCGGCTATTCGCCCTGCCTGAAGGGCGGCATCGCGCTGGGCTTCGCGCCGCCCGCGCACGCCATGGTCGGCGGCAGGCTCAACGTCATCGTCCGCGGCAAGGCCCAGGCGGCCGAGGTCGTGAAAGCTCCGTTCGTCCCCCACCGCTACGTGCGAAAGCTCTGAGGAGACCTGACCCCATGCGCTTCACCAAGGATCACGAGTGGGTCGAGGTGGACGGCGACGTCGCCACCGTCGGCATCACCGCCTACGCCGCAGAGCAACTCGGCGACGTGGTGTTCGTCGAGACCCCCGACGTCGGCAAGACCGTCAAGGCCGGCGACGGCTTCGCGGTCGTCGAGAGCGTCAAGGCGGCCAGCGACGTCTACGCCCCGATCAGCGGCGAGGTGGTCGAGGCCAACGCGGCCCTGGGCGACGCGCCCGAGACCGTCAACGCCGCCCCGGAAGCCGCCGGCTGGTTCGCCAAGCTGAAGCTTGCCAACCCGGGCGAGCTCGACGCCCTGATGGATCGGGCGGCCTACGAAGCCTACCTGCAGACGCTTTGAGCCCGCGCACACCTCTTGCTCGTCATCCCCCGGCTTGTCCGGCGGATCCAAGAACACAGGCCGACGGTCGGCGATCATGGATGGCCCGGACAAGGCGGGCCATGACGATCAGATTGGGGCTGAGGGCAACTAAGGACACCCATGAGATACCTCCCGCTCACGCCTGACGACCGCGCGCAGATGCTGGCGACGGTCGGCGTCGCCTCCGTCGACGAGCTGTTCCGCGACGTCCCTGAAACCGCGCGGCTGGCCAAGCTGGTCGACCTGCCGCGGGTGGCGGGCGAGCTGGAGGTGGAGCGCGAGCTCGGCGGCTTTGCGCGCAAGAACTGGCCGGCGAACGTGGGCCCGTTCTTCTGCGGCGCCGGCGCCTATCGCCATCACGTCCCGGCCAGCGTCGACCACCTGATCCAGCGCTCCGAGTTCCTGACCAGTTACACGCCCTACCAGCCTGAGATCGCCCAGGGCACGCTGCAGGTGTTGTTCGAGTTCCAGACCCAGGTCGCCGCGCTAACCGGCCTGGAGGTCGCCAACGCCTCGATGTACGACGGCTCCACCGCCTGCGCCGAAGCCGTGATGATGGCCCAACGGGTGACGCGCCGCGAGAAGGCGATCCTGTCGGGCGGCTTGCACCCGCACTATGCCGCCACCACCCAGACCATCGCTCACGCCGAGGGCATGGAGATCGTGCGCCAGGCGCCGGCCATCGACGCCGAGGCCGCGGTGATCGATGCGATCGACGGCGAGACCGCCTGCGTGGTGGTCCAGACCCCGAACGTCTTCGGCCAAGTCACGGACGTCACGAAGATCGCCGAGGCCGCCCACGCGGCCGGGGCGCTCTTGATCGTGGTGACCACCGAGGCGGTGTCGTTCGGTCTCTTGAAGTCGCCGGGCGAGATGGGCGCCGACATCGCGGTCGCGGAGGGCCAGTCGATCGGCAACGCGCTGAACTTCGGCGGGCCCTACGTCGGCCTCTTCGCCTGCCGCGAGAAGCTGGTGCGCCAGATGCCAGGGCGCCTCTGCGGCGAGACCGTCGACGCCGATGGCCGGCGCGGCTACGTGCTGACGCTGTCGACCCGTGAGCAGCACATCCGCCGCGAGAAGGCGACCAGCAACATCTGCACCAACTCCGGCCTCTGCGCCCTGGCCTTCACCATCCACCTGTCGCTGCTGGGCGAGGTCGGGCTGCGCAAGCTGGCCGCCCTCAACCATGGACGCGCGCGCGAGCTCGCCAAGGCGGTGCAGGGCGTCGCCGGCGTCGAGCTCCTCACCCCGCGGTTCTTCAACGAGCTCGCGATCCGCGTGCCCGGCAACGCCACGGCGCTGGTCGACGACCTGGTCACCGACCGCATCGTGGCCGGCGTGCCGTTCTCCCGCCTCGACCCGGCGGCAGGGATGGACGACGTCCTGATCCTGGCAGCGACCGAACTCACCACCTCCACCGACATCGCCGCGCTGGCCGCGGCGATGGACGCCATCCTGAACGACTGACCCGCCAAGAAGACGACAGATGACCATGTCCAACGTGGGCCGCCCGACGCGGCCGGAAGCCTCGAACAGCCAAAGCGGCCACGCCTCGCTCAACGGTGGCCGCGGCCTATTGCAGGACGAGCCGCTAATCTTCGAACTGGGCGGCTGGCACAAGACCGGGGTCGACCTGCCCGAACCGGAGCTGGACGCGTCCGACCTGGGCGACCTGGTGCGCACGGCGCCGATCGGCCTGCCCGGCCTCTCCGAGCCCGAGACCCTGCGCCACTACGTGCGCCTGAGCCAAAAGAACCACGCCATCGACCTGGCGCTCTATCCGCTGGGCTCTTGCACGATGAAGCACAACCCGCGGCTCAACGAGAAGATGGCCCGCCTGGCCGGCTTCGCCGACCTGCACCCGCTGCAGCCGACGGCGACCATCCAGGGCGCGCTGGAGCTGATCGACCGCCTGGCCCACTGGCTCAAGACGCTGACCGGCATGTCGGCCGTCGCCATGACGCCCAAGGCCGGCGCCCACGGCGAGCTCTGCGGCCTGCTCTGCATCAAGGCCGCCCACGAGGCGGCCGGCAACGGCCATCGCCGCACGGTCCTGGTGCCTACCAGCGCCCACGGCACCAACCCCGCCACAGCCGCCTTCGTGGGCTATTCCGTGACCGAGATCGCCCAGACCGACGACGGCCGCGTCGACCTCGCCGACCTCGCCGCCAAGCTGGGACCCGAGGTCGCGGCAATCATGGTGACCAACCCAAACACCTGCGGCCTCTTCGAGCGCGACATCGTCGAGATCGCGCGGCTGACCCACGAGGCGGGCGCGTACTTCTACTGCGACGGCGCGAACTTCAACGCCATCGTGGGGCGGGTGCGCCCGGGCGACCTGGGCGTCGACGCCATGCACATCAACCTGCACAAGACCTTCTCCACGCCGCACGGCGGCGGCGGGCCGGGGGCGGGGCCGGTGGTTCTGTCGGCCGCGCTGGCGCCCTTCGCGCCCCTGCCGTGGATCGTGCACACCGACCGCGCCTACGGCCTGGCCGAGCAGGCGGCGGGCGAGGCGGTCCAGGCCTTCGGGCGCCTGTGCGCATTCCAGGGCCAGATGGGGATGTTCGTCCGCGCCTATGCCTACATGCGCAGCCACGGCGCCGACGGCCTGCGCCAGGTCGCCGAGGACGCGGTGCTGAACGCCAACTACATCAAAGCGCGACTGTCGGCCGAGATGACGCCGGCGTTCCCCGACGGGCCCTGCATGCACGAGGCGCTGTTCGACGACGCCTGGCTGGAGGACACGGGCGTGACCACGCTGGACTTCGCCAAGGCGATGATCGACGAGGGCTTCCACCCGATGACCATGTACTTCCCGCTGGTCGTCCACGGCGCGATGCTGATCGAACCCACCGAGACGGAATCGAAGGCCGAGCTGGACCGCTTCTGCGACGCCTTGCTGGCGCTGGCTCGCGCCGCCAAGACCGGAAACGACGCCGAACGTTTCAAGGGCGCGCCCTTCCTGGCGCCGCTGCGTCGCCTCGACGAAACACAGGCGGCGCGGAAGCCGAAACTGAGGTGGGCTCCTGACGCAACAGGTGTGGCGCCGGCGCCATTAGCCGCCGAATAGCGCGCCTTAGGAAATTTTAATCCGCCCGCGCCTTTACGATTCGGAGAGGGCTTCGCATATCAGGATAGCGCGGCGGCGGTTCTCGACCTCCCCTTGAGCCCTGCCCGCCATTCCAGGTTTCGCCCAAGTGTCATTCGCCATGCCTTCGTTGCGCGTCTACCGCGCCTCCGACGAGTTCGCCCGCGATATCGCGGCGCGGATCGGTCGTTGGCTGCTGTTTGCGCTCGGCCTGGTGATCATGCTGGCCGGGCTGATCCTGACCCCGCTGCCGTTCCACGTCGGCCTGCCACTGCTCGTCATCGGCCTGATGATCGTGCTGCGCAGCTCGTTCAAGGCCAAGCGGCGGTTCCTGGAGATCCAGCAGCGCCACCCGAAGTTCGTGTTCCCGATCCGCCGCCTGATGCGGCGGGAGCCGGAAATCGTGCAGGTGTTCTACCAGCAGGCGCTGCGGGTCGAGCGGCTGGTGCTGCCGCGCCGCGTCCGCTTCGTCGTGAGCACGCGGCGATGGTTCAAGGTCCGCGCGCGTCGGGCGGCCGCCTAACCCTACTGCAGCTTGCCGCCCAACTGGCGGATCGCGGAGTCGACGAGCGGGTCGGACTTGGCGCCGACGAGCCGCGCGCTCAGCACCTGTTCGGCCATCTGGGCAGCCAGGTCGGCCGCGGCGGCCTTCACCTCGGCGGCGGCCTGGGCCTCGGCGGTCGCGATGCGACGCTCGGCCAGTTCGCCGCGGCGCTGCAGCTGTTCGGCCAGTTTCGCCTGCGCGTCTTCCTGCATCAGCTTGGCCTGCGCCTGGGCGTTGGCCAGGATCTCGGCGGCCAGCTTCTCGGACGCCTCGCGGTCGGCGTGGATCTTGGCCAGCAGCGCCTGGGCCTCCTCGCGCAGCTGGGTCGCTTCGTCGAGCTGGGCCTGCACGCGGGCGGCCTTGGCGTCCAGCGCGCCGGCGGCCAGACGCGGCACGCCGACGAAGGCCAGGATGCCCAGGAACACCACCAGGGCCACACCGACCCAGAAGTGGGCGTCGGTCAGTAACTCAGCCACGAACGTCTCCTAGCCGCGCGCGGCGGAGGCGAGCTCCGTCGCGGTGGCGGCCTTACCGGTCAGCTTCTGGACGATCGCGCCCGCCGCATCCTTGGCGATCGTCCCCACATTGCCCATCGCCGTCGCGCGCGCCGCGGCGATGCGGGCCTCGGCCGACGCGGCGGTCTCGGCCAGCTTGGCTTCTTCCGCCGCGAGGCGGGCGGCGGTCTCGCCCTGCGCCTTGGCGCGGGCTTCGGCGGCGACCTGCTGGGCCGACGCGCGAGCCCGGGCGGTCTCTTCGGCCGCGGCCTTGGCTTGCGCCTCGGCCTCTTCCTTCATGCGCCACGCCTCGGCCACGTCGGCCGACATCTTCGCGTCCCGCGCCTCGATCGCGCCGCCGATACGCGGCACGAACACCCGCACCATCAGCACGAACACGATGGCGAAGAAGATCAGGAACCAGGCCATCTGACCCGGCCAGGCGGCCAGGTCGAACTGCGGCAGGCCGCCGGCGCCGCCTTCCGGCGGGGCCGTGCCTTCCTGATGGGGCTGGGGCGCAGCGTCTTGCATCGGGTGTTAGCCGACCTTCACGAACAGGATGATGAAGGCCATCACGAGGGCGAAGATGCCCAGCGCTTCGGTGAGCGCCATGCCCAGGAACAGCATCGGCTGCTGGCTGGCGGCGGCCGACGGGTTACGCACGGCCGAGGCCAGGTAGTTGCCGAACAGGGTGCCGAGGCCGACGCCCGCGCCGATCAGGCCGGAAGTGGCGAGACCTGCGCCGATGTACTTGGCGGAAACCGGATCCATCTCTCTTTAGCTCCTTGGAGAATGTCAGGTGATCAGTGGCCGTGACCGAGGTTCACGACGTCGTTGAGGTAGACGGTGGCCAGCGCTGCGAACACGAACGCCTGCAGGAAGGCCACGATGAACTCGAGGGCCGTCAGCGCCACGACCATCGCGAACGATACGCCGGCGCCGAGGAAGCCCAGATAGGCGAGGCCTCCCCCCAGGGCGAAGACGCCCAGGCCGACAACAAAGCTCGCAAACATGTACATGACCACGTGGCCGCCAAGCATGTTGCCGAAGAGACGCATCGAGAGCGTCACGGGCCGGATCATGAACGAGAGGAACTCGAGCGGCACGACCAGCAGCAGCATGTACCAGGGGATGCCCGAGGGAACGAACAGCTTGAAGAAGCCGACGCCGTTCTTGATGAAGCCGATCGCCACGACCGACAGGAAGGTGATCAGCGCGAGCGTCACCGTCACCGCCAGCTGAGCCGTCGGCGTGAAGGTCCATTCCTGGTGGCCCAGGTTCCCGAACGCCAGCACGAGCCCCATCATGTTCATCACCAGCACGAGCATGAAGATCGTGAACACGAAGGGCACGTAGGGCTTGCCGGCGTGGCCGATGATCGGGCTGACCAGCGTCTTGTCGATCAGGTCGAAGAGGCTCTCGCCTACCGCCTGCAGGCGGCCGGGCACGATCTCGCGCTTACCGGCGAGAAGCAGGAACGTGCAGATCACCAGGGCCGCGAAGCCCATTGCCAGGGTGGCGTTGGTGATCGACATGTCGAGGGAAAAGCCGCCGAGGTTCAGCGGCGGAAAACGCACGATCGGACGGACCAGGAACTGTTCCATCGGGGTGATCGGGGGCGCGCTGGCCATCGTTTGCCGTCTCAGTCCTCTTCATCGTCGGCGACGGCGGGAAGCTTCCCGGCCTTCGCCGTCTCTGCCTTCGACCACGCCGCGGCGCCACGGATGGCGACGAAGGTGGAAATCCCGACCCCGATCAGCAGTCCGCCGACCAGGCCGAACGGGGCCGTGTGCGCGAAGCGATCGAAGAGCCAGCCAAAGCCCAGGCCTCCGAGCACCCCGCCGACCACTTCCCCTAAGAAGCGGTAGCCCCGCCCCAGAGCCCGCGGATCCGCGCCGCCTAAGGTCGGCTGCCGATCGGCCTCGAACGCGGCCAACCGGTCGTCGAGACGACGTAGCGCCTCGCGGCTCGGCTCTTCCGTATCGGGCATTCGTCGAGAGGCCGGAATCGACCGCGACGTCGCCGCCACGGCTGGGGCTTCAGGTCGCGCGGAACCTATAGACCGTGCTGCGCTGCGTCAAGGCTGCCCCGGCGTCACTTACAGCGTTGTTTTTGCAAGGCATTTGTGAGGTCGCGACACAACGTCCGCGACTCCGCGCTACTGCGCGGCCATCGCCTCGGCCTGGGTGAGGTCCACCGACACAAGCTGCGAGACGCCGCGCTCGGCCATGGTGACGCCGAACAGGCGGTCCATGCGCGACATCGTCACCGGATTGTGGGTGATGGCGATGAACCGCGTCTCGGTGCGCCGGCGCATCTCGTCCAGCAGGTTGCAGAAGCGGTCGACGTTGGCGTCGTCGAGGGGCGCGTCCACCTCGTCCAGCACACAGATCGGCGCCGGCTGGGCCAGGAAGACGGCGAAGATCAGCGCCGTGGCGGTCAGCGCCTGCTCGCCACCGCTCATCAGGCTCATGGTGGCCAGCCGCTTGCCCGGCGGGCAGGCGAAGATCTCCAGGCCAGCCTCCAGCGGGTCCTCGGACTCCACCAGCCTGAGCTCCGCCTGGCCGCCCTGGAACAGCGATTGGAAGAGCGCCTTGAAGTGCTCGTTGATGACGTCGAACGCCGCGACCAGCCGCTCGCGCCCCTCGCCGTTCAGCTCATCGATCCCCTGGCGCAGGCGCGCGATGGCGCCGGTCAGGTCGGCCCGCTCGGTCTGCATGACCTGGTAGCGTTCTGAGAGCTCCGCGGCCTCTTCCTCGGCGCGCAGGTTCACCGCGCCGATGGCGTCGCGCTGGCGCTCGAGGTTGTAGAGGTGGGCCTCGATGCCCCCCGCGTGGGTCGGGATCGCCACCGCCTCGTCGCTGAGCTTCTGGGCCAGCGCCTCAGGCTCCATGCGCGCGGTCTCGCGGATCTGGCCGGCCACCTCCACCAGCCGCGCCTCGGCGGCTTCGAAGTGGGCCGAAAGGCTGGCGCGCACCTCGCGGGCTTCCGAGGCCGCGGCCTCGGCGGCGCGCAGGCCGCGGTCGGCTTCGGCGCGCTCGTGCTCGGCGCCGGCCAGCGCATCCGACGACTTCGCCCGCCGCGCCTCGGCGACCGACAGCTCGTCCAGCAGCGCCTCGCGGCGGGTCTGCAGCGTCTCCGGCGCCTCGCGGGCCTTGGCAAGGTCGGCTTCGGCCTTCGTCCGCGCGCCGGCCAGGCCGTCCAGCCGCTTGACGGCGGCCTCGTTGCGGCGCGTCCAGTCGTCCCGTTCGCCGGTCAGCTGCTCCAGCCGCCGGGCCCGGCCGCCGCGCTCGCGGATCTCCAGATCGAGCGCCATGCGCGCCGCTGCGGCGGCCTCGCGGGCCGGGGCCGCAGCCTCGCGGGCGGCGGCCAGCTTCACGGCGAGCTCTTCGCCCGCGCCAGACGGGGCGGCCTCGGTCTCGACCGCCGCCAGCGCCTGGTCGTGCTCGGCGAGCTCGGCCTCGAAGCGCCGGATCACGTCGTCCAGGGAGGCGGCGTGGGCCTCCTTGCGCGCGGCCTCGCGGTCGAACCGCTCCAGCGCCGAGCGGGCGGCCTGCGCCCGCTGCTCCGCTTGCGGCGCCTCGCGGCGGGCGGCCTTCAGCGTCTCTTCGGAGAGCGCCAGCCGCGACTGTGCCTGGCTGACGGCCGTGCGGGTGACGTCGGCCCGTGGCGTCAGCGCTTCGATCTCGGCCTCGACCTCGGCCAGCCGCGCCTTCTGCTCCAGCCGCACGGCGGCGGGCTTGGCCGCCTCGGCGCGCGACGTGAAGCCATCCCAGCGCCAGAGGTCGCCTTCCCGGGAGACCATCCGGCAGCCGGGCGCAAGCTCGGCCTGCAGCCGGTCGCCATCGGCGCGGTCCACCAGCGCCGTGTAGGCCAGCCGCGCGGCCAAGGCGGACGGCGCCTTCACCAGCGTCGAGAGCGGCGTCGCGCCGGTGGGCCACGTCGGCGGAGTGGCGTCGCGCCCACCCCAGAACGCCGGCGCCTGGCGGTCCAGGGCCGCGTCAAGGTCGTCGCCCAGCGCGGCGGCCAGGGCCTGCTCATAGCCCTTGTCGGGCGCGACGGAGTCCAGGGCCGGGGCGAACCCGCCGCGCTTGGCCTGCGCCGCCAGCGCGGCCAGGGCGCGGGCCTCGGCCGTCAGCCGGCCGAGCTGGTCGTCCAGCTTGCGCTTGGCCTCTCGCTCCGTCTCCAGCGTCGCCTGGGCGGCCGTGCGGGCTTCCTCGGCGGCCTCAAGCGCCGCGCGGGCGGCGGCGAGCGCGGCCTCGGCGGCCTCGGCGTCGGCCTTGGCCTGGGCGGCCTGCGGATTGGCGACCACGCCCAGCGCCTCGCGCTCATGCTTGGCCTGGTCCAGGGCGCGCCGGGTGCGCGAGACGCGGCCGCGGGCCTCCTCGACGCGGTAGAGCGCCGCGCGGCGGCTGGCCTCTTCGGCCGCAGCCTGGGCGGCCAGGGTCTCGACCTCGGCGTCGGCGGCGGCGCGGGCGGCCTCGGCGGCCTTGGCGACCGCCTCAAGTTCGGGGACGCGCTCCGGCGCCGCGGCGATCGCAGCCTCCAGCGCGCCGAGGTCCTCGGCCAACCGGCTCAGCGCCGCGCCGGCGTCTTCGACGATGTGTTCTTCCCGCGCACGGTCGGCGTCGATGCGGGCGATCTCGCCGTCCAGGCGGGCGATCTCGGCGGCATGGGCCTCGTGCTCGCGGTCCAGGCGGTCCTTGTCGATGGCGAGCTTGTGCAGGATGGCCGCGGCGATCGTTTCGGCCTCGCGCAGGGGCTTGATCGCCTCGTCGGCGGCGGCGGCCCGCGTCGTGGCGGCGGCGGCCGCGCCGGTCGTCTCCTCGACCGCCCGGGCGGCGGCGGAGGCTTCGTCGCGCAGGCGCTCGGCGGCCGCCTTGGCCTCGGCGTAGCGGGCGTAGAGCACCGCGCCCTGCAGGGCGCGGATCTCGGCGGCGATCTTCTTGTAGCGCTCGGCCTGGCGCGCTTCGCGCTTCAGGCGGGTGAGGTTGGCGGAGAGCTCCTGGGCCACATCCTCCAGGCGCGCGAGGTTCTGCTCGGCGGCGCGCAGGCGAAGCTCGGCCTCGTGGCGGCGGGAGTGCAGGCCGCTGACGCCGGCCGCTTCTTCCAGGATCATCCGCCGGTTCTGCGGCTTGGCGGCGATCAGCTCGCTGATCTGACCCTGGCGCACCAGCGCCGGCGAGTTGGACCCCGTCGAGGCGTCGGCGAACAGCAGCTGGACGTCGCGGGCACGCACCTCGCGGCCGTTGATGCGGTAGGTCGAGCCCTCGCCCTTGTCGATGCGGCGGACCACCTCCAGCACCGGATGGTCGTTGAACGCCGCCGGCGCGCGGCGGTCGGCGTTGTCGATGGTCAGCGCCACCTCCGCGTGGCTGCGCGCGGCGCGGCCCGCGGCCCCGGCGAAGATCACGTCGTCCATGCCGCCGGCGCGCATCGCCTTGGCGGAATTGGCGCCCATCACCCAGCGCAGGGCCTCGAGCAGGTTCGACTTGCCGCAGCCGTTCGGCCCCACGATGCCGGTGACGCCCGGCTCGATCCGGAACTCGGTCGGCTCGACGAATGACTTGAAGCCCGCAAGGCGCAGCCGCTGGAAGTGCACTACTTGCGCCCTCCCTTGGTCTTGGCCGTGGCCTTGGCGGGCGCGTGGGCCGCGGCCGGCTTGGGGGCCGGCTTCTTCAGCGCCGCGGTGATGGCCGCGTCCATTTCCTCCGGCGTCGCGGGCGTCGGATCGAGCTTCTGGCCGTTGACGAACAGGGTGGGCGTGCCTGTGACGCCGTCCTGCTCCTGGGCGCGCTGGGCGCGGTCGGCCATCGCCTGGGCCGCGGCCTCGTCCGCCAGGCAGGCGTTGAAGTGCGCCTCGTCCAGCCCGTTCGCGGCCGCCACCTCCTGCAGGATTGGCTTGATCTGGCCGTTGGTCCACCGCGGCTGGCTCTTGAACACGTCGTCCAGCACCTTGAAGTACTTGTCCGGCCCGGCGCAGCGGGCGATCCGGAAGCCCGCCACCGCGACGATCTCAGGCGGGGTCAGCATCTCCTTCAGCACGTAGCGGACCTTGCCGGTGTCGATCCACTTCGACTTGAGGCCCGGCATGACCGTCTCGTTGAAGTGGGCGCAGTGCGGGCACGAGGCCGAGGCGTACTCGATCACCTCGACCTTGGCCTTGGGATTGCCCATGGCCATGTCCTCGGGGTTCGCCTTGGGCGCAGCGAAGGCGGCCCCAGCAAGCGCGGTCGCGGCAAAAGCGGCCGTGAGGAGGACAAGGCGGCGGGCGCTCATGCCCTTCCCTCGGCCTTGGCGATCGCCGCGGCGAGCTCCGGCATCGTCATCTCGCCTTCGACGCGGGTCCCGTTGATCACGAAGGTGGGCGTGGCCTGCACCTTGTCGACCTTAAGATGCTTCTCGACCCGAGCCGACAGCGCCTGGGCCGCGGCCTTGTCCTTCATGCAGGCGTCGAACTGGTCTTCACTCAAGCCGCCCGGGTCCTTGGCGATCCGCAGCAGGCCGCCGCGGTATTCGCCGGTCTGGACCATGGCGTTCTGGTCGCGGAAGACGGCGTCCAGAACCTTGAAGTACCGGTCGTTGCCGGCGCAGCGGGCCAGCAGGAACCCGCCGGCGGCCAGGACCTCGGGCTCGGTGACGTATTCCTTCAGCGTGTAGCGCACACGGCCGGTGTCGACGTACTTGGCCTTGAACGCCGGGAAGACCTCCAGGGCGAACCGCGCGCAGTGGGAGCAGCTCGCCGAGGCGTATTCCACCACCTGCACCTTGGCGCTGGGGCTGCCCAGGCTCATGTCGTCGGAGGCCGCGACCGCCGCAGGTCCGCCCGAGCGCGCGCAGCCCGCCAGCGCCAGCACGGCGACGGCGGCCAGCATGGCCCGGGGACGGACGATCTTCACGCGGCGAAATCTCCCACGAAAGCGGAGTTAAGCCCGATTCCCGAGGCTGAGTCCGCGATGGCGCCAAAAGGCGGCGATGGCCCGCCCCGTCAACCGGCGTTCCGCCGCAGCACGCCCCGCCCCAGCGCGGTGAGCGCGGTCTTCAGCCGCCCCTCCGGTGCGGCGGCGAGCCCCTCGGCCAGCCTCTTCTCGCCGGCGGCGTCCAGCGGCGGCAACCGCCGCTGCGCGGCGCGGGGCGCGAACTTCCGCTGCAGCGGGCCCTGGACGATGCGCAGCTTCTGCACTGCGTCAGCGCCCAGGAAGACGTTCACACGGGCCAGGATCTCGTGCGCCTGGTGCTGGATGATCGCCGCCGCGGGGCCCGCCACGCGGATCTCCAGCGACGATGGGCCGCCGTTGCGCCCTTTCGTCAGCTTCACCGGTTCCGTGCGCTTGGCGACCTCCACGCCCACGATCTCGGCCCAGCGGGCGGCCAGTGCGCCGGAGCCCTGGCCGAACCGCTCGTCCAGCGCCTTCAGCGTGGGCGCGAGCGACCGGCCCAGCGGCGGCGGCGGGCGGCGCTGGGGGCGCGTGCGCTTCTCGGCCAGGATGCGAAGCGCCTCCTGCGGGCTC
>Ga0308175_100001425_pt1 | contig 16132 bp, 17 predicted proteins | sample PhyCR1_3_FD_203893 | JGI IMG/M metagenome (GOLD analysis project Ga0308175, IMG submission 203893) | Soil microbial communities from UC Gill Tract Community Farm, Albany, California, United States - DLSLS.C.R1 | ecosystem: Environmental > Terrestrial > Soil > Agricultural land | place: USA...
CACGCGTTCCGATGAGCACGGCAACTGCTCCGACGCCTGCTGCAAGAGCGACGAGCCACCACGGGAAAGCCGTTCTGACGAGCGGGGCCGAGTTAGGACGCAAACACGGTTTGCAGCCTGTTTGGGATAGATTACCGGCAACCGCTGTGGTTCCTGCCGCGACCTGCTTGTCATTCGTGCCTTCTCTCATCGTGACAAGGCCGGCGGCCGTGTCAACGTGAGTGTGCGAGCATTCCACTTCGACAGTAAAGCTGTCGGCCTGGCCCGCATCGGCGATGACCGTAGTATCCTTTGTAGTAAACGTTGTTGCAACGCCGGCGGAATTCGAAACGCGTGCTTTACCCTGCGAAACGATGCCTACGATGCTATTAGCGGTAAAGCGGAGCGTCATGCTCGAATCGGGCGAAAGTTCGATACGCCCTGTTTTACCTAAACTGATAATTGCGGTTGAATTTGCACCTGTCGTTATGGTGCTGCCTGAAACCAGCGTTGAATTTGAAACAACCGATTGGCCGTTAACGCTGACCTGGCCAGTAACTGTGATCTCACCGGCGGTATCGAGGGGCGCTGCGAGCGCGACCATCGAGTAAACGCACCAAACTGCGGCGAGGGTAGATAGGGTAATGAACCTGCGTAAATGTTTGTTGCCGAGCATCTGTTCTAATTTCCTCCTTAACCAAATCCTATATCGATAGCAGTCCTGCGATTTTCAATTGACCACAGGAAAAAAAACTTTGGGATGAAAGGCGAAAACCGTATCTGATTCGATTTTGGCCTCGCGAATTTCAGGACGCAATTGTTGGTTGAACCGCTGCGTCGCATCTCGATCAATAATGTCAAAAAATCAAACCTTTCAATGTTTTACACGAAATTGCGTACTATGTCAATAAAAACGAAAAAGTGCGTGCAAAAGCTAAAGAGACAAGTTATCTCAGAGACATAAAAAGCTTCTAAGATGAACTTTGATAGCTATTTATATCATAGTTCGGTTCAGTTTCAAAGATTTTTTTGAACAAAATCCTTGTGCGGATAATTTTATGTTAGAAAGGAGTGTTATGGAAGTCGTGAAGTTGCTAAGGTGTGTTAAAGGCGTATTTCAGCCTTTAACCTTCGCCTGTATTGCCGAAATCGCGGAATTTTGGTTTAATTTGTGCTGTCTTTCCATTTTTTCAGGAGAATTTATTAATGAAATTTAAGGTTATATTTCTACTTTGCGTCGCAGTCTTTGCAATTTCGTGTTCGCAGAACCAGTCGGGGCCTAAAAAAACGAAGATCGGTTTCGCGATGGATACGCTTAAAGAGGAGCGCTGGGTCCGCGACCACGATGCGTTTGAAGCGGCGTGCAAGAAATTAAATGTCGAATGCATTATCACGGTGGCTGACAACAAGTCCGACAAACAGGCGAATGATGTTGATAATCTTTTGACCCAGGGCGTCGATGTTCTGGTTATCGCGCCGCACGACGCCGTCCAGGCTGCATCGATGGTCGAAAAGGCCAAGGCCCAGGGCGTCCCTGTCATTAGTTATGACCGCTTGATCAACTCGGACAAGATCGATCTTTATATTTCGCACCAGGTTCCGGTCATCGGCCAGAAAATTGCCGAATATGCGTTGCAGCACGTTCCAAAGGGTAATTACGTAATGGTCTATGGCTCCTCGACCGATAATAATGCGATCATTATGAAAAATTCGGAACTCGCGGTTCTGCAGCCGGCCATCGACAAAAAGGACATCAATATCGTCGCCGAGGATTTCATGGACGACTGGAAACCGGAGCTTGCCCTGAATTTTGCGGAAAACGCATTAACCAAAAATGGAGATAATATACAGGCTTTCGTTGTCTCTAACGACGGAATGGCCGGCGGCGTCGTTTCGGCTCTTGAGAAAAAAGGATTGGCGGGAAAGATCCTTGTGACCGGCCAGGACGCGCAGATCGATGCCCTTCAGCGAATTGCCGAAGGCAAACAGACAATGACCATCTATAAGCCTATAATTCCGCTTGCCACCGGAGCGGTCGAGGCGGCAATCAAACTCGCCAAAAAAGAGCCGCTCACAACCACGCCGTTCAAGAATGGCGACAGAACTGTGCCGTCGATCCTTTTGGAAGTTCAGGTCGTTGATAAATCAAATTTGATGGACACCGTCATCAAAGACGGATATGCCAAATACGAAGACGTTTATAAGAACGTTCCTGAGAACGAGCGTCCCAAAAAGCAATAGGTAAAGTTCTCTATGAATACGACCGTTTTAGCGGCCGATCTGGGTGGAACCAATCTTCGAATGGCAGTTGTTTCGAGTGATGGCGGCATTCTGCATCGTGTAAGAAAAAAGACGCCCGAATCGCGCAGCCGGGACGACATTGTCGCGGCCATCAGGAACAGTGCCAGTGAATGCATGGAGGCGGTTCAGGGAACGGAAATTGCGGCAATGGGAGTTGCGGTTCCTGCTACGATGGACTTTAACGGTGGGATTTTAAAGAACTCGCCTCAATTGCCGTCGTTAAACGGCCTGAACCTCGCAGAAGCATTAAAGGCGGATTTTGATTTTCCGATGGTCACCGACAATGACGCGACTTCGGCGGCGGTCGGCGAACATTGGCTTGGGGCGACCAGCGGGTTTGAAAATTCGATCTGTATCACGCTTGGAACAGGCGTCGGTGGCGGTCTGATCATTCATAATGAGCCGTACCGCGGAAACAGCGGAACAGCCGGCGAGATCGGCCATGTTTGTGTCGAACCCGGAGGTTTCCCCTGCGGCTGCGGAAGCTGCGGCTGCGTTGAACAATATGCTTCGGCGATCGGGATCGGCAATCTGTTTTTGCAGCTAAAAGATGGTTATTGCGATTCGCTGTTAAAGGATTTCGAACGGCCGACGCCGTTGGACGTTTTCGAAGCCGCGAATAGCTCGGACGCGTTGGCACTTGAGGTTTTCCGGATGTTTGGCATGTATCTCGGCATCGCGCTTGCCGGTCTCATTAACGTATTGAATCCTGATGTGATAGTCATAGGTGGCGGTGTTTCTGCGGCTTGGGAGCTTTTTATCGGCCATGCGCGTTCGGAAATACAAAAAAGGGCGTTTCGTGAGCCCGCGGAACATGCTAAACTGGTTCGCGCAAAACTTGGCGACGACGCGGGAATCCTGGGCGTGGCCAGGCTTGCCCTTCTTGCCCGAAAATAAGGGATCCTGGTTAGATATAATTTGGACACGTAAATATGGATGTTTACCATAAGGTTCTTTTGAAGATATACGAGGCCTCGGGCGGACGCGACTCCGTTGATGTTGATTTCATTGCGCTATTGAAACGCGAAGGGTTTTTCCCCAGCCTCGACAGTATCAAGGAACAACTGAAAGGCGAGAGCTGGATGACCGACTCGCCAAAGCCCAACCATGTCCGCATAACACACTGGGGCGTAATGGAAGCACGAAAGTCTTCAGGCGGCGAGAGCGCCGACTCAGGCAAGCTTACCAAGGACGCGAATCGGCTTTTGGCCGAATCGCACGAATTGAGTGCAATGCTGGAAAAATTTGCCTCCGGCCCGACAGCCGACAGTTTTAAAAAGATACAGAAAAAGCTTGCCGACATGAACGCAATTGCGGACGATATTAGCGGCAGCCTGTAAAGGCTTGCTTTAACGAGCGAACTTAGGCTATAATGTTCGTTTGGCGCGATGCGTAGGTGACGTATCTAGTGGGTTTCGCACCCACTTTTTATTTTGGACGCAAGGTATGGAAAACGCTTCGATCGAGCAACGCGTACGTGAAATTGGCAGACGTGTTGCTGCCGAGAGAAATCTGGAGTTTGTACATTCCGAGGTGGCCGGGTCGAAGCGAAATCCGACTGTTCGCATCTTTATCGAAAAACCGGGCGGCGTGACCATTGAGGATTGTTCGGATGTATCGCGGGTTGTGGAAGGGATTCTTGACGCCGACGATTTTATTCCGTCTTCGTACGTGCTTGAGATATCGTCGCCGGGGATCGAACGCGAGTTGTACTCGATTGACGATTTTCGGCGATTTGCGGGACACCAGGCGAAAGTGAAGGCGGACGCTGTCAACGGGCAGCGTAGTTTTAGCGGCCGGATAGCCTCCGTCGATGACGATACGGTGGTTTTCGAGGACAAAACGGCCGGAACGGTCCGGATCCCATACAGCGGCGTCAAAAAGGCGAATTTATTGATTGATCTGGAAACAGAGCTTAAGAAACATTAGTTAAAACGAGACATTGATTTATGACATCTTCGATCGGACAGAGCATTGAAGCATTGTGCACCGAACAGGGACTTGATCGCGATATGGTGATCGAGGCGATGAAGGACGCCGTCAAGGCGGCCGCCCGAAAACAGTTCAGGGCGCAGGACAAAACAGGCGAGGGCATTCAGGTTGAATGGAACACTGAAGAACAGGACGTCGAGATATCGATCCAAAAGACCGTTGTAGAAGATGTCGAAAACCCGTCCGTCGAACTTTCGCTTGCCGAGGCGCAGGAGCTTGCCGGTGACGAGATCGAGCTGGGCGATGCTCTCCTCATTCCGCTTCCGCGTGAGGAAATGGGCCGAATCGCCGCACAAACCGCAAAACAGATCCTTGTTCAAAAAGTCCGCGAGGCGATCCGCGAAAAGGTTTATGACGAATATATCGACCGCAAGGGCGAGCTTGTAAACGGTACTGTAAAACGGTTCGAGCGTGGCGATATGATCATCGATCTTGGAAACAACCTTGAAGCGATCGTTCCGAAAAAGGAACAGTCGCGCGGCGAGCTTTGGAACCAGGGCGAGCGCATCAGGGTCGTGATCGTTGACGTAACGAAAGACCAGAAAGGCCAGCAGATCAGGGCTTCGCGTGCGGCGCCCGATCTCTTGAAACGGCTGTTCGAAATGGAAGTTCCCGAGATCTACGACGACACGGTTGTCATCAAATCGGCCGTCCGCGAACCGGGCGACCGAGCAAAGATCGCCGTGACTTCGAACGAAAAGGACGTGGATCCGGTTGGAGCTTGCGTCGGTATGAAGGGGTCGCGCGTGCAGTCGATAATCAAGGAACTGCGCGGCGAGAAGATCGATATTATCGAGTGGTCCGATGAGCCTTCGGTATTTGCCGCAAATGCTCTTTCCCCTGCGAAGGTTTCGCAGGTGCGAATTACCGACATCAACGGCCGCGAAATGGAAGTAATCGTCAGCGAGGACCAGCTTAGCCTTGCGATCGGCAAAAAGGGGCAGAACGTGCGTCTCGCGACGCGGCTTGTCGGCTGGGACATCAACATCGTCAGCGAAGAGGTTCTGAAGAAGGAAATCGCTCAGCAGATGGGCCGCATGATGGCGTCCGGTGAGGCTGTCCCGATCACGGCACTCGAGGGAGTTTCGTCATCGCAGGCAGAAACGCTTGCCGAAAAAGGCGTCAGCGACGTTGAGGCGTTGGCGGCAATGTCGCTTGACGGTCTGGTCGATACGCTCGATATAAGTTTGGACGAGGCCCAGCACATTCTTGATTCGGCAGGAGCTATTGTCGCGGCGAAAAACGCTCAAGCCGAACCGGCTGAAGTTCCGGAAGAAGTAGTGGAAGAGACAACCGACGATACGGTTACGGAAAAAACTGCTGACGAAGCGATAGCGGAAGCAGCGGAAGTAGCAGAATCGACAGATGAGGCCGTCGGCGAACCGGCTCAAAGCGAAGACGAGCAAGGTGAACCGGTGGACGCCGATGAGGAATCAAGCGTTGCGGAATCTGCTCCGGCTGAGGAGCCTGTCATTGAAAGCGCCGAATCGGAGGAGCCGATAAGCGAGGCCAAAGATGAGGCGAACTCGGCACCTGAGGAAACTGAGGTTGGTCCGGAATAGGCCGCTTCGATGAGCGGAATTGTTGTAAACGGCGTTTGTAAGGTTAAAGGTTCGGCGAGAAAAATTGAATATGCCAATTGGTAAGAAAATTCGGGTTTATGATCTGGCACGTGAGGTAAAACAAGACACCAAACGTGTAATGGAGGACCTGCGCCGCGAGGGCGCGGATGTCAGCGTGCCGTCAAACTCCGTCAGTGCTGAACTGGCCGATAAGGTCAGGATCAGGTACTTTCCAAAGGCCGACGCGACGCCGAAACGCTCCATCAAGGTCATCAAGGCCGCAAAAAAAGAAGACACGCACGAGGCCGAAGATCAGGCACCGGTTGATGAGCCCGCAATCGAGGCGGCTGAACCCGAGGTGGAAGAAGTACCTGTCGCGCCTGAACCTGTCGAAGCGGAAGGCAAGCCTGCAAAGCCGGTTGTAAAACACAAGAGATTGGTCGCAAAGCCTGTCAAAGTTGAGGCGGAGTCGCAAGCGGCCGCGCCGGCGCTTGAACCTGAAGCTGAACAGCCCGCGGAACCTGAATCAGGTGCGAAGTCTGAAGAACCAACGGAAGCTGCAAAACCGGAAACCGCCGAAGAGCCCAAAATACAAAAGGTTCGAGCATCCGGAAACGTCGTTAAGACGCTCACATTAACAAAGGATGCTCTTAGCAAGGGCATCAAGCCCGGAGAAAGAGTGGTCAGCGAGGCTCCGACCAAGACGGGGAAATTGAGTACGGACCGGGCTTTGTCGGCGGACGACCGTCGCGGCGGGCGTCGCGGAGAATTTCGCGGCACACCGGGCGAGACTTCAACGCCGCAGCTCAATTATACGCCGCCGGCGGATAACCGCCGCAAACCGGGCCGTTCCGGGGGACGTAAAGGCAAGGCGTTCGACGACAAGAACAGGTTTTCGGAACGCGATGTCGATGTCCCGCGCCAGACGACCATCGAGGAGCGTGTGCGGCAGCAGGTCGGAACGATAGACGTAGCCCAACTTAAATCAGTGCGGCTGACCGAAGGCGCAACGATTCGCGAATTTGCCGAGGCACTCGGAATAACGCCGCGCGACATCGTTCAGTTGCTTATCAAACGTGGTATTTTCGCTACTCTCAACCAGCCGATCGGCGAAAAGATGGCCATAGAATTGGGAGAAGATTTCGGTTTTAACGTCAGCTTCGTCCCGTTCGAAGAAATGGTTATCGAACAGGAATTCGAAGAGCTGATCGCAGCCGACGCCGACGATGCCGAGTTGCCGCGAGCTCCTGTTATTACTGTAATGGGACACGTCGATCACGGTAAAACTTCGCTCCTGGACGCGATCCGTTCGGAAAACGTAGCCGAAGGCGAAGCAGGCGGCATTACGCAGCACATAGGAGCCTACAGCGTTTTTGTTCCGAGCCCTGACGATCCGAAGAAAACCCGCCGCGTCGTTTTCCTCGATACGCCCGGCCACGAAGCGTTCACGATGATGCGTGCCCGCGGAGCCAAGGCGACCGATATAGTAATTCTTGTTGTCGCGGCCGATGACGGCGTAATGCCTCAGACGGTCGAGGCAGTTGAGCATTCCAGGGCGGCCGGAGTTCCGATGATCGTTGCGATAAACAAGATCGACAAACCGGACGCAAACCCGGATAAGGTAAAGCAAGGTCTTGCCGGATTAGGTTTGCAGCCTGTGGATTGGGGCGGCGAGACAGAAATGGTAGCGGTTTCTGCAAAGAAACGTGAAAATCTCGACACTTTGCTCGAAACGGTTTTGCTTCAGGCGGACATTCTCGATCTAAAGGCGAGCCCGACACGTCGGGCATCGGGTGTCGTTCTTGAAGCCAAGCTGGATCGCGGCCGTGGTGCGGTTGCAACTGCGTTGGTGCAGCAGGGAACCCTCAGAGTTGGCGACCCTTTCATTGTTGGACAATTTTCGGGCAAGGTCAGGGCGATGTATTCGGACCGGGGTGAGATCGTGCACGATGCTGCACCGGCAACACCTGTTGAGATTCTTGGCTTAGGCGGCGTTCCGCAAGCCGGCGACACGTTCCAGGTCGTATCCGACATCGAGCGTGCGCAAACAATCGCCGGGCAGCGTCAAATGCACGCCCGACAGGCCGCAATGGTCAAGACGACCAAACGTGGTATCGAATCGCTCGGACAGGCCGAGGTCAAGGAGCTTCTTGTCATTCTTAAGGCCGACGTGCAAGGTTCGGTTGAGGTTTTGCGTGCCACGCTCGAAAAGCTTTCAACCGAAAAGGTCAAGGTCCGCGTTATCCGCGCGGGCGTCGGAGCAATTGCAGAATCGGATGTTTTGCTCGCTTCGGCGACCCAGGCTGACGATATTTCGACGGCGGTGGTTATTATCGGTTTCAACGTTCGCCCCGAAACGCGTGCGGCCGAGGTTGCCAAGCAGGAAGATGTCGATATACGCCTGCACTCGATCATTTACAAGGTCGAAGAAGAGATCAAGGCAGCGATGATCGGCATGCTCGACGCGATCGAGAAGGAAGTAATTCTCGGCAAGGCGCTTGTTCAGGAGATCTTCAAGGTTTCGCGTGTCGGCACTATCGCCGGCTGCCGCGTAACCGACGGCCTTATCCGCCGCCAGGCAAAAGCTCGGCTTATCCGTGACGGCGTCGTTATCTGGGAAGGCGATATCGCTTCGCTTAAGCGATTTAAGGAAGACACGAACGAGGTTCGACAAGGCTTCGAATGCGGTATCAGCCTTGTCAACTATAACGACATCAAGATCGACGACGAGATCGAGGCGTTTGTGATAGAGAAGATCGCCGCGACTGAGCTCTAACGAGGTAAGACGTATGTTAACGGGAATAAGGGAAAGGACCGTAGTCCAAAAGAACGGAAGGATTGAAATTTCTGTACCGGATGTGCTTGAGGGAACTGAAGTAGAAGTTACTGTTTTGCTGGAAGAACAGGATGCGACTGAATATTTACTTTCCACTGAAGCAAATCGCGAACACATGGAGCACGCTCTGGAGGAGTTAAAACACCCGGAAAACTTTATCTATATAAATATCGAAGATTATGAAAAGGGTGGCTCTCCTTCCTAAGGCGTTTGAAGATTTCAGTTTTTGGGCAACTGAGGATAAACAGGTTTTGTTGAAGATCCTTGATCTGGTAAAGGATATTCAACGCAACCCGTTCTTAGGAATCGGAAGGCCTGAGCCGCTGAGAGGTAATTATAAAGGCCTTTGGTCGAGACGCATAAACCTTGAACATCGGTTGGTCTATAGAGTTAGCGACGAAGAGATTTTGATCGTCTCATGTCGTTTTCATTATAAGTAATGAGGCGTCCGGAAAGATTAGCAGAAGCTTTACGTGAAGAGATAGCCGAGGTCGTAGGTTTTGAGCTTGACGATCCTCGCGTGCTGAGTACGACGGTGACGGACGTTCAAGTCGCCGACGATCTCAGGGATGCAAAAGTTTACGTCATAATTGAGGGAAGTGAGGACGAGATAAAAAAGGCCCTTATCTCGCTTCAGCGGGCAGCCGGATTTGTCCGGCAGCAGGTCGCGTTAAATCTGGATCTTCGTTACGCTCCGCACCTGCATTTCGTTCGCGATACCGCCGAGGAAAATGCTTCACGGGTAAGCACGATCCTCGACGACCTGGGCAGCAAGGGGAAGATTAATGAAAGGATGAAGGATGAGGAATGAAAGACGAGCGGGAGAAGGCATTTACCTTCATCCCTCATCATTCAGCCCTAATCCCTTTTGTACGTGCTAAGTCAAGTAGTTGAATTAATTGAAAATAAGCAAAACTTCGCCATCACAACCCACGTGAGGCCGGATGGCGACGGCGTCGGATCATCGCTCGGGCTTTATTGGCTGATCAGGTCGCTTGGCAAAAATGCGGAAGTCATCGCCTGCGATGAAATTCCCGGTGCATATCAGGAACTTCCAGGCGTTGAAGACATACGACGCGTTGAGGCGATCGATAAAAAATACGACGCAGTTTTTATTATCGAATGCTCCGATGCGTTTCGTCCCGGCATCGCCGATCTTGAGAAGGAATTCACCGTCAATATAGACCACCACGCCACAAGCGAGCATTTCGGCACGATAAACTGGATCGACTCGACCGCCTCCGCCGTCGGGGAGATGATCTACAATCTCTGCAAGGCCATCGGCGGGCGCATCACCTCCGAGATTGCCGAGTGCCTGTATATGGCGCTCGTCACAGACACCGGCTCATTTCACTACTCGAACACCTCAGACCGAACGCTCAAGGTCGCATCCGAACTTATAAAATCAGGAGCGAAACCTGCGAAGACCGCCGAGGCGGTTTATAACAGCTACCCGTGGTCGCGGATCGAACTGATGCGGCAGGTGCTCGGTACTGTCAAGCGTGATCCGTCGGGGCAGGTTGCATCGATGCGGCAGACGCTCGAAATGCGAAAAAACGCCGGTGCCGTTGACGGCGACAACAACGGATTTGTGAACATCCCGCTTGCCGCAAAAGAGGTCGAAGCAGTCGTTTACACACGCGAAGTCGCGCCCGAAGAATATCGTGTCAGCCTGCGTTCCAAGGGCGATATCAACGTCGCAAAAGTCGCTGAAAAATTTGGCGGCGGCGGTCACAAAAACGCCGCAGGCTGCCGCGCCGTCGGAGATTGGAACGACATCGAAGCAAAGCTTGTTGACGCAACGCTCGACGCTATCGACGCGTCGAACGGTCATATAACCGAAGAAGCATAAACCAATCTAACCGTGCCCGAAACTAAAGAAAAAAGATACAAATGGCGCCGCGAGGATTACCGCGAAAACACGAAAGGGCTTCTCATGGTAAACACCGGTGACGGCAAAGGTAAGACTACGGCCGCGATCGGCGTTCTTGTCCGCGCGGCAGGCCGCGGGCTACATTGCTGCATGATCCAGTTCATGAAATCCAAAACGGACCGGTACGGCGAACACGATTCGCTCGAAAAACTCGGCGTTGAGGTCCACACGATGGGTGACGGATTTACGTGGGACACCAACGACCCGGCGCAGGACATTGCAACTTCGGAAAACACGTGGAACCTTTGCGTCGAAAAGATGGAGAACGGCGATTATGACCTTCTTGTTTTTGACGAGATCGTTTACGTGCTCGATTATAAATTTCTGGACATCGACAAAGTGCTGTCCCAAATAAAGGCGGTTCGCGAAAAACAGCCGCACCTTCACCTGATACTTACCGGACGCAACGCGCCGCCGGAGCTTATCGCCGCCGCCGATCTGGTTACAGAAATGAAGGAGATCAAGCACCCGTTCCACGCAGGCATTTACGCACAGCAGGGAATTGAGTTCTAGATAATATTTTCTCTGTGGCTTTGCCGCTTCGATCTGCGGAAAAGTTTTGCTTCTCCGGCGGCTGCATTTCTTAACGAATGAAACAACCAATCGAAAGCAGACCGCCCAAAGGATTCGCTGACTACCTGTCGCTTGCAGTCACCACAGTTGGCGTCGGCTATCTTCCGCTCGCCCCCGGAACGTGGGGGTCAATAGTTGGCGTTATCATTTACCTTTTCGTAGCGGCCGGCGAGGCAAGCCTAATGGCCTCATCGGTTGCGTCCGGACACTCGATCGGAAAAATCGCGGCCGTAATTCTTGCCGGCAATGCCATAATATTTCTCCTGTTTTGCCTGGTCGGCCTTTGGGCTTCAGGAAGGTCGTGCGAATTGTTCGGCGACAAAGACCCTTCGCAAGCGGTAGTTGATGAGGTCATCGGTCAACTCGTCACGTTTTTCTTCGTGCCTTTCGGCATTTCATGGCCGTTCATTCTTGCCGGATTCGTTCTGTTTCGCGTTTTCGATATCTGGAAGCCGTACCCAATAAACGACCTTCAAAATTTACCGGGCGGGTTAGGAATTTGCGCCGACGATTTTCTCGCGGGCATCTACGCCGGGGCATGTCTTGCGGTCATCTACGCTATTTTTTGACCTGCAATTTTTTATTTTTCTTTTGTAATCTTCAATACACAAGACCACCACTATAAGGTGCTAATGTAATTCTCATATCTTCGTGAATTTTCTGATATTGAGGTGCAGGTGCACTCTTCTCGTTATCGGTAAATCTGCGTTTGCAAGATATGACCGGCCGCTGGCGTGTTAATTACTTGAGTATAAGTGATGCGGCCATCGGGGAAGGCATTTATTCTACGGGGTGCCTTCTCCATCTTTCGTTCACAAAGGTAGTTTATGAAGGTATTTATTTTTTCGCTATATTACGCGCGGCTGCTCGTAAGTGTCGCGTTCGGAGTTCACCAAACAATTCACCCGCTGAGCGTCAAATGGCGATGGCAGCATTGGCCGCTGCGAGATGCAAACGGCCAGCCGCAGCCATTCTGGCGTGCTAAATGAGCATATCTATGTTGGACATCGTTCCAAATGCTTAAAGGCGGCCATCACCCGCCTTTTTTTATTTCTGTTAGTTGTAATTTTTGAAACCACCCTCTGACGAAATTGTAACACCGACTCACGTTTTCGTGTGACATCCTCGCTATAAACCTCGTATATTCAAGGAATTTCGCTTTGGAATAAAAATTGCAGTAAAAGTGAGCATGACCGATCTTTTTCAGATCGAACGCGAATAAAGAGGATATCCATGAAAGCAGATCAACTAAAGAGTTTTAGTTTGTCGTTGTTCGCCGGTGCGGCACTGTTTGTCGGGGCGAGTGTGACGGCCAACGCCCAGAATAATCACGGCCGGGGCGGATGGAAGAACCAGGACACCCAGACGCAACAACAGCAACGCCAGGCAAACAATCAACAGCAGCAACAAGACCGCAAGGCGCAACAGGATCAATGGCGCCAGCAACGGGACCAACAGCGTCAGCAGCAAACAGAACAGCGCCGCGCTTCTCAACAGCAACAACAGCAACAGGTGCAGCAGCGCCAGGACGACCAGCGCCGACGTTGGGAACAGCAGCGGCAACAGGTCCAGCAACGCCAGCAGGAACAGCAGCGTGCTTCGCAGCAGCAACAGCAAGTTCAGCAACAGCAACAGGAACGCCAGCGTCAATGGGAACAGCGCCGACAAAACCAACAGAACCAACAAGAACAACAGCGGACGTGGCAAAATCAACGTCAACAAGTGGAGCAGCAGCGTGCCCAACAGCGTCGTGATAACGACCAGCGGCAACGCGAAGGCCAAACCCGCCAGCAGCAAGATCGTAATTGGCAAAACCGTCAGCAACAGAGCCAACAGCGCGACTGGCAGCGCGACCAAAATCGCCGAACGGACAATCAGCGTTGGGGCAACGGCAACTATCAGCGTTACAACCGGCAGCAGCAGGAACAGCTTCAGCGGCAGCGTTGGAGCGAGTATAACTCCCGTTGGAGCAATTGGCAGAATATCCGGTCACAGCGTCAGCGCGAACTCGAACGTGAACGCCGCCTGAACTATCTACGTTATCAGCAAAGCTACTGGGACAGAATACGGCGAGATCAGATCCGCCTCCAACAAGCGCGATATTACGACAACGTGATCAACAATTACCGTTACTATCGAGGCGGTAGTTACTACTACACAAGTTCGTACGGAGCCCAGATGCTTCGCGACGCCGTCAACAACGGCTATGAAGAAGGTTTTCGTGCCGGACAGGCCGACCGCGAGGACGGCTGGGGTTACGATTACAACGATTCTTACGGATATCAGGACGCGTCGTTCGGTTACGACAGCTACTACGTTGGGCTGGACGAATACAATTACTACTTCCGCGAAGGCTTTCAACGTGGCTATGACGACGGCTACTATGGCCGCTATCAATACGGCAGCTACTACGGCGGCAAGTATCAAATACTAAGTGGTATAATCCAGACTATTCTTGGATTAACGCAGTTCTAAATTTTCCCGTAATGTGGATATAGGGCCTTTCGCGAGACCAGTCGGCGAGAGGTCTTTTTTGTGCCCATTTGCCGATCTGGAGGTTGAACTATCAGGTAAAATTAACGAGTATATAAATATGATCGTACATGTACTGCCGGGTGATGCGACGGCGACGGATTTTGCGGACACCGGGATTGATGGCGAGGTGATTGTTTGCCGCGAGGCTCTTGTTGACGGCGATGTGAAGGCAAAAAACCTCGACGAATTTTGGAAGGTGCGCGAGGATTTTATTGCAAGCGAATACGGAGAAAGCGAGAGATCGTACCAAGAGAATGTCTTAATGGAGTTCGAGCGGCTTCGGCGGGTTCCGGCTGGTGCTGAGGTGAATTTGTGGTTCGAAAACGAGCTTTTTTGCTCGGTGAATATGTGGTTTTGTCTCGATCTGCTGAGGGATGCGGACGTTAAGGTTTTTCGTGTGGCCCCGGTTATACGCAGCGAGGATGAAAAGTGGAAGGGGTTTGGCAATATGTCGGCGGATGACCTGCGTAAATGTTTCGCCGAACGCCGCGAAATGAACGCGGCTGGCCGGGAATTAGGAAGCATGCTATGGCAGGCGTTTTCTAACGATGATCTGGAAAAACTTGACGCCCTCGGAAATACGCAATCGGAGAATTTTCCGTATCTGAGAGAAGTCTGCACTGCTGCTGTACAAAAGTCATTTTTGCCCGGTGAGATTTTAAAAGAGATAACGGCGGACGGAGCCAAAGATTTTAACGAGATATTTAAGGAATTTTCCAACAGCGCCGGCGTCTATGGTTTTGGGGATAGTCAGGTAAGAGGAATATTAAAGAAAACCAGTGGTAATTGATCTCGTCTTAGCTCCGGGAGACCATTGTCGAGAAAAGGAAGAGCTTATCCACGAAATACACGAAACAAATCAAAACACTCGAAATATCTGAAAACTATTCTTTATTTTTCCTGATTCGTGTATTTCGTGGATAAAAATGTATTTATCATATTAAATGTCAACAGGACCCGATCATCCGTTTTAGCTATCTGCGTTCGTCATGATCTGGTTTGATCTCGTCCTCGGCTGGTTGGAATATCCATCCTTTTTTCCAGAAGTAGATCAGCAGTCCGACGGCGATGAGCAACATAACTGCAAGAGTCAGGTAATATCCGTGAGCGCTTTTCAGCTCGGGCATATTTTCGAAATTCATCCCGTAAATGCCGGCGATCAAGGACAGCGGCAGCATTATCGCCGAAAAGATTGCCAGCAGTTTCATCACGTCGTTCGTGCGGTTTGCAACTACGCTCAGATGCATGTCCATAAGGCCGGCGACAAGGTCGCGGTAATTTTCTGAAAGGTCCGAAATGCGTAGCAGGTGATCGTGTACGTCGCGGTAGAATGGCAAAACCGGAGCGGGAATCTGTGTAAACTCGCCGTGCGAAATGCGGTAAAGGACTTCGAGTTGCCGCGCCGAGATTCGCTTTAACCTCGCGACCGCGCGACGGACGTCCATTATCTCTTCGAGCAAAATATTGTAGCCTCGACGCGTCTGAAAAACACGCTCCTCAAGGTCGTTGATCGCCGTGTCAAAATCGTCAACGATCGGCATATAAAGATCGACGATGTTGTCCAATATTTGATGCAGCAGGTAGGCCGCTCCGCGTTCGCATGCAAATGTGCTGCTGCGCACGTTTTGCTTTACGACTTTTATGCTTTGAAATTTTTCGATGTGAAAGGTCACGACGTAATTTGCGCCCAGATATCCGTCCAGTTCCTTTGTAACAAAATTCGTATGATGCGTTTCTTCGGGGCGAATGCCGTGCACTATGAAGTAAAAATAGTCGGGAAAAGCTTCGACTTTTGGAGCATTGCGGGTTTCGATACAGTCTTCGACGGTCAACGGATGGAAATGAAAAATCTCCAGCAAAACCTGTTTTGTTTCTTCAATACTTTCGTCCGTGTCACCCATCAGATCAACCCAGACGACGTTCGTTTTGTCGGCAAGAAGTGCGGGCAGATCACCCGCCTCAAATCCCTCTTCGATACTTTGCGCTCCCTGGCGATAAAGAAAAATCTCCATAATTCAAATCATTAAGCGGTTTTGTCGGCAAATCGGTGTGATGCTAACATACGTGAATTGAACCAAACAACAGACAACAATATTTACCACCTAAAGTGGCTAACATACAAATCTGCAGCAATTTGGCGGCGCTTCAGTTTAGAATATTGATTCGCAATACATTTCAGATTAGATTTATTTCGTGTCTTTTCGTGTTGTTTCGTGGTTACTTCTTCAAAACTTGAAAGACTGCAACCACGAAAATACACGAAAAAGTTCAATATAACCCACTATGGTAATTTTCCGTTCGTATGATCATTTAGAGACCTTATCCTCTTTGCTGCTTTGCGTCTTTGCGGGAAATAATCTCACGCAAAGCCGCAAAGAACGCAAAGAAAAAAGGTTAAACTTGAAATACCACAACACGGCA
>Ga0308175_100001426_pt1 | contig 16126 bp, 17 predicted proteins | sample PhyCR1_3_FD_203893 | JGI IMG/M metagenome (GOLD analysis project Ga0308175, IMG submission 203893) | Soil microbial communities from UC Gill Tract Community Farm, Albany, California, United States - DLSLS.C.R1 | ecosystem: Environmental > Terrestrial > Soil > Agricultural land | place: USA...
GGAAGAATATCTTTGATAAAGACGGAAAAGATGGGCTGCTGAAAAAACATTCTGTTGCGTATAATCATCCAAATCAAAGCAAGTAAGAATTCGTTGAAAAAGTGCTTTTGCTCCACAAAAAACTCTATGTCAAGCATTTCTCCGATCCCCAACGCTATGGTGTTGAACGCCTGCAAAAAACGCTAAGAAGAAGCCCAATTTTTTAAGTTCGCATCGAGCCGTAATCCAAGCAGATGGCGAATTGCAGCTTAAGCTAACAGCTTCTTGCTCCAATATGACCAACTCCATGTTGTGCGTTCGAACTCCTTTAATCTACGCTGTTTTCTTTTCTTAAAATTTCTATTGTTTTGGAAATTTTGGATTTGAAGTTGGTCAACTTATTATTATAATTTATTAATAACCCCGATGTAAAGAATAGTTGGTTACTGTATTCTACCAACAAGTTTTCATTGTTGTTTGCCAACTGAATAGGTAGTCTTGCCATAAAACCATCTATGTTCTTTCGTGTCACTCCCTTAATATATTTTAAGAAAAATATCTTGCTATTTAATTTCACTACTTCATTGAGTGCTATGTTTCTAAAATAATCTCCTTGCGATTCAATATCTTCTGCCCCCTCAATGTATCTTGTAATTTCATCGGCAGATATTTTGTTTGATATTAATCTCATCCCTCCTGAATTTTTTAATTGAGAAACCGTTCTTTTTGTAAATGCAACATCAGCTACATTCATTGTGTATTGTAACATTAAAAGATACATTCTTTTAATAGTGGTGTCGTTGTAAGGTGGATCATCGAACAACATTGATAGGCTGTCTAAAGCGACCTGTTGTTTTTTGCCAAATTCGTAGGACAGATTGATTTTTGTTGAGTCGGAAATAATGTCTTCTATCATCGAACGTACGTATTGGTTCCCTCTTTCGTTTTCAAGCCGATGTTCTAAGAAGTTCTGTGCTAAAAAGCCGCAGAAGACGGCTAAAAAAAGCATTAGAAATTCCCAAGCGTAAGGCTTCCAGCTTTTTTTTCCTTTGCGATGTGCGTGATGTTGTACGTCCATCGTTTCAATTTCCTGCTCGGGAATGATAGGCTTTGTTTCTCTAAGAGGAATAATTACGTTGGATAAATTCTCGGAAGGAGGATTGATCGGGTTGTCTAAAGGTTTGTCATCTGCGTTATCTGGCATTTATTTATTTTAATTGTGCGATTAAGAATTTAGATGTTCGCCGGTATGAAACACAACAAATCGAAAAGGGGAAATGTGAACATTTGTGTTGACCAATTGCTTTGCTGAAGTAAAAGTGTCGACCATAAAATTCATTTAATTTGAATGTATTCAACCAAATTCAGTTTTTCCTTTATTAAGTGATACCTGGGATTATCAGACATTCCTTTAAACATGGGGTGGTCAATAAGGATAGCAACGACGCCCATCCTTTTTTCAACACACTGAAATAAATGATAAAAGGTTTTGTCTTTTTCTTTTAATGACCACCAGATCATAGCCAGATCAATATCTACGACGATGCCCGGCTCTTCCTTTTGCCGTTGCTCAATCTTGCGGATGCATTCCAAAGCTTTTTCCACTTGACCTGAATATCCGTAAGCGCATGCCAAGGGTCCAAGGCCTTTTAGCGGGTTCTTTAGTAGCAAATGGATTTCTTCAAATATTTCTGCCGCCTTACGCCAATTTCCTTTTATCCCCATACACCATCCTTTCGCCTCCAACGATACCCGCATGTTCGGATACAGCTCTAATAAGCGATCTAATTGCTTTACGCCATCATCCGTTCTGCCGGCATTAAGGTAGGCGTCGGCAAGGTACTGGTTAACCATTGGCGATATTGGATCTACTTCCAACGCTCGTTCCATGATTTCAACCGCCTCCTGCTTGCGGCCGGTGCTCTGGTAATACAAAGAAAGCAACTGGTGCGCTTCGGTTGTTGCCGGATGGAGTTCAATGGCCTTACTTAGCGATTCGTAAGCTTCGCTCCATTTCCAGTCGTAAAGCAAATAGGCCGCCCCTTTTGCCGAATAGCCTGCCGCCAGCGATGGATTAAAGTCTAATGCCTTGTCGCTGTACCGGTGCACAATTTCAAAAGCTTCGGCAGGATGCAGTTGCCCTGTTGCGCCAAGATAAGCGTACGCTGTTGCCGCCATCGCATAGGCATGGGCATAATCCGGTTCAAGTTTGATGGCTTGTTCAAAACACTCTATCGCTTTTTTTGTGTTCTTAGGAGTAATCTTATTGTAAAAATGCAGGCCCTTCAAAAAAAGTGTATAGGCCTCTATGTTTCGAGTGGGCACTTTTACCAATGTTTCTTCCTGCTCTTTGGCGGTTAAATTCTCGCGGAGTTTGTTGGCGATAATACCGCTGATTTCATCCTGCATTTCAAATATATCGGTCAGGTCCCGGTCGTAATTTTCACTCCAGATGTGGTAGCCGTCGGCTGCGTTTATGAGTTGCGCCGAAACGCGGACGTGGTTTCCGGCTTTGCGCACGCTTCCTTCCAGTATCCTGTCAACGTTTAACTGTATCCCAATCTCACGGATATCAATTTCTTTTCCTTTAAAAGCAAAGGCCGACGTTCTTGAGGTTACCTGAAGCCCATTAATTTTAGTAAGAGCATTGAGTAATTCTTCTGTAACTCCATCGCTGAAATATTCATTTTCTGGATCGGCACTCATGTTAACAAAAGGCAGCACGGCAAGCCGGTTCGTCGGCTGTGCTGTTTTTCCTTTTAATGCATCGCGTGTAGGAACAACGAGACCGATATTATCGATCGCAAACAAGCGTATGGGCCTTGTTACATTTTTAAATTCGAAATAACCCATTTCACGGGCCGAAAGGTTCTCCTGGTTTTTTATTTCATCAAACACTTTTTCTGAAATAAAAATGGACCCCGGAACGGCCATGGATTCGATCCTTGAGGCAAGGTTCACGCCGTCGCCGTAAATCGTTTCGTTTTCGATAGAAATATCTCCTGTATGAATTCCGATTCGCAAGTTTACTTTCGGTTCCTGCTGCAGTGTTTGTTGTATTTGCACCGCACAGTTGACGCCATCAATTGCGCTGTTAAAAATGCTTAAAGCACCATCACCATAGTATTGAAGAATTTTTCCGTTGTAAACAGCATGAGACGTTTCCAAAACTTCCTTCGTTCTTTGAAGGTTGCTTTTTGCCAATTGTTCGTTTTGCTGCATCAGAGCCGTGTAGCCCGTCATATCGGAAAACATGATTGCAGCAAGTTGGCGCATAACTAAAATTAGGTCACTTCTGTCGTCTTACTCTACCTAATTTTCTATTGCTTACGCCGATAAGAAACAGAGCTATTAGACACTCCTTGACTGCGAACCTGTAAACGCTTTATTGTTTGTGGTTGACATGTTTCTTTGTTTGCGTATCGAATGTTTTTTCCGTAATCAAATCTTACCAATCACCGGCTGACACCAATGTTTCGTTTCATCCCCGGTCAAAGTAAGCTACCTTGTAAGGAATGCGGCCATGCTACGGACAATAGCAGCTCATTGTGGAGCCCGAATTCAGGTTCTGAATCTTTTCTTTTATTAACCCCCTCATACATGCGACAATTAAAAATTTCTAAATCAATTACTGTTCGCGATTCGGAAAGCTTTGAAAAATATTTGCAAGAAATTGGTAAAGTAGACCTCCTAAGCACCGAAGAAGAAGTTAGACTTGCCGGCCTCATACGGATGGGGAATCAAGCTGCCATTGATGCTTTGACAAAAGCGAATCTGCGATTTGTGGTTTCGGTTGCAAAGCAGTATCAGCACAATGGAATGTCGCTTGCAGATATGATTAGCGAAGGCAATATTGGCCTCATTAAAGCAGCCCAGCGCTTTGATGAAACGCGTGGCTTTAAGTTTATCTCTTATGCTGTTTGGTGGATTCGTCAAAGCATTATGCAGGCCATTCAAGAGCAGGGCAGGCTTATCAGACTGCCATCCAATAGGATAGGATTAAACAAACGCTTGCTTAGAACGATTACGTTGCTGGAACAGGAATACCAACGAACCCCGACAGACGAAGAGGTCGGCAATGTGATGGAGATGAAAGCACAAGAGGTCAGTCTTTCGATGCAACAATTTGAACGTCACGTTAGCCTTGATACACCCAACTGCGAAAATGGCCCGGACACCTTGCTCGATGTGTTGGAAAGTACGTTTGCTTATCAGCAGTACGGTAAAGGTGACTATTCTCATGGCTTGGAACTTGAAGTCAACCGGTCATTGAGCGCCCTTACTCAGCTGCAAAAAGAAGTGGTCTGCAGTTTTTTTGGACTGGACAGGGAGCCGGCAACCTTAAATGATATTGGCAGTCGGTTAGGCTTAACAGGTGAACGAATACGGCAAATCAAAACGAAAGCTATTCACCGGCTCAGGCTGTCAAAAAATTCCATCTTGTTGAAAACGTATGTATAATTGCTTCGAGCCATTGAGCAAAGCAACTTCCAGTGTGCTTGTAGATCAAGCAACAACTTTTAGTTTTAAGACGGCTGCAAACCAGTTGATTCAAAAAAATCCAGCGCTCTACTATTGGATGGGCCAACTCACGCTAAGGTTACCTTTCCTACGATTCCATTCATTCTGGGAGATGCCTTATGCCTGCTTTCGGTTTCCAAGAACTAAATAGAACGACAATAACCTACCTGTAAGCACCCGTCAAACAAGGATAGAATGACTGTCTACTTACCCAAAGGCAGTTTCCGTTATGGAAACGATTTTTGCCTCGATGATCTTCTGAATGCTTTCGTTTGATTGCGACAACATCGAGGAAGCCTCGGTGGTTTTGTCTGTTATTTCATCACCGCAGTTCTTCGAAAAACTCACCGTCAAACAAACATTTCCCCGGCTCAAACCGTTGCTTTCCGCGTTGTTCTTTTCAAACACATAACCAACTTGATAAACGTCTTTTCCCCGGGTAAAGCAAAATTTTTTATGCAGGTTTATTAACATGAACGTTTGTTTGGTACAAGGTAAGCCGTTTAACAGGCAATCAACGTGAATGCTCAGGAATCAAATACAAGCGGCCTCCCATCGTTCAACAAGATAAAAGATAAAACATGCATACATCCTTTGTTCATTTCAATTCTTCGTCGTATAGAATAAGCGAAGATTTATCGGATAACGAAGATGTTGCTCAAAAGAATAACCTATGGTATAGAATAATAGGGCTATGTTTACAAGACAAGTGGTTTGCTTCTCGCCTCGTGTAATTCTCATTGTTTTCGATTTAGATTTCACTTTTACCAGTTAAGTTTATTTTTAATTCAGTATTTGTTATCTCGTCTTAAGAAGTTAATCCTTGTGGAGAGGGCGGTGTAAAAGCTGCCCTTTTTCTTTTTTTCACTGGCAAACTTCGGGCAACGGTAACCGCCCTATTGGCATGGCCAAACTTTTTAATCAGTAAATGATGTAACTATTATTTGAAATTTTGTAATCGTGAGACAAGTGGATTTTCTCACCTTTAGACGATGGCTAAGGTTACCATACAGTTTCCAAGTCTCACCTTTCTTGCCGCCTTTTATAAATCATTGTCGTGCCCTTGCTACAGGATAGAAACACAGTTTCTGCTACTCACGTGTACCTGCGAAGAAAGCAAAATTTTAGAAGCCATCAGTGAGTACGGCGGCAAGATTATTTTAAAAAAGGCAATCGCTAACTAAAAGAACACATCACGGTTACGCAATTAGAAAGCGACACATGATAGTAGAATTGGTCTTTGCTTTTAAGAAGGTTTGTATTAACCGCGCTGAATGTTTTTTACACTGAAATGCTCTTTTATCCGTTCAATAGAAAGCACAAAAACCCTCGCTTTTGGCAAGGGGTGAAAAGGTTGACACACATTACTTTTTATCTTCTGTATCCTTCGCGGCCATTTGATGGAACTCGAAGACTTTTCCTTCTTTGTTAAAGAACCAAATCTCGTTGAGATGCGTTTTGCTAACCGTTCCGTCCTTGTGCGTATCGGTTTCCATGCCCCAGATTGATACAGCCTCGCTCTCAGGATGATCGGGCGTTTTCAGCGTCGTGCAGGCTGAAACCATACTTGACACGGCTGCAAGGCTGTTTCTGTAATCCTTACCCATTTTTAAAAAGTTATCGCGTCCTTTTACAATCGAACCATCAGGGAAAGTAGCCACCATGTCCTCAGCAAAAAGGTTGATCGAATTGTCGAGGGTGTTGTTGTCAAAATCTTTCCAGGCCCAGAGCACCTTTTGCGCATAGGCTATGTTGCCAATACGAAGATTGTTGTTTTCGATTTTGTAGGGCTGCTCAGTACTGCTATTTTTTACTTGCCTTACGTTTTTGTGTTGGGCGTTTGCATTGAGTGAAAAAGTTGCGAGAAAGGCGACTGCCGTAAGGGAGAATAACCGTTTCATTTGTGTTTATTATTAAGTGAAGGAATCAGTCTCAACAGGAGGGAGTAAAAGACATGTTTTGGTAGGAAGGCCCCGGTAAGATAGCGAAGTTTCAAGGACTTTGCGTGTAAACTTTTATCGTTGTTTAAAAGGTGCGGTATAAGCGAAAATGCTTGGACGATACCAGCCAAGCTAAATTTGCAATGCGCTAAATTTTCAAGTATGTAGTTCTTGAAAAATGGTTATCTCAACTTCAGCACATTCGCGGATAAATCTACAAGAAGGCTACCGCAATAATTCCCGCAATTAACAAAAGCAAGGCGAACCAATACTGAGAATAGTCAGCATAGCTTGAACGCTCTTTTTTCATTTGCCGACAAGGTAGACTTAATAAAACGGCTTCGGTAATTATCTTCTGTTTGTAAAAAGTTGATGCATTTGAAGGGGAATTGCAGTAATTGTTGGAAGTGGATCGTGAATGAGGGTTGCTTGCGTTTGCTCAATGACCAATTCCAAATCGTTCTTTATATTTTCAATGACGGCATTCAAATCTACTTTTTCACTGTTCTCAATTTTATCAAGGCTGGCGAAGTTCAGCAGGTCTTTCAAGAATCGGTTCATACGGTCAGCCGACTCGCCCACCTTCTCAAACTTTTCCTTCGAAAAAGGCTTAGGTTGTAAATGTCTCAGTTTGAAATTTCAGCGTCTAAATCTTGATTTTCGATTTTTTATCGTCTGGCTTTTTATGGCGTGGTTCCAATTCTGAAAGAGTTTGTCAAGGTGTGGAGTCAACGCGGATTGGTCTTCCGTGTTCATTCGGTCAAACCGCGTCTTAAACTCAACATAAAGGAGGTATTTTTCTTTCATTTCTCTTGACGTAACAGAGACCATTTTCAAAATTATGCAAATAAAATAAGGCTGATTACTCAGCCGTATTCTTGGTAGTGTCTCAGTTTGAAATTTAATTTCATTTCCAGACTAGAATGACCGTTCCTGTTATGATAAACGCAGCCCCCAATAAAACCTTTGTTGTGATGGGTTCTTTTAGCAGCAGAAACGAAAGGAGCAGGGAAACAACGAGACTTGCTTTATCAATGGAAACAATATAAGACACCTTGCCCTCCTTCATGGCTTTGTAATAAAATATCCACGACAAGGAAGTGGTAATACCAGAAACGGCCAAGTAAAGAATGTTTTGAACAGGAGATGATCTGATTTCTTTTAAAGCACTATTAAAAACAAGGGCGTTAATTATTACAATTGTGAAGACTACACAGGTTCGTACGGCTAACGCCGTATCGCTGCTTAAACCTTTCATCCGAACTTGGCAATAACGGAAGTAAAGCCCGCAAAGACCATAGAAACAATTGCAAATACAACCCACCTTTCCATTCAGCTAAAATAGATAAAATAAAAATGCAGATTACTCAGGCCCTTCGAAAGAAGCACATTATGGGTCATTGTTACTAAGCACAAGCTTACTAATTTCTTTGTGGATCAATTTCAAACTGATACAAGGCCGGAACTCTAATTAAAACTCCGTAACACCATTTGTCCTAATTTGGTTCCTGTATGCCTTCTAATTGCTGATTGAAGAACCTATGGCATGAGTTTAAAAGCAGCCGATAGGATTCTACTGGCTTCTTCCATGCATTTTCAAGCAGCGATACTGAAGCCTTGATTATTGATTTATCAATTTATTGCATGTTGGTTACTGTCGTCAAACGAAATGTTTTGTTCAAACCCGACTCGAGCCGTGTAATAGCCCGCTTTTTTTCGTCAAGCACAGAGAGAAGCATCGCTCTATTTAATCGGGTGATGTCGCTCGAAAAAAAGCAGCAACGGGACACGTTGACGCAAGTGCTCCGAGATTATTCCAAACGACACCGGAGCATTTCCAATGTTTTTGAAAAACATTTTGACAGACTCGCCGATGTCATTGCACATGCAAATTTGACCTCTCATCACTTTACCACGGAAGAAAAGCTTTTGATTGGTGCTTACTTCACCATGGAGTACTCCATAGAAGCCGCGGCGTTTTTCAATCCTTCTATTATGGAAGACCCCGACCAGTCAGAACTTGGGCCAGGAGAAAGAAGAATTATTCTCAGCTTCAGGGCAACAGGTGAAGGCCATGTATCGTCTGTAGTTTTCAGGTCCGGAATAATTGATGCAGATAACGAGATAAAATTGGACTCTCCCGGCAAAATGTTAGAGTCTCCCAAGCAAGTAAAGAATCATATCTATCACAAGGATTCTTTCGTTAGTAAGTTGGAGGAAATGCAAAATGGTGGAAGCAAGGCTTATCCCGTTATAATGGACAAATTGACTGAAACATTTACGTACGAAGAGTTAAAGCGGTACGTGGAAGAAACACGGGCCCAGGCATCTGACGATGTGCAAAGCATTGTGTTGTTAAATGAAATGATGTGGCTGGCTTCATCACATTACGAGATGGATTTTTCAGTGGACACCGCAATTTCCGAACGTGTTATTTTCCCGATTGCCGATACGGAAATTAAGGGTATTGAAGATGCGCGGTTTGTACGTTTTACAAGTGAGGAAAATGAAATAACCTACTATGCCACCTATACAGCTTACAACGGCCTTGCAATCCTGCCAAAGATTTTATTCACGAAAGACTTTTATCATTTTAAAGTAATGCCTGTTCATGGCGAGGTAGCGCAAAATAAGGGTATGGCATTGTTTCCCCGAAAAATAAACGGTCAATACGCCATGCTTTGTCGCATTGACGGCGTAAACAATTACATTGCTTTCTCGGAAAATATAAACGTGTGGAGAGAAGCTACGCTTCAGCAGACGCCAATTTATCCATGGGAATTTGTGCAAATGGGGAATTGCGGATCACCCATTGAAACACCGGACGGATGGTTGGTGATTACGCACGGCGTGGGACCGGTAAGGGAATATGCGTTGGGTGTTTCATTGCTCGACCTGGAAAATCCGATGAAGGTAATCGGCCGGTTGCCCAATCCTTTAATTATACCCAATGAAACGGAACGGGAGGGTTATGTGCCCAACGTTGTTTATTCCTGTGGTTCCATGATTCACAACGACCATCTTATTATTCCCTATGCAATGTCAGATTATGCTTCTACGTATGCAACGGTTTTTCTGCCAGAGTTATTAAGCGCTCTAAAAAACAGCAGGCAAGATTTAAGCGTTTAAAATTTGGCCATACGGGTTCAAATATTCATCGGCCATTTTTTCTTTTGAAAAAGTATTCAACACCCATTGACTGCATGTAATCCTGCTGATGGTTGAAAGTTTAAGAATGGCTGCTTCTGCTTCCGCCAAAGTAGTAATAAGAAAGCCCGTTCTCCCATGCAGGATTAATTCGGGCATTGCGCGACGGTTGAATGCAATCACAGGTGTACCGCAACACATTGCCTCTACAACACTCAACCCAAACGGTTCCTCAAATGAAATCAAATGCAGTAAAGCCAGCGCATTTCCCAAAAGTTCATTCCTCTGTTCAGGGCCACAATTTCCGGCATAAACCACGTCTTTGTTGTCAAGGGCGGGAAGGATATAATTGTCAAAATAATCCTGATCCTGAATCAAGCCGGCAATGATGATTTTCTTTCCACATTGCTTAGCAACAGCGATGGCCTCACGGGTGCCTTTTTCGGGATGAATGCGTCCAAAAAAAAGCAGGTAATCTTTTGGCTGTTCAACAAAATGAAAGTCATCGATATTTATCCCGTTGTAAACGGTCGCAGCATACTGTAAGTCGGGATGCCGGTTTGCATTACTGATTGACACATAGTAATTGTTTCCGTTGTATTTCTTGTAGACAGGAACAATCAACGAGGAAGAAAACCCGTGTATCGTTGATATCATTGGTGTGCTAATCAACTTCGAATAAGTGAGCGGCAAAAAATCGTAATGATTGTGAATGATATTAAACTCACCTGCTCTTTCAAAGAGATGGCTGATATGCAGGCACTCAGCGACTTTCACATCAATCGAAGGATTCTCAGAATAAGGTTGCTCACAAGTGTAAGCCAATCTACCTCGTGTGATGGAATCACCGGTTGCAAAAAGAGTTACATCCACACCTTTTGCAACCAAGCCTTCAGCAATATTTGACGCGACTTGTTCCCACGGACCATAGAGGTGGGGCGGTGTTCGCCATGCTATTGGTGAGAGGATGGCCACCTTCATTGCTGTTCTATTTTATAAATGTCTTCGAAGGCAGCCAGTACGGTTAAGTGAGAAATAAGATAAGCCAAGGTGCTTTCCGCTCCCTGGTTGCGGTTTACACCATAATTTTCCAATCCATCGCAACAGCCCTTTGTTTCAAAGTCGTAGAGGCTCATTCGTAAGTCATTCTCACCTAAAAACCACATGAATGAAGTAAACAACTGCGTTAAATAATTTTTATCTTTTGTAAGATGATACGCTTCATGGAACATCAATACCATTGCCAAAGCATCTATCGGTTGTTGTGCAAATTTCGATTGGGCGCCATTTTCTGCGTACCATTTTTCATTTCCTACTATAGAAAGAAAGCCATCCTTCAACGTTATGTTGGAGAGGAAGTTCATGCTTTCAATAGCAGTGTTGATGATGCGTTCTTCCTTCAGTATTCCCGCGGCATGAAGTAAAGCCAGTGGCAATAAAGCGTTATCATAAGCCAGTAAGCTTTCAAACCAATGCCAGTTTTCCGATGTATGCAGCGTATACGCATCCACAAGCCGATACGCCATTTTACGAAGTTGTCCCGTCATGGCCTCGTCTTGCGGATTAGTCTTTAAATAGTAACTGATGCCAACCATTGTATTGGCAATGCTTCGAATTGACTGTAATTGTTCAAAGTTTGGAGCCGCTTCGAAAAAGATTTCTTTGCCTGATTGATAATAGGCATCATTGGGCGCATTGGCTATTAAATAACCGAGGGCCCAAATGGTACGTCCAAACGAATCCTCCGAACCGACTTCATCTAAAAAATTACGGCTAAAGCTCAAAAAATTGCGAAAGGCGCCATTCGCAATTTGCATGTAATGGATATAACTTAAATAGATTGGCGATAGTTCCAACGCCAGTGAAAGTCTTTTTTGTTTGTAGGCCATCAGCACCATCAGCAGTGCTCTTGCGTTATCGTCTAAACAATACCCTTCTTTCAGGTTAGGGATACCAAATTTGGCATGTTGAATAATGCCCGTATCATCCGTCATTCTTTTTATGTGGTCCAATAAAAAAGGCGGCAGCATCAGCGGGTCAAGAACGCTTTCTTTTTGTGGTGGTTCCTCGATGGCATGCTGTACGATTTCTTTGGCTAAACTGTCGTATTTGGCGCCAGTTTTCGGCCAGGTAATTTCCTGTCCATAGGAATAGGCGTTTTTGCGAAGTGTGTCTATTTTTTGCGGATGGTCGAACAAGTACATTAAAACAGACGCGAGATTTTCAGCGTCATTAAATGGGAATAAGCATCCCCGGTTCTCGCTTAACAATTCGGCTGCATGCCAATAAGGAGTTGAAAGAACAGCGGCGCCGGCGCCGACCGCGTAAGATAATGTACCACTGGTAATTTGTGCTTCGTTTAAATAAGGTGTAATATAAATATCGGCAGCATATAAATATTGAAATAATTCTTTTTCGCTGATGAATTCATTTAAGAAAATCACATGCTTTTCAACTTGTAGCTTTTTAATCAACAGTTGAAGAAAAACCCGGTATTCTTCTCCTGAATTGCGCAACACCGCAGGGTGCGTTTTGCCAATGACAATGTAAACGGTTTCGGGATATTTCTTTACAAGGGCCGGCAAGGCTTTGATGACGGTTTCGATACCCTTATTGCGGCTGATAAATCCAAACGTCAACAACATTTTTTTTGTTTCCAGCTTAAATTTCTTTTTGGCCGTTTCGTGCGAAAGCCGGAAGTCGGGTACGCCGTGTTCAATCAGCGCAATCTTGCTGGAAGGAATCGCATAAATCGTGGTAAGAAATTCAACAGCCTTGTGTGTCATTACCACAACTTTGGCGGCCATCTTACAGATTTCAATAAGAATTGCCTTTTCATTGTAAGAGGGATTTTTCAATACCGTATGCAAGGTTACTAGTAACGGTATTGAAAGCCTGTACAGCAACGGCAAAATATAAATGCCGTTTTGCCCGCCAAAAATGCCAAACTCATGCTCGAGTATGCAAACATCCGAACCGCTTAAATTTATAAACCGGGATGCTTCCAAATAGTCTTCCTGCTGTTCCTGGCGAATCTTAAACTTTACTTCAGCCGGGTAAGAATATGAATCTTCCTGGTCATCCATGGCAATCACGATTCCTTCGTTTCCAGGCAGATTTTCACCTTGATTGGATAAGGCCGAAAACAAACTCTGTGTAAATGTTCCGATGCCGCATTCCCTTGGAGGGTACGTGCCTATATAAGCGATTTTCATAACAGTGCTTTTGAGCGAACTCTTTTTTCGCCAACCTCGTATGTAAAGTAGAACAATAAAAACAGTGGGTCTTTGAGCAAGCTTTCCTTTATCGCAATTAGTAAATATTGCAACAATCACAGTGAATTGTGTAAGAAATCAACCTGGGTAATGTGGCAGCTTTACATGAAGCATAGCCTTATGCTTCATCATTAAGTTTACCCTATTTGTTAGCTCGTATGAATCTGCCTGGGTAAAGCCAAGCAGTATTCTTCGCCTAATGAGCAGAAGATTTCTAAAGATCTGTTGTCGTCGTCGTAATCTGTTTTACGCAAACCTATTGGTTTTATCAAACATTGATGATGCAATCCTGCGAAACCGCGATGTGGCTACCTCTAACGGAGTGATACATTTATTGGATGCGGGACCGAAAAATTAATTACCCTTCCTTCGAAACCAACTACGCTTACCCGCAGTTGGCTTTTTTATTTTCAGGCACACGGTTGAAAATGCCTAAGAGTGGCAATCTTCTTTTGATAGGTGTGTTTATTCGCAGGAATAAAATTTCCGCAATCAGAACGCCGAAACGGCAGGATTGAACCAACGCGTAATGTATGCTTCCAAACGAGTTTGAAAAGGAATGTTGCCAGTGCTTGAAGCAAATAAAGCCTCCAGATTTTTTGTTAGCAACGAGCCGGAACAAATCAATTTTTCTATTTCCGGATGTTGTTCGGTCCACGCTGTTTGCATGGAGTGGTGCTTAACATAGGAAATAAGAATGTTCGGGTTCAAGTGAGAGGAATTGCTAATCATTAAAATGCGGATTTCTTCAAGGTCAGTCGTAATCTCAGGGTAAAAATTGCCGTCAAAGAGATCGGTTGGTTTAACGTTGTACTTATTGTGTAACATCAAAATAATTTTGAGAATGGAGGTAGCCTACAGTTTTAAATGCAGCTTCGCCGGTCAAAAAGGATTATTCTTCATACCCGCTTTTAATAACGGTAGAAATCATTTTGAACTGCTCTGTGGCGTTGTACCGATGCGGTGCGTGAGCCGGAACAATAATGCCCTCGCCCAAATGGAGAATGTATTTTTTTTCGTTAATCGATAGTTCCGCCGTCCCGTCAACAATCTGGATGAATGTGTCAAACGGCAGCGTTTTTTCCGCCAGTTCCTCTCCGGCATCTATCGAGGTAACGGAAACGTTACCGGTTATTTTTTTTAGAATGGTCTTGGTTAATATTCCGTTTGGTACGTACTCTAATATCTCGACAATTATATGGGCCTTTGCTTTATCTATTTCCACGGCGTCATGTTGATGGTTTGTCTTGTTCATTGCTTCCTCATTGCATACCTAAAGATCGTCCGCCAAAGCACAAGCGTTGTTACATCATTCCTTTAATAGGTTGCAAGATTTATTGATTAGTGTAAAACAGAGGAAGTCTCTTGTAAGTGTTTACAAATGTTCGAGAGCGATCATTCTTTTGTGTTTCATTTTTTTAAAAAGGTGGGTGTAAGCCCGGTGACTTTTTTAAATTGATTAGACAAGTGAGCTACATTGCTGTAGTGAAGTTTGTCAGCGATCTCTGTCAGCGACAGTTCATTGTAAATGAGCAGTTCCTTTGCTCGTTCGATCTTATGGGCAATAATGTAATGCTCAATGGTCGTCCCTTTTACCTCTGAAAACAGGTTCGACAGGTAATTGTAATCATACTGCAGTTTTTCACTGAGGAAGTTGGAGAAGTTCAGCAGCGGTGGTTCATCATTGTAGTGGATCATTTCAATGATGATGGTTTTTATTTTTTCAATCAGCGCCGTTTTTTTGTCTTCCAGAAGTTCCAGGCCATACCGTTTCAAGGCAACATCAAGTTCCTGCAATTTTTGTTGCGAGATATCTTTCGCTGTTTCTACTTCTCCCAGTTCGATAACCGTAGACGATATATCCAGATTCTGCAATTCTGATTTGACTATCATCTTGCAGCGAAGGCTCACCATATTCTTAATCAGAAGCTTCATTAATTGCTTTTGCCGAAGTGGAAACGTACGTCTGCCACTTTCTAAATTTACTCAATTTTAACTTCAGCTATTTTATTTTACATACAGAAATCACTGTACTTGAAACACGAGCTCATTCCAACATGAAAAAACCTGCTTTTACAGCAGGCTTCATTATTCCCAGGGAGAGCAAAGACTAAAACCAGTTACAAAATTACAGTTGATTTAGGTGTCAATTGTTACAGAATTACTCTTGCGGTTTGTGTAATTTACAGGTCAGTTTTTGTTAAATGTCGCGGCAGAAGGCTGTGTAAAAGGTAGCCTTCCTGCAATTACAGGTTATTGTCGCAATTGACTACGTCAACATAAAATAAGTAAATGTTACAACGCCGCGGGGGTAAAGCTGTAACAACGTTGCGCTCCTCGGTCCGTACATTTGCTTTATTGTTTTATAGCAGCTCGGATTTTAAACCTTCAAAGAAAATTGACAATGATTTTGACCCGCAGACGACTTCTGAATACACTTATCAAACACGAAACCCTAACGGTTGGAGACATTACAAAAAAAGAAAACCTTGGGATGGTTCCGGACGATGGTCAATTAACGTATTTGTTAAACCAGCTGAATGGAAAAGGTTTTATTCATCTTCTCGACGGAACATCACCTTGTACCTACACCATCACAGCAAAAGGGATTGAGGAAGGCGAACGGCTGAACGGTTTGCTCATTGCAACAGAGAAAGAAAAAGGACATTGACCGGGATTATACCTTTATTGACATCATGCGCCGCCCCGTGGTGAAAACATCAAGTCACTGCATCAGTTACAAAATATTTATTTTTCGTTCAAGGGCAGCGAACTGACTTTTACTCGAAAGGGGCAGCCAGCTATTTCATCACTCAATTAGTATGTCTTAATAACTTTCTACTTTTTTCTGAAGGGGAATAAAGTAAAGTCTTTAAAAGTTTTCAGCGCTTTGCAGGGCTTTAAAACTTTGGAACAGTTACAGCGTTACAGGATTTTCAACCTCGTTGGGAAAGCCAGTAAAATAAGGTTGGCCAAATCCAAAAGAGGCAGCCTTTAATTTTATCCAGCCGGTTTTCGCATCATCATTTATATTATCTGTAGCAACGCAGAATTGTGTGTACGCAGCGGTCAGGGCAGACCGTAACTTTAGGTCATTGGAAATGGTTATCTCGTCGCAGGAAGTTTTTACTTGATTGATTAAACTTTCCATCTTACTTCTCTCTATTTCGGTATCGATGCCTCGGAACTGCTGCAACCTGGAGGCAAGAGAAAGTAAATGGTCCTTTAACCCAACTAATGCAAGTGGAGCTTTCGTAGACGTGA
>Ga0308175_100001427_pt1 | contig 16122 bp, 13 predicted proteins | sample PhyCR1_3_FD_203893 | JGI IMG/M metagenome (GOLD analysis project Ga0308175, IMG submission 203893) | Soil microbial communities from UC Gill Tract Community Farm, Albany, California, United States - DLSLS.C.R1 | ecosystem: Environmental > Terrestrial > Soil > Agricultural land | place: USA...
GGTGCCGAGGATCAGCATCGCGCCCAGGTAGAGGCAGGCCGACAGCACCCGCTCGCCCAGCGGCAGGGACAGCAGCACCGTGCCCGGCCCGAGGACCGGGGCGTCGGCGACCGTAGTGATCTCGAAGCGGTACACCGCCGAGGACTGCCCGGCGTAGCCGGCTGCGAGGATGCCGGTCGGCGAGTCGGCGAACGCCGTCCACTGCCAGGCCGCCACCGGGTGCGTCATGCGCGGCGTCGGCAGCGACGGGCCTGCGGTGTCGAGCGCGTACACGCTCGGGCCGAGGCCGAACATCAGGCGCTGCTTCACCCAGCCCAGCAGCATCGGCTTGCCGGTGCCGCTGACGGTGTACGCCGACGTCGCGGTCGCGGTGCCGGCGATCGGCGCGGTCCACACGCCGTTGTCTGTCGCTACGTAGAAGCTAGAGCCGTCAGTGCAGAACGCCCGGACGGTCCCGGCTGTGCTCAGGTTGCGGGTCGTCCAGCTGACGCCGTCGTACACCTGAACGCCGCCGTCGTGGGCCAGGATCCAGCCGGTGTCGGTCGGCTCGACCCACACTTTCGCCGACACCGCCGTCCGCGCCAGCGCAGTGCCGTTGAGCCGGGACACCAGCCCCGGCGTCCACACGTTGACGTTGCGGGAGGTCTTAAACCGCAGCCGGTCTTCCGGCTGCGGGCGGGCGGTGGTGTCGAGGTAGTCCAGCCCGGCGCCGAAGTGGAAGCTCATCTGCGAGCGGGTCCACCAGCCGGACAGCGACTGCTCCCCAGCCTCGGGCTGCTGGTCGACCTGATCGCGCTGCCACTGCGCGGTCGCCCGCTGGTACGGGTGGTCGGCGTTGATCGCCAACCAGAACGGGGTCCGGTCGACGTAGACGTCGACGTCGGACGGGGCGACCCCGACGGCGGCGCCGCCGCCCACGGGCAGCGGCAGGTCACCGCCGACGGTGTCGATCAGGCCCACGGGCATGAGGTCTCCTACAGGCCGAGAGCGGCCCAGGTCTTAGGACCGACGATGCCGTCGACGACCAGCTGCGAGCGGCGCTGGAACTCGCGCACCCCGGCATCCGTGAGGTCGCCGAAGAAGCCGGTCGGTGCGTACTTGTTGTAGAGCGGGTAGGCGGTGGTCAGCTTCCGCTGCAGGTCCCACACCGCCGGGCCACGCGCGCCCTTGGCGATGGTCGGCCGGCCGGCCGGATGTGGCGGGGGCGGCGGCGGCGCGGAGATCCGCGCCCACACCGCTGCGACCTGCTCGGGCGTGCCGATGATCTCGAAGTGCATCGGGTCGGTGCGCCCGACGTAGTCCCCGCCCCAGCGGATCACGCCGTCGTAGAAGCGCAGCTGGACGTGTACGGCGTCGATCTCGGCCTGGGTCAGGTAGATGCTGGCCTTCGCGCCGAGCGCCCACTGCGTGGCGTTGAGGTCGACGGCGTAGCCGCCCGCGTGGTTGGAGACGTCGGTGGCCGAGCCGATGACGTTGCGGTCAGCCCAGCCCCAGTCGTCGAGGATGCCGGGGTCGAGGTCGCGGATGTTGTCGTCGAACCAGCGGGCGAAGTGCGCGAGGAGCTCGCCGGGCGCACCGGGCGCCAGGCGGACCTTGACCACCTCGCCGATCTGGTACTGCGGGCACTGGTCGCGGGTGAGGACAGGCCAGCCGTTCTGGCAGGTAGCCACAGGACTCCTAGAGGAAGGTGATCGTGAGGAACGAGGTCGCCGAGGTGGACACCAGGCTGTTAAAAGTCAGCGCGATCGTGTCCCCGGCCGACGCCCAGCCCGAGCCGCCGACCGCCTGGCGCAGCGACCCGCCAGACCCGTAGCCGGCCGGTGCCTCGCGGAAGTCCTCCCACGTGTTAAAGCCGGGGGAGCCCAGGGCCCCCGGCATGGTCATGACGAAGTGCGCCCAGCGCGGGGAGCCGGAGTCGCTCCACTGCAGCGCCGTCGCCGAGATCTTGGCGTTGGCGTTGATCGTGAGGACGCCGGTCGTCGTGTTGTTCGTGACCAGCCCGTGCGTGGTGTCGGCGTTCGCCGCGCCGAAGACGACCGTGCGCGTGCCCGCGCCGTCGTAGCCCCAGGCGACGACCCCGGTCCACTTCGGGGCCACCCCGAGGGAGCGGTCGTAGTTCCACGCCGACCCGGTGTAGATCCACTCCCAGCCGAAGTCGGACTGGTACACCCGGAACCCGGCGTGCAGCGGCGCGGTCGGCAGCGCGTCCCGCGCGGCCTTGGTGGCGACCTCGCACGTCTCGGCCTGCCGCCAGGTCGAGCCGTTGTACCGGAACAGACAGACCCCGGTGTAGAAGAACGTGTCGCCCGCCAGCGCCCCGGCCGGGAACGTCGTGCCCGTGCCCCAGTGCACGCTGGACCGGACGACCGTGCCGGTGCCCGAGCGGGTGTACAGCCCGCCGTCGCTCTGCGCCCACACCGTCTGCTTGCTCACCGCCCCGGCCGGGGCGGTGACCTGCGCCAGGGTCAGCGCGGCGGTCGACTCCAGTCCGGCGCCCTTGACCAGCCCGGTAGCGGTGACCGTCGTCGTGGTGACGCCGCCGTTCGCGGCGAGCGCGCCGGTCAGCGTGCTCGCCCCGGTCACCGACAGCGTGCCGCCGACCGAGGCGTTGCCGGAGAACGAGCCGTCGGTGGCCGCCAGCGCAGCGAGCGTGGTCGCGCCGGACACCGACAGCGTGCCGGACAGCGCGGCGTTGACCATCGTCGTCGTGCCGGTGTTCACCGCGCCCGCGAGGGTCGGCGAGGTCAGCGTCTTGTTGGTCAGCGTCTGGGTGTCGGTGGTGCCGACCACCGAGCCGGCCAGGCCGTGCACCCCGGCCGAGGTGTTGACGTGCGCGTTGGCTTCGTCGTAGTCCTTGGCGACCGTGGTGTGGGTGAACGTCGCCCCGGCGCTGTGGGCCTTCGCCGCGGTGCCGTCGTAGCCCCGGGTCGCGGTGACAGTGCTCGAGGAGACGGCGGTGATGAGCACGACCTCTTCGTCGGACTCGCCCCGGCTGATCGTCGCGGTGAACGGCACGGCCGGGAAGCCCGCGAAGCTGGTCAGGATGAAGGACGTGTCCGCCGAGGCGACACCTCCGGTGAGGGTCGCCTCGGTGGCGGTGTTCGAGTACTGGCGGCGTGCCACGGGCTAGCCCCTTCGCAGGAGAGTGATCGGGTATTCCTGGTTGAGCCGGTCCTGCTCGGCGGCGAGCCGCTGCTGGTAGAGCGCGGCGTAGTAGCGGCTGATCGCGATCCCGGACTGCACGGGCACCTTGTCGGCGCGGGCCATGGCCTCGGGGCTGATGACCTGCTGGCGGGCCAGCTCGACGCCCATCACCAGCCGCTGCAGCGCGCCGTAGATGACGACGTCGGCAGCGGACTCGGCGAGGCCGGTGACCGTGGCGAAGTCGTCGGCCTCGGCGGCGAGCGGCGCCGGGTTGGCGGCGACGGTGACCTGCAGCGTGTGCAGCGTTTCGTTGCGGTCGATCTCCAGCAGCTTCGTGCCGGCGATCGAGCGGACCGTCCAGTTGCGCAGCACCCGCCGGTAGGCCAGGTCCCCGCCCCACTGGTCGGTGGAGTCCACCCGCAGCACCCGCAGCGTGTCGGCGGGCAGCTCGTAGCCGAGGCCGACGAACGCCCCGGTGTCGATCGGGGCCAGGTCGCGCGGCGCGTACAGCGGCGGCGAGGACGCGCGGATCGTTTCGTTGATCGCCTCCTGCACCCGCTTGCGCGGGAACCGGGGGCGGACGGTGACCAGCGACCCGGCGGCGTGGACCGCAGCGGTGGTGCCCCGGTGCCCGCGCCCCCACGGGGCGAGGGTCAGCTGGCCGTTCGAGGCGTCGTAGCGGGTGGCGACCATCAGCTCGGTGCCGATCTCGATGACGCCGTTCGGCCGGGCGGGCTGGTCGCCGAAGTCGACGGTCAGCGTCGTGTCGTCGGCGTCGATCGCCGTCGACAGCGTGCCCATCGCGGGCACGTCGACGTGCCCGTGCAGGTGCCCGATGATCTCGTCGGTCAGCGCGCCGAGGCTAGGCACCAGCAGCTCGCACAGTCGCCAGCGAGTCGGCGAGCTTCGTCGACGGCGGCTGCAGGCCCTGGCGTCGGGCGTCGGCGTACGCGCCCAGGCGGCGGTCGGTGGTGATCCGCTGGCCCTGGCCGGTGAGGTCACCGATCTGCAGGTTCATGCCCTTGAGGCAGGCGGCGTAGCTGGGGCAGTCCTTGGTAGGGCAGCCGGTCCGGCAGGTCATACCAAGACCTCCTCGATAGTGATGGAGTCGGAGAAGCCGGCCGCGTCCAGCTCGGCGCGCTGCGCCTCGGTGAGCTGGTGCAGGTAGCCGCCCTGATACGAGCGGTCGGCGTTGGCGAGTTCGGTGGCCCCAGGCGAGAGCCGGGTGCGCCACTGGCCGTCGACGCGGTACACGGTCAGGCCCTGGCTGTAGGAACCCACCAGCCCCCGGCCCGCGATGGGGAACCACACCTCCTGGGTGGGGGTGCGGAAGAACCAGGTGCGCCGGGACAGGCGCGCGGTCAGCTCCCCGGCACCGGACGCTGCGGCGTTGAGTGCCACCGACAGGGCGACGGTCGCGGTGAGCGTGCCGGACCCGGACAGCGCCACCGTCTGGAGCTCGCCGGGCGTGGCGGTCGCCGACAGCGTGCCGACGCCGGTCAGGGCCACCGCCTGGGTGAGCCGGGGCGTGACGGTCGCGGTGAGGGTGCCCGACCCGGACAGCGGGGCGGCCAGCGGCGCGAGCCCGGTCGAGGTCGACAGCGCCCGCATCGACGTCCACGGAATGTGGGTCATCGCGAAGTAGTCGTTGGTCAGCCCGAGCGAGACGTACGTCGCGCCCGGCGTGGTGTTCGCCGAGGTGGTCGGGCTGGACCGGGTCGCGGTCTGGTCGAACTCGAAGATGATCCCGGCGTTGTTGCCGGAGCCGTCGCCCACGTAGGCGCCGTGCGTCTGCAGCGTCTTGGCGATGACCTTCTCGGCCGCCGTGATGCCCGAGATCGCGTCGACGTTGATCGACGGGTCCAGCTGCAGCCGGGTGCCCATCGGCACCGCGTCGCCTGCCTGGCCGTCGGACTTGAGCGCCGGGTAGCGGAAGGCGTCGCTGACCTGGCTGGTCGTCAGGAACAGCGCGTGGCTCAGGCCGGTGTTCGCGGCGGCAGCGGCGGCGAGCTCGTTGATCCGGACGACACCGGCCGGGCGGGTGAGGCCACCGCCGGTGGACGAGCCGGCCGTCTCCCGGCCGTCTCCGGTGATGGTCGCGACGCCACCCCACGACGCCTGATAGGTGTTCGGGGCGGTCCGCTCGAGCTGCCAGAGCGACTCGATCTTGCTGGTGATCGGGTCGATCACCGAGTAGTGGGCGTCGCCGAAGTTCTGCCCCGCCGGGTCGAACGTCGCGTGCATCGGCGGGAGCTTGGTGGACTCCGAGATCGGGATGTACGCGCCCGAGCCGAACGGGTTGGCGCCCCAGATGTCCGGGCTGGCGGAGCCGCCCGTCTCGTGGGCGAGCGGGACGTCGTAGCGGGGCGGCACCGTGCTCGACGTCACCTGCGCGGCGTCGATGATCACCACGCCGTAGTCGTAGAGCCCGCAGCCGGAGCTGGCGGTGGTGCCCCACATCGCGGTGACCATCGCCGCCGAGTTGGCGTCGAGGTTAGGGCTCGCCGGAATCGGGTTCCACAGCCAGTCGGCGGCGGTCGCGAACGGCCGGGGCGTGGTGGCGGTAGCCGCGCTGGACTCGGCCGAGCGGTTGCCCGCTGCGTCCACGGCCGACACCGTGTAGCTGTAGGCGGTGTTGCCGATCGCGGTGGTGTCGGTGAACGACGTGCCCGCGACAGCGGTCGCGCCCGTGACGTCGACGCCGTTGCGGCGCAGCCGGTAGCTGGTCACGCCCACGGCGTCGGTCGACGCCGACCAGGAGACGGTGACCGACGTCGCGCTGTTCACGGTGGCCGTGACGCTGCCGGGCACCGTGGGGGCGGTGCTGTCGGGCACGAGGTTCACGTTGTCGAGCAGCACGGTGCCCGGCGTCGCCTCGGTGCCCCAGTACCCGGAGTAGATGTCGGCCTTGACCGCCGTGATGGAGAACGTCGGGGTCCAGGCGGACCCGAGCTGGGTCCACGAAGTAGCGTTCGCGCTGTACTCGCAGACGATCTGCGAGCCGGTGTGCCGGATGCGCCAGAACTGCATCGTGGCGGCGCTGTAGGTCACCGTCCCGAGGGAGGTGACCGTGCCGGTCACCTTGCGCCGCGCGTTGAGGATGCCGTTGGTGAGGTAGAAGTCGACGAAGTTGTTGGTGTCGAGCAGCACCCGCACGAACAGCTCGGTCGACCCGGACCCGATGTTCGGCGCCTGGACGACCTGGACGAAGAACGCGCTGCTGGTGAGGTCGTAGGTGGCGACCGAGGTGATCTGGGCGGTGTAGCCGGAGTTGACCGGGAGGACGGCCTGACCACCCGAGACCGAGGCGGCGGTGTTCCAGTTCCACTTCGCCGTGTCCTTCGTCGCGAAGGTGTCGGTGAGCGTGGCGATCAGGGCCACGGGGTCAGCTCTGGGTGTAGGTGAAGGTGACCGTCAACGTGCCCTGCGCGGGCTGCGAGCTGTAGGCCGCGGCGACCTTGTCCAGGTAGGTGCCGGCCACGGCGGTCGACCAGATCCCGGCGTGGGTGATCGCCGTCGAGGCGGGGACGTCGAAGGTGGCCGTCGCGGTGACGGCGCCGTCGACCGTGCCGGCCGCCCACGTCAGCGCCTTGCGCGCGTACGCCGGGGAGCCACCGGAGATCTCCGAGGCGCCGGTCGAGCCCGGGTCGGCGGAGTGCAGCGAGGCGAAGGCGGCGTTCGTGCCGTACGCGACCGCCAGGTTCTCCTTGCCCTGGGTGGTTGCGATTGCCATGCGAGCCCCTTTCGTGGGCGCGCCAAGCAGCCCGCCCCCGGGGAAGTGGGGGCGGGCTGCGAGGCGAGGTGGATCAGGCGGTCAGGTCAGCCGTTGAGCGAGGACTTGCTGGTGGAGACGATCAGCGCCTCCGGGCGGAACAGCGACCAGCCCAGGAACCCGTACCAGCCCACGGGCGCGAGGCGGTTGAGGGCGTCGGTCTGGGGACCGATCACGGTGTGCGGCTCGACGACGTTCGCCTCGACCAGCGCCTGCTGACCGAAGATGAACGACTTGTAGGTCGTGGTCGCACCCGAGCCGGAGCTGATGCACCGGGTGTTCTCGATGAACCGGACCGCCGAGTACCGGCCGACCTCACCCGTGTAGATCTGGGTGGTGTCCTGGTAGATGTGCGGGCTGGCCCACACGTTGGTGCCGGACTCGCTCATCAGGTCGAACGAGATGTCCGGGTGGACGTGGGCGATGTAGTCGTTGCCCGCGCGCGGGGCGACGTTCTTCCGCCGCATCGAGTTGCGCCACGTCCGGACCAGCGCGGCGGTCGTGTAGACCGAGCTGGAGCCTGCGGTGTTGGTGCCGGCCGCGAGCTTGGCGTAGACCAGCGCGTCGAGGGTGTCGCCCTGCTGGCGGGCCAGCAGCTCGGCGATCTCCATGTCGGGCTGGGTGAACGCGGTCTTCTGAAGTCGAAGCGACTTCGGAATCCAGGTGCCGTACTCGTTGACGGTGACGCTGGTGCGCGTGGGGTTGGCGACCGCGATCGAGTCGGGGGAGACCGTCTCGGACAGCGGGGTCGTGGTGGTCGCCATGTCGGCGTACCACGTGAACTGGACCGTGTCGCCGGGGTTCGTGACGTTCACCGGGCGCCGGTCGACCAGCGAGCGGAAGCTCGGGGTCTCGCGCAGGGCGAAAGTAACGAGACGATCATAAGCCGGAATGATGAGGTTCGAGAGAACCGAACTGGACGCGAAGTTGGTAGGCATTGCTGCGTGCGCTCCTTGGCGCTAGAGGGAGAGGGTCAGACCCCGCCGCCGAGCTCCGCGAGCATCTTGAGGAACTCGTCCTTGGTCTTCGCTTCCGCGAACTTGGCCGCGTACTCCTCTTCGCTCAGGGGAGCGACGGGAGGCTGCTGGGCCTGGGACGTGAACTGCTGGGCAGCCTGGGTGGCTACCTGCTCGGCGGGCGGGGTGGTCGCTGGCGCGGCCTGCGCGCCCCACAGCTGGCCGTACTTCTCCACGAACGACGTGACCGCCTCATCGGTGAGGGGGCTGTCGGCGGGGAAGAAGTCCTTGGCGAGCTCGGGGACGCTGTGCTTGGCGAACAGCGCGTTCAGCGAGTTGCCTCGCTCGCGCACTGCCACCTCGGCCAGCTGTGCCTTGGTGTCTCGGAGCTCCTTGAGCGCGTCCTCCAGCTGCTTGCGCAGCGCGCCCCCACCCTGGCCGGGGTTGGGGTTGGAGTCGTCGAGGAGGTCGTCGAGGCCGTCTGGCATGGGGATGCACCCTTCGTTTGCGCAGGCCAACAGCCGCCCCCAGGGGAAGGGGCGGTGCGCTCCTGCTAGAAACCGGACTAAGGACGCCCCACGGGGGCCGGTCGATCCCGTGGAGGAGTGCGCGCCGAGGACTCGAACCTCGGGGTCTGCCGGTCGCGCGGGTGGAGCTACTTGAGGGGGCCGTGGACGCCGGGGGCCGCGTTGACCTTGGGCGTGTACAGCTTGAGGAACAGCGCGAGGGCGACGGCCCCGGCCGGCCCCCTCACCCCGGTCGGGATGCCGTGCCCCCCGCGATTGTCGAACTGCTGCCCCCACCCGCCCTCGGGGATGTCGTAGGTCGGCGGGGGGACGCTGTCCGGTGGCGGCTCGGTCGGGACCGGCGTCGGCTCGCCGGGGGGCGGCGTGCCGTTCTTCTTCCCGTCCTCGACGCTCCGCTGCCGCTGGGCGTCCCGCTGCCGCTCGATGTCCTTGTCGCGCTGGGTGTTGTAGTCGGGCAGGCCGTCAGGCCCCGGCTTGGAGTGCCCGAACTGGCCGAAGCCTCCATCGGTCCGCTCGTCCCGATCGAGATACCACCACGAGTGCTCGCGGGCGGTCTTCTCGTCCATGTCCCCCGGCTTGCGGAGATGAAAGACGTCCGCCTCCCGGTCTGTTTGCGCGTCGCGCATCTTCCGCTCCCACGCCTCGCGCAGCTGTTCCAGGAAGGGCTTGAGCGCCTGCATCTGGTCGTAGGTCAGGTAGTTGTGCGTGCCGTAGTTGTGGTCGCCCGGTCGCGTCGGCTTCGGTGCGAGTGGCATCAGTAGCTCCCGGTCGAACGTCGTGACAGTGAGGTCTGGTCGGCGCCGGCCCGGCCCGAGAACAGCGCCTGCTCGGCGCCGTAGGCGTCCTGCTGCGCGCGGCGCGCGGAAGCGAGCCCCTGGATCCGGGACGCTTCCTCGACCCCTTGGCTCAGGTCGATGCCGAAGCGGCGGCCGATCGCCTGGTCGGTGTCGTGCACCGTGCCGATGTCGCCGAAGCCCTGCGCGATCTGGTCGCCGGAGATCCCCTGATCCACGTAGCCACGGATCCGTGACTCGTTGGCGTCAAGGCCGTTGCGGAGGGCGGCCCCGCCTGCCTTCGCGGCCTCGGCCATGGACTGCACGATCGGCAGCGCCTTGGTCGGGTCGAGGATCGACGCGATCGCCGCGCCGTCGGACAGCCCGTACCACTGGCGCCAGGTGTCCTTGGTCGCCTGGTCGGTGGACAGCCACGTCTGCTGCGCGACCTTGGCCCGGTCCTGGATCTCGGACGGCGAGACGTCCCGCTCGAGGAACGTGCGGAAGTCGTCCTGCGAGTCGTAGAAGGTGGCCGGGAGGCCGAAGCTCTGCAGCACCTGGCGGTAGGAGTTCTCGGCCGAGATGTACGCGGCCGGGGAGAGCGCGGCCAGGCCCGCCTTGACCCGCGCGGTGTTGGCGGCGAACCGCGTCTTGTACTCGTCGGTGGCCGCCAGGCGCAGCGTGATCGCGTCGCCCGACAAGCCTTCGCGGATGAGGTCGTTCACCCTCGGCGCGAGCGTCGAGAGGCCCCAGTCCTCCAGCTGCTTCGCGATGATCTGGCTCGCGGTCTGCTGGTCGGGGTCGAGCTGGTCGTAGGTCGGGCTCGTCATGCGCCTGCCCCCACGAAGCCGAAGTCCTTGCCGATCTTGTTCAGCGCGGCGAAGGCGTCATCCTTCGCCGCCTTCGTGCGGTCGTAGCGCGGGTCGTCCTTGAGCGTGCGCTGGAACTGCCACATCGGCATCGAGGTCTGCGTCGTCCCGTCCTGCCCGGTCTGCGCGAGCGCCTTCTGGATCGCCGGGTCCTTGAGGGTCACCTGCGTCTCGGGCACTTCGAGGGTCTGCGCGTACATCCCGATGTACGGGTCGGCGATGTCCCGGATCGTCATGCCCGCGTCGATCTGGTTGGCGAACTGCGGGAACGCTGCCTTCGCGCGGGCGCGCATCACCGACTCGAAGCTGTCGAGGGAGTTGCGGCCGGACTCGATGTCGTTGACCCACGCGTCCAGCCAGGACCCGGTGTAGGCGACCCCGTAGTCCTGGGCCACCTTCGTCATGTGGTCGTGGTAGTTGGCGGCCTGGCCGAGGTAGCCGCCGGAGTCCCCGCGCCCGATCGAGGTGTTGTTCGTGACCAGCATCGAGAGGCGCTGGTCGTCCCACGAGAAGTTCTCGGACAGCGTCTGCAGGGCCAGGCGCTGCGCGGTGGCGTCGTCGATCGACCGCCCCAGCTGCTGCGCCTTGAGCGTGATCTGCTGCTTGGCGTTGGTGAGGTTCTGGTTGTAGGTGCCCGGCTCGGTCGCCTGCTGGATCGCGAGGTTGCGGACGGTGTCCGCGTTCTGCATCCACCACGGGCTGGACTCGATCGTCGCCTGGAACCGGTCGGCGGTCCACTTGTCCCTGATCGCCTGGTCGAGGAAGCCCTTGAGCTGCGGGACGGAGTTCGCCAGCTGGAACACGAAGCCGTAGGCCGACATCGCCTCGTCCATCGAGTACCCGGACGCGGCGGCCGGCGCGGCGCTGCCGGGCGGGTTGATCACCTGCCCGATGCTGATCCGGTTGGGGTTCGCGATCCCGTTCGCGGCGGCGAGCGCGGTGACCGAGACGCCCATCTGCTTCGCGATCGAGCCGAGGGTGTCGCCCGCGCGAACGGTGTAAGCCACCGGGTGGTTCTCCTGACTACTTGAGTGGGCCGTGCACCGAGGGGGCGGGGTTGACGCGCATCAGGGTTGAGCCGATGCGCGCGGCGTTCAGGCCGCCCGGCTGGTAGGTGCCGACGACCGGGGTGTAGACGCTGCCCCCGTACGAGGTGGCGGCGCCGCCGCTCGGGGTGGCGATCGTGCCGAACGCCGCGTCGTCGAAGATGCGGCGGATCGAGGTGGGGTGGCCGATCCTGGACACCTTCACGACGTCGCCGGACTGGGGCGCCTGGATCATCTGGCCGTTGCCGATGTAGATGCCGACGTGGTCGGTGCCGCCCGGCTCGTCGTAGTAGACGATGTCCCCCGGCCGCGCCTGGTCGGCGGTGACCGCGATCCCCATCCGGCCGTAGTCGACCGCGCGCCAGCGCTTGACGTCGAGGCCGGCCGACTGGGCGGCGTAGAAGATCAGGCCCGAGCAGTCGACGCCGTTGGCGGTGGTGCCGCCCCACACGTACGGGACGCGGCGGGCCGCGAGCGCCATAGCGTTGCGGATCATCGTGGCGACCTTGCCGGTGCCCTCGATCAGCGGCGTCTCGACCGGGGCGCCGCCGGAGATCCCGGTGGCCTCCTTCGCCGCGGCCTCTTCCGTCGCCTTCTTCTGGTCGTACTCACCCTTGGCCGTGCGGTACGCGTCGAAGATGACGTTGTGCGGCTCGAAGGCGGCGACGCCCCGGCCGTGCGGGTTGGGCACGCCGCCGACCTGGGTGAACTGCACGGGGTCGGGGATCGACGTCGGGTCGTCCTCGTTGGCCCGGCGCATCGCCAGCTCCAGCCGCTGCTGCGGGGAGAGTCCGACGGTCAGGCCTGAGGGTGAGGTGGTGGCCGGCTCGTTCAGCGCGCCCATGAAGTCATCGGGGCGCGGCATCAGGTGAGACCGAACAGGTGCTTGAGGGCGAGCCCGTACTCGGCGGCGCGGTAGTTCGCCGCTTCCTGCGCGTGGCCGGGACCGTCGACGAAGGCGTCGACCTGGCCCATGCCGGGCGGGGTGACGTGGTAGCTCTTGCCCTGCGCGGCGTCCATCTGGTTGTAGGCGGCGTCCTCCAGCGAGCGGAAGTGGCCGACCAGCTGCGCCTCCTCGTCGTCGTTCAGCTGCCGACCCAGGACCTGCTCGGCCGTGCTCTTGGCCGCCTTCTTCAGGTCCTCGGGGTCGGTGTACGTGCGCGCGACCGGGGTGTAGGCGGCGGCGGTGGAGGCCTCGGCGTTCGCGTCGTTCGCGCTCGCCCGCTGGTCGAGGAACTCCTGCAGGCTGGTCGTCGCACCCTGGCCGTTGAGGACCGACAGGTCGGTGGCGGCCTTGGCGAACGCCATGCCCGCGAGTGCGCTGTAGGCACCCCCGGCTGCGGCGAACTGGGCGTCGGTGAGGTAGCCCGCCCGGTGCAGCTTGTCCAGCATCGCCGCGTAGGCGTCCTTGTCACGCATCGAGAGGTTCGCCAGCCAGGTCAGACCGTTGCCGATCGTCATGTAGTTGGTGCCGGTGGCGCGGGTGTACTGCTGCTCGACCCGGTTCCAGGTGTTGGTGTTGTCCCAGTTCGGGTTCGAGGTCTGGTGGCGGGCGCCGGTGCTGCCGTCGCCGTACATCTGCGTCCCGTTCGCCATGACGAACCGGGTGTTCTGGTCGGCCAGCTCGCCGGCCTCCAGCGCCCCGTAGGCGGTGGGCTTGCTCAGGACGTACGGGGCGCCGTTCTCGTTCGGGTTCCCGGCGTTGTTGAGCGTGTAGGTGGGGGAGCCGTTCTCGTCGAAGCCGACGAACCGGACCCGCTTGCCGTCGATCCACGCGACGTTCTGGTTGAGCGCCTCCACCTCGCGGGCGGTCGTCGCCTGCTGGGCGGCCTTGGCGTCGTCGGCGGCCTTCTTCCTGGCCGGGGCATCCAACCGATCCTCGGTGGACGTCTTGCCCGTCTTCGGGTTGAGCTGGCGGCGCCCCGAGTCGACGACGTTGCCGAACCGGTCGAAGACCAGCCGCCTGCCGTTCTTCTGGACGACGACACGCTGACCGTCCGCGCGGACGGTCAGCGTGCCCCCATCGTTCAGCCGATAGGTCCCGGGCTTGAGGCCCGGCGTGGTGGGGGTGACCTTGTCGGCCATGGGCGGTCCCTCTCAGGTGACTTACGACGGGAGGCGGAACACCCCGCGAGCGAGGTCCGCCAGTTCGGGGAACGCGGAGCGGTCGGCGCCGGTCTCCGGGTCCGGCCCGCCCGCGATCTCCCGCACGCGCGTCTCGTAGCGGGTCTTGAGCGCCTCCCGCTCGCGGTTGGCCTGGCGGGTGCGCCGCCCTTCCAGCCGGGTCAGGGCCGTCTGGTAGGACTCGCGGGCCTGTAGTAGCGCGGCGATGCCGACCCGGTTGGAGCCGAGGGCGGCCTGGATCTCCGGGTTGTCTTCGCCGACCAGCTCCTGCAGCTGGCTCAACGCGTTCGCCACGCCCGCGGAGTCCGCCGCGTACTGCGCGAACCGCTCGGCGAGCAGCGGGTTGGCCTTGGAGATCTTGGCCTTCTCGGCCGCCCACTGCTGTTCGAGCTGATCGGCGCGGGCCTTGTCGCCGGCCTCCACCGCCGCCGCGTGCTTGCGGTCGTAGGCGTCCTTGGCCGCGTAGTAGTCCCGCGCCCCACGCGAGGTGATGACGTCGACGAAGTAGTCGCTCAGGGACTTGTAGGTGCGGATCCCGGATTCCAGCTGCGCCTGGTAGGCGACGTCGGAGAACTCGCCGTCCTTGGTGCCGAACCGACCCTGCGGGATCAGGTACGCCGCGACCCCGCCCTGCCCGCCGTACTTGGCGAACAGCGCCTGGTTGCCCTCGATGTACTTCGCCGCCGCGATACTGGCCGACGCGACCGCGCCGGGCGTGTTGACCTCCGTGCGGGCCGAGTCGAAGTAGATCAACTCGCCCGGGTGGGTGGCCGTCCACATCGCCCGCGCCTGCTCGTACCCGTACTGGCTCGCCATTTGCCGAGCCTCGTCGCGCAGGTTCTTGAGTCCCTGCTCGTGGTAGACCCAGTCGGCCTTGACGCCCTTGCCGTACTCGCCGTCGTCGTGCGGTAGCGAGCCCTCGGCACCGATCGTCAGCTGCGGCGCGGCCGGGGCGAACAGCCCGAACAGCGCTTTCCAGGTCAGGTTGTTGCGGACCGCGATCGACACCTGGTGCTGCAGGTCGGCGCGCCCGGTGGACGTCTGGAAGTAGGGGTCGTCCAGCCTCCCCGACGCTTCGAGCTGCGCCATGGCTTCGCTCCACGCCTGGCCGTAGGCCGACGCCGGGTCATCGTCACCGCCGAACGCCTGCCAGATCCGGTTGGCCCAGGAGGGAAGCAGCTTCTCCATCCACGACCGGCCGGCCCCCAGCTCGCCGTTGACCGCCTTGTCCAGGCTGGCGCGCAGCAGCGCGTCGTCCGGGCCGAGGGTCGCGTCGAAGATCGCGTCGAGCGGGATGCTCAACAGCGGCGTCGCCGTGAGCCCGATCGGGTTGTCCAGGCTCGGGTTGAGGTACATGACCTTGCTGGACAGCTCGGAGGTGATCGGGACCGCCAGGCCCCCCGGGAGCGCGGACGCCCCGAAGAACTTGTTGATCACCCCGGACATGAGCGCGCCACCCGGGTAGGTGAACGTCAGGTCACCCTGGTCGTCGAGTTCGACGTGCCCGGCCGACTCGCCGCCGTGGATCAGCAGCTGCGCCTGCCGGATGACCTGGGGGTTGTCCTTGATCGTCCGGCCCCAGCGCCGCAGCCAGTCCTCCTGCGCCCGGATGAAGGTCGCGTAGTTGCGGACCACCAGGGACGCCTGGGACTGCACGTACGGGTTGTCGATGTGCTTGAGCGCCTCCAGCTCGGCCTGCCGGATCGCCTGCCGCTTCACGACCTCGGTCGCCGCCTCCTTGCTCCACCCCGCGTCCTCGAGCTTCTTCGCCCAGGGCAGGGTGTTGCGGCGGGCGTTGATGTAGAGCGCCGTCATCAGCGGGTTGCGCGACAGCGCGTTGATCTGGTCGGTGACCACCTTCTCGTACGCCGTAGCCATCATCTGCGTGTAGCCACGGGGCAGCTCGCCCAGTTCGTGCGCCGGGTTGTACGGCGCCCACTGCTGGCCGAGCACCTTCTCCGGCCGCTGCGCCTTGTCGATCTCCTGCACGAGCCAGGTCGAGTCCGGCGTCATGCCGGTGTCCTTGGCCTCGGTCAGCTTGTCGAGCAGCTTCTCGGGGATGGTGCCGTCCCGGCCGGCCGTCGCGTGCAGCAGGTGCGCGGACAGCCGATCGGCGTACTCCTCCAGTGCCTGCTCGCGCAGGGTGTCAGTGGTCGCCGGGGTGCCGTCCCGGAGCTGCTGGAACACCTCGCCGTAGCGGCGGAAGTGCTCCATCTCCGGGGTCTGCATGTGCGCGACGATCGCCCGCTTGGCCTCGTCCATGACGTAGCCGAGGTCGGCCTTCGATTCGTGGCCGATCAGCTGCCAGCGACTGGGGTCCTGCAGGTGCTCGAACGGGGTGTCCTGAAAGTCCTTGCCCGGCCAGTCGACGATGTCGTCGAGCAGGTTGTCGAGATCCCTCTGGTTGCGCAGGATCACCGGCCCGGCGAGCGCGTCGGTGCGCGCCCCCTGGTCGGGCAGGTAGTAGATCGCCCGGCCGTTGCGGAGCTCGCGTTCGAGCAGCTCGGTCATCGCCTTGGTCTTGGCGAAGTGCAGGTCGGCCGACAGGTTGCGCTCGAATACGTCGCCGTTCTCGTCGATGAACTCCCCACCGAGCGGGTCGTCCATTCGCGCGTGCGCGTCGAGCAGCTCCTGGCGGGTCTCCGCGCTGACGCCCTCGTACTCGCCCTGGCGGATCCGTTCGAACACGTCGTCCGGCAGCGCCACGGGCGTCGTCGGGTGCGGGCTCGGGTTCCGCCGCATCCGCTGCACGATGTCCAGCCAGGCGTGCGCCGGGGACGCGCCGTCCTCGAACGCCAGCTGCAGCATCTTGGCCCACGCCTCGGAGCCCGCGCCGCCGTCCGGTTCGATCTCGGCCCAGCCGTCGTACCGCTTGCGGAAGGCGTAGGACCGGGCCTTGAGCCCGGCCCGG
>Ga0308175_100001428_pt1 | contig 16119 bp, 15 predicted proteins | sample PhyCR1_3_FD_203893 | JGI IMG/M metagenome (GOLD analysis project Ga0308175, IMG submission 203893) | Soil microbial communities from UC Gill Tract Community Farm, Albany, California, United States - DLSLS.C.R1 | ecosystem: Environmental > Terrestrial > Soil > Agricultural land | place: USA...
TCGACCCTTCGGGGAAGCGCGGCCACGACGACCGACCCGACGATCGGCAGCGCGAGGGCCACGGTCAACCAGGGAAAGCTCACTGCGACACCACCATCAGTAGGACGACGGACCCGCGGAGCGGGCTGTCGAGCTTGTCGAGAACTCGCAGCCGGCTCACGCGAGGTTCACCGCCAGCAGGGCGAGCACCACGATGACGGCGCCACCCAGGATCGAGAGTGCGTAGGAGCGGACGTAGCCGGTCTGCAGGCGCCGGAAGGTGCCGGACATCCCCCCGATCGACCCCGCCGTCCCGTCCACGAAGCCGTCGAGCCCGTGGTCGTCGAAGTGGGTGAGGCCGGTGACGAACTGGTCGCCCGGCCGCATGAACAGCCCCTCGTTGATCGCGTCGCCGTAGAGGTCGGCGCGCGCCGCACGGGTGAGGACCGACACCCTGGTCGGCGCGGTCCGCGGCACCTCGTGGCGGCCGACCGTCAACCAGGCGACGGCGATGCCGGCGAGGACCGCGACGAACACGATCAGCGTCAGCACGATCGTCGGGAAGCCGAGGTCCACCTCGACCTGTGCGCCGACCACCGGGGACAGCCAGTCGACGATCCAGCCGCCGACCAGGAACAGGCCGCCGAGCGCCGACAGCGCGGCCAGCACGATCAACGGGACCGTCATCACCTTGGGCGACTCGTGGGGGTGCACCCCCTCGGCCCAGCGGCGCTTGCCGAAGTAGGTCATCAGCATCAGTCGGGTCATGTAGAACGCCGTGACGGCGGCGCCCACCAGGGCGGCGATCCCGACGACGAGGTTGTCGCCGAAGGCGGCCTCGATGATCTTGTCCTTCGACCAGAACCCCGCGAACGGCGGGATGCCGATGATCGCCAGGTAGCCGATGGCGAAGGTCAGGAACGTGACCGGCATGGCCTTCTGGAGAGCGCCGTAGTGCCGCATGTCGACGTCGTCGTCCATGCCGTGCATCACCGACCCGGCACCCAGGAACATGTTGGCCTTGAAGAAGCCGTGGGTCAGCAGGTGGAAGATCGCGAAGGGGTAGCCCGCGACGCCGAGGCCGGCCGCCAGCATCATGTAACCGATCTGGCTCATCGTCGATCCTGCGAGCGCCTTCTTGATGTCGTCCTTGGCGCAACCGATGACAGCACCCCACAGGAGGGTCACCGTGCCGACGACGACCACGGCCGTCTGCGCGACCGACGTGTGCTCGTAGACGAAGTTGGAGCGGACGACCAGGTACACGCCGGCGGTCACCATGGTCGCCGCATGGATCAGCGCCGAGACCGGGGTCGGGCCCTCCATCGCGTCAAGGAGCCAGGACTGCAGCGGCACCTGCGCCGACTTGCCGCAGGCCGCGAGCAGGAACAGCAGACCCAGGATGGTCATCGTCGTCTGCGACGCGTGACCGGCACCGGCCGAGACGCCGGCGAAGGTGACCGTGCCGAAGGTGGCGAAGCAGAGCATGGTGCCCAGCGCCATGCCGATGTCACCGACGCGGTTGACGACGAACGCCTTCTTGGCTGCCACTGCCGCGGACGGCTTGTACTGCCAGAAGCCGATCAGCAGGTACGACGCGAGGCCGACGCCTTCCCAGCCGAGGAACACGCCGAGGTAGTTGTCGGCGAGCACCAGCGTCAGCATCGAGGCGATGAACAGGTTCAGGTAGCCGAAGAAGCGAGCCCGGCGCACGTCGTGCGCCATGTACCCGACCGAGTAGATGTGGATCAGGGAGCCGACGCCCGTGATCAGCAGCAGGAACAGCGCCGAGAGGGGGTCGTAGAGGAGGCCGAAGTCGACCTTGAAGCTGCCCGCGTCCACCCACGTGTAGAGCGTCTGCCCGATCTGCCGGGTGTCGTCCGCGCGGCCGAGCAGGGTGAAGAACGCGACGAGGCTGATGAGGAAGGACAGCAGCACCGTCGCGCAGCCGAGCAGGTGCGCGAACCTCGACGTGCGCGCGTTGCCGGCCACCAGGATCACCAGCGCACCGAGGGCCGGCAGCGCGATGATCAGCCAGAGCAGCGAGAACACGCCGCCGGCGTCATGGGGCGTCACGACGGGCGGGGTTGCCGCGAGGGGAACGAACATCGAAGAGCTCCTCAGTACTTCAGCAGGCTCGCGTCGTCGACCGAGGCCGAGCGGCGGGTGCGGAAGATGGTCATGATGATCGCGAGCCCCACCACGACCTCGGCTGCGGCGACCACCATCACGAAGAAGGCAGCGACCTGGCCGTCGAGGTTGCCGTTGACGCGCGCGAAGGTGACCAGAGCGAGGTTGGAGGCGTTGAGCATCAGCTCGACGCACATGAAGACCACGATCGCGTTTCGTCGGGTCAGCACCCCCACGCACCCGATGGTGAACAGGATCGCGGACAGGACGAGGAACGGACTGGCGCTCACGCCCGTTCACCTCCCTTGAGGTTCTCGTGCTCGACGTTCTCGGTCTCGCCGTGCTCGGTCGGGTCCCCGTCGATCGGTCCGCGGGGGCGCGCGCCGTCGTCCATGGTGGCGGTCAGCGCGTTCACGTCGCCGGTCGGGGCGTCCTTCACCGACCCGTGCGTCATCAGGGTCCGGGACACCGACGACTCGGCAGGGGTGCCGTCCGGCAGCAGCGCCGGCGTGTCCACGGCGTTGTGGCGCGCGAACACACCGGGCGAGGGCAGCGGGCCGAGGTGTGAACCCTTGTCGGCGTAGTCGCGCATCCGCTGCGCCGCCCGGGCCGCCTGGGTGATCTTCGGCGTCAGCCGCTCCCGGTGGGCGAGCACCATGGCCCCCAGGGCGGCCGTGATCAGCAGCGCCGAGGTGGCCTCGAACGCGAACACGTAGGTGGAGAAGAGGAGCTGGGCCAAGCCCGGGACGTTGCCGTCGACGTTGGCCTTGCCGAGGCCGGTCACCGCACCGAGAGAGACCTGGGACAGGCCGATCACCAGCACCGCACCGAAGAGCAGCCCCACGACGGTGGCCATCACCCGCTGGCCCTTGATCGTCTCGACGACCGAGTCGGCCGCGTCGACGCCGACGAGCATGAGCACGAAGAGGAACAGCATCAAGATGGCGCCGGTGTAGACGATGATCTGGACCGCGAACAGGAACGGCGCGTCCTGCACGGCGTACAGCACCGCCAGCCCGATCATCACCACGGCAAGCAGCAACGCCGCGTGCACGGCTTTGCGCGTGAACAGGATGCCCAGTGCGGCCGCGACCATGATCGGAGCCAGGATCCAGAAGGCGACCACGCTCAGACCTCGCTCTCGTCGGCCGGACGCGGCCGCGGCGTGAAGGTGCCGCGGTAGTAGTCGGTCTCGTCGTCGCCGAGCTGCATGGCGTGCGGCGGTTGTTCCATGCCGGGCAGCAGCGGCGCGAGCAGGTCGGACTTCTCATAGATCAGGTCGGCCCGGTTGTTGTCGGCCAGCTCGTACTCGTTGGTCATGGTCAAGGCGCGGGTCGGACACGCCTCGATGCAGAGCCCGCACAGGATGCACCGCAGGTAGTTGATCTGGTAGACGCGGCCATAGCGCTCACCCGGGGAGAAGCGCTCCCCCTCGGTGTTCGAGGCGCCCTCGACGTAGATCGCGTCCGCCGGGCAGGCCCACGCGCACAGCTCGCAGCCGATGCACTTCTCCAGCCCGTCGGGCCAGCGGTTGAGCTGGTGCCGCCCGTGGAACCGGGGCGCCGTGGGCTTCTTCTCGAACGGGTACTGCTCGGTGACGACCTTCTTGAACATCGTCCGGAAGGTCACTCCGAAACCCGCGATCGGGTCCCAGAACTGCTCCTTGTAGGTGGCCATCAGTCACGCTTCCCGGTGGTCGTGGTGGGCATCGGTGGCACGGGGTAGCCGCCGGCGAACGCGTCGAACCTCTCCGGCTCGTCACCGTCCTGGCTCGCGCTGCCGGCGGCGAGGGTCGACGGCTCCTCCTTGTCGGCGACGAAGAAGACCACCAGGAAGAGCACCACGATCACGCCGACCCCGCCGAGCAGGTAGCGCCGGTCGAAGCCCTGGTCCAGGCTGATCGCCCGGACGGTGGCCACCAGCAGGATCCAGACCAGGGAGATCGGGATGAGCCGCTTCCAGCCGAACGCCATGAACTGGTCGTAGCGCAACCGGGGCAGCGTGCCCCGCAGCCAGATGAACACGAAGATGAAGAGCATCACCTTGGCGATGAACCACAGGAACGGCCAGTAGCCGTGGTTGAACATGTTGTCGTTGACCGCCGACAGCGGCCACGGGGCACGCCAACCGCCGAGGAAGAGCGTCGTGGCGAGTGCCGAGACGGTCACCATGTTGACGTACTCGGCGAGGAAGAACAGGGCGAACTTCAGCGAGGAGTACTCGGTGTGGAAGCCGCCGACGAGCTCACCCTCGGCCTCCGGCAGGTCGAAGGGTGCCCGGTTGGTCTCGCCGACCATGGCGATCATGTAGATGACGAAGGACGGGATCAACGTGATGCCGTACCAGAGCTTCGTCTGGGCGCTGACAATCTCCGAGGTCGACATCGACCCGGCGTAGAGGAACACCGCGACGAGTGCGAGCCCCATCGCCACCTCGTACGAGATCATCTGCGCGCTCGAGCGCAGACCACCGAGCAGGGAGTACGTCGACCCGCTGGACCAGCCGCCGAGCACGATGCCGTAGATGCCCACCGAGCTGATGGCCAGGATGAAGATGACGCCTACAGGCATGTCGGTCAGCTGAAGAGGGGTGCGTTGCCCGAACATCGTGACCTCGGGCCCGAACGGGATGACCGCGAAGGCGAGGAACGCCGGGACCGTCGAGAGCACCGGGGCCAGGACGAAGACGACCTTGTCGGCCGCCTTCGGGATGATGTCCTCCTTGAGCGCCAGCTTCACGCCGTCGGCCAGTGACTGGAGAAGGCCGAACGGGCCGTGCACGTTGGGCCCGATCCGGTGCTGCATGCGCGCCACCACGCGCCGCTCGAACCAGATGTTGAACAGGGTCAGCAGCACCAGGACCAGGAAGATCAGCACTGCCTTGATGATGACGATCCACCAGACGTCACGCCCGAACCCGTGGATCGCGTCGGTGCCGGCCTGCAGCGCCGGGATGCTGAGCAGCGCGCTCATGCCATCGCTCCTTCGGTGGTGGCAGCGGCCTCGATGCGGACCGAGGAGCCGGCCGGCGCGGTGAACGCGCGGGTCGTCGGTGTCCACACGACGTCGTCGTCCAGGTCGGCGAGCGCCACCGGCAGCGTCACCGAGCCCGAGGGTCCGGTCAGCGTCACCAGTGACAGCGGTGCGACACCCAGTCGCGACAGGGTCGCCTCGGAGACCAGCGCGACCGGGGACCGGCCCGTCGCCTTGAGGTAGTCGTCGCCGTCGAGCATCCGGCCGTCGTCGATCAGCAGCTTCCAGGTCGCGAGCCGCACAGATCCCTCGGAGCCTGCGCCGGAACCGGCTGTGCCGGCCTGCGGCGAGAAGGCGGCCCGGTTGCCGTCCCAGGCACCGATCTCCTGCATCTCGGCCCGCGCCTGGTCGACGGTCTTGAACCCGAGGTCGACGCCGAGCTCGTCGGCGATGCCGGCCAGCACGCGCAGGTCGGGCAGGGCGCCGGCGTCGGTGAGCACCTTGCCGAACGGCCTGACCCGGCCCTCCCAGTCGACGAACATGCCGGCCTTCTCGGCCACCGGCGCCACCGGGAACACGACGTCGGCGACCTGGGTCACCGCACTGCTGCGGATCTCCAGGCTGACCACGAAGTCGGCGGCGGCCAGTGCCGCCGTGGCCACCTGCGGGTCGGGCAGGTCGGCGGGGTCGACACCGCCGACGACGAGAGCGGAGACCTCACCGTTGAGCGCGCCCTCCAAGATGGCTGCGCCGTCACGGCCGACGGCGGTGGGCACGGTGGCACCCCACACGGTGCCGAGGTCCACCCGCGCTGACGCGTCGGTGACCGGTCGCCCGCCGGGCAGCAGCTGAGGCAGGCACCCGGTCTCGAGGGCACCACGCTCGCCGGCACGGCGGGGCACCCAGGCGAGCTTCGCACCGGTCGTGCCGGCCAGGGAGAGCGCAGCGGACAGCGCACCGGGCACGGTCGCCAGCCTCTCGCCCACCAGGATCACGCCGCCTCCGTCGAGGGCGACGTCGCCGTCGTGAGCCAGGGCCTCGAGGGCACCGGCCTCGTCGCCGGGTGCGGTGCGGATCAGGGCGCCGTGCAGCTTGTGGAGGCCGCGGGAGGTGAACGGCGCGATGGACACCACCCGGGTGCCGGCGCGGGCTGCCTTGCGCAGGCGCAGGAACAGGATCGGCGACTCGTCCTCGGGCTCGAGTCCCGCCAGCACCACGGCGGTGGCCTTCTCGAGGTCGGCGTAGGTCACCTCGAGGGCCTTGCCCACCACGTGGGCGGCCAGGAACTCCGCCTCCTCCACGGAGGCAGGGCGGGCACGGAAGTCGATGTCGTTGGTGCCGAGCGCCACCCGGGCGAACTTGCTGTAGGCGTAGGCGTCCTCACCAGTGACGCGCCCGCCGGTCAGCACACCGACCTTGCCGTCGGCCGCGGCGAGACCGCGCGCGGCCACCGCGAACGCCTCGGGCCACGAGGCCGGACGGTGGTCGCCGGTGACCTCGTCGCGGACGAGCGGCGTCGTCAGCCGGTCGTCCTGGCGCGCGTACATGAAGCCGAACCGGCCCTTGTCGCAGTTCCACTCCTCGTTGACCTCGAGGTCGAAGCCGGCGAGGCGGCGGGTGACCCGGCCGCGACGGTGGTCGGTGCGAAGCGCGCACCCCGACGCGCAGTGCTCGCAGATGGACGGCGTCGAGATGAGGTCGAACGGCCGCGAGCGGAAGCGGTACGACGCGGAGGTGAGCGCGCCGACGGGGCAGATCTGGATGGTGTTGCCGGAGAAGTAGGACTCGAACGGCTCACGCTCGTAGATCCCGACCTGCTGCAGGGCGCCGCGCTCGATCAGTGCGATGAACGGGTCCCCCGCGATCTGCTCGGAGAAGCGGGTGCACCGCGCACACAGCACGCAACGCTCGCGATCCAGGAGGACCTGGGCGGAGATGTTGATCGGCTTGGGGAAGGTGCGCTTGGCGCCGCCGCTCTCGTGGAAGCGCGACTCGCCGCGACCGTTCGACATGGCCTGGTTCTGCAGCGGGCACTCGCCGCCCTTGTCGCAGACCGGGCAGTCGAGCGGGTGGTTGATCAGCAACGCCTCCATGACGCCCTGCTGCGCCTTGTCGGCGATCGGCGAGTCCACCTGCGTCTTGACGACCATGCCCTCGGACACGGCGAGCGTGCAGGACGCCTGCGGCTTCACGCGTCCGGGAGGACCCATCATCGTCTTGAGGTTGCCGTCGCGGTCGGGCAGCGCGACCTCGACCAGGCACTGCCGGCAGGCGCCGACGGGCTCGAGGAGCGGGTGGTCGCAGAAGCGTGGGATCTGCACCCCGACCTGCTCGGCGGCCCGGATCACGAGCGTGCCCTTCGGCACGCTGACCTCGACGCCGTCGATGGTCAAGGTGACCAGGTCCGACTTCTCGAGCTGGCCCTTCTCGGTCTGGCTGGTCATACAGAGGCTCCGACAGGTGCGAAGAGGGTGGAGAGCGCGGGGTCGAAGGGACAACCGCCCTCGGTGAAGTGGCGGACGTACTCGTCGCGGAAGAACTCGATCGAGGAGGTGATCGGGCTGGTCGCGCCGTCGCCGAGCGCGCAGAACGATCGGCCCAGGATGTTGTCGCACTGGTCGAGCAGGACCTCGAGGTCGCGCTCCTCGCCCTGTCCCTGCTCCAGGCGTGCGAGCGTCTGCACCAGCCACCAGGTGCCCTCGCGGCAGGGCGTGCACTTGCCGCAGGACTCGTGCTTGTAGAACTCGGTCCAGCGCAGCACGGACCGGACCACGCACGTGGTCTCGTCGAAGATCTGCAGCGCCTTGGTGCCGAGCATGGAGCCGGCAGCGCCGACCGCCTCGTAGTCGAGCGGCACGTCGAGGTGCTCGGCGGTGAGGATCGGCGTGGACGAGCCGCCGGGAGTCCAGAACTTGAGCTCGTGGCCCTCGCGGACACCACCGGCGAGGTCGAGCAGCTCACGCAGCGTGATGCCGAGCGGTGCCTCGAACTGACCGGGACGCTTGACGTGGCCGGAGAGCGAGTAGAGCGTCATGCCCTTGCTCTTCTCGGTGCCCATGGAGCTGAACCAGTCGGCACCGTTGCGCACGATCGCCGGGACGGAGGCGATGGACTCCACGTTGTTGATCACGGTGGGTGACGCGTAGAGGCCCGCGACGGCCGGGAACGGCGGGCGCAGCCGCGGCTGCCCGCGACGACCCTCGAGCGAGTCGAGCAGCGCCGTCTCCTCGCCGCAGATGTAGGCACCTGCGCCCGCGTGGACGGTCAGCTCCAGGTCGTAGCCCGAGCCGTGGATGTCCTTGCCGAGGTGGCCGGCGAGGTAGGCCTCCTGCACGGCACGCTGCAGCCGTCGTACGACGTGGAGCACCTCCCCCCGCACGTAGATGAACGCGTGGTTCGCACGGATGGCGTAGGACGAGATGATCACGCCCTCGACCAGCGTGTGCGGCGAGGCCATCATCAACGGGATGTCCTTGCAGGTCCCCGGCTCCGACTCGTCGGCGTTGACGACGAGGTAGTGCGGCTTGCCGTCGCCCTGCGGGATGAAGCCCCACTTCATCCCGGTGGGGAAGCCTGCGCCGCCGCGGCCGCGCAGCCCGGACTCCTTGACCAGGTCGATGACCCGGTCCTGCTCGAGGCCCAGCGCGGTGTCCAGCGCGGAGTAGCCGCCGGCATCCTCGTAGGACTCCAGGGTCCACGGGCGGTCGGCGTCCCAGTTGTCCGACAGCACCGGGGTCAGCATGTCCACCATCAGCTCTGCTTCCCTCCTGCGTCCTCACCCTTGGTCTCGGCACCGGAGTCGGCGACCTGCTCCTCCGAGGACGCTCGACCCATCGACGTCTGCGCACTGACGCCGCTCTGCTGGGCGGCGGACGTGTCGCTGCCGTCCTGCTCGGCGCCCGGTGCGCGCCAGTTCTTCTCGCGAGCGATCTCCAGCCCGAGGAGCGTCGCAGGTCCTGCAGCCGGGCCCTCGTCGGCCCGGTCGTCGGGGAAGCCCGCGAGCACCCTCTCGGCCTCCCGCCACGTGCAGATGCGTGGGCCGCGCGTGGAGCGGACCTCCGCGCCCGCCCGCAGGTCGTCGACGAGCCGGGTGGCCGACTCGGGGGTCTGGTTGTCCATGAACTCCCAGTTGACCATCACCACCGGCGCGTAGTCGCAGGCGGCGTTGCACTCGACGTGCTCGAGGGTGATCTTGCCGTCGTCCGTCGTCTCGTCGTTGCCCACGTCGAGGTGGTCCTTGAGCCGGTCGAAGATCGCGTCCCCACCCATCACCGCACAGAGGGTGTTCGTGCAGACTCCGACGTGGTAGTCCCCGACCGGGCGCCGCTTGTACATCGTGTAGAAGGTCGCGACGCCGGACACCTCCGCCGCCGTCAGCCCCAGGATGTCGGCGCACACCTCGATCCCCTCGGCCGTCACCCGCCCCTGCGCGCTCTGCACGAGGTGCAGCATCGGCAGCAGCGCGGACTGCGGCTGCGGGTAGCGCGTGGTGATGTCTCGCAGCTCCGCCACGGTCGCAGCGTCGAGGCCGCCCTCCTCGAGCCGCCCCGGCGCCGCGCCGTTCGAGCCGCCGGCGCTGGTCGGGCTGGTCGTGGGATGCGTCATCGGTCCACTCCACCCATCACGGGGTCGATCGACGCGATCGCGACGATGACGTCGGCGACCATGCCGCCCTCGCTCATCACCGAGGTCGCCTGCAGGTTGGTGAACGACGGGTCACGGAAGTGCGCCCGGAAGGGTCGCGTGCCGCCGTCGGAGACGACGTGCGCGCCGAGCTCGCCCCGCGGCGACTCGATCGGCACGTAGGCCTGGCCGACCGGGACCCGGAAGCCCTCGGTCACCAGCTTGAAGTGGTGAATCAGGGCCTCCATCGACTCACCCATGATGTGCCGGATGTGGTCCAGGCTGTTGCCCATGCCGTCGGTGCCGACGGCGAGCTGGCTGGGCCACGCGATCTTCTTGTCGCCGATCATCACCGGTGCGCCCTCGAGGCCGGCCAGCCGGTCGGCGGCCTGTTCGACGATCTTGAGCGACTCCCACATCTCGTTGAGGCGGATCCGGAACCGGCCGTAGGCGTCGGAGCTGTCCCAGGTCTGGACCTCGAAGTCGTAGTCCTCGTAGCCGCAGTACGGCTGGTCCTTGCGCAGGTCCCACGGGTAGCCGGTGGAGCGCAGCACCGGGCCCGACAGCCCGAGTGCGAGGCAGCCCGCCAGGTCGAGGTGGCCGACCTCCTGCAGCCGGCCCTTGAAGATCGGGTTGGCGTTGCAGAGGTCGGCGTACTCGGGGAGGCGCTTCTTCATCAGCGCGATGAAGTCACGGATCTGGTCGAGCGCTCCGGGCGGCATGTCCTGGGCGACCCCGCCGGGGCGGATGAACGCGTGGTTCATCCGCAGCCCGGTGATCAGCTCGAACAGGTCGAGCACCATCTCGCGCTCACGGAAGCCGATGGTCATCACCGTCAGCGCGCCGATCTCCATGCCACCTGTGGCGATGCAGACCAGGTGGCTCGAGATGCGGTTGAGCTCCATGAGCAGCACCCGCATGACGGTCGCCTTCTCCGGGATGTCGTCCTCGATGCCCAGCAGCCGCTCGACCCCGAGGCAGTACGTCGCCTCGTTGTAGAACGGGGCGAGGTAGTCCATCCGCGTGCAGAACGTGACGCCCTGGGTCCAGGAGCGGAACTCCATGTTCTTCTCGATGCCCGTGTGCAGGTAGCCGATCCCGCACCGAGCCTCGGTGACGGTCTCCCCCTCGAGCTCGAGGATGAGCCGGAGCACCCCGTGGGTCGAGGGGTGCTGCGGACCCATGTTGACCACGACGTGGTCCTCGGGCTCGTCGGCGAGACCCTCGCTGATCGAGTCCCAGTCCTGCCCGGTCACGGTGAAGACGCGGCCCTCGGAGGTCTCCGCGTCGGTGGCGTACGGGTCGTGTGTGCTGTGGGTGGTGGCCATCAGTTGTAGCTCCTCCGCGTGTCCGGCGGTGGGATGGTGGCGCCCTTGTCGTCGGCGGAGCCGACCATCGGGAGAGCGTCCTTGCGCTGGGGGCTTGTCATCAGTTGTACGACCTACGCGTGTCCGGCGGTGGGATGGTGGCGCCCTTGTACTCCACGGGGATGCCGCCGAGGGGGTAGTCCTTGCGCTGCGGGTGGCCCGGCCAGTCGTCGGGCATCTCGATGCGCGTGAGAGCAGGGTGACCGTCGAAGATGATGCCGAAGAAGTCGTAGGTCTCCCGCTCGTGCCAGTCGTTGGTCGGGTAGACCGCGACCACCGACGGGATGTGCGGGTCGGCGTCGGGGCACGCGACCTCGAGGCGGATCCGCCGGTTGTGGGTCATCGACAGCAGGTGGTAGACCGCGTGCAGCTCACGGCCCTGCTCGTCGGGGTAGTGCACTCCCGAGACCCCGGAGCAGAACTCGAACCGCAACCGCGGGTCGTCGCGCAGGAGCTGGGCGACCGCGAGCAGGTGCTCGCGACGGATGTAGAAGGTGATCTCGCCGCGGTGGACGACGACCTTCTCGATCGCGCCGGACGCGCCCCCGGTCTGCCCCAGCCCGGATTCGAGGGCGTCGGCCACGTCGTCGAACCAGCCGCCGTACGGACGCTGCGCACTACCCGGCATCGCGATCGGGCGGACCAGCCCGCCGTACCCCGAGGTGTCGCCGGTGCCGCCGCGTACGCCGAACATGCCGCGCTGGACGCCGATGACCTCCGGTTCGGGGCTGGTCGCCGTGGCCGGCAGGGTGTTCTCGGGGGCCTCGTCGGTGAGGTCCGGCTCGGTGCCCGGAGTCACCTCCGGGAAGTCCTCGGGAGGCTTCGGGGTGTCGCTCACCGCAGCAGGCCCTTCATCGACGAGGTCGGGGCGGCGTTGAGCGCCTCGGTCTCGAGCTCCACGATCTCGTCGCGACGGTGGGCGCCGAGCTTGGTGGCCTGCACCTGCTTGTGCAGCTTGAGGATCGCGTCGATCAGCATCTCGGGGCGGGGCGGGCAGCCGGGGAGGTACATGTCGACGGGCACGACGTGGTCGACGCCCTGGACGATGGCGTAGTTGTTGAACATGCCGCCGGAGCTGGCGCACACGCCCATCGCGAGGACGTACTTGGGCTCGGCCATCTGGTCGTAGATCTGCCGGAGCACGGGCGCCATCTTCTGGCTCACCCGACCCGCCACGATCATCAGGTCGGCCTGACGCGGCGACGCCCGGAAGACCTCCATGCCGAACCGGGCCAGGTCGTAGCGCGGGCCGCCCGACGTCATCATCTCGATGGCGCAGCAGGCCAGCCCGAACGTCGCCGGCCAGAACGACGCCTTGCGCATGTAGCCGGCGAGGCCCTCGACGGTGGTCAGCAGGACGCCGCTCGGCAGCTTCTCCTCGAGTCCCATGCAGGTCCTCCTCAGTCCCGGTTCGCTTGGCTCATGCTGTCGTCAGTCCCACTCAGTCCCACTCAGTCCCACTCGAGGCCGCCACGCCGCCAGACGTAGGCGTAGGCGACGAAGACGGTCGCGATGAACAGCACCATCTCGACGAGCCCGAACAGCTTGAGCGAGCCGAAGTAGACCGCCCACGGGTAGAGGAAGACGATCTCGATGTCGAAGACGATGAACATCATCGCGGTGATGTAGTACTTCACCGGGAACCGGCCGCCGCCCAGCGCCTGCGGGGTGGGCTCGATGCCGCACTCGTAGGAGTCGAGCTTTGCGCGGTTGTAGCGCTTGGGACCGGTCAGTGAGCTGACGACGACCGAGAAGATCGCGAAACCCGCTGCGAGAACTCCGAGCGCCAAGATCGGCACGTACTGGTGCTGCATCTCGCTGGTTCCTCCTGTCCCTGTCCGGTGCTGCTGGGTGTTCGGTGCCGGTGGTCAGGCCGCGGGCGCGATCCGGGCCAGTGCGTTGATGACCCGGTCGGAGACGTCGCCGTCCCGCGGGTCGGTGAGGTTCGCCATGAGCTTGAGGGTGAACCTCATCAAGGCCGTGCGCGGCAGGCCGTACTTGGTGGCCTGCTTCATGAAGGTGGGGTTGCCGATCATCTTCGCGAAGACCCGGCCCAGGGTGAAGTAGCCGCCGTAGGCCGCGTCGAGCGCAGCGGCGTACCCCTCGAGCACGCGCTCCCGGGCCGGTCCCTCCGGCCGGGCCAGCGCCTCGACGACCGTCTCGGCGGCCAGGTGCCCCGACTCGAGCGCGTAGTCGATGCCTTCGCCGTTGAACGGGTTCACCATGCCGCCGGAGTCACCCGAGAGCAGCACGCCGCGGGTGTAGTGGGGCTTGCGGTTGAAGCCCATCGGCAGCGCGGCGGAGCCGATCCGACCGACCAGGTTCTCGTCGCGGAAGCCCCACTCGGCCGGGGTGTGCGCCAGCCAGCGCTTGAGGACGTCCTTGTAGTCGACCTGCTGGAAGGCCGAGGAGGTGTTGAGGATGCCGAGCCCGACGTTGGACAACCCGTTGCCCAGGCCGAAGATCCAGCCGTAGCCGGGAAGCAGGTTGCTCCTGCCCGGCTCCCCGTCCCAGAGCTCGAGCCACGACTCCATCCACTCGTCGTCGTGCCGCGACGTCTCGTAGTAGGCACGGATCGCGACGCCCATCGGTCGGTCCTCGCGACGCTCGAGCCCGAGGGCGATGGCCAGCCGCGCGGACACCCCGTCGCAGGCGATGACGACCGGAGCGGTGTAGGTCGTCTCGTCGCCGGCTCGTCGCCCGCGCTCGTCGACCGGTCGGGCGGTGACCCCGGTGACCCGGCCGCTCCGCTCGTCGATCACGGGGCCGGTCACGGAGACACCCTCGTGCAGCCGGGCGCCTGCCTGCTCGGCGTGCCGGGCCAGAAGCTCGTCGAGCTCCATGCGGCTGCGCACGAGGCCGTACGACGGGAAGGTCGACAGCTCGGGCCACGGCAGCTCGAGGCGATGCCCTGCGCCGACGATCCGCAGGCCCTTGTTGCGCGCCCAGCCGGGGCCGTCGAGGTCGATGCCCATGGCTTCGAGCTGGCGCACCGCGCGGGGGGTCAGCCCGTCGCCGCAGACCTTGTCGCGGGGGAAGCGGGCCTTCTCCAGCACCAGCACGTCGACCCCGGCCCGGGCCAGGTGGAACGCGGCGGAGGCACCAGCCGGACCGGCGCCGACCACGATGACGTCGGCCGTCCGCTCGTCCGCGGGGCTCCGGGTCATGCGGGGCATCCTCTTCGCGCTGTCGGCTGGGCCATTGTGCCTTTGTGAAAACCTTCACGAGGGCTCTGAGCGACAGTCTAGAGGCCTCCGTCACATACCGCGACCCGCCCCCCGAGGGCCCCTCCACCGCTCCCAGCGCCGCAGTTGCGCACGGTCAGGGCTTGGTCGCGTGGTGCAGCGCGACGATGCCGTTGGAGAGGTTCAACCAGCGCGTGGCGGACCAGCCGGCCTCGCTGATCCGGGCCGCCAGGCCCCGCTGGTCGGGCCAGGCGCGGATCGACTCGGCGAGGTAGACGTAGGCGTCCGGGCTGGAGGACACCGCGCGCGCGATCGGCGGGAGCGCCTTCATGAGGTACTCGACGTAGACGGTGCGGAAGGGCCGCCAGGTCGGGTGGCTGAACTCGCAGACCACGAGTCGACCCCCGGGCCTGGTCACCCGGAGAAGCTCGCGAAGTCCGGCGTCGGGATCCACGACGTTGCGCAGGCCGAAAGAGATCGTGACGGCGTCGAAGGTGTCGTCGCCGAACGGCAGACGGGTCGCGTCGCCGGCGGTGAAGCCGAGCCGCGGTCGGGCCGCCTTGCCGACACGGAGCATGCCCAGGGAGAAGTCGCAGGGCACCACCTGGGCTCCGCGGTCGGCGAACGGCTGGCTCGACGTACCCGTCCCGGCGGCAAGGTCGAGGACGCGCTCGCCCGGCCGCGGATCGACCGTCTCGACGACGCGCGTGCGCCAGCGGCGGTCCTGCCCGAGCGAGAGCACGTCGTTGGTCAGGTCGTAGCGGCGCGCCACGGCGTCGAACATCGCGGCGACGTCCGAAGGCTGCTTGTCGAGCTGGGCGCGGGTCACCCGCTCAGCCTATGCAGCATGCTCCCCGGCCAGCGGCGCGGTCCGGGCCGAGGCTCGTGGCCGAGCGCCTTGGCCGCCACCGTAGGCTGACCGATCGTGAGCGAGCCCTCCACGTCGTCGACGCCCCCGGAGGTCGAGACCGACGCCGCGCCGCTCGTCGTGCGGACGGTTCACGTCGAGGACCCAGGCACGCTCGTCGCGCTCCTGCCTCCCGGTCCCGAGGTCACCACCTGGGTACGTCGTGGCGACGGCCTGGTCGGGTGGGGAACCGCCGCTGTCCGACGTACGACGGGAGCCGACCGGTTCACCGACGCACGCGACTGGTGGGACCACCAGCGGTCGACCGCGGTGGTGCGTGACGAGGTCGGTGAGCCGGGGTCCGGGCTCGTCTGCTTCGGGTCGTTCGCCTTCGCCGATGAGCCCGGCGAGAGCGTGCTCGTCGTGCCCGAGGTGGTCGTGGGTCGCCGCGGCAGCACTGCCTGGGTGACCACGATCGGCGCCGGCAGCATCCCCTCGACGCCGCAGCTGCGCTCCGCCGCCCAGCCGGCCGCCCCGACCGGCGTGACCTTCACCGACGGTGCACTCAGTGGCCCGGACTGGGAGCGTGCCGTTGCCGACGCGGTCAGCCGGATCAACGCGGGTGACCTGGAGAAGGTGGTGCTGGCGCGCGACCTGCTGGCGACCGCGGAGCAGGACGTCGACGTCCGTTGGCCGTTGGCACGGCTGGCCGAGACCTACGAGATGTGCTGGACCTTCCACGTCGACGGCCTGCTGGGCGCGACCCCCGAGATGTTGGTCCGCCGAGAACGGGGTCTGGTCACCTCACGCGTGCTGGCCGGGACGATCCGTCGCACCGGTGACGACGCCCGCGACCTCGCTCTGGCCGCGACGCTGGCGCGGTCGTCGAAGGACCTGGAGGAGCACGAGTACGCGGTCCGCTCGGTGGCCGAGGCGCTGACGCCGTACTGCTCCTCGATGAACGTGCCGGAGTCGCCGTTCGTGCTGCACCTGCCCAACGTCATGCATCTGGCCAC